>MDSZ01200840.1_pt1 | contig 39819 bp, 41 predicted proteins | sample 811201 | NCBI WGS metagenome assembly MDSZ01 (sample SAMN05326647, study PRJNA326480) | marine metagenome | isolation source: seawater | place: Indian Ocean: North | collected 2010
CTGAAGGTAAATAGCTGGGCGCTGGGATTCAAATGATACATAGGCCAATTGGTTAGCGTCACGGGACCAGTTTGGTGACATTATGGGGTATTTCGATTTAAGAATAACTTTAGGATTAAAGCCATCAGCGTCTGCTACTAATAATTGATAGGAAGAGGGATTTACTTTTCTATCTGCAGCAACATAAGCTACTCGAGTGCGGAAAGCGCCTCTTAAGCCTGTTAAGGCCTCATAGACAGCATCACTAACACTATGTGCCAGACTGCGTAAATTATCGCGCCCACCCGTAAAAGCACCACTGGAAATAATCTGTTCACCTTCAATATCAAATAATTGATATTCAACTGTAAAACCCTTCTCGGTGGCCAGAACCTGCCCAATTACTAAGTACTCAGTATCTAGATAACGCCAATCGCGATAATAAACCGTCTCTTCATTACGGGGCCTACTCAGCATAGCTCCCCGTTGCAGGGCCTTAAATTGACCACTGCGCTCTAGGTCAGATTCCACTACCAGGGCGACATCTTCCGGCAAGGCTTTATTACCAGCCCAATCAAACGGTACAATAGCCACTGGCACAGGATCATCGACCCCAGAGGTAATCTCTATAACCAATTCCGAAGCCATAGTTAATGGCGCCATAAGTACGAGTAGGATTAATCCTAATTGTTGTTTGAGCTTTCTCATAGTCTTAAGTCTTCCGGCCTAAATCGCAATCTAAACTTGCGGAAATTAGCATCAAATATAACTGTATCCAGTCCACTGAGCTTATCAAAACGCCCTACTTTTCGCACGGCATTCTTGACTGATGCTACCATCGCATCCGTAGCGTCTTTGGCTACCACTTCCACACTAATCACTTCACCAGTAGGCACTAAGCGAATCATAACCTCTACATACATGCCATTGCGGGCATCGGCAGGGCGCTTCCAGCGCTTACTGATTTCATCTCTTATATAAGCCAATGCTGAACCTACTGCTTCTGCATTGCTTACACTTTCCTGATAAGCCATCTCTTCTTCTAAAGAAGAGGCCAGCTCATTGTCCAATAGAGCCTGCTGCCTAGCATCATCAGCGGCTTTTGCCGCCGCTGCCGCCCTTTCCTGCTCAGCAAGCTGCTCTTTTAGGCGCTGCTCGGCCTCTTGTTTAGCTTTTTGCTTCGCCGCTTCTAGGGCTTTAGCCTGCTTTTCGGCCTCAGCCTTTTTCTTAGCCTCTGCTAAGCGTTGGGCTTCGGCTTTTTTCTTAGCTTCTGCCTGCTTCTTGGCTTCAGCTTGCTTCTTGGCTTCAGCTTGCTTCTTGGCTTCAGCTTTTTTCTTGGCTTCAGCTTGTTTCTTAGCCTCAGCTTGTTTCTTGGCTTCAGCTTGTTTTTTCGCTTCTGCTTGTTTCTTAGCTTCTGCTTGCTTTTTGGCTTCTGCTTGCTTCTTGGCTTCAGCTTGCTTCTTGGCTTCAGCTTGCTTCTTGGCTTCAGCTTGCTTTTTGGCTTCTGCTTGCTTTTTGGCTTCTGCTTGCTTTTTGGCTTCTGCTTGCTTTTTGGCTTCTGCTTGTTTCTTGGCTTCTGCTTGTTTTTTGGCTTCAGCTTGTTTCTTAGCCTCAGCTTGTTTCTTGGCTTCAGCCTGCTTTTTGGCCTCAGCTTTTTTCTTAGCTTCAGCTAATTTTTTCGCTTCAGCCTTTTTCTTTTCTTCTGCCCGTTTCTTTGCTTCGGCTTTTTTCTTGGCATCTAATTCAGCTTGCTTCTTAGCAGCTGCTTGGCGCTTGGCTTCAGCTTCTTTCTTCTGCATAGCCAAAATGCTATCCATATTTATTAAAGATGCCTGCACCCGTTGTTTGATCTCCACGGGAGGCTTGCGTTCTGGCATCATTTGCCATTCGGTGGCAAAAATTATGGCCACAACAATATGAAGCCCTGTTGCCAATACCACAGGCAGTGCATAACTACGATCTAACTTCACGGGCTTTCCGACACCAAGCCAACACTGCCAGCACCAGCTTTCTGTAATACTGTCATTAGTTGTACGATACTACCGTAATCAATACTGCGATCACCGCGAATAAGTACCTGCGTATCAGGTGCACGAGACAATATTTTGCCCACTTGCGTGCCAATACGATCTAAAGTAACGGGTTGACGATTGTTTTCACCCAAGTCTAAAAAGTAATCACCCGCCTTAGTCACAGATACAATAAGGGGTTGATTTAATTCATCAGTTTCAACTGGGTCTGACTTGGCTTGAGGCAGGTCAACATTAACCCCTTGGGTCAACATAGGCGCTGTCACCATAAATATAACTAACAGCACCATCATGACATCAATATAGGGGACAACATTTATTTCAGCGTTAAGCTTATAGCGCTTATTGTTTGCGCGACGAACTGACATAAGTTACTCCTGCAGTTCTGATGCGTGGGCTTTGCGGTGTAAAATGCTGGAAAATTCTTCGGCAAAAGTCTCATAACTGGATATCAGACCTTCTACACGATGGGAATAATTGTTGTAAGCCATAACTGCTGGTATAGCAGCAAACAAACCCATAGCTGTGGCTATTAGAGCCTCTGATATGCCCGGTGCCACAGTAGCCAAAGTGGCCTGATGGGCATTAGCTAAGCCCCGAAAGGAGTTCATAATTCCCCAAACTGTGCCAAATAGACCAATATAAGGACTGACTGAACCCACTGTCGCTAGGAAAGGCAAATGGGTAGCGAGCTTCTCTTCCTCTTTGGAAATGGCAACCCGCATGGCCCGCTGCACACCTTCCATTACCGCATCACCATCAGCATCAGTTTGCTGACGTAAGCGAGTAAATTCTTTAATGCCGGCACGAAATATATTTTCAGCGCCACTATCCAAGTTGGGTTCGGAACTCACTTGACGGTACAACTGGCTTAAATCAATACCAGACCAGAACTGTTCTTCAAAGTTAGCCAAACTATTTTTGGCCGCCCGCAAGACCCGTCGACGTTGAAAAATCATTACCCAAGACATGACAGAGGCCACAAGCAAAATGAGCATCACCAACTGCACCAAGAAACTGGCATTCAGAATCAGACTCAGGACCGACATTTTTTCGTCCACGAACATTCCCCTTATTGTGTATTTATTAATATCAACTGATAGCTTTTGTTTAGGGTCTTATATTAGCTATAAACCCTTAATTTAGAAAGTAGTATCCATGTTTCTCCACTGAATTTTCACTTTCTTTCATGATTAAGAGTCACATGGCTAGGGAAAGTTCCTAGTTCAGCCAGTTAGTCAGCCAGAGATATGACTTTAGCAGTACTTAAATCACATTAATAAGCACAACTTAAAACCATAATTTTTGCTAACAAATGTTAGGTTTTGGTAACTGGGGTCAGATCAAAATGCGCATAAGCTTTATCTGTCACTACCCTGCCACGTGGCGTACGCATAATAAAGCCCTGTTGAATAAGGTAGGGTTCAATCACATCTTCAATGGTTTCACGTTGTTCACTAATGGCTGCCGCAAGATTATCAACACCCACTGGCCCACCTTTAAAGCGTTCGATAATAGCTAACATCACCGCCCGATCCATATGATCAAACCCTAAATCATCGACACTGAGCATATTTAGTGCTTGATCAGCCACTTCACTGGTCACCACGCCATTGTATTTGACTTCGGCAAAGTCGCGGGTACGGCGTAGTAACCGATTAGCTATACGTGGCGTGCCTCGAGAACGTCTTGCTACTTCACTGGCACCGCCCATATCTAACTGCATTCCAGACAGTCTGGCTGAACGATCAACAATGGTGGTTAAGTCGGCAACGTTGTAATACTCGAGTCTTTGGGTAATACCAAAACGATCGCGCAAGGGTGAAGTTAAAGAACCGGCTCGCGTGGTAGCACCAACTAAAGTAAAAGGTGGCAAATCCAGTTTAATAGAACGGGCTGCTGGCCCTTCACCTATCATAATATCCAGCTGATAGTCTTCCATTGCTGGATAGAGTATTTCTTCTATAACTGGGTTCATACGATGGATTTCATCGATAAATAGCACATCACCCACATCCAAATTGGTAAGAATAGCGGCCAAATCACCTGCTTTCTCTAATACCGGGCCGGATGTGCTTTTAAGTTCGCCACCCATTTCATTAGCGATAATATGGGCCAAAGTGGTTTTACCTAACCCAGGAGGGCCAAATATGAGGGTATGATCCAAAGCTTCGATACGCCCAGCATGTTCGCCACGTGCTTTCGCCGCCTCTATATAGATACCCATTTGCTCCCTGACCTTGGGCTGACCAATATAATCAGCAAGCAGCTTGGGCCGCAAAGCGCGTTCTATTTGCTCTTCACCCATTTGGCTAGTGGCTTGTATGGGGGAATCAAAACGATCTGCTTCAATCATATTTATATCCTAAGCTGCCTCGACTTAATGCATACCTTTCAGGGCTAAACGAATAAGATCCTCACTATCACCATGGGGATTGTCTTTAATCGCTGCAGCCACTGCTTTGGAGGCTTGTACTGGCTTATAACCCAAATTAACTAGCGCGCTTTCGGCTTCTTTTTGGGCACTATTCGATCCACTTGCTGACGCTTGTGCTGTCTTCATAAGTGGCTCACCGGCTTCAGTTTGCCAGTCATTCATCTTATCACGCAATTCCATAACTAAGCGCTCCGCGGTCTTTTTACCAACCCCAGGGATTTTCACCATGGCAGCCACATCTTGGTGCTGCACACAAGCGGCTAGGGCTTTGGCCTCCATACCAGACAGGATGGCTAAGGCTAGCTTGGGGCCAACCCCATTGATTTTAATCAACAAGCGGAATAATGCCCGCTCGTCTTGACTGACAAAACCATATAGCAAATGGGCATCGTCTCGCACAATAAGATGGGTATGCAAACAGCTAGTGTTATTGATTTCAGGCAATTGGCAATAGCTGTTAAAGGAAATCTCGACCTCATAACCAACCCCAGCCACGTCCAGCAATATCTGATTAGGTAGTTTAGTAATTAGTGTGCCCTGCAAGCGTCCAATCATAAATTATTTACTCTACTAGGTATTACCGAATGCGACCGCGACTAACGCCACGGGGTTTGATCTGGGCTAAATGCTGCTCTAACTGACGCCGTCCTGGCGCCTGACTAGAAGCCAAACGGACTAAGCTTGCCTGGGTATTGGCATGACATAAAGCAATGGCCAAGGCATCAGCGGCATCGGCTTGGGGTAGACCGGGTAGGTTAAGAATACGCGCCACCATATGCTGTACTTGCTGTTTTTCAGCTGCACCCTGCCCAACCACGGCTTGCTTTACTTGTCGTGCCGAATATTCACTTACTGGTAAACCATGGTTGACCGCTGCCACCATAGCCACTCCTCGCGCCTGCCCCAATTTTAGTGCGGAATCAGCATTGGTGGCCATAAAGACTTTTTCAATAGCAAACTGTTGGGGGATATAGGTCTCTATCACTTCATCGACAGCCCGATAAATTTGACCCAAGCGTGATGCTAGCTCGTCACCAGCAATTTTGACATGACCACTGGCAATATACTCACGCTTAGCGCCGACGGCATTAATAACGCCATAACCGGTAATGCGTGAACCAGGGTCGATACCTAGAATAATTGCCATAAGTTGCCTTACTCGTCTTTTATATGGCACTTATACTAGCAAAAACTGTACAAAAACACAGTAGTTTTTTAAAAATCTAGAACATCTAGCAAAAGAGGTGGGGAAATCACTTTGATAAATAAGTGAGAGCAAGAACAAAGGTGCAAGGAGTAAGCCTTTATTGGCTTACTCCCATAGATAAAGAATGGTAATTTATTTAAGCCCTTAAGCTTCTTCTAATTGCGCCATCACTGCTTCACTAATATCCGCATTGGTATATACGTCTTGCACGTCATCTAGATCTTCCAATACATCAATTAGGCGTAGGATTTTACCAGCCCCATCTACATCTAACTCAACTTTGGTAGAAGGCTCCATGGTTAACGCACCTTCACCAACAAAGCCTGCTGCAGCCAAAGCTTCTTTAACACTTAAATAGTCAGCAAAGCTAGTGAGCACCATAAAACTGCCGTCATCTTCAGCCACCACATCGTCAGCACCAGCTTCTAAGGCCGCTTCCATCAGCTCATCTTCATCGGTTTCAGCACTAAATAGAATTTGGCCTTGATGAGTAAACAAATAGGCTACAGAACCATCCGTGCCCAGATTGCCACCCTGCTTGTTAAAAGCAGCCCGCACTTCAGATACTGTGCGGTTAACATTGTCAGTTAAGCATTTAACCAATACAGCAACACCACCGGTGCCATAACCTTCATAGGTTTTTTCATCATAGTTTTCACCATCAGCACCGCCAGCACCACGCGCAATAGCCTTATCGATGGTATCGCGCTTCATATTGGCACCCAAGGCCTTATCCACGACTTGACGTAATTTGGGGTTATCTGCGACTTCCCCACCACCTTCTTTGGCTGCGACAACCAGCTCACGAATGATTTTGGTAAAGACTTTGCCACGTTTGGCATCTTGCGCCGCTTTACGGTGTTTTATATTCGCCCATTTACTATGACCGGCCATATTATTTTACTCCGTCGCCGGGCAGTGAATCGATACGAAAACTGCCCTTGATGCTATTCTTTCTATCCTATATTGATGCGCTTTTACTGACTATCAGTAACCTTTTCCCGCAGCTTAATATTAAGCTCACGCAATTGCTTATTAGCTACCACACCAGGTGCTTGGGTCATCACACAAGAAGCACTTTGGGTTTTCGGGAAGGCAATTACTTCACGAATCGAACTGGAATCGGTCATCAACATAACTAAACGATCCAAACCAAAGGCCAAACCACCATGGGGAGGACAACCAAACTTAAGTGCATCTAATAAAAAGCCAAATTTCTCTTGCTGCTCGTCGGCATCAATTTGCAGCAAATCAAATACTTTAGCCTGCATACTTTGATCGTGGATACGAATAGATCCACCACCTAATTCGGTACCATTTAGTACCATATCATAGGCACGGGACAAACCTTGCAGGGGTGCCTCAGCCAGTTCTTCTGGGGTACATGAAGGTGCGGTAAATGGATGGTGTATAGCTGTAATACCACCATCACTAGTCGCTTCAAACATGGGGAAGTCCACTACCCATAAGGGTGCCCATGTACAAGTCATTAGCTCTAAATCTTCACCAATTTTACAACGCAAAGCGCCCAAAGCTTCGTTAACAACTTTTTCGCTATCGGCGCCAAAGAAGATTAGGTCACCGTCTTCTGCTTGCAAACGTTCCAGTAGTTGGGCGCGTACTTCAAGAGGTAGGAATTTAACAATCGGTGATTGTAGGCCTTCTTCTAAGTCCGCTTTATTGTTGACCTTGATATAAGCCAAACCACGAGCACCATAGATGCCCACAAACTTGGTGTAGTCGTCAATCTGCTTGCGGGTCATGCTATTGCCACCAGGTACTTTTAAGGCAGCAACACGACCATTCGGGTCCTTGGCAGGACCAGAGAACACCTTGAACTCAACGTCTTGCATTAGATCGCCTACCGTTACTAGTTGTAACGGAATACGCAAGTCGGGTTTATCAGAACCGTATTTTTCCATGGCTTCGGCATAGGGCATACGGGGAAATTCACCCAAATCTATATCCAATTGGTCACGAAACAGCTCTACCACCATTTGTTCCGTTAAACCCATAATTTGATCTTCATCCATAAACGAGGTTTCAATATCAATTTGGGTAAATTCTGGCTGGCGGTCAGCCCGTAGGTCTTCGTCCCGGAAACACTTGGCAATTTGATAGTAACGGTCCATGCCCGCTACCATTAATAATTGCTTAAACAGCTGGGGGGATTGGGGTAAGGCGAAAAAGTGACCATCATGGGTACGGCTAGGCACTAGATAATCACGAGCCCCTTCAGGCGTAGCTCGGGTAAGAATCGGTGTTTCTATATCTAGGAAGCCATTTTGATCGAGAAAATTACGAATAAAGGTACTAATTTTAGAACGTAACTTAAGTTTCTGCGCCATTTCAGGACGTCGTAAGTCCACATAACGGTATTTTAAGCGAACGTCTTCACCCACAGATTGGTGTTCGTCTAACTGAAATGGTGGGGTGTCTGATTTATTAAGAATAACCAGTTCTTGACCCAACACTTCAACTTCACCAGTGGGCATATCAGCATTTTCGGTACCAGCAGGTCGAGGGCGTACAATACCATGGACTTGCACCACAAATTCATTACGACAAGCGTCAGCGAGGGCAAAACTTTGTTCTCGATCTGGGTCAAATACCACTTGCACAATGCCTTCACGGTCACGGAGATCTAAGAAGATTACGCCACCATGGTCACGACGACGATGCACCCAACCGCTAAGGATAACTTGTTGACTGCCGTCGGCACTGATATCACTGGCACGTAATTCGCCACAATAATGGCTTCGCATAGCTTATTTCCTAAATAAAGTTCGTAAAATTAGTCACTGGAACTAGAACTACTGGTGTCTCTGTCACCAGCCAAATTCTTTTTCGTGCCAGTATTAAAGTCAGTTTCATACCATCCCGTTCCCGCTAAGCGAAAACTTGGGGCACTGACTTGCTTGCTAAATTCTGGTTTACCGCAGGCGGGGCAATCCACTAAGGGCGCATCACCCATTTTTTGTAAACAATCTTTCTTAAAGCCGCAGGCCTGACAAGAATAGCCATAAATTGGCATATATTGCTCCATGCATTGTTAATGCAAAATCACTCTACAACAACAGCGTTAAAAGGCTATTTAAGTTATTGTGTGGTGATTACACTCAAGGTTTAACACAAACGCGAAATTATACTCGTTTTTGACTGCTTTGGGGAACCTGCATAAGGTTGAAAATAGCAATATACCAAGGCCCTTAAGCAGATTACTGCCATATAAGCCATGATCAGTATCAAAGCTAGACACAAAACACGGCTTTTTTAGGCTTTTCACGGCCAAAGCATTTATCAATCTGTTCCTTGGGCTTACAATAGCCGTTTTAGTTAATTCGATTAGATTGGAAGCCAAGCACCATGCGCGCCAGCCGTTTTTTTATCGCCACTCAGAAAGAAACCCCAGCCGATGCTGAGGTAATCAGCCATCAGCTTATGCTGCGTGCGGGTTTGATCCGCAGACTAGCCTCTGGACTATATACTTGGTTACCACTGGGTGTGCGCACCCTCCGTAAAGTAGAAAAGATTGTGCGCGAAGAAATGGACGCTGCCGGAGCCTTGGAATTATTGATGCCTGCAGTACAACCTGCAGAACTATGGCAAGAATCAGGTCGCTGGCAACAATATGGCCCTGAACTACTGCGTCTAAAAGATCGCCATGAGCGTGATTTTTGTGTGGGCCCCACCCATGAAGAAGTAATTACCGATATGGTGCGCCGGGAAATTCGCGGTTATAAAAGTCTGCCGGTTAATTTTTATCAAATTCAAACTAAATTCCGTGATGAAGTGCGGCCACGTTTTGGGGTTATGCGCTCTCGCGAGTTTGTTATGAAAGATGCTTACTCTTTTCATTTAAGCCAAGCCTCACTGCAGGCCACCTATGATGCTATGCACACCGCTTATACCAATATCTTTACTCGTCTTGGCTTGGACTTCCGTGCCGTGCGCGCAGATTCTGGTAGCATTGGTGGTGATGCCTCGCAAGAATTCCACGTTTTAGCCAGCTCAGGTGAAGATGATATTGCCTTTAGTGATAGCAGCCAATTTGCTGCCAATGTGGAAATGGCAGAGGCTCTTCTTCCGCCTACACCACGTCCTGCGCCAAGTGCGGCTATGGAAAAGATACATACACCTGAGCAAAAGACCATTGATGCCGTGTGTGAGTTCTTGGGACAAAGCCCACAGCAAAGTCTAAAATCCCTAGTGGTTTTAGGCACTGCCGATGCACAGGGCCATCAACCTTTGGTGATGCTGATTTTACGTGGCGATCATATGCTGAATGAAATCAAAGCAGAAAAGCATCCATTAATTGCCGCACCACTGACGATGGCTCCCGAGGCACGTATTGCCGCTGAGCTTAACACTTCACCGGGCTCTATTGGCCCTGTTAATTGTGATATCACAATTATTGCTGATCGTGCAGCGAGTGTTATTGGCGACTTTACCTGTGGCGCTAATGAGACAGATTATCACTTTACTAATGTTAATTGGGATCGTGATGCTCACTTTACTGATGTGGCCGATATACGCAATGTGGTTGATGGTGACCCAAGCCCCTGTGGCAAGGGGCAAATCACTATTAAACGTGGTATCGAGGTTGGACATATTTTCCAACTCGGGGATAAATACGCCAAGGCTATGAATGCCAATGTATTGGATGAAAACGGTAAGGCCCAAGTGATGCAGATGGGTTGTTATGGTATCGGTATTACCCGTGTGGTGGCCGCAGCTATTGAGCAAAACCATGATGATAATGGCATTATCTGGCCCATGGCATTAGCGCCCTTTGAGCTAGTTATAACCCCCTTAAACTATGAAAAATCAGAGCGTGTACGTGACTATACAGATACTCTCTATCAGCAATTAGTTGACGCTGGTGTAGATGTAATACTTGATGACCGCCCATTACGCCCTGGTAACAAATTTGCTGACGCGGAGTTGATGGGCCTACCTCACCGTCTCGTTATAGGTGAACGTGGTTTAGATGCGGGCAATCTAGAATACCGTGATCGCCGTGCCAGTGAAAACGAAGATTTACCTATGGCAGATATAGTTAATAGCTTATTAAGCAAATTAAAAGTGCCAGCTTAATTTAGCCATATTTAGGGATCAAACCATGAGTGTAACCATTTATCATAATCCGCGCTGTTCTAAATCACGTGCCACCCTGGCTCTACTAGAAGACCAAGGTATTACACCTGACATTCGCTTATATTTGCAAGATCAACCCTCTGCCGAAGAGCTATCTGAGCTACTAAAGATGCTTAATATGAGTGATCCTCGGCAACTAATGCGGACAGGCGAAGCAGCCTACAAAGAAGGGAACTTAGCTAACGACCAACTTACCTCTGAGCAGCTTATTGCAGCCATGATTGCTACGCCAAAATTAATCGAGCGGCCTATTGTCATATCTCAGGGTAAAGCCCGTATTGGTCGCCCACCAGAACAAGTATTGGATATCTTATAAACATGGAATATTCACAAAAGCGTCGTTATTCCCGCTTTGCTAGTCTGGCTAGCTATTGGGGTTTACTGGGGTATTTTTGTGCTAGCCCATTCCTCTACCCGATTGCTGATACCAACCCCCTAGTAATTATTGGCGTAAAGGTATTACCCTTACTTGCCTTTGCACCGGGCCTTATAAAAGAAAATAGACGCACCTTAGCTTGGTTGTGTTTTGTGCTATTGATTTATTTTATCTTTACTATCGCCATGTGGCAGCCACAAAGCTGGGCAACCATGGTGTTGATTGTGAGTTTGTTTACCAGTGCCATGATGCATATTCGCTGGCATAACCGCGCCCTTAATGGCCCACCACCAAAACGCAAGAAAAAGTAATAGACAAAGGATCGGGTTGTGCAGACTGGATTAGCTAGTTAGCTAGCGCCCTGAGCACGACGGGCTAAACGCTGACGCTCAAATTCACGTATACGTTGACGATAATGCTCAACGGTTTGGGCTCTTAGGACACTACGATTTTCGTCGTACAACTCGCCACCCAGATTATTTGCCAAACATTGGGCTGTTTCCAACATATAGTCAAAGGCGCGGATGCTGTCATTAGCACTTGGCAAAGTCATAAAGAACACCACACCTGCAGTATGGACACTACCCATAGTATGCACATCAAAAGACCCACTCTCGGTCATATTAGCCATACTAAATTGAGTTTGTCCTTCAAGGAGACTATCCTCGTAGCGGTGGAATAGATCCATAGTCCCATGCACCATGCCACAGGCCTCTGCTAAGCCGCGTAGTTGCTCGCCAAAGAAACCTTGCGATTCATTGGCTACAACAATAATACTTAATACTTGATCTATACCGGCGACTACAGAGCCCTCAGCTTGGTCCTGTTCAGCAAAGGCCTTATCTTCTTCTGCTTGCTTGCGCCGATTTTCTAGGAGCATTTTGCCAAAGGAGAAAGAAGTTACTTTCGCTAAGCGCGCACCAAGGGTATCTTCTGTCTCATCTTGATCATCATCAAGCCCAGTATCGGTAAGCAAAATATCATCGGCTGCTGATTCTGCTTGGTATGCCAATACAGATTGTTCTTCGTCAACAGCGACAGTGTCTGTTTGAGATAAATCTTCATCCACTATCAGTTTTTCTGCTGTTGCTTGTTCCAGATCTATTTCATCTGTTGACTCTGCTACTTCAACCTCAGCTACCTCTTCAACCTCAGCCACTTCTGCAATTTCTGCAATTTCATGTGAGCTTGTTGGTTCGGCGACAATACTTGGTTGTTCTATCTCGGACTCTTGCTTAGTTGTAGTATCTACTGCAGCTGTCTGTTGTATAGTGGAATAGGCTTGCCATTCTGCTTGGGTCTCAGCCACTTCATCTTCAATGGCCAGATCAGCGAACATATCGCTCTGCACCATTTTGTGCGATTCAACAACTTCATGGACAGGTCGAGTTGGATCAAACACCGCAGCTAATGGGTTTTCTTCCTGTGGCAACAGGGCTTCGTCATCCATATCTGGGGCGGCCAAATCAAATTCCGATTCACTATCCTCCCCTACAGGCTCTTCACCAATATCCATTTCTGCCAAAGGTTCTTCAGCTTCTATTTGGCTTGCAAAGGGACTTTCAATTTCATCCTGAACTTCATCCATAAGTTGAGAACTAACTTCAGACTCTTCATCAAGTGCTAGTGCAGTATCCTCTAACTCAACCAATTCTTCAGGTGCTTTTAATTCAGCTATATCTTCTGCATTAATTTCTGCATTAATTAATTCTTCTTCATCAATGCACGCTTCAGCTGCCAGAATTTCATCATCGGCAAACGCCTCTTCCTCTAGCAACTCTTCATCTAGCAAGTCATCGACAGCATCAAGATCATCTTGCACATATTGATAGACTTCTTCGGCGTCAGATAGCTCTGCAGTCTCAGGCGTTTCTGAAGCTTCCACAGAGGCAGTGATTGGTAACTCTACAGGCTTATCGTTATCAGATTGCTGGAGATCAACAGATACTTTATCTGTAGAGGTTAACTCAGCCTGAGATTGCGTTTCAGGCGAATCATCATTGGTGACTAGGCGTGCACCACCATTTGGCAGTTCTGAGCGATAGTCATCAACGGGTAAATTTTGGAGTGTTTCGTCGAGTTTAATAGAAAGTGGTGAGGGTCGGGAAATCATGCGGCGAATGCCGTCTATGGCGATAGCAATGATGGAGAGTCCACCAAATACAAGAAACCAGTGCGTTAATGTCATAGGCTAACCACATGCATCTATTATTTTTTAGTCTACATCTATAAACCAAGCAAGCCTACTAAAGCTATAGAATAACTGTCGACAGCCACACTATACCCATAATTAGTAAATAACGAAACCCCTTTTTCATATTTTTATTAGTGTTAAATTTTGCACATATTGCAGTGCTTAGGAAATCACCTAAGGTCAATTTATTAGACTGAAGACTTAATCCCTTAATCAAGCTAATCGGTTATTTATATTGCATAAATAAAAATTAAGCATGACTATATTTTTTGAATTTTGGTAATTTAAAAAAAGGGGAAACGGAAAATGGGTTTGCATGACTTTACAATTTGCTAGCGTATTATGGATAGCTAATACACTCAACGACAATAAAGAAAGTGATAAAAGTAAACTGACTGAAGAATATTAAACCAGATCTTGGGTCATATTGACGGCTTCGTCAACATCCACAGTAACCAGCCTAGACACACCTGATTCTTGCATGGTTACGCCCAGTAGTTGATGGGCCATTTCCATGGCAATCTTATTGTGGGATATATAAATAAACTGCACCTTGTCAGACATTTCTTTCACCAAACGGCTATAACGTTCAACGTTAGCATCATCAAGGGGTGCATCAACCTCATCAAGCATACAGAAAGGTGACGGGTTAAGTTGGAAAATGGAAAATACTAGGGCAATGGCCGTTAAGGCTTTTTCGCCCCCCGATAGCAAGTGAATACTGCTGTTACGCTTGCCAGGGGGTTGCGCCATAATGGTCACACCCGTTGATAATAGGTCATCATCGGTTAATTCTAGGGAGGCCCTACCACCGCCAAATACTTTGGGGAACAACTCTTGTAAGCTAGCATTAACCGTATCAAAGGTTTCTTTAAAGCGGCTGCGTGTTTCACGGTCAATTTTCCGAATTGCCTCTTCCAGACTATCCAGTGCCGTGGTCAGTTCTTCATGTTGCTGATCCAAGAACACCTTGCGTTCTTGCTGTTCTTGATATTCATCAATGGCCATCAAGTTAATCGCACCTAAACGTTTAATACGATTTTGCACCTGCTCCAGCAAACGACTTAGGTTGCCCTCCTCGGCTTCTTCCGGTAACAGCTCAGCCAGCTTGTCGACCAAAATATTTTGCTCGGCCATCTGCTGCTTAATATTGTCTGCCGTAACTTGAATCTCTCGCTCAACCAAGCGTTGGTCCTGTAATAGTTGCTGACGCTGGCTGATTTCTTGCTCTTGGCGTAGTTGCTGCTGTTCAATTTCCCGAATTACGGTTTCTAGGTCAGTCATATCCTGACGTTTGTCATTCATGGTGACTTCGGCAGCCATCTGCGCTTCGACTAACTGTTGCAACTGATGTTGTAATTCAGGAGCCGGATCTTGACCTTGTTCCTGACCACGCTCAATTATATCTTCTTGGCGTTGCTGCCATTCAAGATTTTGTTCCTCTAAACGCTCAATGGAACGACTGAGACTTTGTTTTTGGGCACTAACACTGGAAACCCGTGTTTGTAACTGAATAACCTGTTGCTGAATTTGACTATGCTGCTGACGATGCTGTTGTAATTGGCTATGAATCTGATCTTTCTGCTGTTGTAAGTCAGGCTGCTGCCCTTGGCTAACCACCAACTGTTGTTCTAAAGATGTTTGATCTTCAGCCAGTTGCTCAATCATTGCGGCCAGTTCTTGATGGGCTTGTTTTTGTTCATCAAGGCGCTGTTGAACACGGGCAAATTGCTGCTGCTGTTGGCCCTGTTGCTGTTCTAACAAGGCGAGCCGTTGCTGCGCTTGTTGTGCAACTTGCTGCGCTTGCTGCACTGTTTGGCGCTGCTGTTGTAATTGTTCCTGAATAGCAGAGATAGCTTCACGCTGGTCATGTAAACGTGTAGTTAAGTCTGCTTGTTGCTGATTCAAAACTTGTTGATTTTGCTGTTGTGCAGTCAACTGTTGTTGGCGCTGCAAAATACTGGCACCAGCATCGGCATTGGCTAACTTACCAGTGCGTATCCAACCATGACCAAACCATAACCCATTAGCCAGTATGACACTTGCATAGGCAGGCAAGTCGGCTAATATTTTCTCCGCTTGGCCAACTGACTCAGCGACGACCACTTGCCCTAAGAGCCCAGCTAAAGCATCTTGAGTTTGTACTTTTTCTAGCAAACTGCCAGGCAGCGCTGCAGATTGCTGGTTAGCATACAATAAAGCTAAGCCTGGGCTATCTGATAGGACTTTTTCTTTGTGCTGCAAACCTTGTTGCACAAAAGGGGCTTGCAGCCAATCACCTAATACTTGTTCAACGGCGGCTTCCCAACCTGTTTCTACTTGCATACTTTGTAACAAGGTTGGGTGATCATCCTGCAGCCAATCTGATGGGCACTCTGTAGCTAGCTGTTGAGCTTCATCTAGCAACATTTGTAAGGAAACAACCTGACCTTTGACCTGACTTAGTTCTTCTTTAACTTTATCTAGCTCAGCTTGGGTATCTTGCTCCTGTGAGCGCAGATCTTGTTGCTGCTGTTCTAAGGAAGCAAGTTGTTGTTGCTGTTGTTCGCTCTCAAGTTGCGCTTCTGCCGACTCTTCCTGTAACAGATCCAACTCATTGTCATCGTCCTCAATGACAAGTTCTTCACGTTCAGTGCGCAATACTTGTAGTTCTTGGGAAACCTGGTCAAAACGTTGGCTATGGTTTTGTAAATTAGCACTAGTAACATCTAACTGACGCTGCAGCTCACTTTGTTCGGCAGCCTGTAAGTCCCACTTATCTTGCCATTCTTGCCGTGCCTCTTCACTAGCTTGCAAAACTTGCTCAGCTTCCAGTAACTGTTCCTGAGCTAGCTCAATATCTGGCGCTAACTGGTCTTCCTGCTGCTGCAGATGGGTGAGTTCTCGGCGGTCATTGCTTATTACTTGGGTAATGCGCTCTAATTGCCGTTGCGCTTCCGCATAGTCCAACTGCCATTGCTGTTCCTGCTGCCGCTGATGTTCCAAAGTTTGTTCTAGACGGGCAATATCAGCGCCCAAACGATAGTACTCGCCTTGGCTTTCATTAAAGCTTTCCTGCACTACTCCTAGCGCATCTTTTTTGACATCAAGTTGCGCAACGCGGGTGTTTTGTTCACTGCGTAGGAGATTCATTTCATCCTGAATACGCCCCATACCAATGCGCTGATCCATAAGCTTGGTGCGGAGATTGCGCCACTGCACCGCGGCCAATTGCGATTTGTGGGTACGTTCTTCTTGTTTAAATTGGGTATATTGCTCAGCGGCAGCGGCCTGACGCTTTAAGGTTTCTAGTTGCCGACCTAACTCGTCGCGAAGATCTTCCAGCCGCTCCAAATTCTCCCGTGTACGCTGAATACGATTAGAGGTTTCACGACGGCGCTCTTTATAACGGGAAATACCCGCTGCCTCTTCAATATAGACACGTAATTCTTCAGGCCGTGATTCGATTAACCGGGAGATCATGCCCTGCTCAATAATAGAGTAACTACGAGGCCCTAAGCCGGTGCCTAAAAATAGATCCGTAACATCACGACGGCGACACTTTTGATTATTAAGGAAATAGGCAGACTGCCCTTCACGGGTAACTTTACGCTTTATAGATACTTCGTTGTAACTAGCATATTCACCGGCTAAGGTACGATCATGGTTGTCAAAGATGAGTTCAATACTGGCTTGGCCTACAGGCTGCCTTGAGGTAGAACCATTAAAGATAACATCAGTGGCATTTTCACCACGCAGGTTTTTGGCGGAGCTTTCACCCATTACCCAGCGCACAGCATCAATAATATTCGACTTACCACAACCGTTGGGGCCAACGACAGCGCATAGATTACCCGGCAAATTGACCGTAGTGGGATCAACAAAAGATTTAAAGCCAGCTAATTTTATACTTTTAAGACGCACGGTTTTGGGTTACTCAAATACAGCAGCCCGAAACAGGCTGGGGCAAACTATTGGCCAGAGACTATACGATTAATTACCAAGTCTACCACTTCTTGCGCAGCAACAGAAACAGAGTTTACCTGACCCACTAAATCACCATTTATTTGCGGTGGTGTGCCTGCTTTCGCAATATGTGCGACAACTTCTAACTCCGTATAGTCTGCCAAGTTAGTATCTGGTAACAAGGCCATAGTATTGTTCAATTGTAAGCGTAAAGGCAAGGTTGATGGGTCAAGTCGCGTGGCTAGTAAAGGCATTGCTTGCCCAACTGGACGGGCATAAACAAATAGCACAGCCTCTGGATTAGTCGGTACTTGTAAGCCGTTAGCTAGGCGCACGGTCAGCTCAATAACTGGCCCTACCTCCATACCCGACTGTTGCTGGGCAAGTTGCTGGCGAGCATTACGAATACCTGTGGCTAAAGATTCTGCTCCCTCACCGCTGCTTGATGCTGCTAACGCCTGCTCCCAGAAACGGATAGCATCGCTAAAGTTCTCCGCTTCATAGGCTTGGATACCCAATAAACTTAGGGCCGACACATCATTTGGATTGGCATTGATAGCCTCGTTAATTGCCAGACTAACGCGCTCACTAAAGGCACCATCAATCACAAACAGAGCCTGAGCATAATTACCTAAAATAGAGGCACGCTCTGGTGAGCCCTCGACGGCATACTGTTTAGCTAATTGAAAGGCTTGTAAACTTTCCTCTAGGAGTTGGTTTTGTAATAAATAATTAGCCAGAATAAACCAACCTTCTGGATTATTTGGATGTTCTTGCAGATTGGCCTGCAACTCAACTAACAGTTGCTCCATACTTTCAGAGCTTTGCATAATGGCCCGGGTAGCCAGCATATTCTGTCGCTGTTGCATACCGTTGCCAGCACCCCACTCGGTATACAAAAACCAACCAGAAAGTGGTGTTAACAAGGCTGTCAACAGCAACAAATATGCTCCACGATTTTTAATCTTGGGGCCAGCTTGTTGGTTTTTTAAGTCCTCTAGCAGCCCTCGCTCTAATTCCGCTTGGCGCTCAGCATACTCAGTTTCGCTAAGATTTCCAGCAGCCAAATCAGCTTGCATATCCTGCTTTTGTTGTTCAAATAAATGAATATTATCAGCACGATTAGGATCAGACTTTTGCCAATCAGTGGGTGCCGGGCGCAGTAATGGCCACAGCACAAACAAACTAGCTAAGGTCATCAAAATGCTAGCCACCCACCAATAATCGCTCATTTATTTTGATCCTGCTGTTGCTTTAATAGGCTGTCTAACTCAGCTCTTTCTTGCTCATCTAAGGTGGCTGCAGCAGCGCCTTTGCCACGCCGCATAAACACCACCACTAATGCACCCATAACTAAAAGTACCAAGGGCGCTAACCATAACACTAACGTTTGGGTCTTAAATGGTGGGTCATATAATATAAAGTCACCATATCGCTGCACCATAAAAGCACGTATTTGCTCATCGCTTTGGCCATCATCGACCATAATTTTAACTTGTCGACGTAAATCCTTGGCAATAATCGAATCAGAGTCAGCCAGATTTTGGTTTTGGCACTTTGGACAACGTAGCTCTAGAGTTAAATCAGTAAATCTTTCAGCTAATTCAGGTGAGGCAAATTGATAGGTTTCAATTGCCGCCACTACAGGTGTAGAAAAACTATAAAAAAAGCAAAATAACAGTGGGGCTAATATTCTCGACATAAACATCAACCTATTGTGCCTGCTGCGCCATTAGGGACTCATATTGTGGCTTCATATCTGCCCAAGTGCGTTCATTTAATTCCCCTGTGAGTTTATCAATAATTAAGCCATTAGCATCCACAAGATAAGTTTCAGGTGCACCCACTACGCCTAGCTCAATACCTAATCGCCCTTGAGGGTCATAAATTGAAAACTCATAAGGGTCACCCAATTCAGCCAACCACTGTTTGGCAGGCTCACGTTGATCATGATAATTAACGCCAATAATACGTACACCCTCTTGCGCCACCAGAGCATTTAAAAAAGCATGTTCAGCCTTGCAAGTTGGGCACCATGTGGCCCATACATTAATCAGGCTTGGGGTACCTAGTATATCGTTACGGCCAAGGATACGGGTGGGGTCAGCTAGACTTTCGCCGGTAAAGTCGGTGAGTTTTTGGCCCACTAGACTTGATTCAAGTTTAGTTGGATCTTTACCAAGTCCTGCATATAAAAATACGCCTAAACCAAAGGCCATCAACATGGGTAACAGCAATAATACCCGTAACCAACGGTTTTTTTGTTCACTCATAATAAACCCCCTCTACTGTGCACGTCGCCGACGGTAACGTTTATCCCATACTGCCAGCACAGCGCCCAGAGACATTAAAATGCCTCCTAACCAGATCCAACGTACCATAGGTTTAAAGTGAATACGCATAGCCCAAGCATCGTCAGCTAAGGGCTCACCCATGGCGACATAGATATCCCGACTTAAGGCTGCGTCTATGGCAGCTTCAGTCATCACCTGTTGGCGAGCTATATAAGTACGCTTTTCAGGGTATAAGTAGGTATAGAATTCGCCCTCTTGGTTGACTTTCACAATACCTTGCACAGAGGTGTAGTTAGGACCCACAATATCTTGCGTACCATTGAAAATAAACTCATATTGCTCTACTTGCAGGTTATCACCAGGCGCCATGCGAATATCATAATTAGCTTCATGAGTACTGACCACAGCAATGCCCACAGCCGTCACACCAACGCCAATATGGGCTAACAACATGCCATAATAACCGGGATTAAGCTGACGCAGACCCCGCAACCAGCCTTTATGCCTGACACGGCGACTTAAATCACGATAGCTAGCAGCAATCAACCATACTAATAGTGCCACTGCTAAAGCCGTAGCCCAATTAAATTGGCTGCCGTAAACAAAAGGAAATACCAGACCTGCAGCAACTGCAATCAACACTGGAGAGCGCAGTAACTGTAACAATTCACTGACCTGAATGCTCTTCCATTTGGTTAGTAAGCCAAAGCCCATAGAGATCATCAGCAAGATCATTAGTGGCACAAAAACTTTGTTGTAGTATGGCGGGCCTATGGAGACCTTACCACCACCAAAGGCATCCAATAATAATGGGTATAAGGTGCCTAATAGAACCACAAGGGTAGAGATAACCAAGAGAATATTATTGATTAACAGAAAATTTTCCCGCGACCAAAAGACAAAACCAACGCGACTGGCCACACTACTTGCCCGCAATGCATAGAGCCCCAGAGAACCACCGACAGTTAGGGCTAATAGAATTAACACAAAAAAGCCCCGTTCTGGATCAGCTGCAAAAGCATGCACTGAGGTCAAAATACCTGAACGTACCAAAAAAGTACCTAGCAAACTTAAACTAAAGGCCAAAATAGCCAACAGAATCGTCCAATTCTTAAATAGCCCACGCTTCTCGGAAACAGCCAAAGAGTGCATCAGGGCTGTGCCTATTAACCAAGGCATAAAGGAAGCATTCTCTACTGGATCCCAGAACCACCAGCCGCCCCAACCTAATTCATAATAGGCCCACCAACTGCCCAATACGATACCCAAGGTAAGGAAGCCCCAGGCAACAATGGTCCAAGGGCGAGACCAACGCAACCATGCCGCATCCACCTTACCGTCTAATAGCGCCGCTATGGCAAATGCAAAGGCCACGGAAAAACCAACATAGCCCATATACAAGGTGGGTGGGTGCACTATTAAACCAAAATCTTGTAACAATGGATTGAGATCAGCACCTTGGAGTGGCCCTTCCGGTAAATAACGCCAAAATGGATTAGAAGTGATCAGGGTAAATAGCATAAAGCCAATAGCAATTAGCCCCATTACCGATAACACCCGCGCCAACATGGCAGGTGGTATGGATTTAGCAAACAGGCTTACGGCCATGGTCCACCAACCCAGCATCAGCACCCACAAGAGTAATGAACCTTCGTGACTACCCCATACCGCTGATATTTTGTATTGCACAGGTAAAGCTGAATTAGAGTTAGCCGCCACATATTGCACCGTAAAGTCGTCATTTATAAAGGCTAGAGTCAAACATATAAACGACAAGGTTAAAAACAAGCCTTGGCCAATGGCCAAGGGTCGTGCAGACATAATTAAACGGGCATGGCCTGTGTAAGTACCTAGTAACGGTAGTACACCCAAGGCAACACCCAAACATAAAGCCAAAATTAGGGCCATATGGCCAATTTCAGGAATCATTTGTACACGGCTCCGGCTTTTTCACCCATCTCATTCGCTTGATTAATGGCCTCATTCACTTCAGGTGGCATATAGTTCTCGTCATGTTTCGCTAACACTTCATCGGCTACAAAAACACCATTGGGCTGTAACTTACCCTGCGCCACAATACCTTGCCCCTCGCGAAATAAATCTGGCAGTATGCCTTCATAAGACACAGTGACGTCATGGGCATAATCAGTCAGCACAAAGGTAACTAACAAACTATCTGGAGAGCGCACAACACTGCCTTCCCGCACCATGCCACCAGCACGTATACGCTTTTCATAGGGAGCTTTACCCTGAGCAATATCAGAAGGCGGGAAAAACAAATTGATATTCTGGGACAAGGCATAGAGTACCAAACCAACGATTAAACCCACGCCAGTTAGCATCAGCAGAACTAAAATTAATTTTTTCTTACGCTTAGGATGCATAGCCATACTAAACCTTTGCCGAGCGACCTAATCGCGATTTGATCTGTTTGCGTAAACGTCGTTGGCGGCGCTGAGCAACCCATATATTGGTTACCACCAAAAGAGCAAAACAAGCATAACTAAGCCATACATAAAAACCATGGCCATCCATATTTATAAACTGTTCAAAGGACGTAAAATACATGCTTAATCCTCCAGATATCGTGCCACCCAGGAGGATTGTCTTTCCTGGTCAAGAATTTCATTGCGGGTACGCTGAATAATTAGCCAGGCACAAAAACAATAACAACCAATCACCATCAATAGCAATGGTATATACATCTCGGGCGGCATGCTCGGTTTACTGGTTAAGGTAAAGGTAGAAGGCTGGTGCAGAGTATTCCACCAGTCAACAGAATATTTAATTATGGGAATATTAATACTGCCGATAATAGCCAAAATAGCCGTTGCCCGCCCCGCCACGGAGCGATCAGGAATAGCCTGATTTAAGGCCATTACACCGGTATAAAGAAATAACAGTATCAAGGTTGACGTTAATCTGGCATCCCATACCCAATAGGTTCCCCAGGTGGGTTTACCCCATACAGCACCAGTAATCAGGGCTAAGGCAGTAAAGCTAGCCCCGACCAGAGTAGCTGATCTAGCGACCATAAAGGCCACTTTTATTTTCCAAATAAGACCGATGGCACCTGCTACTGCCATAAATAAAAATAGCGACTGGCCCAAGATAGCTGCAGGCACATGGACATAAATAATACGGAAGCTATTGCCCTGCTGATAATCGGCTGGGGCATAAAGTAAACCCCAAACCAGACCCCAACTAATCAATATCAGTGCCAAGCCAGCAAACCAGGGTTGTAGGCGTGCACCAAAGTCATAAAACCACTTTGGTGAAGCCATTTGATAGAACCACTTTGGCAAATGCCAATTATCAAACCAACTCATGCATTAAGTCCTTACCATCATCTCAACTTAGCCCTGCATTTGCCCAACTTTGAGTGCCATTGCCGCAGCCCATGGAGTAATCATAAGCGCAAAAATTAGCATTGCCGCCATATAGGCTAAATAACCCGAAACAGGCAACCCCTGTGCCGCTGCCGCCACTGCTCCAGTGCCAAAAATAAGTACTGGAATATACAGAGGTAATACTAGTAATGAAATCAACATGCCCGCATTTTTCACCCCTGTGACCAAGGCTGCCCCAACCGCACCAAAGAGGCTTAGCGTAGGTGTGCCAACCAGTAAACTAAACATTAATGTTGGCAAAGCCTCAGCCGGCAAAAATAACATGCTTGCCACTATTGGCGACAACAATACTAATGGCAAACCGCTGATTAACCAATGTACGATTACCTTCGCCAATACCAGCACCCATGCTGGCTGATGAGCCATGAGCAACTGCTCTAAACTACCATCAGCAAAATCCGCCTTAAACAATATATCTAGGGCTAATAAGGTCGCTAATAAAGCTGCGACCCAAACAATACCTGCCGCCACTTGACTCAGTAAAGACGCTTCCGGGCTAATGCCCAGAGGGAATAGAGCCACTACCAAAACAAAAAACATCAGTGGATTGAGCATTTCTGCTGGATAACGCATTATTAACAAGAGGTCACGTCGAATAATGGCAAACATAAATGACATCATACGCGGGCTTCCTCAAGGGTGCTCAGATCAATAACCTTTACGCCATCAAGAGTCAGGTCTTGATGACTAGTAAATACCATAGCACCGCCCTTCTCAAGGTGTTCACTAAACCAACCCTGTTGATCTTTGATCCCTTCTTGATCCATAGCGGTTAAGGGTTCATCTAATAACCATAAAGGCGCTGTTTGCAGATGTAACCTAGCCAATGCCACACGTCGCTTTTGCCCAGCCGACAAATGTGCAACCAGGGTTTCTTCAAAACCCCGTAAACCGACTTTTGCCAAAGCACTATAGCGCTGTTGTTCTGTGCTAGGTGTTGATAAAGCCGATAACCAAGCTAAATTTTCATTGGCCGTTAACTGTTCCTTAAGGGCCAGCTTATGTCCGATATACAGTAAGCTCTTTTCGGTAGGAAAACTAATGTCTCCTTTATCAACTGGCAATAAACCAGCCAACTGCCTTAACAGACTAGTCTTGCCAGATCCATTGGGGCCTTTAATATGCCAAATTTCCCCCGCCCTAACGCTGAACTGCAAGCCAGAAAACAGGCAGCGTTCATCTCGCTCACAGGCTAACTGTGCAACCTGTAAGAGAATAGGCGGTGTGGTCAATTGCATGCTAGTGAATAATTCCGCGTTTAAGTGATGAGCATTTAATCGTCATATTATAACCCTTAACCCGTCTGAGCACAGCCTGAGCTTGCAGAAGTTTAAAGCATATATAGGGTTGACGCAGCCAAGTTACAACAAAAAGCCCTAGCAGTAAGTGTAAAGTTTCATAAAGCCAAGTTTGTTGTGGGCTAAATGCCATCAAACACGATTATTTTTTTGGTGGTGACACTTCCCATATGGGTATTTGGTGACGTTGGCGCAACAGCTGGGTTAGCAGTAAATCATAGGCCTGCACACCACGGGCTAAATGATTATAACGGGAGGGAACTTGACCCGCTGCACTGGCATTGCGGAACTGCGTATCATGGGGAATCACAGCGTTAGATACCCGCTCGCCAAATTCCTTACGAATAGTACGTAAGCTTTGTACTGATGGCTTGGTGCGCCGATCATACATGGTTGGTACCACCAAGGTATGTAATGGCTGCCCTCGTGATACCAGAAGATGAGATAAGGTATTGGCCATGCGCAATAGGCCTTTAATAGCCAAAAATTCCGTTTGTACCGGCATTAATAATAATTCACATGCCGCAAGGGCATTAATCATAGTAATGCCCAGTACCGGGGGGCTATCCAGCAGCACATAATCAAATTCTTTATCGAGACTTTGCAGGGCTTTATGCACAACTAACCCCAAACCAGTTAAGCCCGCTGTTTGACGTTCTAAGGATGCCATAGCACTTGATGCTGGCAATAAGGTAATACCTGGTTCTTGAGTAGGCAGAAGTAATTGCCCTACTGGTGTAGCTGGTGTCTGAAATAAATTGTAAACAGATTTATCTAGGCTTTCAGCATCATGACCAAAGTATTCAGTCAGAGAAGCATGGGGATCTAAATCAACCACTAAGACCCGCGCATCTTGTTGTGCTAGGAGACCAGCAAGGGCCACAACGGTAGTGGTTTTGCCCACACCGCCCTTTTGATTAGCAATAGCCCAGACCTGCAAAGTTTCTTCTCCTAGTTTAACAACCCTTAACTGCGAATTATTAACAGCTATTAATTTCTATACACACTAATTCAAAAACGGGCAACTATAGCCTTATTTACGGCCACCCTTCATATGGATATACATCATAGCTGTGGTTATCGCATCACCCAATGCCGTATGTCGGCCAACAATGGGTATCTGCAATTGTTTGGCAATATCGTCAAAACCCAATTTCATTTCAAAATCGTTCATAGCCTTGAGATTTAGCCGACGCCTAAAAAGACTAATAATATCCACGCTACGGTTGGGCATACCAAAACCAAATAATGGCCGCATAACCTTATCCAAAACGGCCAAATCATAATTAATATAATAGCCAACTAAAGGCCTATTGCCGACAAACTCTAGCAGTTTGCGCAATGCCTCCTCCAAGGGTAAACCATCGGCAAGATCTATGCGGCGTAATAGATGGACTTTGACTGATTCTGCCGGCAAATTGGCTGGCGCCTGAATGTTAATTGATAGACCATTACTACTCTTAACCCGATTATCTTTAATAATCACCGCACCGATTGAAAGTATTTCCGCCTGTTTTACGTCCATACTGGTGGTTTCAATATCTAAGGCCACCATTTCATCGCCACGATAAGGTGCAAACAGCCCACGCCACCTTGCCTGCCCTTTACGACGGCCGTATTTAAGTCGATCTTGGAATCGACGCATATGGCGACGCAAATACATTACAAGCCACCTCCAAACTGATAGCGTAAACCCAAGTGTTGTTTAAACTCTTTGACCACATGGAACGCTTGTCGTAAGGTATCTTTCTCTAGCCTGTCTAAATCATCAATATCAATCATATTCTTTGAACTATCTTGGCTTGAGTCAGTACCAATACGACCCAATTCAGCCTTTACTCGTAGAAGATGAAAAACCCCAAAGGCTTCTTGTAATTCATGCCCCATTCGTCGTGGTAAGACACCCATATCCACCAATGCTGTTATACGGGAAAAGGTATTATTCTCAGGGATTTGATATTGTAATGCCATGGTACGGACACCATGTACAATGGGGAAGATACCACCGCGTTTTAAATCAATACCATTACTCCGATTACGAATACTACCCAACAGGGTTAAGGGCGTATCAAACACCGTTGCCACCTTAGCAAAAGCAGTTAAAAACCTTTGGTGCTGCTGAATTTCTTTAAAGAACCAATTACGACTGGTTTTATAAAGAGCAGCATTGCCAGCCACGGGTGCAGCATCTACAGCAATAGATAATTTTAAGATACTTTCCTCGTCACCCAAGTTGACCCAATCCTGCATACGTTTGGTCCACTCACTAATGGGCTGCACCCAAAATGGATTGCTGACCATCACCTCACCTGGACAGGGTGGAAAACCAATCTCTTGTAACACCCGCGCATATTCGCGCATGGTTTCTGGGCCGTTTGGCCAGTCCAAGCTATCCCGCATAATCAGGCCATTGTCCTGGTCTGTTTTAGTAATCTGCTCCCCTCGCCCTTCACTGCCCATAACCACCAAACAAACATGAGGAATAACATCCTCAGGAACTAATAAATTAAACAGTTTAGCCATTAAGCGTTTATTAAGTGCCGCCAACAAATCCATTAAGAATCGCACTTTTACGCCCTGTTTATGCAGTGATCGGATCAACGCATCCATATCTTTTGCTGCGGCAGCCAACTCCTCAACAGTACTGGCTCGTTCAATACGTAAGCCAACCACATGGGAGTGACTAGAAAAGAAGCTCAATGCTTCCGTTAGTTCTACCACACCCTGCAATTGACCATCTGTCATGACCACCACCCGATCAATATCATGACTGGTCATACGCACCAGGGCATTAAACAGGTAATCGTTAGCCTCAACGGTTACCAAACGATAATTAGCAATCTCTTTTACGGGTGTGGCAGTAGGTAACTTATCAAGTACCAAGGCATTTAATAAGTCAGTACGTGTAATCATGCCGTAACGTCTACCACGCTGCACTAAGGCACTTTCTGCTTTCTGCTCACGCATTAAGCGGGTAGCTTGTTCAATATCTGCGGTGGCCTCGATGACTAAGGCATCGTGCATACAAGAGGTGCCTACCGTCGCCAACATAAACTCAGCCATATCTAGGTCAGGATTGTTATTCGCCAATAAATCCTGTTGCAAGGTTTGGTTATTAAAATAATCACCAAAGTGGCTATTGCGATAAATCAATTCCAACAAGTGTTTGGCGGGCAGGATATAACAAATGGTTTCTTCGTCGGCAACAAAGTCATGAATCGATCTACCACGAATGGCTGACCAAGCACCAAAGTAGTCTTCAGCACCATAATGCACTAAGGTATGACTGGCGTTTTGGTCCTGAGCTTCTAGCTCACAGACAAAACCTTTAATAATAAGGTGCAGGCCCTCTGACTCACCGCCGCCAGCGATAATCGTTTCACCTTTTTGAAAGTAGCCCACATCCATATGCTCAGCCATATAATCTAGTTCCTCTGTATTGAGCAAACTAAAAGGCACGACCTGCGTATTAATATTTTGCAGTAGACTCATGCTTGGCTAAACCATATACCTAAGTTTAAATAAATAATAACTAGTGGGCTTAAAGAATAACAAACTAGGTACTTGGAATAAGCCAAGCACCCTGTTTATGTAGACAGACTGAATAGCTTCAGTCAGTTGTTTTGCTGTTGTTTGTGGCAAAACATTATCCTTAGTTTTAACAGACCCATTTTGATTAGTAATAGGCCGAACCCTGATTACGTGGTACACGAATATCCTGTACCATTTTCCGAATTGCCTTTGGTGGAGGCGGTGTTAGATGTGACACAATATACGCAATTAAGAAGTTGAGCAACATTCCCATGGCACCAAAGCCCTCTGGTGAAATACCAAATAGCCATTGTTCTTGTGTTCCACCCATAAAGCGGAAGTAAATAATATAGGCTAAGGTCGAAATCAAACCTACCAGCATGCCACTAATAGCGCCATATTTATTCATGCGCTGATAGAAAATACCCATAATAATGACGGGGAAAAAGGATGCACAGGCCAGACCGAAGGCCATGGCCACCACAGCCGCAACATAACCGGGTGGATTCATGCCTAAATAACCCGCTACTAGCACACTCACCATGGCAGCTACTCGAGCAATACCCAGTTCCTGACTATCCGTAATTTGCGGGCGCAAGGTTTTCTTAACTAGGTCATGGGATACTGCTGTAGCGATTACCAACAGCAATCCAGCCGCCGTTGATAAAGCCGCGGCCATAGCACCAGCAGCCACTAAAGCCACTACCCATTTGGGCATTTCAGCCACTTCAGGGTTAGCCAGTACCATAATATCGGGGTCAACATATAACTCGTTGGCAAATGGCTGCTGTTGGGGATCAAAATCTCCCTCACTAGGATTAACCACCAAGCGGATATTGTCATTGGCAATATCCTCTATAGGTTCATCAGCTACTGTCCAAAAATCTGGACGTTGATCTTTGCCGGTAAAAGCGCCACCAGCTGCATATTGCAAGCGACCATCGCGATTATGATCATACCAAGCTACCAAGCCGGCCGTTTCCCATTTTTGGAACCAACTTGGCATATCCTCTTGCAAGGTACCTTGTCCATCAGCACCATTAACGGTCTCAATTAGATTAATGCGACCGAATGCGCCAACGGCTGGTATAGAAGTATGTAATACGGCGATAAAAGCCAATGCCCAAGCTGCCGAAATACGCGCATCACGCACCCTTGGTACAGTGAAGAAGCGCACAATCACATGGGGCAGACCGGCTGTACCAAACATCAAAGCAGCGGTAATAAAGAAGATATCGACATTACTTTTGCTACCTTCAGTAAAACTAGCAAAACCAAGCTGCTCAACCAAACCATCCAAATGATCTAGGACATAAACACCACTATCAAGAGTTGCCCCCAAACCAGTTAAGGGCAGCAAATGCCCGGTCATGGTAAAGGTTAAAAACAAAGCTGGTACATTAAAAGCAAAAATCATGACGCAGTATTGGGCAACCTGAGTGTAGGTAATACCTTTCATCCCCCCCAATACGGCGTAGATAAACACTACTGCCATACCAACCATAATGCCAATTTCGATTTCTACTTGCAGGAAGCGTGAAAAGACAATACCCGTTCCGCGCATTTGGCCAGATACGTAAGTAAAAGAAATAAACAATAAACAGATGACAGCAACAACCCTAGCAACATTGGAATAGTAACGATCACCAATAAAATCCGGTACCGTAAATTTGCCAAATTTACGCAAATAGGGGGCTAAAAGTAAGGCTAGTAGAACGTAACCACCAGTCCAGCCCATAACATAACCACTGGCATCGTAGCCTGCCAATGAGATAACTCCGGCTAGAGAGATAAATGAGGCCGCTGACATCCAGTCTGCCGCAGTAGCCATACCATTTGCCAAAGGCGTCACACCGCCGCCAGCCACATAAAAATCATGGGTAGTAGCGACACGACTCCAAAAAGCGATGCCGATATAAATAATAAAAGAACTAGCTATAAAGATATAGGTAAGAAGTTCTGTACTCATGGTTAGATCCGTTATATAGCTGTGTTTATGGTTTATTCATGCACATCAAATTCATTGTCTAGGCGATTCATACGCCAGGCATAAGCGACGGTAAGTAAACAAAAACTCAGCACACTACCCTGATTGGCAAACCAGTAACCCAGTTTAAAACCAAATAACTGAAATTGGTTAAGTACATCAGCAAAGAGAATTCCGGCTCCGAATGACACTAAAAACCAGATACACAGATAAAGAACGATAATTTGGAGATTACGGCGCCAATATTGCTGCGCCAAATTTTGCTTTTGCATAAGAAACCTTTGTTATTATTGTTTGTTCAACTACAATATATCACGATTATGGATTGGTACAATGGCCTGTATCCATAGTCCACAAGAACCAGCCTTGGTTAAGAGCAGCGCAGTTGCTAAATACATGGCTAAGAAGCCAGCATTTACGGCTAAAAAAATGCAAATATTAAAGTCTTTGCAAGGGTTTATCAGAAACCATAGTCAGCGTGCCAAGTTATTTGGCAAAGGGCGCTATTAGTAGTCCTTAACAATATTCAAAAAGTTAATTTTAAAGCATTTTTGCCGTTACCAAAATGCTTTTAGCAGTGAATTAAGCTTCTTTATTCTTATATGCTCATTGCCATAAAAAAATACCTAGCCGGTTAACAGTTAGGTATTTTCAAGTATTGTCTATAAATTACTAGCGGTTACAACGATTATCAATCAAATCATTAACCACGCTTGGGTCGGCAAGAGTAGAGGTATCCCCTAACTCAGCATAGTCATTAGCAGCAATCTTGCGGAGAATACGACGCATAATTTTACCTGAACGGGTTTTTGGTAAACCTGGAGCCAACTGAATAAAGTCAGGTGCCGCAATAGGACCAATATCCGCACGCACCCAATTACGTAACTCCACCTTCAGTTCATCAGTCATTTTATAGCCATCTTTTAAGGTGACATAACAATAGATTCCTTGACCTTTAATATCATGTGGGTAACCCACTACAGCCGCCTCAGAAGTGGCCTCGTGGGCGACTAGTGCACTTTCAATTTCGGCGGTACCCATACGGTGCCCAGAAACATTAAGCACATCATCCACACGCCCTGTAATCCAATAGTAGCCATCTTCATCACGCCGGGCACCGTCACCCGTAAAATAGACATTTTCAAAGGTAGAAAAATAGGTTTCTTCAAAGCGTTGATGATTACCCCAAATAGATCGTGCTTGACCTGGCCAGCTATCAAGTATAACTAGATTACCTTCGGCAGCCCCTTCAATTAAATGACCGTCGTTATCAACCAGTGCTGGCTGGACACCAAAAAAAGGCAATGTAGCTGAACCTGGCTTAGTGGCAATAGAGCCTGGCAAAGGCGTAATCATATGGCCACCGGTTTCGGTTTGCCACCATGTATCAACAATAGGCGCTGCACCATCACTAAAGACCTTACGATACCACTCCCAAGCTTCTGGATTTATGGGTTCGCCCACTGAGCCTAGTAACTTAATACTAGCAAGGTCAGCATCACCAAGCACGTCGTCACCATGCTGCATAAGTGCTCGAATGGCAGTGGGTGCAGTATAAAATTGATTAACCTTATGTTTTGCAATCACTTCACCAAAACGCGCATTGGTTGGGTAGTTAGGCACACCTTCAAACATCAGGGTTGTCGCCCGATTAGCCAAAGGCCCATAAATTATATAACTATGACCAGTAATCCAGCCCACATCGGCTGTGCACCAATAAATATCACCTGGCTTATAATCAAACACATATTTGTGGGTCAAGGCCGCCCAAACCAAATAACCACCACTGGTGTGCTGTAAACCTTTAGGTTGGCCAGTCGAACCAGAGGTATAGAGAATAAACAGAGGGTCTTCAGCATTCATTACTTCAGGTGTATGTTGATCTGCAGCAGTAGCGACAATATCTTCATACCAAACATCACGCCCAGACTGCCAAGCAACATCAGAACCCGTGCGCTTAACCACCACCACTTTTTCAACACAGTCTAGGTTAGCTATAGCCTGATCAACATTCCCTTTAAGAGGTATACTGCGACCACCACGTATACCCTCATCGGCGGTAATAATAATATTACTATTAGCACCAGCGACTCGGCCCGATATCGCTTCTGGCGAAAAGCCACCAAAAATAACCGAGTGCACAGCACCAATGCGAGCGCAAGCTAACATAGCCACTGCTGCTTCAGGAATCATGGGCATATACAGAGTAATCACATCCCCTTTCTTGGCACCTTGGGCAATTAAGGCATTACTAAACTTACACACTTCAGCATGCAGTTCACGGTAACTAATATGGCGGTTATCAGCTGGATCGTCACCTTCCCAGATAATGGCTATTTCATCGCCATATTCGGATAAGTGTCGATCTAAACAATTGGCGGCAACATTTAACTCACCATCGGCATACCATTTAATATCAACGTTACCTGGAGCAAAAGAGGTTTGCTTAATCGTTGTCGGTTCTTTGACCCAATCAACCATACCAGCCTGTTTGCGCCAAAAGGCTTCAGAATCACTAATGGACTCCTCATACATAGCGGCACGTGTATTGCTATCAGCCCAAGAATTAGACTCTACTTTTGCATCAACTGGGTAAGTTTTTATGTCACTCATCTTATTTGCCTTGTTAAATCTTTATTATAAATATATTTTTACAAATCTTGTCTATTTGGTCAACTTTTGAGGGCTCTTATTTGTTGCCTACAAACCTTCCTTAAATTAGCCAACATCACACTGATGTTGTATTTAGTTAAACTATGCCAAGTAATCTTAAATCACTATTATTCTAGCCGTTTAACTTAGACAAACAAGATTTGTTTAATTTTAATCTTGGCAGTTATCATTACTACACAGTCATTCAGCGATTAATAATTGAAGGCCTTATGCATAACTTATGTCAGTTACAGCTGACCTCGACAAAAATGTAATTGATTAACTTCTTTGAAAGAATCTTATTGCTATATCCGTGTGTTACTATTAAATGACTCCAATAAATAATAATGATAAATAATTATTTTCTAATTTTTTTGGCAAAAATAAGGCACCGTTTAATATGAGCTTAGTTAGCATTCTTCTACTTATTTCTACCCTCTTATGTACCTTGGCTACTGGCTTTATACTTACCTATGCCATTGTCGTCATGCCCGGCCTAGCTAAACTTAACGATAAGGAATTTCTAAGGGCATTTCAGGTCACTGATAAGATTATTCAAAACAACCAGCCAGCTTTTATGCTTATTTGGGCAGGCTCGATCATTTCCGTTGTGGCTATGATGATCAGTGCATTTATATCTCCAGAGTCGACTATAACACCGCTTATTATAGCTATTGGTGCTGTCTATCTTATTGGAGTGCAAGGGCTAACCATATTCCACTTAATAACCATATCCAGAAGCTCAAAATCAATGAGCTTGATGATCAGTTGATACAAGAGCAACGAGGATTATTTGAACAACGGTGGAATTTTTACAATCGTCTTCGCACGCTTATTGGGATTGGTGTGAGTATTTCATTGTTGAGCATATTAATGCTGCAATAGCTTAAGTCTGCTTTTTTAGCTATTGAGACTTTTGAAATTCTTCTGCCAACATCAAGTTAACACTCTCATGTAATTCACTATAAACAATGACTACTTTACCCTGCAGTAGCTGTTGCTTTAGCTGTTCTACTTTGTCCGCTAAAGATGTTTCAACTTGTCCATAATCAGTTCCATCACGGCTAGCGTATTCTTGCAGCAAGTTATCAAGTGTGGCCACTGGCAATTGCTGCCATGGAATAATCATCGGCTTACCAATTTTGAGACATTAGTTCGTTATAACGTGCCCAGCAAAGTTGCATAATGCGCACTTGGTCCTCAGCTTGGGTCAAATCAAGACCTAATTCAAAACCTAAATCTTGCAAGTCCTCACGCCAATAATCACCACATACTTCTGCAATATCAGCCCCTTGATCACTCCATTCAAATGCCGGATGCATATCTATGGCATCAGCAATTAACATAAAGCTGTTTACTGGCGTAAAATCGGCATGGCAGAGGACCCATTGCCCATCTAGGTCATCATTCATTTCCAACATAATGTCTTTAATTGAATGTCCTTGGGATAGGATGATGTCGCGATCCAGATGATCACTGTAGCAAAGTTCACCCGGCCAATCGTCAGCGGGCAAAATCAAACTACTTTTGATGCTGCCATCAGGAAGACTCCAAGCGCAGGCTATTGGATAGTGAGGCGCCTCAGGGCTGGTCTCTATGGCCAGAAAAGTAGCACAATCCATAAACCAATTTCCTTTAATACAAGTTCATTGTTTCGCAATCAGATCAGTGTATGGCATAAGATTTTAGAGTCAAGTTTTATGACACTCAATGACTGCCATTAACAAGCGGTAGCAGCAACACAGGTTCCACTCACAGTATAACTAAGCTGCCCTGCAGCATTAAAACTAGGCGTTAGAATATAAGTGAACCCCCCTGCCGAACTCGTGCCTGTACCTGTAATAATTGCCTTAGTTAAACTAATTGTAACCTGAGCAGTATTTGCTGTTGCCACTGGTGCCTGTAGGGCTAACTCAGGGTAACTATCACAAGCAGTTAAATTTTGCCCTGCCACCATTAAACAGGCCGCCTGTGAAATCCTAACTGCCTGAGTATGCTGGACCACTTCCAGAAACCGAGTTTGTTGCAAATATTTTTGATAAGTTGGTACCGCAAAAGCGGCTAAGATACCTATTAAGGCAACGACTAGCAAAAGCTCCAAGAGGCTAAAGCCGGTGATAAAATATTTCGGTTTAAAAGAAACTATTCTGGTCGGATCAATCCTTAATCCCATTGTTGCAATCAGCATGACAACCTCCTGTTGTCTGTTTATAAATCCTCTTGGCTCGGGCTTAAAACACCTGTAGAAACATCATTTTCTTGATCATCACCAGCAATAGCGTACTCTTCCTGAGCCCACGCACCTAAGTCAATTTGTTGGCAAACTTCGCTGCAAAATGGTCGAAATGCATTATCACTCTTCCATACCACCTTTTTCTGGCATCGTGGACATGGATATTCAAGCATTAAAGTCTTCCGCTAGGGTAGTTAAGTGTTGATGCAGCTGGTCAACCTTGTTGTGTAAAGAGATCAAATCCCGCGTATTATCCAAAATAATATCGGCCTTAGACAAGCGTTTGTTGCGGGACATTTGTGCTGCCATAATAGCTTCAACTTCTGCCAAATTAGTGACATCACGATTGATGGCTCGCGCTAATTGTTGACTAGGATCGGCATCCACCACAATGATTTTATCAACCAATTTATTTTGTTCCGTTTCTAACAGCAGAGGGGATACTAAAAGCCCGTAAGGTGAATTGATTTGCGCTAGCTGAGTTTTAATACTGGCGCCAATTAAAGGGTGAAGAAGTTTTTCCAGCCAAGTTTTGGCTTGTTTATCTGAAAAAATAATTTGGCGGAGTTTATCGCGTTTTAGCCGACCGTCTTGGTCTAACAAATGGTAACCAAAGTGTTGGGCAATACTCGCCAGTGCATCGGTACCCGGTTCCACAACCTCCCGTGCTACCACATCAGCATCAATTACATTCACGCCTAATTCAGCAAGTCTATCTGCAACCTGCGTTTTACCACTGCCAATGCCGCCAGTTAAACCAACAATAAAAGCCATTGAATCTCCAATACACTTGTTACCATCGTACCTTCTATGCCTATGTTAATAATAGCAAATTTTTTAACAAAGCTTTTATTATCATAACAGGCTACCCATTTGCATTAAAGGTAGATAAATAGCAATGACCAAACCACCTACTAAAGTGGCAACCAAAAGCGTAGTCAAAGGTTCGATTAATTTAGTCATATAATTAATTAGGTCAAATAGCTGAGATTCAAGTTGCTGGCTCATAAACTTAAAGGCAGACTCCAGATCACCCGTGTTTTCAGCTACCCGTAACATAATCACCTGCGACTCTCGCCAGCCAGACTGAGCACATGCATCAGAAAGCAGTAAACCCGATGTTAATAATTGGTGGATATTGGCAATCTGCTTAGCTAGAGTTCTATCCCGAGCAGCCTTTTGGCATTGTTCCAGAGTCAATAGAATAGGCACCCCACTACCTTGACTGCCAGCTAAGAGCTGCAACATTAAACACTCATTTTGAAGCTTAGAAATAGCGCCCCAAAGAGGAATAAAGGTTAATATCCCTCGCCCCCATTTACGTCCAATTGAGGTGCAAAGCAGCAAACCAATGACAAGCATGACTGTGCTTAGTCCAAAGATTATTAGTAAACCATTTTGTTGTAACCATTTAGCAGCTCCTAACAACCATTGCGTTGCTAATGGGAGACTAGTACCGCTATTAGCAACTAGCTGCACAATATTGGGTATCAACAGAAATAAAACCAACATACACACCACTATTCCAGCAATCAGAGTAATACCTGGCATTATCAGATTACGTTTAATACGTTGGCTTATGGATATAATTTGCTGTTGCTGACGGATAATTTGACCCATAGCAGAGGCTAGATCAGCTTGCCTTTCTCCTGCGGCTAGGATGGCCACTTGATAGGTTGGCAACAGCCTTTGTTGCCCTAGCAGTTGCGAAAATTGATTACCCTGCTGTAAGCCTTGATAAAGCAGCCAAAGTTGCCAACGTAAGGTAATAGAGGACTGACTAGGTAAGGCTAAACGAATAGAGTCCAGAAGAGGTATATTAGAAATTAATAACTGTCGCCATTGTTGCAATAGTTCACAGGCAACTTTAGAAGATACAGAATAAGGTCTCCGATGCCAAAAAGTTATTCTAAAATGCTGATTTAAGCTTACACCTTGCTGAGCCAATAAACTGCGTAGATGACTCACGCCTTGGGCCTGAATTAGCCCTTGTTGCTGTTGCTGATCAGCATCTACACCGTACCAAAGATAACTGGCCATAGGTTACACTATAACTCGCTTTAGCTCTTGAATACTGGTTTGGCCTACCAATACTCGGATCATCGCCTGATAACTTAAACCTTGCTCGGCATTTAACCCAGGCAAATCTCCTTGGGCAATGAAGGGCCTATGGCAATCTAATACTGGCCACAATTCAAATACACCAAAGCGTCCTTTATATCCTCCATAGCAGTGTTCACAACCCACTGCTTGCGCTGGCGCAATATCACCAAACTCACCGTTATAGTTAGCAGCTACTGCCCGCCATAAAGGGGTTTGCAACTGTGCCAGTTGTGACTCATGCAGTTGCTCCTTACAATGCTCACATAAGCGCCTAAGAAGGCGCTGATTGATGACCAGCTGCACGCAATAACTTAAGCCTTTCAGGTCAATGCCAAGGCCAAAGCAACGACTAATGGCTTCAAGGGCTGTATTAGTATGCATAGATGTAAGCACTAAATGACCCGTTTGTGCAGCTTTAATAGCCATATCAGCACTTTCACCATCGCGCAGTTCGCCTAACATAATGGCGTCAGGATCTTGTCGTAGCAAAGCCCGAAGAACCTTGGCAAAAGTGACACCAATTAGCTCATTTGGTGCAACCTGATGCATGCCCGGTATTAATAATTCGACGGGATCTTCGACACTCATGATATTGCGTTGAGGTTGGAGTAGGTTCTGCAAGGCAGCATATAAGGTAATGGTTTTACCAGCTCCCGTTGGCCCCGTTACCAAGATTAAACCTTGGGGCAACTGCAGATAACTTTGTAAGGTATGCAACTGCTTTTCACTCATACCAAGTGCATCTAATAATAAGGTCTGTTGATGGCGGTGTTGAATACGCAAGACCAGCTTTTCCCCTAGATAGCCCGGGAGAAAACTGCAACGGATATCAAGCTGATTTTGCTCGAGGTTTATTTGAAAACTACCATCCTGAGGTTTTCGCTGTTCGCCAATATCTAAGCGAGCCAATAGCTTTACTCTAACTAAAACAGCCTTGCCGAGGCTTTGCGGGAGAACAACCACTGGATGCAATAAACCATCTACCCGCTGACGTATTTGCCAGCCATGAATTCTCGGTTCAATATGCAGATCAGATGCCTGACTTCGACAAGCCAGCAACAAGCAGGCGTCTACTAAACCAGGAGCATCTTGATTATGAATATATACCTCTAACATTGGCATCCTTGCCTTAGTTAATTCACTTTTTATATAGAGCCATTAACAAGCAACTGGTCAGGCTCTTAGTAATAGGGTATGTGTTAGCTGCAAAAGCAAAATGAGTCTAGGGTTTTACCACAACTCACCATTTAATTGCCCTGCTAGGGTTACCGCATATTTATCTGTCATGCCAGCAATAAAATCCATGGTTTGGCAGAGGGCAATATAGGGAGATACACCTATTTCAGGCTGGTGGGTGCCCATTAAAGCCAAATACTTTTGTGCCTTAAAGGAGACTTTATCATTCTTACAAGCCCCCACTTCAAGGGCCGCAGGCACAAAACCATCCAGTATTTTCTCTAACATAGCACTAGCACCAAGTTCAGATCGATGGCGCTGAGGAGAGGAAAATATGCGTTGACGGGCCATTTGTTTGGCATCACCAATAATGTGCTGCGCTGTAGGATCAGCATAAGCAATTAGGTCGCCTTCCAGTTCACCACGCAACAAGGCTTGCTCTTGTTCAATAAAGGCTTGTGCACAAGCATTAACCAAGTAATCAATCACTTTTCCACGTAGTAAAGCCAAGCGCCTGGTGGAAAAATAGCCATCTGTTAAAGAAGTACCATCTGGATCCCCTACTTTGCCAATAATTGGTGCTAAAAGGTCTAATACATCAGCTTCATCAAGTATGCCTAGCTCCACGCCATCCTCAAGATCGATAATGGCATAGCAGATATCATCGGCCGCCTCCATAAGGTATACCAATGGATGACGACACCAATGATAATTGCCTAATTGGATTAAGCCCAAACGTTCGGCTATTTGAGCCAAAATTTCTTTATCTGATTGTAAGGCACCGTATTTGCCCTTGGATTTTGCTAAAGGGTTATTTGCTAACCAAGGGTATTTTAGAAAACTACCTAAAGTAGCATAGGTCAGTCGCATACCACCTTGAAACTGATGGTATTCAAGTTGTGTAAGGGTGCGTAACCCCTGCGCATTACCCTCAAAGCTAAGCAGATCAAGTTGCTGATCGGTGGTCAAAGCCTGCAGACCACCTTGGCTATGGAAATCAGCAAACCAGTCGCGGATTGCATTCTCACCAAAATGACCAAAGGGTGGATTGCCAATATCGTGGGCTAAACAAGCCGATTGCACCATAGCGCCAACATCATAAGGTTGTATCCAAGCCGGCCAATCAGGCTGCTGCTGAATTTCTTGAGCTACCCGAATACCCAAACTGCGGCCGACACTAGAAACCTCTAGACTATGGGTTAAACGATTATGCACATGGTCATTATGGGATAGGGAATGCACCTGAGTTTTATGCCCAAGTCGGCGAAAAGCACTAGAAAAGATCAAGCGGTCATAATCTTTATGAAAAGGCGTCCTTCCCATCTCATGATGGTCTTTATAAGGCTTACCGATACGCTGGTCATCAAGCAGGCGGTGCCACTGCATGGTGGTCATTATAGGTCTCCTTATTTGCCTTATCTTGGTTGTGCAAATTCACAATTTTATAGAAAGCCAAGTTATTGCCATATTTAAAATTTGACTGAGGCAGAAACAAAACTTGAACAACGTACTACCCCAGTCATCAAAGATAATTACTCTATCACGATTAGCTCACTAATTCGCTCAAGAGTGGCAAAACCAATACCTTTAACCTCAAGTAATTGATCAATATTGGTAAAACCACCTAGTTGATCTCTTAAAGCCACAATGGCTTGGGCTTTAATAGTTCCAATACCCGGTAAAGCCTGCGCTATTTCTTCTACACTCGCAGTATTGATATACAAGATAATGGGGACTTTCTCAGTAATCTGAATTTGCTCCGTACTTTCTTCAGGAATGTGATATGCACTTTTTTTAGTGCTTTGATCAG
>MDSZ01063248.1_pt1 | contig 39769 bp, 29 predicted proteins | sample 811201 | NCBI WGS metagenome assembly MDSZ01 (sample SAMN05326647, study PRJNA326480) | marine metagenome | isolation source: seawater | place: Indian Ocean: North | collected 2010
CGGCAGCGCCGAGCCGAGCAGCAGCGCTGCGAAAGAAAGACGGATCATGCGCGTCCCTTCAGGGAAACAGGACTGCCGGCCGCGCGGGGCGGCCGGCAGAGATGAGGAGAGGAAAAGGATCAGAAGCTGGCCGACACGCCGAACTTCACCGTCCAGTTATATTCCTCATATTGCAGCAGGCGACGCGCACCGCCGTAGTTTTGATAGGCATAATATTTGGCGTTGTTGACGTTCACCCAGTCCGCGAACAGACGCACGCCCGGCAGCAGCTTATATTTCGCCGACAGGTCGAGCTGGAAGTGATTGTCCACGAACCGGTCGCTATCGGGGCCATCGCCCAGCTCATCAAGATATTTGCTGCGGTAGGTGCCCGCTGCGCGCAGCGAGACCGGACCCTTTTCATAGCCCAGCACTGCGTTGAACGTATGCTTGGACGCATTGGGCAGGGCGATCTTGCGGCTATAGGCATTGTCGTCATCATCATAGCTGGTGATGCGGCCGGTGGCGTCGGTATAGGTGTAATTGAGGTTCGTCAGCAGTCCGTCGAACGGCGCGGGCAGGAAGCTGAACACCTGACTGTAGGACAATTCGACGCCTTTCACCTTGGCGGTGTCGCCATTCACGAAATATCGCGCCTCGCTATAGGCGACGCCGTTATAGGTGCCGTCGGTAAAATCGCGGATCTCTGCGGTATAATCCTTGATCGACTTCCAGAAGAAACCAGCGGTCAGCGCGCCGTTGCCGCTGAAATACCATTCTGCCGATGCATCGAGGTTCCATGCCCGATAGGGTTTGAGGTCGGGGTTGCCGAATTCGGCGGCGAAGTCCTCGTCCAGAAGGAAGCGCGGCGCCAGTTGCGACAGCTTGGGTCGGACCAGGCTCTTATAGCCCGCCGCGCGCAGCACCAGACCACGGCTTGGTTCGAAGCGCGCGGTCAGGCTGGGCAGCCAGTTGGTGTAGTTTTTGGTAAAGACATTAGGCGTGGTCACGACGCCGGTCGCTTCGCCTTCGTCGTCCAGCTCATATTGCGTCAGGTTGCCGCGCAATGCGTTGCGCGTTTGTTCGACACGGACGCCGCCGATGATGCGCACCGTATCACTGTCCCACCGACCGAGCAGATAGCTGGCCAGAATGTCTTCCGTCGCGCTGTAATCGGGCGCGGCCGATTCATAGGCGCTGGTGATCGGGTCGAGTTCAAAGGCGCCGGGATTGGCGTAGAAATAGTCGCTCGCCGCGCCCTTGGCGGGCAGTGGGCCGAGATTGGCGAGGCGATAGGTCTGGTCGCCCAGCACATCGCCCAATTCCAGGTCGCCATCGCCATAATAGGCCATGGTGAAATCATAGCTTTTCTTACGCCAGCGCGCCTTCATGCCAGTCTGCACGGTGAAGGTGCCGCTGTCGGTGACGAAGGCGCGGGAAATATCGCCCTTCAACGCATATTCGCGATCGCGCGAATCCGACAGCACCGTCTGCTCGACGCGGTTGAAGCTATATTCCGACGGATCGTTGAACAGGTCCGCGCCGCTCGTCACCTCAAACAGGGGGACGCGCGGATCGGCATAGTTGAAGTTCACGTCCACGCCATCCCCGTCGAACCGGGCGCGCCAGCGGATGGGATCGATCGAGCCGGCTTCCTTTTCGGTCGATTCCGACCAGCTGCCCGAATAGGTGAGCTTCCACGGGCCGGTTTCGGTCGCGCCGCCCAGCACGATCGACTTGATGCGCTGGCGTTCGAACCGGTCCTTGAGGTCGCGGCGCACTTCGATCCGGCCATCCTCATCAGTGAAAAAGGCGCTGTCGGCATCGCCCGACGCGGGTTCTTCGTCCAGAACGAAGGTCAGGCGGCGGCGATATTCCTGGTCGTCGAACTGGTTGTAGATGCCGCGCGCATAGAGCTTGGTCGTGTCGCTGGGCATCCAGTCGAAATTGAGCGTTGCGCCGATCCGCTTGCGGGTGACGTCATAGTCACGATATTCCATCGTTTCGGCATAGACGATGCCGTCTTCGCTGGTGGTCCAGTCAGCCGCCTCGATATTGTCGGTTTCGAACTTGCGCTTGTAATAGCTGAACCCGCCCGACACACCGAAGCTGTCGGTCAGACGGGTCGAAAAATCGACGCTGCCCTTGGGCGTGACTTCCCCCGAATAATCGTTGTAGCTGCCCTCCAGCTTGACCGAATACAGGTCCTTCTTGCGGTCGAAGGCACTGGTGGTGTTGATCTCGATCGAGGCGCCGATCGTGTCGGCGTCCATGTCGGGCGTCAGCGACTTCTTGACCTCGATTGATTCGATCAGTTCGGACGGCACCACGTCCAGCGCCACCGAGCGGACATCGCTTTCCGGCGCGGGCAGGCGCGCGCCGTTGACCGACGCCGCGTTGAGTTCGGGATCAAGACCGCGCACCGATACGAAACGCCCTTCGCCCTGATCGTTCAGGATATTGATGCCGGGCAGGCGGCGGAGCGATTCGGCGACATTCTGGTCGGGAAACTGGCCGATCGCGTCGCGAGTCAGCACGCTTTCAACGCCATCGGCAGCGCGCTGGCGCGACAGGGCCGACGCCTGGTTGGCGACCTGGCCGACGACGATGATGGATGCGTCGACATTGGAGCCGATGCGGATGTCAGCATCCACGTCGCCGGTCGCCGGCACCACGACGGTGGTGCGGACCGGGTCGGCGCCGACATAGCGCGCCTCGATCGTATAGGTGCCCGGCGCGACGTCGGGGAAGCGGTAGGACCCGTCACGGCCGGCTTCGGCGATGCGGCCCAGTTCGACGATGGTCAGCTGCGTCGATTGAAGGGCGCGGGTTCCGGTCCCGTCCGACACCGTGCCGCTGATCGTGCCGGCGATCGCGGCGGCGGGCATGGAGAGCGCAAGGATAAGGGCGGCGCGGCTCGCGCCGCGGAAAAGGCGGTTCATGTTGGAATCTCCCTGTTGCCGTAGCGTTGCGCCTCATGTGCGCGCGCTTGCCGGCTGTCCGGCCCATCGGAGATTATTGCGACAGCTTCATTCCATCACGATGACGAAAAAATGTAATTGCGGTTGCAGTTACGTGAACGCCCGGGAAAGTAAGCGGTAAATTCAGCGACCGACGTTGAGATAGGCGGCGACCGCATCGACGTCGTTCCCGACGGTTTCGACCGCTTCGGCCAGCTCATCGCCCGACACGTTGAACCGGTTGGTCCAGTACAGCCTGTCTTCCTCCCGTTCCAAGGACACATATGTCAGATCCTGCGGTGTCCTGCGGCTTTCCCCTGTCGTCATTGTCCGGCGCGTTTCCCTGGTTGCCTTTGAAAAGAAGCAACGCATAAAAGGCGCGTCATGTCCCCTTCCCTTTAGGACAGGGGGCGGCTGGCCCAGCCCCGCAGGCGCGCATAGAGGCCCGCGATCACCGTAGCAAAGATCAGGATGGCGAAGGGCACCGCCCAGTGGCTTTCCCCGACCAGCGCCAGCGGCGCATCGCTGTCGGTTCCCGCGACGATGCCAGCGAAAGCGACGCCGAACAGGCTTTCGCCCACGATGAAGCCGGTCGCCATCAACACGCCCATGCGCTCGGCAAATTCCGGGTTCGCCTGCCGCAGCGCCCAGCGATTATAGATATGACCGATCACCGCGCCGACTGGGATCAGCAGCGTGAGCGCCATCGGCAGGTAAATGCCCATGCCCACGGCCAGCGGCGGCAGCCGCAGCTTGCCCGCGCGGCCCAGGGCTTCGTCGATGATGATCACGACGACGCCGATGCCCGCCCCGATGGCGATCAGGCCCCAGTCGAGATCTCCGCCCAGCACGCCCTTGGCCAGCGCCGAAATGAGAGCGGCCTGCGGGGCGGGCAGGGCATTGGCGCCCGCGCCGCTCGCCCCGGCAAAGCCAAAGGCGCTGTTGAGCAGATCGAGCACCGGGGGGATCACCAAAGCGCCGAAGATGACGCCCAGCACCAGCGCAAGCTGCTGCTTCCACGGGGTCGCGCCGACAAGCTGCCCGGTCTTGAGGTCTTGAAGATTGTCGTTCGAAATGGTCGCAATGCCAAAGACGATGGCTGTGGTGAACAGGGCATAGGCGATCAGCGCCTGCGTCTGTCCCTCGTCGCCACCCGACCCGTAAATGGCGGCCAGCAGCAGCGACGCGCCCAGCACGGCGAGGATGCCGACGCCCGAAATCGGGCTGTTCGATGCGCCGATCAGGCCCGCCATATAGCCACAGACCGACGCGATGACGATGCCCGCCACCAGCACATAGGCCAGCGTCAGGCCGATCACCGGCACGGGGTTGAGGGCGATTGGCCCGCCCTGCGCGAAGACCCAGAGCAAGAGGGCAATGGGCAGCATCGCGGCGACGATCGTGCCGGCGACGATGCCGATCGGCAGGTCACGCTCGGTAATGTCGAGCAGCCCGGCATTGCCCGCCTTGCGCGTGGCATTGGCGGCGAGCGCGGAGCGGATGCCGCTGATGATGGGGCCAAGGATCTTGAGCAGGGTCCAGATGGCGGCGACGCCGATCGTTCCCGCGCCAATAAAGCGCGCCTTGGTGCTGAATATGGTGCCAACCACTGTGCTGAGATCGGCACCGGCAGCAACCGGCGCGGTCAGGTAGGGGACCAGGCCGACCCAGCTGATCAGCAGGCCGATGAACATGGCGACGCCCACTGACAGGCCGACCAGATGGCCAACGCCGATCAGCGCCATGGAAAAACTGGTCGATACCGACGTCGCGCCCGCGCCCAGCTTGAAGAAAGTGGCGGCTTCCTCCGCGATCAGCCGCGTCTTGGCGACGATCGAGAAGGTGGCGGCGGACAGGGCGCTGGCGACGATGGCGGCCAACCCGCGCTTGTTTTCCTCCAGCCCCTCACGCGATCCGGCACCGACTTTCAGCACTTCGGCGGCGGCCACGCCTTCGGGATAGGGCAGGTCGGACCCCGTCACCAGCGCGCGGCGCAGCGGCACGGAATACATGACGCCCAATATGCCGCCGGTCGCGATGGTGAAGGCCGACAGCCAGTAGGGAAAGCCTTGCCACCATCCGATGATGACCAGGCCCGGCAGCACGAAGATGATCGCCGACAGGGTGCCGGCCGCCGAGGCTATAGTCTGGACGATATTGTTTTCCAGGATGGTGCCGGTGGAAAACAGCCGCAGCACTGCCATGGAAATGACCGCCGCCGGGATCGAGGTGGCGAAGGTCAGGCCGATCTTGAGGCCAAGATAGACATTGGCGGCAGTGAAGACGAGCGTGATGAGCGCGCCCAGGATGACGCCGCGCAGCGTCAATTCGGCCATGCCGCTAGCCTGTGCCTGTTCGTTCGCCACCGCTCACCCCTTGTCGATCATGCCAAGGGTCCGGTCATAATCCCGCCGGGCCGCGGATCAATCGCAAACTTGAGCGATGAATGGGCAGCGCAGACCCTTGATCAGTGGCGATGCAGCGCACGCAGCCGATATTTGCCCTTGGCGTACGTGCCGAACATGCCGGAAATGGCGGGATGATCGACCGGCTCGTCGCTGTCGTCCGTCACCAGATTTTGCTGGCTGACATAGGCGACATAGCTGGAATCGCCATTTTCCGCGAGGAGATGGTAGAATGGCTGATGCTTGTCGGGGCGGGCGGCCTCGGGAATGGCCTCATACCATTCCTCGCTATTGGCGAAGACCGGATCGATGTCGAATACGACGCCGCGAAATCCGAACATCCGGTGTTTGACCACGTCGCCGATGCTGAAGCGCGCATGGACGATCGGCGGGGCCGTCATGCCCGCGCCAAAAATCTGACTCATCTCTTTCATAAGTCCAATTTAGGGCCGCGCCGCGCCGACACAAGAAAAATACCCCGAAGGTCGCTTGGCAAGTGCGATTTCATCCGCTAATGGCCGCCGCTCGACCGGGAACACAGGGCTGTAGGCACCCTGCGAACCTTCTGCGGAGAGGTGGCAGAGTGGTCGAATGCGCCGCACTCGAAATGCGGTTTACGGGAAACCGTAACGTGGGTTCGAATCCCACCCTCTCCGCCAATTCCCTTGCAACTGGTTGCGACTGTTAGAAAACCCTTGAAAGCGGTGTTTCTGTGCGGCTAACTGCTACAAAATCTGCTACAAAGAGGGGGTCGGGTTTGAAGGCGGTTCGGGGCGAACGCTACATATATCGGCGCGGAGATCGCCTCTATTTTCGGAGGGGCGTTCCCGACGATGTGCGAGGGCTGTTTGGCGGACGAGCGGAAGTGCAAGTCTCTCTCCGAACCTCCAGCATCGCGGAGGCCCGGCACAAGCGTCAGCGGGAACTCGATAAATTTGAGCAGGCAGTTGCCCCCTATCGAGGCGAAGTAGCACCATCAGAGATAGCTCACGCTCCCTCACGGCCCTCCGTTCGCGTCTTGGAGGCAGGCGTCCGAGAGGCCTTCGCGGAAAGGATGGAACGCGTTCAGAGCGTCAATCGAGCGGACCCTGATGCTGTTTACGCGGCCTTACGACGGCTGGATGATTTAAAATGCTTCTTGAGAGAGACCATGGCCTCTCGCCGCCTTGGTTCTGATGGCCCCACGCTTGACGTCGTCTGGATGACCGAGGCCTTGTGTGAACGAAACAGGTGGGCGGTCGAAGAGGGCAGCGATACTTGGTGGAAGCTCATTGATCTGGTCACGCGTGCGCAGATCGAGGCGACTGAACGCCAACTTCAAGGGTTGCAAGGAAGGCCGCAGCAGACTTCGGACGAGATGTTTAGCGCCGAGCATTTCATTGCCGACGCCCAAATGCGTGAGCAGAGTAAGGCGGTTGAGCCAGTCTCATTGCTCACGCTCTTCGATGAATATGTTGCTGAACGAAAGCCAGCCCCAGCAACGATAAAGGCCTTCGGTCGCCAAGTTCGTCGCTTTTCCGAGTTTCTCCAGCACGATGACGCAAGAAGAGTGTCCAAGCAGGATGTGGATCGGTGGAAGGTCGAGCTACTGGCGCGCGGGGGCAAAGACGGAGCGCCGCTTAATCCGAGAACTGTGCGGGAAACTTATTTGCCTGCGATCCGCGTCGCGCTTCAACGCGGGGTCGATAGCGGCGTGCTGACCGAAAATGTTGCCAAAGGCGTCGGCGTGCTCGGCAAGAAGAAGACCGCTCGGTTGCGGTCGCCCAGCCTGAGCGATGATGAAGCATTGAAAATTCTACGTGCCACGTTGACTGAGGACAAAACGAGATTGTCTCCTGAACGCAAATTGGCACGGCGCTGGGTTCCGTGGCTTTGTGCCTACACAGGTGCGCGGGTGAATGAGATTACGCAGCTCAGGGCTGAGGACGTGTCTCAGAAAGCGGGAATTTGGACAATTAGGATTACCCCGGAGGCCGGGAGCACGAAAAATCATGAAGCGCGCGTGGTGGCGCTACATCCGCATCTTCTCGATCAAGGCTTCCATAAAATCGTTCGGGGAAAATCGGGTCCTCTGTTTTTCGATCCCACGATGAGGCGGGGCGGCTCTGAGCAGAACCCCCTGTGGAAGAATGTCGGGGAATTTATAGCGCGCTGGGTTAGAGATGACGTTGGGGTAGATGACCGTCTCGTGCAGCCAAGCCATGGCTGGCGACATCGCTTCAAATCTCAGGCTCGAATTTGCCGCATGGACCCCGAAATTCGAGATTACATACAAGGTCACGCGCCGCGGACCGAAGGCGAAGCGTATGGTGATATTTCGCCTGAGGTTACCTTTCGCGAAATCAAGCGGCTGCCGCGCTACGTCATCGACTGATCACAAGCCTTCCACCGTTGGAATTGGAAGATTTTTCGCGGCTTTTTCTGTAAAACGCCGCATGTATACCTATCCAAGATCAAATACTTACAAGCTAGGTTTAAACCCACCGCCACCCAAATGCTTGCAACGAGTTGCAGCAAGACGCCCTATCCGACATGCACGTGCACGTCATATCCGAGGGATCGCAGTGCCTTGGATGTCCGACCGTTGCGCGGAGGGAAACGGTCGGGCATCGCCCATCCTACTAACTCGCCAAAGGCTGATATTCCCAAGCAGTCGAGCTTTAATGCTGGGTCGGAAATCGCGTCCCATAGCCGATCGGGAAGTAAATCAACTGCGCCACCGTAGAGGATGTAACCAATCACGTCGGTCACGGATGCGCCCGAAGCCGATCTTTGCGACCAAATGTGCCTCGTCAGTGCGTCCAGTTTCTCAGGTATGGTGTATCGCGTGCCATTTGAAGGCAAGCCAACCGTCTTGTTGCTTACGCGCCTCGCATATTCTCGCATTGCGTGGACGTGCTCGGCTACAGCCTGAAACTCTGGCAGCGTCATCCGAGAGAGATTTTCTGGAGCGAGAGCATCCCGCAACCGAGGAGCTGTTTCGTTAATAGCAACTGCCTCGTGTTCAAGCTCCTCCAAACCCCTCCACCATGTCATCGCTTCCGACAGCGCCTTGGCCGGGTTGCTGCGGTTTTGCTCATAATGGCGTTCATAGTCGGCCCTTCGCTGATCGAAGGTTCGCATGTAATAATGTGCATGAAGGAATTGATCGGCCTGCGCTCCCACCGCTGCGTCGGGCTTTACCCACGGCGGTTGGTGTTTGGATTGGCTGACAAGCGAACCTATGTCTCGCAACGTTTCGAGCGTTGAATGCCACTCATCCAGAAATGCGCGCCTTTGCCGTTCGCGGGCGCTCTTGGGCGTGGTCTGGATCAACCCCGGCCACGTTTTAATGCTTGGATGCTGCCAGAATGGTTTCGGGTCCGGCTGTGTGACGAGCTTCTTGGCTCGCGCGGCCATCCAGTCGCGAAGCTCAGTGGTCAAAGGCGTCGCCCGCGCCTCAAGCTGCGCGAACAAATCGGATAGCTCTTGGTCAAGCTCTCCGTCGATTTCGTTTTCAGGAAAAAAGCACCCTGCCTCAATGTTCTTATACCAAGCCTTTTGGGTAAGATTGGCCGAGCCAATATAAACCCCGAAACCACGCCACCAGATGACCTTGGCGTGGTGATGCTGGACGAGCTTGCAAACGAAATTTGGTGATCGGCGGGTGAGGAAGCGGTCTAACACGCCAACATTGACGGCGACTTCGTCGTCCAGTCGCCCCCAAAAGCGTAGGGGCACACCATTCTCCCAACACCAGTCGAAGAGTAAGCCCGTATCAGTTGCGTAGGCAACGGCCGCCCACACAGCCTCCGTCTCTACCTTGCCATCAACGAAGCGGCTTGCACGCTCGATCAAGTCGCGCATGTAGGTGCCGTTGATGCCCCCAAGCACGAGCTTCATTCGCCGTCTACCTCCGCTTCTCTCGCCTTTCGAATACGATCATAGACCTCGCGAGCGATATGCTCCTGTGCCGCGCCTCGGAACTGTTTGTCGCTCATAACCCGGCTGAAAATTTCGTCATTATTTTCCATGCGTTCGATGAAGAGGTCATCAAGGATACGTCCGAAGAACGACGAGAAGTTAGAGAAACTGTTAGCCTGTGCCGCTTCGACAACCTTCTCGTCGCGCTCCGCCGACGCTCGCACCTGGTCGAAAAAGAGCTGGTCGGCTTCGGTGAAATCCGTCCCAAACCGTTCGTTCAGCTTCTCGACCAGCGACGACAAAGCAATCTCTATGTCCTTCTCGCGGGCGGTGCCAACATCGGTCGGCCCTTTGAGCGGCTGCGCTTCGCCCTGCGTCAGATCAATAGTGCCGTCGTTCACCTGACTGAGGCGGAAGAATTTGAGCGCCACATCATCGTCGAGCGTGAATTTCGATCCATCGCCTGGTCGTGGAAGTTTGGGCGAAAGGTTTCGCGAGAAGGCATACAGCCGCTCCAGCCCCTCATCGAAATAGGGCATGATCTGCGAGAGAAAGGCATAGAGGTTGTTGAACGCGGTCATCTGGCCGCGAAATTCCTCCTGCACCGCTTCTTCCAGCCCTTTGAAGCGTTCAACCGATCGATCCAGCACGGCGTTCATGGCCCGATGATCTTGCCCTGTATGGTCGCGTCGACGCTTGAACCAGACTTCCGCAAATTCATCGACGTCCGATGGAGCAAACACGGCCGGTTCCAGCAATTTGTGGTGCAGTTCGTTCAACCGATGAGGATCGGCATTTTCGCCCACTGGAGTTGTCTCATAATAGGGTTTGAACGCCTTATAGATGTCTGCCTCTTCATTGTTGAAATCGAGGACGAAAGTGCGCGTCTTGCCTGGAGCGGTGCGGTTGAGGCGGGATAGCGTCTGGACTGCCTGAACGCCTGCCAGCTTCTTCACGACATACATTGTCTGGAGCAGCGGTTGATCGAAGCCGGTCTGATATTTTTCCGCCACGATCAGCACGCGATAGTCATCGCCTGCGAACCGCTCAGGCAGCTCCTTTTCGGCAAGGCCATCATTCATGCCGACTTCGGTAAAGGCGGAGCCGGGGTCATCTGGGTCTTCGACCGTGCCGGAGAAGGCGACCAGCGCCCGGATGCCCTGATAGCCATTGTCGCGAATGTAGCGATCGAACGCCCGCTTGTAGCGGACGGCGGAGAGGCGCGACCCGGTGACAACCATCGCCTTTGCCCGGCCGCCCAACTCGTGCATGACCCGCAGCCGGAAATGCTCGATGATGATGGCGACCACCTGACCGATGTTGGTCGGATGCAGCTCCAGAAACTGCCCCAGCGCCTTACCCGCCTTCTTCTTCGGCACGTCGCGGTCGTCCTCGACCTGCTTCACTAGCCCGAAAAAGCGTTTGTAGGTGGTGTAGTTCTGGAGGACATCGAGGATGAAGCCCTCTTCGATGGCCTGCCGCATCGTATATTCGTGGAAGGGTGCCGCGCCGGATGGTCCCGGCTCATCGAACACCGCTTTGGTCTTGAACTTAGGCGTCGCGGTGAAGGCAAAGAAGCTGAGGTTCGGTTGGCGTGCCCGTTGCATCATTTGCTGACGGATGGCCGCCTTGGCCTCTTCGGATAGATCCTCATCCTCCTCATCACCCGCCTGCGAGGCGATGGCATCGGCGATGCCGTCCTTGTTGAGGATGCCCTTGAGAGCGGCAACAGTATCGCCCGACTGGCTGCTATGCGCCTCGTCCACGATTACCGCGAAGCGCCGGTCGCGCGTGTCGATCGCCACGCCTTCGCCCTTGGCCTCCAGCGTCTTGATCGCCTGTGAGATGAAGGGGAATTTCTGGATCGTCGAGATTATAATCGGCGTGCCGTTCGACAGTGCCTTAGCGAGTTGCTGCGTGTTCTCGTCGATCTTCTCGACCACACCCGTCTTATGCTCGAATTGGTAGATGGTGTTCTGTAATTGCTGATCGAGGACGCGGCGATCGGTGATGACGATCACCGAATGAAACACCTTCTCGTCCTTGGCGTCGTGCAGCGTCGCCAGCCGGTGGGCGAGCCACGCGATGCTGTTCGATTTGCCGGAACCGGCCGAATGCTGGATCAGATAATTGTGGCCCGATCCATGCGCAGCCGCATGGCCGACGAGGCTTCGCACCGCGTCGAGCTGATGATAGCGCGGGAAGATCATCACTTCCTTGCGAACCGTGCGAAAGCCGGTGGGCGTTTCAACCGTCCGCTCGCTCACGTCGAGATGTATGAACCGCTGGAGAATATCGAGCAGGCTGTCAGCGCAAAGCGCCTCGCCCCATAGATAACGGGTTTTCCAGTTGCCCTCGACCGGCGGGTTGCCCGCACCGTGATTGTGCCCCCGGTTGAAAGGCAGGAAATGGGTTTCCTCGCCCTTCAAATGTGTCGTCATCCACACCTCGTCTGGATCGACTGCAAAATGCACCAGCGTCCGCTCCTTGAAGCGGAAGATCGGATCGCGGCCATCGCGGTCCTTTTTATACTGCGTGCAGGCATCTCTGGCGCGCTGGCCGGTTTGCGGATTTTTAAGTTCTGCCGTTACCACCGGCAACCCGTTGACGGAAAGCACCACGTCGAGGATGCAATCGCATTTGAGCGGTTCGGACTTAAATCGCACTTGCCGGGTGATCATTAGCCGGTTGGCGGCATAGCGCGCCGCACTCTCCGGGTTCAGCCCGGAATTTGGCCGGAAATAGGCAAGGCGGAGCGTTTTGCCATAGCATTTGAAGCCGTGACGCAGCACGCCCAGACTGCCTTTGCTCGCCAACTCTTTAACGAGGCTGTCGATGACCGTCGCCGCCGTGCGATCCCTGAGCATCGCCTCAAGCTGGTCCCAGCGCGTGGGCTGGCTATCGCGGATAAAGGCGATCACCTCATCGGGAAACAATGCTGTCGCCGGATCGAACGCCTTGGGGTCGCCCTTGCGGTAGCGGTCGTTAGTGATGAGGCCATATTCTATGGCGTGCTCAAAATCGGTTTCGGTGTGGCCCGCCATTGCTCAAACGTCCTGAGATGAATTGTTTTGCAGGTCCGTTAGCGATCGGCCGTGAACTTCATCAAAATGATAGTATCGCACGGAAGGATCGGCGAGCAACTGCCGGTTTGCATCCAAATATGTCTCCGGCGTGGTATTCTCGGCAAATACGAATTTGCGGAGCCTTATGCGCTGTTTGTCGCCCGTATATTGTTCGACCGTTCGCTTGAGCGCGCTTACCCAGCAAGCACCAGCTCTCAATTGAGGAACGATCTTGTCCGCCGCGAGGCTTTTTGATTTGAACTCAATGCAGTCGGCATGGAAAGATCGACGATTGACGTAGAAAATTACGAAATCGCAGCGCTTCGACCACGCTTTGCCGTTATCGTCGAGAAAGTGAAAGAGCGCGGGCTTGCGGTTTCGCTTATCCTTGTCTTTGTCTTGCTCGCGATTGTCGAAGTCGTCATGGTCGAGCTTGAAGGCCATGCCAGCTCCCGGCAGAAGAAGTTCGATTTTGCGAACCTGCGGTTTCACATCCTGCGTGCGGAAATATTTTTCGGTCAGTATGACCTTGCCACCGGCACCATCGTGAATGACGTAATCGTCGTTCACATAGGCTTTGAGATGTTGGAAATAGGTCTGCGCTGTGAGGCTCATTTCAGCCCCTCTATCTGCCCCGTAACTGCGGAAGTGATAACGGCGGATCGGTATTCGCTCAGCACAGAAATGCTATCTGAAACTTTGCGTTCGATCGCTTCGGCTTTCACGATAGCGACGCTGACCTGCTCAGCGATAGCCATCTGCTCCTCCGGCGGCGGCAAAGGAAGCAGGTATTTTTTGATTACATCAACATTGACCCGCTTGAAGGTCGCACCGACGAGATAGCTCCCTAATTGCACCCAGCAGGCTGTTGAGTTCAAAAAATGCTCAAGAAACTCTGGGTGGATGACAGACGGCCTGACAAGGCACAGGTCCTGTCCCAAGCATATCGTTCGATCATCTCGCACAAGGGCGGCAGAGCCTACAGACGCATTGCGACTGTAGATTACGTCGCCAACCCGAGGCTGCCGTCCGCCCTCCGACATGATCGCGAGTTCATCATCACTGACCTGCCGCTTGGTATTATAGTCGATTACATACGGAGAAATCTCGGTAGTGCTGACAAGTGGAATGCCGTCATCGATGTATTCTGGCGTCCGGTGCTTGCAGTCGATTACCTCAGACACAAATGATAGGCGCTTCCCCTCCCAATGCGCGGGGATATGGCCGAGCCAATCGGTGCCGCTGTCTTTTATGGGAGCGGAGGGATTGAGGCCCTTGGTGACGGCTTGAGTGATTATCGTCTGCCGCTTTTCGACGAGGTGCTCCAGCAACGCCCGCTTCTTTGCGATCAGTCCGTCGATCTGCGCCGTTTTTCTATCCAGAAAGGCGGCGATGCGCTTCTGGGTTTCGCGCGGAGGCAGAGCGAATGGAGCAGCCTTCACTTTCTCGGCGGTGAAGTGAGCAATTGTCGCCACGTTGCAAATCAGGTCTACATATCCGGCCAGCTTCAAGAAAGTGAACCAGTAAAACAGGTAGCGACTATCGACCCTATTCCGGTCCAAAGATCGCACCCGATTGATAGCATTCTGAAAATAATATTCCCCCTCCGTATCGAAATGGGCTGTGCGTCCAGCATCGCCTCCTTCGCTAACAAGAACGTCGTTGCGCTTGAGGAGAAATTTTTCTTTTTCGTGGGGTTTGATCCACATTGTGAATTGATGAGACAGATCAACGCCGCCACTTTTTGAAATGCTGATTGCGCGTAAATAGGGCAGCAACTCGTCCTCAGCTCCGCTGGGATCGGACTGGAGCATTTTACCAAGTTGCACTTGGCAGTATTTCGATACGGAGGATCGTGTCCAATCGGGTGGAGTAGAAATGTCGAAACTCACGCCACCAAACCCTTGAGCAAGCCAGCGATCTCGCCTTCCAGCGCCGTAATTTCCGCCTCAATCTCGCCCAGCGGGCGCGGCGGTTTGTAGACGTAGAAATGCCGGTTGATCGGGATTTCATAGCCGATCTTGGTCTTGCTGTAATCGACCCAAGCATCGGGGACGTGCGGCAGCACTTCTGCATCGATATAGGCGTCGATCGCCGGCCGCATCGCCTTCACCAAATCGTCATTGGGCATGTCCGGCCCGAAGTTCATCGGTAAGGGCAGCGCGGTGCCGGGCGGCAGCGGGATATTCTCGGTATCGCGCAACTCACTGTCCGGCTCCGGCCGGTCCTTGCTGTCGTGGCAAATCGCTGCCGTCGGATCGCGCTCGCCCAGTGCGGCGAAGATCGCCTTCTTGATCGGCGTGGGCAACTTGAGTTTTGCGCGCTTTGCGGTAGCCTCTAACGCAGCCTCGAAGCGGTCCCGGTCCTTATACAGCCCGTCGCCTGCGAGTGTGCTGAGCAGCGCCCGTATGGCCTCCTGCGAGGCGCGGCCTTCGGCCTCTTCGGCTTCGACGGCCTTGGCGTCCTTGCGCTTCTTCGACACGGCCAGATTGACGAAGGCGGATTGCTCATCCAGCCGTGCGATCCGCTCCGCCGTCGCTTCGAAATTGAGGCGCAACGGCCGTTCGACAGTGACTTTCAGGAAGCCAAATTCCCGGTTCTCAAAGATGCGGCTGACAACGCGCTTCTCCCACGTTCCAGCCTTCTCATCTGTGCAGACGCCCGCCGTCTCTCCGTCCTGATAGTTGCCGTAAATCCTGGTCAGCTGGTCGATATGGCCGCCCGGCTCATCGGACAGCTCATTGCGCTTGTTGTTTAGGCTCTTCTTCATCTTGCGGAAGAAGCGGGTGCCGTCGATGAGCTGAACCTTGCCGCGTCGCTCTGGCGGCTTCCGGTTCGTGACAAGCCAGATGTAGGTGAAGATGCCGGTGTTGTAGTAAAGCTGATCGGGCAGCGCGACGATCGCGTCGAGCTGGTCATTCTCGATTATCCAGCGCCGGATATTAGACGGGCCGGACCCCGCATCGCCGCTGAATAAGGGCGAGCCGTTGAAGATGATTGCGATCTTGGACCCTTCGCCGCCCTTGGCCGAGCTGGGGTGCATCTTCGACATCATATGTTGAAGGAAGAGCAGTGAGCCATCGTTGATCGCGGGCAGACCCGCACCGAACCGGCCGGAGAAGCCCAGCTCCTCCGCTTCCTTGGCGACGATCTTCTGTTGGTCCTTCCACTCCACGCCAAATGGCGGATTGGCGAGCATGTAATGGAATTTCTTTTCTGGGAAACCGTCGAACGTTTTACCGTCGCCCAGCGTGTCACCAAGGACGACATTGTCGGTATCCTCATCTTTGATGAGCATGTCCGAACAGCAGATCGCCCAGCTTTCGTCGTTATATTCCTGTCCGTAGAGGCCCAGATTGGCCTTGACGTTGCCAGCCCGGATTGTCTCTTCCGACACGGATAACATACCGCCGGTGCCACAGGCCGGATCGTAAATCTCGCGGTAGACGCCCGGTTTGTAGACATCCTCCTCGCCCGTGTAGACGAGGTGGGTCATCAGGCGGATGACCTCGCGCGGTGTGAAGTGATCCCCGGCCTCTTCGTTCGCCTGCTCGTTGAACTTCATGACAAGATACTCGAACAGGTATCCCATCTGGAGATTGTCGATGCCCGCATCGGGATGCAGATCGACATCCGCCATCGCTTTGACGATGTTGAAGAGGCGGTTGCTGGCGTCGAGCTTTTCGATTTGCTCGCTGAACTTGAAGCGATCGAAGATGGCGCGGGCGGTTTCCGAAAAGCCGTTGATATAGGCAACGAGGTTTGGCGCGATGTTCTCGCTGTCGTCCAGCAGCTTGGAGAATGTGTAGGGGCTGGTGTTGTAGAGCGGCTGGCGACGGCGGGCCGGATCGACAATCTTGCTCAATAGCTTAGGGATCGCACGTTCGGGCGTTCCGGCCGCAATCAGGCGCGCATGTTCTGCGACTACGGCGTCCTTGGTTGGCTCCAGCACGCAGTCGAAGCGCCGCAGCACGACCATCGGGAGCATGACGAGACGGTATTGCGGCGGCCGATATGGGCCGCGCAGTCGGTTGGCGATTTCCCAGATTTTGCCCGCGATGGCTTTGTGAGTTTCAGTGAGCACATTTCCCCCAATCGGGTTCGCATGTGCCAATTGAGCGAGATTAAGTCACGCCCTCCGCTCAAAAATTTCTCGCAGCGGCTTGCCCTCGTGAGACACTCTCTCCCGCTGGCAGTATTGTCTCACTGGGCCCATCCAACGCCCAATGGGACAAAGTCTCATCACGTCTAGGGATCAAAGAGACAGCCGCCGTGGAAGGTCTCGCCCAGAAAGGGGCATTGCCTGCCGCTCAGCAGCGGTGAACGGCAGATAGGGGTGGTTAGCGGACTGTCAGATTTAGGATCGCCGTTTGCGGAAAGCGGACCATATGAGTTTTTGGATCGACCAAATAAAAAATACAGGCCAGCCAATTGCACTGACGCCATAAATTCCAAGGAACGCATAAGTTACAATTGGAAACCGAGAGAGTTCCTCATGCGCCATGACCATCGCAACTGAGCAAACCACAAACAGCAGGGCGGTAACGCCAAAAATCATCAACTCTTGCTTCAACGACATAACGAAAACTTGCTGCGAATGTCGTCAAAGTCAACGTCGGCTTTTGGCGTCGCCAGAGCTAAAGCTGAACGGCAAAAAATGGTTGCTTTGCGACCGGCCGCTTTTCAGTCCGTATTAGGCAGGTGATACAGTTCGGGCTGGCGCGCACTGCACCAGCAGGTAGGCTGCTACCAGCATAACAGCGGGAGGTTGAATTGCTGGTAGGATATTGCCGCAGCAGCACATCAGAGCAAATTGCGGGGCTGGAGGCTCAGGAGAGGCAACTTCTTGCAACGGGTTGCACAAAGATAATGCGTGAAATGGTGTCGTCGGTCGCGGTTCGTCTGCAACTGGATGCTGCATTGGATTTTGTCCGTGAGGGCGATGTGTTCGTCGTAACGCGGCTTGACCGGCTTGCCCGATCCACCACCGATCTTCTGAGCATCGTTGGAAAGCTGGAGGCCAAAGGCGTCGGCCTGCGCATACTCGATTTCGGCGGCTCTGAAATGGACACGAAATCTCCCAGTGGCCGGATGCTTCTGACCATGTTTGCCGCCGTTGCAGAGTTCGAGAGGTCCGTGATGTTGTCCCGGCAGAGGGACGGTATCGCAAAAGCAAAGGCTGCTGGGAAATATCGGGGCAGAGCGCCCACCGCACGCGCTAAGGCTCAGCAGGTGCGAGCTATGAGGGATGCAGGGGCGGGAGCGTCCGAAATTGCTGCTGCCCTCGGTATCGGTCGCGCCTCGGTCTACCGGGTGCTTGCGAAAGTCGTGGCATGACGTCGCCGCAAGAACATTTCGCTGATTTGACCGCGCTGCTTGAAGACCTTCATGGACTGGCAGTCGAGGGGCAGCATCCCGATCTTACCGAGGACATCAGCAAGGCACTTTCTGTCAGCCTCACGGCGGGTCTGACACAGGGTAAGCGGCAGATCGCCGCGATCCGAAAATTACCGTGGTCTGTCGCCTGACCGTGCATCGTGGATGGTGCCGCTCTTGGTATAATGGCTGGTCGCCGGAAGAACGGCAGGTGACAATACCGATCCAACGGGCGGCCTTTCGCGACGGCTTTATTGCTCGCCCGACAAGTTGTTCGATATGCGGCTTTGACACTCCGCCCACGCCCGGCGCGATAACCCTGCATCTGGAAGACTATTCTTCCCCGCTGACGGGCATTGGATGCTGCGGAAGATGCCATCAGTTGCTCCACGCGCGGTTCGTTCGACCTGAGCACTGGCTGCGCCTTCTTGACAGGCTTAATCATTTTGGTTGGGCCAGAAATCTGACGCTTTGCCCCCTGTCGCAATGGCAGCCTTTCGCGCATACCTATCCGTTGTGGTCGGCCAGTCATTTGCAGGACTAATATTGTCTGCAAGAGACGAGGTCGATCCTTGAAGGCAAGTCGGGAGCGCATCTAGTGGGGCGGAAAAGGAGAGAAAGCGGGGCGCTTGAGATTGCAACCGCCGAAGAGAGGTTCCTACAGTCCGAGGCCGATGGAAATCCAGACTACCGCCTTGTAGCGCTTGCCATCGGTGAACATCCATTTTCCCCTCCAACGTGGGCAATGTTAGCCTGCATTGAATTGCGGGGACGAACGCATAGAGCTGCGATAAGGGGTTTTGATGATTTTTCGTCGGGCCACGCCATGCGGAACATCTTGGATGAGATCGTTCGATTTTATCTGAAAGCAGAGGATTTCCACACAGCGGCCCTGCGAAAACGTGAGGAAACTTTGCAGGTTTCGGCGCGGGTAGACGTTAATCCTCTTCAAACGCGCTATAGGGCTCCTCCGTTTCGGCAGGCGGTTATCGCAGCCTGTCGCCGCCTTGGTGTTCGCTTGGACAAAATCGGCGACCCTGATGACGATTGGCACAAAGATGTTCGGCGGGCTTGGGATTATGAGCAGCAGCATGACGCTCTGAGGTCCAAAGTCGGCGGAACCGGTGTTCCTACATTGGACGAGACCTATTATGAACTGCGGGGATGGAATGTTCCCCGCCGAATTAAGCGCGTGATCGAAGAAGTCATGGCGTTAGAATGTGATTTCCCGGCTGATATTGAGAAGGCGCTTTGGATTTTGCGCGAGATGAAGAAGCGGGGAAATCCGTGACATTTTCGGCTGTATTGTTGTCACGGAGATTTTCGTAGCTGGCCGTTAAGGTGCCTTCCATAGACAAACGGAGGCATAGACGGACATGACGGACCAAACGCAACTCGCTGGAACCCTGTTAACCAGAACCGAGGTTGCCGGACTTTTGGCCGTCACTCCGCGCACCCTATACCGTTGGGAACTATCAGACAGGGGACCGCCCAGCATCAAGGTTGGCAGAGCTTCCTATTACAGACGCGAGACGCTGGACGCGTGGCTATTGAGCTTGGAAGGCGTCAGTCCCGTTGCAACAGTTGCAAGGCGTAAAGCATGACGCTCCAGCATCAGCGACGCTATGCCCGGCGGCTCCTTCAACAGATTGGTCGGCGTAGCCTCACGCGAACAGAACCCATATCTGCCGGTCAGCTTGCGCGCGAGACGGAACGGTATCTCATGTCTCATGCTGTCCAATCTGCCGTGCTGTATGACATCTGGTATGAGCAGGGGAACGTGCCAATAGCAATTGAGCGGTGGTCAGCCCGTCAGCAGTGCCGGAATACTCCTGCGGATTACAGACGGATACGGCGACGCCCGGTCGAGTGGCATCCGAAAGCACGAAGCACGTCTGGCTATCGCAAGATTTGCTCCTTCGAGGTTGCCGTAAAGATGTGGCATGTCATGGCCCGAGAACTTATCTGCGCCCAGCATCGTCCGCGACCGCATATTGGCGACTGGAAGGGTAGAGGGCGGCATAGACAAGTTCGCGATCTGATCGCAGCCATCGTCTCGCCTGAACAAGCGGTGGTGGTCGCCGACATCCGCCATGCTTTTGAAAGCGTCAACGCCGAAGCGATTTACGAAATTCCCTACCTGCCCGAACAACTGATCCGTGGGGCCATCGACCACCGGACCCATAGGTTCGTGCGCAGGGAGCGAAGCCACGAGCAGGTGAATAGAGTATCACCTGATGCAGTGGACATGTCAAAAATGGTCCCGTCCGGTTTAATGGAGGGTTCACCCGCGTCGAACGCGATATTCGCGGTGTTTTTGGATGATCTGCCGGATCAATTGGACGCGACCATACAGGTTTTCGTCTATTGTGATAACATCATTCTGCTTGCACCAAATATGTCGCAGGCCCAGCGGGCACATAACTCTCTGGCTGTGTATCTCTCCGGTCATCGAGCGGGGCCATTTTTGATGAGCGAGGAAAAGGTGCAAAGTGTCACGGACGAGTTCCAGCATCTTGGATATTCGCTTCGCTTGCGTGATCAGGTGGAAGTCGGCCTGTCATTGAAAAACTGGGACAAGTTGGCAAATAGGGCTGAGGGCCGGTGTACGGAGGAAGACATTGAAGGATGGCTTGCATCCTCTTTTCCGCTCATCCGTGGCGCGCCGCTTGAGATAGCTTGCGAAAACAACGGCTGGGCGTCGGCAACAACCTTGAAAGAGGTAATCTCTCTCAATCAAGCAAGTCGCTCAAGCTGACGCCCAGTGCGCTTGCTATGCGGGTGGCGACGCTGATGGTTGGGTTTCTTTGACCGGAGCGTTCAAGTGACGAGATATAGGTGCGGTGAACGCCCGCATCCTCGGCAAGCTGTTCCTGCGATTTATCTGAGGCGCGCCGCAATCGTCTCACGTGAGCCGCGAAACGCTTGCATAGCTCGGCATCTGCCTTCTCGATTTCGCTCTGGTCCATACAGACCATCGGCCAGCCGAGCAGCAAATTTTCCACAGCCAAAAGAGTGCAAAACGAATACTACTAGATGCATATTGCTTCTTTTTATGCTCTAATCTCTCTGGCTAAGTTCAAGGGGATAGTGATGCTAAGTAGTAAAAGAGCATGGCAGATTGTGCTCGTCGCCATGGCCGGGGCAGCCGCTCCCGCCGAAGCGCATTGGCAGTATAGTCGATGGGGCATGACGCCGGATCAGTTGATCACCGCCAGCGCAGGTGCTGCGGTCCAAGGCTCCGGAGCAACATCTGCTCAAGGAAACGCGGTGATGGGCGCTCAGGGGCGTTATACTACGGGAATATATAACTTCGACGCCGATTTTTGGTTCGGCGCATCAGGGCTTTCAATGGTTAGCCTGAAATTGCGCGACAACGTCCAATGCCTCGGGCTGCAACGTGATTTGCTGGCGAAATATGGAGAGCCGGTCGAAAAGACTGGCGGGGCGGTTCAGCGCCGCATGTGGCCTGACAAGACGGCCAATAACCGCGTGGTTCTGATCACGACTGACCTGAACTTCTGCGAGCTTCAATATGCTCCATTGGTCTCCGGGGCCGGTGCCGGGCTGTAAGCGAGCGTATCCTAATATTGGCCCCGAGGACGTGCCCGACGTTTCGCTCGTCTAGACGCACTGTCCGGCCTCGACAGAACTCCAACTTTGTTGAAAGCATTATGAGCAACGAACTCAGCACGAAGCCCGGCGTGGATGCAGCAGTGGCGTCCCCAGATATCGAGCAGAGGCGGCGGGAGGCCCCACCTCGATGGTTACGCATTGTCGGCTGGCTATGGTTCGTGAATGGGGCATTTGGGGCAGTAGCTTCTGCGGCGCTCGGATATGGACTTGCTGCCCTGTGCTATGCTGCGTCGGGCGCTATGGGGCTACCGCCGCTTTGGCCATGGCTGAAGCGCAAGGGCTTCGATTGGACAGTTAAGCGTCGGACGCTGTTTGGAGCATCCGCGCTGGTTATGGCGTTTATAGCTGGCGCGCCGGATCGGCCCACGAAATCCGCCAATATGCCTCGCAAAAGCACTAGCACGGCCGCTGAGGCAGGCCCGGCAAAGCCAAAGCGGATCAGCACAGCCGAACGGAAGAAAGCCGAGGTGGAGGCAGGCAAAGCCATGGAGCGAGAGAATAAGGCCAAGATCGCATCCCGTCTTGCCGACGTCGAAACCCTCAATGAGCGTGATTACGAAAGCCGATTGGATTTTTGGAAGGAGATCACCGCGCTCGCTCCTGCGAACACCGAATATGCCCGAAAGCGGGATGAATTGGCAGCGCAGCTCAAAAAGCTCGAATACCTTCGACAAAGTCCAGAGTTGGGCATGAGCGTTGAGAAGGTGGCGGGCCGCAAGGAAGCGTTTGGCAACATATTGATTATTGACATCACGTTGCGGAACGATGCGCTCTCGAACCTCAAGGACTTCACAATCACCTGCGAGAGCCGAGGGCCATCTGGCACGGTCACGGATACCAACACCCGCGTCCTCTACGAGATAGTGGATGCGCGGAAAACGAAGACGTTCAGAAAGCTCAACATGGGGTTCGTCAACAAGCAGGCAACGAAGCTGGGCTGTCGCGTTGATGCTGCGAGCATTGCCTGATCGGCGTGTGGGGCGGGTCGGCGGGAGTGTAGGTTGTAGATGCAACCGGGAGGGGCAAAATATAACTCTCTGATTTGCTACAAAAAATGCTACAAAAATTTTTGGATATCTAAAACAAGTCATTGAAAAATAACGGTCGTATCGAGATGGTGTAGTTTCCCACCCTCTCCGCCATTCACCGCCGATTGCCGCATACAATAGCCCATGTGCCGCCGATCACCGCATGTCCGCCGTGTGAGATAGCAAGGCGTCGTTTCTGCGCTTCAGCCCGTTATGTCTTGAAGTTCAGCGACGTCAGCTTCCGACGTTTGCCCTGGATCGCAAGTATGTCAGCCTGGAGCTCGAAGCCGCCGCTCGAGGAACGTCACGTAGCATCAATATTCAAGCTACCTGGCGGCTCCGTAGCTATCATCACAAAGGCCTTGGTCGCCGGGGTTGGCTCGCAGACCGCCAGAGACAGTTCGAAAGCGGCTTCCGGCTCGGCTATTGCGCGATATGCAATGCGATCCGGCCGAAAGCCCGCCATGCTCTCCGGGACGATGGACACGCCTGCGCCGACCGCGACAAGCGACAGGACAGCATGCATGCCATGCGCCTCCTGCATGATCCTCGGCGCAAAACCGGCGTCTGTGCACAAGCGGATCACCTGAAGGTGGAAGCCACGCCCCTCGATCATCGGCCATAGAATGAATGCTTCATCCGCAAGGTCCGCAAGCGTCAGCCTCTCTTGCCTCGACAGGGGATGGTCAATCGGCAGGGCCATGCAAAGCCGGTCATGATCGAAGCCGTGCAGTTCGATCCCCTCCGCATCGGCCAGTGGGGGAATGATGATCGCGGCATCCAGCGTTTCGTTCAGAAGACCGACGATCTGGGTTGCCGTGGTCGCCTCTCGCAATTCCAGGCGCACATCAGGCCGCGCCTGACGAAACGCTCTTACCGTATCGGGCAATCGCCCATAGAGCGCGCTGCCGACATAGCCCAGCCGGACAAGGCCGGTGTGGCCGACTGCGGTGTCCTGCGCCATGCGGATTGCGTAATGCGCCTGACGAAGCGTCTCACGCGCTTCACGGAGAAAGGCATGACCTGCGGCGGTCAGGCCCAGAATCCGGTTGCCGCCACGCTCGATCAGAACGACGCCCAGATCCTCTTCCAACCGTTTGATCGCAACCGTCAACGGTGGCTGGGACATTCCGAGGCGGTGAGCCGCCCGATGAAAATGCTGCTCCTCCGCGACGGCGACGAACTGCTCCATCTTGCGCAGGTCGATCATGCCGCGGCCCGACGCAAGCGGCGCTTGTGATATATCATGCATATCGTAATATACCTTATTCAATATTGGACGTATCGTAGCGCTTTGGCCATCCTCCGCGCAATGAAGGAGGCCATGATGAGCCAGATGGATTTTCGCGGACGCACTGTCCTCATAACCGGAGCGGGCCGGGGCTTGGGCCTCGCCTATGCGAGAGCGGTCGGAAAGCTCGGCGCGACTGTTCTGCTGCACGATGTCGGCGCGGATACGGATGGAACCGGAACCGAGCCGGCGATTGCGGAAAACGCCGCCGCAAGCCTTTCCATCGAAGGGATCACCGCGCACCCCTTCCACACCCCCATAAACACGCGCGATGATTGCCATACACTGGTGCGCAATTGCCTGGCTGTAAACGGACGCCTTGATGCGGTGATCCATAATGCCGGCTGGGTGGGCTACGAGCGGATCGAGGATTTTCAGGATGCCTCCTTCGACCACATGATGACGGTCACGGCGAAGGCGCCGCTATGGATCGCGCAAGCCGCATGGCCCGGCATGCGGGAGGCTGGCTATGGCCGGATCGTGGTGACGACCTCCTGCCGCGCTCTTTATCCGCAATATGTCCAGAAGGGTCTTGCTTCCTACGCCGCCGCCAAGATGGCCGCCGTGGGCATCATGAATGTGCTTGCGGACGAAGGGGCTGCGCACGGCATTATCGTCAATGCGGTTTCTCCGGTTGCGAAGACCCGGATGTGGGGTGTGGAGGGCGAACCGGACGAACTGAAGCCCGAAGCCGTCGCGCCGGGTGTAGCCTTCCTTGCCTCCGCCGCATGTTCAGAAGGGGGCTGGATATTGCGGGCCGCGAACGGGCAGTTCCATGCGACTCGCGTAGTTGAGGCCGAGGGGGTGGATTATCCGCGCGACCTGCGCGCGGTACATGCCGGCACTCCAGCCGCCGTGGCTACGGCATGGGACCGGATTACGGTCCTTGCGCGGGAGCCTCGGTCATGACCGCCGCCCCCGATTTCAAGATTGCAGTCAGAACGAACGCGATCATTGGCGAAAGTCCCATCTGGAGCGCGCGGCGCAACCGGCTGCTGTGGGTCGACATAATGGGCGGGCAGGTCCACAGCTACGACCCGGCAACCGGGCATGATGACGTCATCGACGTTCCGGGCAATGTCGGCCTGCTGGCAGAGAGCGCCACGGGCCAGATCGTTCTGGGCCTCGGCTGCGAGCTGGCAAGCCTTGGAGCGGATGGCCGCATCGAACGCTTCGCACGCGCTCCAAATGCCGATCAGGCATTCCGGTTCAACGACGGGAAATATGATCGCCAGGGTCGCCTGTGGACCGGGCTAATGAACAAGGAAGGACAGAAGGGCGTCGGCATCCTTTACCGGTTCGATCCGGATGGAACGTGGCATATAGCCGATACCGGCTTCGATCTGCCCAATGGCCTGGAATGGAGCCGGGATGGCCAAACACTCTATTACACGGACTCGCGCAAGGGGGAGATCTACGCCTACGACTTCGATCCGGCCACAGGCGAAATCAGCAACCGCCGCCTGTTCTACGGCATGGACCCCAAAGAGGGAAAGCCCGATGGCTTGACGATGGACAGTGCCGGCCATCTTCTCAGTGTTCTGTTCGACGGATCGGCCATCGCCCGCATTGCTCCTGACGGCTCTCTTGAGCGTCTGATCCCTCTCCCTGTGCCGCGCCCGACGAGTTGCTCTTTTGGCGGCGGTGGCCGGACTTTGTTCGTCACCACGGCCCGGATCGGTCTGACAGACGAACGCATTGCCTGCGCTCCGGCCTCAGGGGCGCTTCTGGAAGTCGATTATGAGGAGGCGGTATGATGAAGGATAACCATCTGTCTCGCCACGATGAAAGTGGCGAAACCCGATGCGAATGTCAGCTTGGCCACGACAGTTGCCGAAAAGCCTTCAACAGCAGAATGGCTGGTTCCGAAGGCAGAATGGACGCAGGCCCACTCCTCAGTTTTGGAGGGCTATAGCGTAGCTGTAGTTCTCGGTTTCATCGGTTTCGGCCCGCCAGTCTCTCATTAGGTCAGGTGACGGAATGCGTCCCCCCCTTATGTCGGGTTGTCGCGTTCTCAGCCGCTTCGCAATGGCTCAGAACCGCGCCCGTGGATCTTCAGGGAGACTGCGGGCGGCTCGGTCTCGACTGACGGGCTCTATGATTTCCCGCTGGCGCGGCCTGACCGGTTCGACGCTGGCGGAGCGACACTCATCACGACTGCGGGCCGCGGCGCGGCGCCATTCGGCAGATCGCGGCGATGGGGCACCGTCCCTTTCGCCGCCATCCCTCGCTAATCAGCCATCGAACCTCGGCGCCTTGTCGAAGTCTGCCTTGCCGAACGGCTTGTCGGTGAAGAGATAACCATAATAGAAATCGCGCAGTCGTTTGTGGAACGCCCGGATACGATCCTGATAGGCCAGTTGCGCCTGCATGTCGGTCTTCGCCAGCCGCGTCAGCACCGTCTGCACGCCTACCGAAGGCAGCAGCCAGCCGATGGTCCTGGCCGCCGCATCGCGTGTCTCTATGCCGCGGCGATAGGCGTCAACCTGCTGCGCGACGCTTTCGTCGCCCACCTGGTGGAAAGCGAAATACCATTTATAATGGAAGGCGTCGGTGAGGGGCGGGCTGTCCTGCCATTCGGGATGGCCGGCGTAGAAAGCGCGCATCGTCGCGTCGCGCGGGATGTCCCAGGCGCGGTTCACCGCTTCGCGCTGGGCTAGCGTCAATTCCACCCCCTGACCCACTGGGACGGCTTGGTTGATCGCGACATGGGCAAGTGTCGGCAGGACCAGCGTCAGCACCAGCCACAGCCCCGCCAGCGTTGCCGCATTGGCGACCGATGACCAGCGTAGGCGGCCGATGAGCAGTGTCACGCCGATCCAGAAGGCGAGGTAGAACGCCGTCAGTCCCAAAACCGCCAGCAACAAGATGCCCGGCACATGCGACAGGATCGCCCCGATCGTCAGCGGCGTCCCCAGCGCCACGAACAGCAGACCGCCGCGTAGCGCAACCCGGCGCGCCCAAAGGTGCCGGCCGGACCCGGCGATTGCGTCCAGCATCCGTAGGCGGCCCGCTTCCCGCTCGCCCGACACCATGTCGTGGAACAGGGCGATCACGAACAGCGGGGTCAGATAGACCAGCACGAAGGCAAAATCGAAACGGCCAGGCAGCGCCAGTTCGGGATTGAACGCTTCGCCATCATATAGCTGTGCCTCCAGCCCCAGCGCGCGGACCCGCAGAATATAGGGGGCGACGTCGCGCAGGCCGAGCGCGGCGAAGGCCAGCGGCGCAGGCGTATCCCATGTGGCATGGAAGCTGTAATAGGCGGCGTTGCCGGCATCCTTGGTCTTGTCCACCCATGCCGCGATGCTGGCGGTGTCCTGCGCCTGTTTGGGCTGGATACGGGCGATGACATCGCGCTGGCGGGCGATTTCGGCCATGCCCGCCGCCACGGCGGCGATCGACAGCAGGGTGACCAGCAACAATGTCAGCACCGCCATGCGCGATCGCAGCAGCAGGCGCAGTTCGTGGGCGATCAGGGTCATGGGCGGGCTTTCTGAAGATGACGGACGACGGGCAGCAGCGCCAGCGCGGCGGCGATCAGCCAGGCGATCAACAGGCCCAGGCCGGGCAGGCTGGCCTTCACCAGGTCGGCGGCGCTGGCGGGCTGGAACCGGAATTGCGGGATGGCATGCCAATGGTCGGCGGAAATGCGCTTGCGCTGGTCGGCGCCCGCGTCGCTTGCCGTGTCATTCTGGTAGCTGACCGCCTCCGCCTGGAGCCGGTTCAGGCGCTGCACCATGTCGTAGCGATAGGCTTCCGCCTGCGAGAGAAAGCGGCGATGACCGGCAAGGTCCGTGCCCGCAGCCGCCATCGAAACGCGTTTGAGGGCGATGGCGGGGCTGACGATGCCGAAACCGTCGTACAGGCGGCTCTGGTCCGCCTGGATGGCGAAACTGCGGTTGGCATAGTCGTCGAACAGGCCCGATGTGAGCGCCTCGCCTTCGAGCGCAAGCAGCCCCTTGTAATTGACGGGCAGGTCTTCGACGCGCGTGACGCCGTAGCGGCGCAGTGTCCTTTCCTTGAACGCGGTGAAAAACGGATCGTCGGGATTGTGGCTGTCGCCCAGCCTGTGCAAATCCTGCGCAATGGCGATGTCGGTTTCAAGCCGCGTCGGCAGCGCATGCGCCTGCGCCGCGATGTCGGGCGCGACGCGCGGCGCCAGGATCACCAGCACCGCCCAAAGCGCCAGTAGCGCGAGCAAGGCGTCCCGCCCGCGCGGCGCGAGCGCGGAGACCAGAATGACGATGATCGTCCACAGGCACAGATAAGCGGCATAGCCAAGCGCGATGACCAGCATCGGCCCGGCCGAAGCGCCCGGCTGTCCGGCTATAGCCAGAAAGGTGATCATGGCCGGCAGCCCGACCAGCGCGGCGATGCTGCCCAGCGCCAGCAGCTTGCCCGTGACAAGCGATCGGGCCGATACGCCCTGGACCAGCATCTGCCGCAAAGTCCCGCGCTCCCTTTCGCGCGCGATCGCGCCATAGCCAAGGAAGATGAGCAGCAGCGGCGCAATCACCTGCAATATGAAGGCGGGGGTCAACTGGCCAAAACGCACCAGCAATGAGGATTGGCGTATATCGCCGAAATTGGCGCTATTCTGTCGGTGGCCTTCCAGGAACATGGCGTTGCCCGTGAAGGCGTCGACGCCCGGATCAAAGGCGGCAAGCGGTCCGAGCGGACGAAAGATGAAATTGCCGAAATGCACCATCCGATGCGGATGCCTGTCGGGCTGCGCCTCGAACGCCTCGGCAGCCTGGGCCTGGAACCGGGCGCGGGTTTGGGAAATCGACTGCTGGTGCGACCAGCTGATGAGCGCGGCGGCCAGGGTCAGCAGGACGAGCAGCGCAAAGGCGATGACGGCGACGCGATTGCGCCGCATCAGCCGCAGCTCGTCTCGCGCAATCAGCGTGACCGGGCTCATGCGACGGCGACCTCGCGCGTGAATTTGCGATGCAGCGCGCGCACGTCGAACCGCTCGGGCGGCTGCGCGCAGGCTTCATCGACGATGCGGCCGGCATCCAGGAAGCCGATGCGATCGGCGATGTCGGCGGCCGACAAAAGGTCGTGCGTCACCATCAGCACCGCTGCGCCCCGGCGCGCGACATCGTGGACAAGGCGGTTGAAATCGGCAGTGGCGCGCGGGTCCAGACCCGATGACGGCTCATCGAGCAGCAGCACCGGCACTTCGCGCAGCAGGGCGATCGCAATCGCGACCTTCTGCCGCATCCCTTTGGAAAAGCCCGACAGGCGCTTGTCCCATGCCTCGCGTTGCAGGCCGGTTGCCTCGAACGCCCCCTCAATGTCCTGCATGCCGGGCTGGCGTCCGGCCAGCGCCAGCAGATAGGCGGCATTTTCCCGGGCGTTCAGATGCTCGTACAGCGCGACATTTTCCGGGACATAGGCGATTTGCTCGCGCGCCCGGTCCGGCTCCGCCGCCGGATCATGTCCGGCGACCAGCACCGTACCGCTGTCGGGCCGCGCAAAGCCCAGCAATGTCGACATGGTGGTCGATTTGCCCGCGCCATTGCCGCCCAGCAGCGCATAAATCTCGCCTGGCTCGACATGCAGGGTCAGGCCGCGCAGCACAGGCTGACTGCCGTAGGATAGATGAACATCGGACAAAATAATGCGCTGGCCGGTTGCGGTCAGGGGCATGGGACAAGGCTCCTTGGCTGTTGGTCACGAGCATTTCGCGATGGCAGCCTCATGTCAATGGAATGGTATAACATTTTTATTGACGGGGGCGACCCGTCGGCCATAGGGGCAGCCGCGCACGATATTGGGCTGGTCCGATCAGGGGAAAATCATGTCGATCACAACAACGCCGCGAAAGCGGGCTGCGTCCTCATGCGCCTGGGGCCTGCGCCATCTGACCGTGGCGACGCCTCTCGCGGCCTTGCTTGCCGCCGCCTCCGCGCAGGCGCAGTCGGGCGATGCCCTGCACCATCTGCCGGACGGCCAAGGGGCCATCACGGTGACCGGTGTGCGCCAGGCCTATCGCGGCGATTTTCAGCTCCGCGAAATTCCGCAGGCCATCACCCAGATCGATGGCGAAACATTGCAGCAGAACAATATTGTGCGCCTGACCGATGCGCTCGACATGAATGCGTCGGTCGCCCGGCAGAATACGCTTGGCGGCTTGTGGGACGCCTTTGCGGTCCGGGGCTTTGCCGGCGACGAAAATCTGCCCAGCGGTTATCTCGTCAATGGCTTCAACGCCGGACGCGGCTTTGCCGGCCAACGCGACGTGGCGGGGATCGACCGGATCGAGGTGCTGAAGGGACCAGCGGCGGCCCTGATCGGGCGCGGCGAACCGGGCGGGACGATCAATATCGTAACCAAACAGGCGGAACTCGGGCGCAGCTTCGGCACCGGGTCGCTGCAATATGGCAGCTATGATCGGTTCCGCGCCGATGCCGACGCCAATCTGGCGCTCACCAGCGGCCTCACGGCGCGATTGATCGGCTATTATGAAAATGGCGACACGTTCCGCGATTATGTGTCACAAAAACGCTGGGGCCTTCTGCCTTCGGTGGGCCTGACGCTGGGCGACCGGACGCGCCTGACCTATGATTTCGAATGGACGCGGGTGGAAGTGCCGTTTGATCGCGGCATTGTGGTCCTGAACGGCGATTTCGACACGGTCCCGCGCTCCCGCTTCCTGGGCGAGCCGGGCGATGGCGATACGGTGGCGCGCGCCACCGGCCACCAGCTCCGGCTCGATCATCAGTTCAGCGACGACTGGAGCCTGCAGGTCGGCGCCAGCCATCGCGACACGAAGCTGACCGGCTCCTCCTCCGACGCGGAGCAGGCGCGCGCGCGCCAGAAGCTGTATGTCGACGGTCATTCCCTGTCGCGTCAACGGCGCTCGCGCCGCTATGACGCGGAACATAGCGTTCTGCGTGCCGAACTTGCCGGCGCGTTCGAAACGGCATCCCTGCGCCACCGCGTGCTGATCGGCGGCGATTTCGACCATTTCCGCTATGATAATTTCTTCACGCGATATCGTCCGCCGGCGGTCAGCACGAACCCGGACGATCAGGCCGGCTACGTCATCGACATCGATAATCCTGTCTATGGGCGATATCCGCTTCCCGCGACGGCGGTGTTGACCAACCGCCTCGATACGCAGCGCAGCTTCGGCTTTTATGTGCAGGATCAGATCGAACTGACGGACCGTCTTCAGATCCGCCTCGGCGGCCGATACGACAATCTGACGCTGAAGGTCGATAACCGCCTGCTCGCGCCCGCCATCCGGCACAACAGCCGCACATATGAACGGTTCAGTCCGCAGGCCGGCATCGTCTACGATCTGAACGCCGCGATCAGCCTCTACGCCGCCTATGGCGAGGGGTATCGCGCCAATATCGGCGCGGATTTCCTCAACAATATCTTCGATCCCGAAACCAGCGAGTCCATTGAGGCCGGCGCCAAGCTGACGATGCTGGGCGGCGCACTGACGGGCACCCTGTCCGTTTATCAGCTGTCCAAGAAGAATGTCCTGGCCAGCGACAATGACAATCCTGGCTTTTCCGTCGCCATCGGCAAGGCGCGAAGCCGGGGCGTTGAACTGGACCTCAATGGCCATCTGCCCGGCGACATCGACGTACTGCTCAGCTACGCCTATACCGACGCCCAGGCGCGTTCGACGGTGAATGATCCCAATTTCGGGTTCCAGATCCTGCCTGGCGACCGGCTGATCAACATTCCCGACCATGTCCTCAACCTCCAGGCGGCCAAGCATTTCTCGCTCGCCGGGCGCGCCGCCCAGCTTGGCGCCGGCATGAACTATGTCGGCAAGCGGCTCGGCGAGACTGGCACCGACTTCACCCTGCCGTCCCACACGCTATTCCGCCTGTTCGGCAGCGTTGACGTGATGGAGAATGTCGAGCTGTTCGGAACGGTCAGCAATTTGTTCGACGCGACCTGGTATGCCAGCAGCTATAGTTCGGTCTGGGTGCAGCCGGGCACGCCGCGCACCGTAACCCTTGGCGTACGCGCCCGCTTCTGAACAGGAGGAGTCCGGAAATGGTCGAATGGATGAGGACATGCCTGGGCGCTGCGGTCCTGTGCCTGGCTGGCAGCGGGATGGCGCAGCCGCTGGCCCGCGCGCCGATGCCAGATATGCCGGTGTCAGATATGCCAATGTCAGCGTTGCCGCCGGCGCTGCCATGGTCGGGCGCCAGCGAAGCGCTGGTGGTCGATCGGGATGATCCCTGGATCACGCCGGCTGAACAGGCGGGCTTTGCCACCTCGCCCCGCTATGGTGAGGTTCAGGCTTGGCTGAAGCGACTGGACGCGGCCTCGCCGCTCATCAGCCTGGAAATATTCGGCCGCACCGGGGAAGGGCGCGACATGCTGCTCGTCCGCGCCAGCAAGGGCGGCGGGGCCAAGCCCGTGGTGCTCGTCCAGGCGGGCATCCATGCCGGCGAGATCGACGGCAAGGATGCGGGCCTGATGCTGCTGCGTGACATCGCGCTGCGGGGCAAGGACGGACTGCTGGACAAGGTCGATCTCGTGTTCGTGCCGGTCTATAATATCGACGGGCATGAGAAGGCGAGCCGCTGGAATTTTCCGGCGCTGCGCGGCCCTGCCGAAAAAGGCTATGTCGGCAACAGCCGGAACATCAATCTGAACCGCGATTATGCAAAGGCGGATGCTCCCGAAAGCCGCGCGATGATCGGCCTTTTGCGCCGGCTCGACCCCATCCTCTATGTCGATTGTCATGTGAGCGACGGCTTCGACATGCAATATGACATCACCTTCACCTATGCCGGCTGGGGCCGCTACGCCTATCACCGCTTCACCGCCGATTGGCTGCAACAGCGCTTCGGGCCGATCGTGACGGCGGCGCTGGAACAGGCGGGGCATGTCCCCACCCTTTACCCCAGCCCGATCGACACGCGTGATCCCACGAAAGGCATTCGCCAGGCGCCCGAAGGCCCGCGCTATTCGACCGGCTATGGCGATTTCATCGGTGTTCCGACGGTGCTGGTCGAAAACCATATGCTCAAGCCTTACCGCCAGCGAGTGCTGGGCACCTATATATTGCTGGAAGCCGCGCTCGGGCTGGCGGGGCAGGATGCCGGCGTCATCGCCAAAGCCAAGGCCAGCGACCTGGCGACGCGCCCGACCGAGATGCTGACGCGCTGGAGGCCTGCGCCTGAGCCGATCGGCTGGATCGACCAGTTCAAGGGGGTGGCCTTCGACACCTATGTCTCGCCCGCCAGCGGGCGCAGGGAACAGGTCTGGCTTGGCCGGCCAGCCAATTGGCGGATGCCGGTCATCGGGCAGGAACCGGTCGAAACGGTGCGTTTGCCCAAGGCATGGTGGATACCTGTGGAGCAAGCCGATGTGATCGATCGACTGACGCTCCATGGCATCCGGTATGACAGGCTGGATGCGCCCCTCACCTTGCCGCTGGATCGCGTGCGTCTGGTCAATCCGCAATTGATGCCGGCGCGTGACGCCCGCATCCCGCTGACCACGACATTGCAGCATGAGGATGTGACGGAGACGCTGCCTGCCGGTACGGTCAGGGTGCCTTTCGACCAACCGCTGGGGCTGCTCGCCGCAGCCTTGCTGGAGCCTGAAAGCCAGGACAGCTTTCTTGCCTGGGGCTTTTTCCCGGAAATATTGGCGGCTCCCCCCGGCGCGGAAGATTTCGTGCGGGCGCCGATCGCGGACGCTCTGCTGGCGGCCGATCCGCGCATGAAAAAGGCGTTCGAGGCGAAGCTGGCGGCTGATCCGGCCTTCGCTGCGGACGGCGACGCCCGGCTGGACTGGCTGATGCAGCAACGATTTGATCGCAGCCCCTACCATCATCTCTATCCGATCAGGCGGGAGCGGGACTGATCAGGCGCACGGCCGCCGGGGCGGGGCGGCCAGTCTATCCCTCCGCCGCCGCCGTCGACAGGCCAAGGCCCGGCAGGCCGATCGAGCGCTTGCCAGAAAAATCGGTGCGCGCGACGATAACGCCCAGCTTTTCCATATAGTCGATCAGCCTGCGCACGCGGCCGGGCGAACTGGTGCCATAGGCGCGGGCAAGCGCGCCGTCGTCAGGACAGGGATGGCCGTCGATCGCCGCGCGCGCGATCAGCAGGAAGGGGGCCAGCATATCCTCGGGCACCGGCTCGGCCGCGCGGATGGCGTCCTGCCAGCGCGGGTCGTCGCCGTCCGCCATCCCCGCCTGCGCCATCGCGAACCGCTTGCGAAAGGCCGGCAGGTCGAGCGGCGATTTTTTAAGGCCCTTCATCCGGCAGCGGACGCCAAAATCCTGATACAGGCTCGCGACGCTGGGCGTGGCATCGCCCAGGTCCGCAACGATCTCTTCCAGCACCGCGATCACGACCGGCTCATTTTCGCCAAAGTCCAGCTCGGGCGCTGCGGGCTTGGCCTGCGGCGTGTCGGCCAATGCGCGCATAATCTCTTCGGCCGGGCGCGGGGGCGGATCGGCGCGCGGCGGGGGCGGGGGCGGGGCGTCCGCTTCGGCCTTGGCGAACAGCAATTCCTGGAAATCCCCGGTCGCGGCGGCCGGCGGCGGCATCAGCTTGTGCGCGCCGCCGCGCGATCCGGTCCTCACCGCGCCGATCTTCACATTGACGGGTCGCCGCGCGATCGCGGGGCCAAGGCCCAGGAAGCGGCCGCGCTCCAGGTCGCGGATCTGCTCCGCCTGGCGCCGCTCCATCCCAAGCAGGTCGGCCGCGCGCGCCATGTCGATGTCCAGGAACGTGCGTCCCATCAGGAAGTTGGAGGCTTCCGCCGCGACATTCTTGGCGAGTTTGGCCAGCCGCTGCGTGGCGATGACGCCGGCCAGGCCGCGCTTGCGCCCCCGGCACATGAGGTTGGTCATCGCGGCGAGCGACAGACGGCGCGCCTCGTCCGACACGTCGCCCGCGGCGACCGGCGCGAACATCTGCGCTTCGTCCACCACGACCAGCGCGGGATACCAATGGTCGCGCGGCGCATCGAACAGGGTCGACAGGAAGGTGGCGGCGCATTTCATCTGCGCTTCCAGCTCCAGCGAATCGAGGCTCAGCACGACCGACGCGCGATGTTCGCGGATGCGGCTTGCCATGGTGACGATCTCGCGCTCATTATAGTCGCCCGCGTCGATCACGACATGGCCATATTCGTCCGCCAGCGTGACGAAATCGCCCTCCGGATCGATCACCACCTGCTGCACCATGGCGGCGCTTTCCTCCAGCAGCCGGCGCAAAAGATGCGATTTGCCCGATCCCGAATTGCCCTGGACGAGCAGACGGGTGGCGAGCAATTCCTCCACGTCGACCAGCACGTCCTTGCCGTGATGATCGGTTCCTATGCTGATGCTGGCGGTCACGGCAGCGTCTTTGGCCCAAGCGGGCGGCCAAGTGCAAGGGGTGAGCGCAAAGGGGGCGGACGCTCTGTCCCCTGTCCATCAGGCTTCTTCGCCTTTAGGACCGGTTGGAAAAGGAGCGATGACGTGCGCCGATTTGCGATGACGATGGCCCTGATCTTGGTGCTTGCCGTGGCCGGCTGCGGCGACGATCGCAGGGCTGAACGGCTCGCCGCCGCCGGCCCCAATCCGTCACTCGACGCGCTTTTGAACGTGGCCGACGCCGATGCGGGCGCGCGAAAATTCGCCGTGTGCGCGGGATGTCACAAGGCGACGAAAGGCTCCCCGGACATGGGCGGCCCCAATCTCTACGGCGTCTATGGCCGCCCGATGGCGCAGCAAAGCGCGCGCTACAGCTATACCGCCGCGCTCCTCGACGCGCGGGGCCGTTGGGACGCGCGAACGCTCGACGCCTGGATGGCCCACCCGCAACGGGTCGTGCCGGGGACCAAGATGATCTATCCCGGCGTCTCCGATTCGCTCGACCGTGCCGACATCATCGCCTTTTTGAAGCGGCAGGCCGATTGATCGGCAAAGGCATGGAAAGCCCCTATCCGCCTTGACGATTCCCATGCCGCAGTGCAGCATATCCTCCATGGAGAGCCACGCACAGCAAGCCGCCCCTGCGATCACGCAGAATCCCGACATCCGCTATCTCGGGCGGCTGCTGGGTGATGTCATTCGCGCCTATGGCGGGGAAAAACTCTACCAGCAGACCGAATATATCCGCTCGGCATCGGTCGATCGTGCGCGCGGCGTGCAGGGCGCGGACCTCACGGACACGGGGCTCGACGCGCTCAACCTTGACGACACGCTGAATTTCACGCGCGGCTTCATGCTGTTCTCGATGCTTGCCAACCTGGCCGAGGATCGCCAGGGCGTGGCGGCCGAACCGGGCGCCGATGTCGCCTCTGCGCTTAAGCGTCTCGAATCGCAGGGGGTGGGGCGTGATGCGGTGCTCGACCTGCTGGCGCACAGCCTGATCGTGCCCGTGCTGACCGCCCACCCGACCGAGGTGCGGCGCAAGAGCATGATCGACCACAAGAACCGCATTGCCGACCTCATGCATCTGAAGGATGCGGGGCGAACCGAGACGGCGGACGGCGAAAATCTGGACGAGGCGATTTTTCGCCAGATCGCGCTCCTGTGGCAGACGCGGCCGCTGCGCCGGGAAAAGCTGTTCGTCGCCGATGAAATTGAAAATGTCCTCGCCTATTTCCGCGACAGTTTCCTGCCGGTGCTGCCGGCGCTCTATGCCCGCTGGGAACGGGTGCTGGGCGCGCGGCCGCAAAGTTTCCTGCGCGTGGGCAGCTGGATCGGCGGCGATCGCGACGGCAATCCCTTCGTCCAGGCACCCCAGCTGCAATATGCGCTGAAACGCGGTGCGGCGGCGGCGATCGCTTATTATCTGGACGGCGTCCATGCGCTGGGCGCGGAATTGTCGCTTTCGACTGAACTGGCCCATGTGCCGCAGGCGGTGCTTGATCTGGCGCAAGCCAGCGGTGACGACGCGCTCAGCCGCAAGGATGAACCCTATCGCCGGGCGCTGAGCGGCATCTATGCGCGCCTGGCCGCGACCTGCGTGTCGCTGACCGGGGACCAGCCGGCGCGGCCATCGGCGCTGAAGGGCGAACCCTATGCCAGCCCGGCCGACCTGCGCCATGATCTGGTCGTCGTCGCGCAGGGACTGGCGAGCGAAGGCAATGGCGCGCTGGCGAGCGGGGGTGCGCTCGGCCGCCTGATCCGCGCGGTCGAAACCTTCGGCTTTCACCTCGCCACGCTCGACATGCGCCAGAACAGCGCCGTGCATGAACGCGTGGTTGCTGAGCTGCTCAAGGTCGCGGGCGTGGAGCCGGATTATCTCGCGCTCGACGAATATGCGCGCATCGCCCTGCTGCGCCGCGAACTGGCCAATAACCGCCCGCTCGGATCGCGCTTTTCCGCCTATTCGGACGAAACCGCCTCGGAACTGGCGATCGTCCATGCCGCCGCCGAGGCGCACCGCCTTTATGGGCCGCAATGCATCACCCATTACATCATTTCCATGGCGCAGAGCGTGTCCGACCTGCTGGAGGTCAACATCCTGCTCAAGGAGGCGGGGCTGTGGCGCGTGGGCGACAATGGCGATCCGCCGCACGCCGCGATCATGGCGATCCCGCTGTTTGAAACCATTGGCGATCTGGAGGCCGCGCCCAAGATCATGTCCGCCTATTTCGGCTTGCCCGAAATTGCCGGCGTGGTGAAGGCGCGGGGCCATCAGGAAGTGATGATCGGCTATTCCGACAGCAACAAGGATGGTGGTTACATCACCTCGACCTGGGGCCTCTACAAGGCGAGCAAGGCATTGGAGCCGGTCTTTGCGGAGGCTGGCGCGGCGATGCAATTGTTCCATGGCCGGGGCGGGGCGGTCGGCCGTGGCGGCGGTTCGGCCTTCGCCGCGATCCAGGCCCAGCCCAAGGGCAGCGTGCAGGGGCGCATCCGCATCACCGAACAGGGCGAAGTCATCGCCGCCAAATTCGGCACGCGCGACGTTGCCATGACCAATCTGGAAGCAACGACCAGTGCGACCCTGCTCGCCAGCCTTGAGCCGGAGGGTATTTCGCAGCGGGACGCCGCGCGCTTTGCCGAGGCGATGGATGAACTCTCGAAGAACGCCTTCGCCGCCTATCGCGACCTGGTCTACGGCACCGAAGGATTCCGCGATTTCTTCCGCCAGTTGACGCCGATTCAGGAAATTGCGGGCCTCAAGATCGGCTCGCGCCCGGCCAGCCGCAAGAAAAGCAGCCGGATCGAGGATCTGCGCGCCATCCCCTGGGTGTTCAGCTGGGCGCAGGCGCGCGTCATGCTGCCGGGCTGGTATGGCGTGGGCCAGGCGCTCGCCGGGTTCGAGGACAAGGCGCTGCTGGCGGACATGGCGCAGCATTGGGCGTTTCTCAAATCCGCGCTCGCCAATATGGAGATGGTGCTCGCCAAATCGGACCTTGGCATCGCCGCGCGCTATCTGCCGCTGGTGGAGGATCAGGCGCTGGCCGACGACATATTCGGCCGCATCCGCGAAGGCTGGCAGGCGGCGCATGACGGCCTATTGCAAGCGACCGGGCAGAGCCGGCTGCTCGAAAGCAACCCGGCGCTCGAAACCTCGATCCGCCTGCGCCTGCCCTATATCGAACCGCTCAACCTGTTGCAGGTCGAACTGTTGAAACGCCATCGCGCGGGGGAGGAAGACCCGCGCATCAAGGAAGGCATCGAATTGTCGATCAACGCCATCGCCACGGCCCTGCGCAATAGCGGCTGACGGGCGCGCGGCAGTAGTGCGAATCGCGGCCGGGGCGAGGCGTTAGCGCCCCTGGTCCGCGATGATGTCGACGCTGGTGCGGCCGCCCGGCGCGTCGGTGAACAGGATGAAATAGGCTGCGCCATCGGATGCGCGGGTGCCGCCCAGCACATGATCGCCACCCATGATCTTGTGCTCGCCATCATAGCCCGCGCGGCGGGCGAGCGTATAATAATAGTCCATCACTCCCTGGCGTGGCACCGCCGTCACGAAGCTGGCGGCGCGGAGCGTGCAGCCATCGGTCTGCGCGCCGGCGGCTTCCATCAGCTGCGCGCCGGGATAGAGGGGAAAGCCCTCGGGCAGGCGCTGGGCCCATTCCATGCCATATTTTAGTTTCTTGGCGCAGTTCGCGTTGCCGCCCTTCGCCGCGGCCTGTTCGCGCGCCACCGCCCCCAGCGTCACCGTGGACGCCATCGCCTCGCCCGTGGTCGGGGCAGGAGCCGACAGCAATTTGCCGCCCGCCTGTCGTACGGCCTGCGCCTGCGCCTTGGCCGCGTCCCCGCTCATCACAGGCACCGCGCCCGTGGCGGGTTTGTCGGCGGGACGCACGGCGTCGCGATTGGCCTGCCCCACCAATTGCGGATCGACCAGGATAGGATCATTGAGCGCCCCCTTCATCGCCGGGTCCGCCGCATTATTGGTCAGCTGTGCGTCCAGGGCGGCAAGGTCGCCATCCCCGTCCTTCTTGTTGCAGGCGGCCAGCGCCAGCAGCAGCGACGCGGCGCACATGGATCGAAACAGGGCCATTCTTCACTCCTTTGTAAATGAGCGATGAAGAGGGAAGGTTAAACATTCGTTAGGACTTTTGGTGAATCTGCCGATTTTTTGCCGAAAGGCCAGTTTCGATTGACTGGCACCGGTCACCTGTCTTGCTCTGGCACAGGTTCGGGGGCATGGATTGGCTATGCTCAACCTCCTGTCAGGCTTTATCGGCCTTGTCACCCTCATCCTCATGATCCCGGCGGTATTGCCGCTTTTGGGGGCGCTCAACTGGATATTGGTGCCGATCGCGCTGTTCGGCGCTTTCATCGGCCTGATGTCGTCGAAGAAAAGCGGCCAGTATTTCTGCCTTATCGTCGCCGCCTTCGGCGCGCTGCGCCTGTTTCTGGGCGGAGGCATTTTCTGACGCAGACGCAGGCCGAAACCCGGCGCGGCCTGCTGGCCGCGACCGCTGCCTATGGGCTGTGGGGGCTTTTGCCGCTCTTCTTTCGCCTGTTGCATCATATCGACGCCATAGAGATCGTGACGCAGCGCATCCTGTGGTCGCTGCTGCTGATCCTGCCGATCCTGGCCTGGCGCGGCACGCTGCCGGTATTTCGCGCTACCTTTGGCAATCCGCGATTGGTGGTGGCGCTGGCCGGATCGGCGCTGATGATCGCGATCAACTGGCTGACCTATGTCTGGGCGGTGAA
>MDSZ01122038.1_pt1 | contig 39766 bp, 16 predicted proteins | sample 811201 | NCBI WGS metagenome assembly MDSZ01 (sample SAMN05326647, study PRJNA326480) | marine metagenome | isolation source: seawater | place: Indian Ocean: North | collected 2010
AGAAAACTAGAGGGAAACACAATGTCGACACAAAACGACGAAAAAATTGGAGCAACTAATCCAATGCTCGGGATGCTTATTGCACCCCTAGCAATTTTGGTTGCTTTATTGGCTGACTTCGGCCTAGACTTTGGTCTAGTCCTTGATGTGGAAGGAATGGAACCATTTGCTGCAGTTGCAATCGCAGCGGTTCTTGGAATGACACCACGTGTCATCAAAGAAAACAACATCATTCAGCAAGGTGCGGCACTTTCCCTCGTCACACTTGTTGTATCACTGATCTTTGCAGAAGGAGTGGCTATGTACACTGATTCAAACTTCCTTGGTTTGATTTTCTTTATTGTGATGTTTGGAGGCTATTTACTTGATTCGAATGGACGTCATGAATGGAATACTGTACTTATCTTCAGTTTCATTGGGCTCTGGGCTGCAATTATTGCAGCAGGTAATTTCGCTGACGAACAAACTACAGAAGTTCTAGGAGTTCCAAGGATACAGTCTTGGACTGAAGCAGTTGGATTTGTCTTCTTTAATACGCTAGCAATATTTGTCATACTTGGTTTATTGGCGGCTGTCCTATTGCGTGGTGTTGTAACACCCGCTTCTGACAAAGGTTGGTTTGGCTACATCAAACCACACGACGGACCATGGAACAAGGCTACTTTGCCACTTCAAGTCGCTCTTGCCGTTTGGGCGGCGACACACATCGTGAGCATGCTTTATTTCAATTCGCTTGGAGATATAGACATTCTAGGAAACAGCTCGGTTGACAATTATCATGGATACATAGGTTTTTGGCCATCTGCGCTAACTGGACTTGTGGCATTGACTTGTGCATGGATGTGCGCTGAAAGGTGGTTTACACGAGCGATTTTTATTGGATCAATGTGGATTCTTTACATCGTATCTTCACTTTACGAATCAGGTCACTGGCAAAATGATAACCTTTCAGGTAACTGGGCGGTATGGATTTGGTTTGGTATCACCTTCTTCATTGGAGTTCTAATCTATTGGTTTGCAACTCACGAAGATTACGGTGGTTGGATGAATAGAGAGTTACACGAGCCAAGCCAGGCACGAGTATTCTGGTCAAATCACTGGGCTGGAATAATGACTTTCATGGCGTTCCTTGTTGCACTAGCAATCAGAGTGCAATGGTATTTTGTTCCATCAATGAATCCCATTTCAGCAGGTGATTGGGACCTAACCGGTGGTTCAGACCCATGGTACATGAAGAGAGTAGTTGAATACGTGATTGCGGAAAACGCTCACTTAATTTGGGATGCAGATAGGAATTATCCAGTCGGAGGAATTAATCCTCGACCTCCATTGTTCTCTTGGTCAATGGCTTTGGGTGCTATGTTTTTGACAAACCTTGGAATTTCATCTGATGACTCGGTTTGGTATGCAATGTTTGCACTACCTGCTATCTATGGCGCTCTAATCGTGTTCCCAATGGCATCCATTGCAAAAGACCACTTTGGAAAGGGCGCAGGAGTAATTGCAGCATGGTTAATTGCCTTCATGCCCACTCACGTCCAGAAATCGACTTGGGCGATGGCCGACCACGACTCGTATGTACTGCTTTTCCTAACTGCAGCATTCATGTTTTACTTGCGTGCAGTCAAAGAGGGTGGAGATGATAGACTAACAAGGCACACAAATGCTACTCCAGCAGGAATAATCAAGGCCATTTCTGAGGTTTTGAAGCACCGTAGAAAAGCCTCAGCAAACGCAATTGCGGCTGGTGTTTGTTTTAGCATAGTAGCCTTGGGATGGAAAGGATTCGTTTACGGCCCTGCTATTATCTTCCTTGCATACTTTATTCAGGTAGCGATGAATATGTTCAGAAGAAAAGACAGTACTATACTGTCTGCACTGAACATCATGATGCTTGGTACAATCTATGTCATGATCATTCCATTTTATGCGCACCCTCAACTAGATCTTGTTTTGAATAGTACCGGTTTAACACCACTACTGTTCATAACAATGTTCACTGTTGCTATAGCTTGGATCACCACAGGATTCCGTGACAAGCCTTGGTTGCTTGTTTTGGGTTCGCTGTTTACTGGAGGTATTGTGTTTGGAGTAATACTCTATATCCTACAAATAACCGACCAATCCAACGCATGGGAAATTTTGACAACAGGTTCTGGATATTTCACTAAGAACAAAATATTTGGAACAATTGCTGAAGCAAGTGCTCCCAGCAGAGGTCAATTATTCGCATCTTTCGGCCCAATTGTATTCGTTCTTGCCATTGTAATGGGAATTATTGCGCTTTGGGATGGAATCGTGAAAAAGAGTCAAACAAAATTGGTTCTGGGAATGTGGGTCTTAGTTGCTGCTTACATGGCATGGTCTGCAGGAAGATTCCTATTCAACGCAGCACCAGCGATGGCGGTGATGGGTGCATGGGGTATCACAACCCTATGGAATGCAAGTGGAGCTAGCAATATGGCACGTTCATGGAGGCGTATGGGCATTCGAACACCAGGTGAAAGAATATCCAATGCAAGAAAGGCTGTTTGGCGTACCCCTCAATTCAGTGCAATCGGTTTGGTCTTAATCATGCTAATTGGACAGCACGCAACTTACGGTATCGACGCTGCTATGCCTTCAAGCGAGCACGAGTCTAATTTGGATGAAACCATCTACAATATCGCACCAGACATCCTAAGGTGGAACGACTTTGGTTTCTCCATCCTCGATGATGGCGTTTACGATGAAAACTCGCGCTGGTATCTCGGTTCCTTTGGTTCAGGATTTAATGACGGTGGTTGGAACCTGGCATACGACTGGCTAGCCAATCAGGATAAAAACCAGTCTTATTCTGACCGACCAGCATTCGTGTCTTGGTGGGATTATGGTTTCCAAGCATTGGAAACTGGTAAACATCCATCAGTATCTGATAACTTCCAATCAGGTATTCCTGCCACAGGAAATATGCTACTCGCTAGAGGGCAAGACGATTTAGTCGCTATGTTCATCTGGAGATTATCCGAAGGTGATCTTGCCTACAACGATGCTAGAACTGGTGAGAGGATGCACACTAACTCATTCTTGAGTACCTTGTCAGCACACCTGACAGAAGAACAGAAATCTGAATTTGTAACTATTCAAACCAATATGGATGTAGATGGAGTAGTAGACCGTTCGTTTAAGGTAACACAAATCAACAATGATGTGGTTATGGCTGAAGGAAGACTGATTGAAGACGGTCTATTTGGAAAGGACGCAAATATCTACTACAAGGTTTACGAAAACGGAGAACCTGTTCCTTGTCCGACTGAATCAAATTGTGTAGGTGAATATGCATTCTTAGAAAAGTCTGAAGCGGAAGATAGTTTCGAAAGAAATACCCGTTCAAAGGCTGATACTGAATCAAATACAACCCACTACATATTTGGTGATTATTGGTATACATCCGACCTTGTCGAAGAATACGATTCTGTTAGCACCGCCATTCATCGAAAGAATGCGGGAATTGCTTTGGTAACACAGATGCTAACATCTTCATTAAAATCAGAAGAATTACACGCACTGTATGTTGATTTGTCTGACAACAAGGTTTACACAGTACAAGATTACAACGGTGCGCCTGGCGAAACGATTACTAGAGATCATGAAATTAGATATTTCGCTATCGACCACAGATTGTACCCAAGAGCAGGATTATACAGTTCTCAGTATAGTGGCGGAAGCCCAACTGGTATTTTCGGAGCTCCAACTATTCTTTCAGGTCAGGATTTCAGAACATTCATGGATGAAGTATACATGACCTCTAGAGGTCAATTCGACACTGAAATGACAAGAGAACAATTCGATGAAGAAATGCGTAAAGATATATTAAATCAACAATCTGGGGCAACATTTGATCCCCTAAGCCTTGTTGACATTCGCATTGACCATACCCCTGCTTTCTTTGACACAATGCTTGCTCGTACTTATGTCGGATATGGCGCATCAACATTGGGCTTAGCAACTACCGAACAACCCAAACAGCACTGGCAACAAACCGGTACACCAAATTCAATGTTCACAGAAGCATTCCCTCTTCCAGGAGCAATGATGAATCACTTTGTTATCGCAAATTGGTACGATCCTTTGACTACTCAAAGGAACCTCGGGGACTCAAATACCATGGTTAAGATACTCAAGTACTATCCTGGCGTAGAGGTTGGAGGTAGTGTTTCAATGTCTGATGGTGGACAACCACTGCCCAACGTGAGGATTCTCATAGAAAGAGATGCTTTCTCCGGAGAGGACAAAACAGATAATGACATTGACACGTACTGGATTCCAATAGGTTACACCGATGCAGATGAAAACGGCGAGTGGTCCTACACTGTTCCAGCAGGAAGGATTAGGGTCTCAGCATATGCTGGTGTCTTCGACGATCTCGAGGCCAAGGATAAAATTCAATCAGGGGAATTTTCAACTGGTCAGAATGACCTATTTAATGCTACCAATGAAGATCGTGAAACAAACCTAATCACGGCCCTATTAGGCAAAGTGGCTAACATGTCATGGATGGGAGAAGTGACACAAAATATCACAGGAGCGCAGGCTGACAGAAAGGAAGGTGACTCAATCGACACAGACTTCGATATTGCTGTAGAATCTAGTGGAATTTCTGGTGTTGTAACTTGGACAGGTCACGAATCATTCGAGGGCGACGCCCTTGACGGAATGGATTTCAAATTACGAAACATATGGGGTATGTCAGAGAATTACACTGTTTCAACCACTAGCGGTTCATTTACTACAGAATCTGGAGAGCCGAGAGAAATACAAGGAACGGGTGAGGTTATCTTCACAGAAAACGGTACTTTTGATACTCAAGGAAACTCTGGAATTGTATATGGCTTCACTGGTAACTACACGCGAACTGTTCTAGATGGTCGTTCATACACTGCAAATGCCACATTTACAGGCACAGGTACTGTCGTGGCAGAATGGATTGACTATAATGCAACAGCATGTGCAGTAGAGGAGGTTGATAATGAGACGACTCAATCACTTCCGAAGTACGAAATAAGAATCGATAATGTAACAGAAAACAAGACTCATGTTGCTTGTCTAATGTCAGATTTAGTAACTTACATGTTTGATGGAACAATTCAAGCCAACGGTCGAATGACAGCCGACGGAAATGTAGAGGTTGTAAAGTTCCTAAATGGGGAGACTTTTGAGGGAACAGGAGTTTACGTAGGAATTGGTACTGCTAACGGAACAGGACAATTCGAGGGCGAGGGAACATTCTCTGGGCCAATGGTTGCACCTGGTTCGTTCTACAGGACAGGATTAATGCCTGGTGAGTATAGCATGATTGCTATCATGGAAAACGGAAGAGAAGTCCAGTTACCAGATACTATCGAGGTTACTATAGAGCCTAGAAATGGCTTGGAGATAAAGATGCCTGGGTCTAACTTTGAAGACACCCTTCGCCTTGAGACAATAACAGCAGGAGAATACACGATTTTATCGAATACCACTATTGAATTGATTGACTTTGACTTGGGAGTAGATTCTGAACCAATTACTATACCAACTGATGAGAATGGTAACTTCAGCTATGGGCCATTAGCTACAGGGTTTTATCAATGGCGTGTAGACATTGACGACGATGGTTGGTATGAAGTTGAAGAGAATTTCACTACTGACTCTGATACAGCAAACGTCACACTGGGTGTTTTAGTACCTGAAATGAGTGACTTAGTAATCAACCTAGACGACGGAGGCAATGGAGTCGAATTAGCAAACAGAACTTTGACCTTCACTAACACAGAATCAACTGATTTGAATCCAATTGAAACTACTGCAACTTCTGATGGGAATGGAGTTGTGTATGTTGAAATCACTAATGGAAACTGGATTATTTCCGATGAGACAGATGAGGAGTTTGTTCTTTGGCATGAGGTTGATATTGAAAATGAAGATATGGAATTAAATCTGTCTTATACAGTAAGTGTTTGGATTAATGGTACTGTTTGGACGATACCGGATTTAGAAAATATACTCAATGACCCAAGTAACGAATATGAAACGGCATCAGATATTCCTGTAGGAATGCGTAATAAAGCCACCAACACAGTTACAGTTACAGCACGGTCGGGCAATATCATGCTTGAATCGAGGACTGATTCCGAGGCAACCTACTCTATACTAATGCCTGCGGGATTAGAATTCCATGTTACAGCTGACACATTTGTCAATGGTGAAACATATACAGCAGGTATGTTAATTTCAGATGCTTCCTCTGTTGACGATCCTGATTTAATATTTACAGAGTCATATGCAGTTGAAGGTGGAATTTGGCTAAGAGGCAATTCAACAGATGTGTCTAGCGTAAAATGGGGTAGTGGAATTGCTGGATCAGATGGATTAGAAGTAATAGCAACAGACTCTGCTGGACTCGAATGGAGAAGTCTAGTGGATGAATCAGGAAATTTCAACGTAGGTCTATACAGCGACAACTGGACAATAGCCGTGTCTGAATCAGGAATGAACGTTTTACCAATTGTCATTGAGGTTAAAGAAGACTCAGTTCCTTCGGTTGAATTAGTTGCAAATCCTGACAACGTAAGTATGACGTTTAGAGTATTCCTAGATACAAACAACGACGGCAACTTCTCAAATGGTACTTTCGTCTTACCAGAGTTTAATATTACAGCAATCAATGATTTTGGTTTGAGCCTTGAAGTCACAGAAGACATGTACGATTCAGAAACTGGCGAATTGACTGTTAACTTGTCAGTTGGAGATTATGAACTGATTATGGTGCAAGATGAACCTAGGGCAGAAAATGCAAGCGACTACCGTAGGTTGGCAAACAACTTACCAAATTTGAACATTGGCCTCGGGCCGTCTGGCGACCCATTAGACATAGTAATTAGTCCGTATTTCCTAGTTTCAGGTACTATGCAAATGGTAAATGAATCACCTTTGGAAAACTCAACTATTTGGTTGAGAAATGAAGCTGGAGATGATTTCTATTCAATGTCAACAGATGAGAATGGAACCTTCGCAGACTACATTCCACAGGGTGAATGGTATGTCGAGGTTTCATCTTTCATGACCGATAGTAATGAAACTGAGATTTTCAGAGACGTGCTAGTTGTCAATAATGCTGTAAAGGATTTGTCATACAAGACAAAAGCAGCAACCAACGTCACAATGCAACTGAAAGAGTCACTAACGGGTTCCAACATCGCAGCAACTAGAATTACTGCAATCAGCCTTGACGGGCTTGGGAATGTAAGTTTGGGTCCATCTGATAATCAAGGCATGATTAACGAGGTCTTGATGCCCGGAAATTGGACACTTCTGCTAAACAGAACAGAGAATCTAGAAAAGTGGAGCCTACATTCAGGCACATACAATTCAATAGGAAACGTCACTGACAACATTTGGGATCTCGGTGAAGTATCTGTTGACAAGAGTGTCCTGATTGGTGGAAAAATCTTCTGGGACCTCAACGAAAATGACGTTCCTGAGTTAGCTGAAGGAATTGATTCTGTCAATGTCTCTGTATCCTCAGACAGCGGATTTAGCCAAAATGTGATCACAGATGAAGAAGGTGTTTGGAAACTATTCGTGCCAATACGAGATAATTACAACGTTACAGCAGAAAAAGCAGGATTTGGTACAGTCACATATGAGCATAACAATTCAAGCTACTACGTTGTTAACGATACACATGAGAGCAGAGACTTCGAAATGAGTGCAGGTCTAGTGTTTGTTTCTGGAAATGTGACTGATATTTTGGGAACCAGTTCAAGACTAGAAGGTTCCACGGTTACTCTTTATCCAGCGAGTGGAATTGTTAGAGATTCATTAGTTATTACAAACACTGAATATGCGGAGGATACGCTTTCTTGGAATGCAAGCATTGAACCGGGGTCATGGATTGTTGTTGTCGAGGGTACAGACGCTGATGAAAACGGTGGAGGAATAGCAATTGGATTGCTGGAGGCCTCAGTACAAGAGGGAGCATCAATCGATTTGATAATGGAAAAGGGTGGTTTGATTTCTCTGACTACTTCATGGCTTAACATAGAAAGCATCGAATTCAATGTAAGTGATGTCTCAGAAGAGGTACTGTTAGATATTGATCTCGGGGATGGAATTTCTTGGGAAATGCCGTTCGACTCTAACGGAGAATTCCAGGCCGTTCTGCCTGCTGGCAGCGTTTCAATTTCTAGTGAGTTTGAAACAATTCAGCACGAGTTGGAATTAACAATGGATTATTCAGCAGGACTAACTGTTGAAGTAATTCAGGACACGGCTGAAGACCGCTTGGTAGAATTTACTCGCAAAGTGAATTCAGATTTAGTCGTGGAAATAATTTCAATTACTGAGGGCACTGCAGATTACGACCCATCGGATTTAACTGATTTAACAGCAATTGAAGATGGTGAAAATGGTTACAAAGAAATTTATCTAACATTGAAATTGACCTACGAGGGTACCGAAATTATCGACAAGTTTACTGCAACTGGTAACATTGGTGTTACGCAGGATTCAGAATTCTGGCAGGTCGAATACTTGAATTCCAGTGAAGACGAAGAATGGCTCAAGACAATGGATGTAGCCATGGGTATCGGATTAGACAGTAGTGATTCAAATCAAGTTTTGACTAGAGAAGTACAGGCAAAGATTGTCTTGCCTCTTCAGAACCAGTCCCAAACCTACGATGAAGGTCATGCAGTTAACATGAGATTTTCAGCTGATGGTGGTATTAGCGAAGTGAGTGTACGAGTATTCATACCGCAACTGTACAATATTTCGCTTACTGATGCACCAGAGAAGATCGGTGTTGGTATTGGTGACGAAACTATCGTAACGTTGAGAATTGTCAATGATGGTAATGGTGACGATACTGTTAGAGTTGAATCTGAGCTATCTTGTGAAGGATGGTCTGTCGCACCTCCGGTTTCAAATGTCACAGTTGGTGCAAACAGTGAAAGAAGCCAATCATTCACTATCTATGCGTCAGCTGATGCTGCCGGTGAGGACACTTGTGATGTTGACTTCAGTGCACAGAGCGAAGGCGATTTCGACGAACAATCGCAATCAACAGAGGCGATTATTTCTGTAGCGAAACTGGTCATTGATGAAGATGGAGTCGAACCAAAACCCGCTGATGCTAAAGCAAATGCAGATGGACAATTCATCATCCCAATAAGGAATAATGGTTTCCTTGCTGCGGATGATGTTAAGGTTTATCTCGAAGCAGATGAACTTGGTGATACTATTTATCCTCAACGAAATGTAACCATAACAGTTCCAGCAAACGGTGTAGAATATGCTATATTCAATTACTCGGACTTACCGCCTGGCGATGCAAGGTTGATGTTAACATTGGATGTAACTGGCACGCCTACTCACGAGTTAAGCGCCAAGTCTGAAATTATAACCATTAAATTCTCCAACATTGCTGATGAAGACGGTGAATCTGACTGGTTAGTTGTAGTAATTATTGCATTAACTGGACTAGTATTGTACGGCGGATACAAGACTGCAAGAAGAGGCTCGTCTGGACGGTTCTGATAATCCAAAACGGATTTTGCCTCTGCAAGGTTGTAAAAACGCGTTGGATTTAGACATAAATTCAAGCCATCGGTGTTACAGCATTGGATTATGTGGGGGGAAAATGAACTCAGTAATGTCGAGTTCATTCCCGAGCCCTCAGACTACCGGATATTGTCTGCTGCGGATTCAGCAACTATCGGTCATCAGGAAGGATGGCGTGGTGAAGTACTGGGTTGGGCTCCAACTCCAGTACCTGTAGTTTCGAGGCCCAAGCGTTTACGCGGACGCCTGATTAATGCAGGTTTTTTCTTGGTTTTGATCTTAATTATGTGGGCTGTTTGGCGGAGTCAACTATTACTCATAGAAATCCCTCCTCCAAAGTCTGAGTGGGCATTTGAGAATTCAGGTGCAAGAGAGCTGCAATCTATGGGGTATTCAGGAGATGGCGTCCGAGTATGCATGGTTGATACGGGAATTGATCCAACTCATTCTGATTTCGAATCTATCGATTTAGTCTTCAAAGATTTCATCAATGGTTCGAGTAAAGCGTCAGACAAAGGTTCTATGGCTCATGGAACCATGATGGCAGGCATTCTAGTTTCAGACGGCTACTTGAAAGGTGTCGCACCGGGTGTAACAATTGGCATGGCTGCTGCATTAGGTGACGACGGCTTTGGAGGGAATAGTGGTGATCAGAATGTGGTTGCAAGTGCAATTGACTGGTGTTGGAAAACCTTCCAGGCAAACATAATTTCACTATCATTAGGGGGTGAAAGTAATCCGAATTCTTCATCGGATGGCCCGACCTCAAACGCTGTAAAACAAGCCATTGCCAACGGAGTATACGTCGTAGCAGCAGCAGGTAATGACGGCGGACCTGATGATGATGGAAGGGTCGCAACTCCTTCTGATGTTCCAGAGGTTATTGCAGTTGGAGCCTTGGATGTGAACGGTGATATTTGGGATGGTTCATCATTGGGTTATACGGAAAATGGTAATTCGAATAGTTATCAAAATCCCAACAAGAAACCCGAAATATCAGCACCTGGTGTTTCGATCGTTTCTACCGCTTTCGACAATGAATATTATTCTTCGACTGGGACGAGTGATGCCACTGTTTTCGTTTCTGGTATTCTTGCACTGATTTTGGAGGCTAAACCTAGTTTAATCCAACCTGACTCTAATTGTATAACTCAAGTAAAAATCGCATTGATGAATTCTGCTGTTCCATTGGAGGATGAAATTGAACATGATTCTCGGTGGGGATATGGAGCAATAGATGGTAAGGGATGGCTAAATGAAATCGAATCTTCAGTTACATGTTGATAAAAAACGAGGTACTGCAGTCTAGCGCCATTATCTTTTAAATTTGATACAAGATATGCCAAATTGATATTTTGTTAATTTTTATGTTTAAAAATAGTGATATTATTTAGTGACAAATGATACTTTTCAATTGAAATATAGCCCAATGTGTTAAGTTGGTTCGTTATTTGTGCTATATGTTGAGGGTGCCCGTGATGTCGGTAAACGTCCAAAAAAGGAAGAGCATAGGATTGGTAAGTTTATTTTTGGTTTCTTTATTCGTGACTATGGTAGCAACTACGCCATCAGCAATGGCAGTCAATGAAACATCCTCAGGTACAATAACAGGAACTGAAACTTGGACTGGTCGAATGAATTTGGACGGCGATCTATTGGTCGCCGGTGGTGCAAAGCTGATTATCAATGGCGGCACAGAGATCAATATTCCAGCCAATCGGAGTATTCAGATAGAGGGCTCCATCTGTGCAGGCGATACGTCTTGTGGTGCATCTCAGGCTAATACAGGTAGCCCAATTCGCTTTGTGTGGGGCAATCCAGCGAGCTCTGACGTAAATCAGACAGGAAGGTGTTACGTAAATGGAATCAACAATCCAGATATGTCTTGCGGATCAGGAATTTTCATTGCTTCGACAATCGATCAATCAAAAACTCGTCTAAATCACGTCACGCTTGATGGTGCTTATGGAATACCGGTTGATATTAATGGTCAAGGTTCGATAAAATATGCGGCTATGGTGTTTGATGGCGCTAGCCTAAGTGTCACAAGTCCCACGTTTAGAAATATAAACACCACAAACGTACTTGCGATTAACGGTGCATCTCCGACTTTTGATGGAGGTACTTTTGAGGTTGGAGTGGATGGACAAGGCTACCAGGGTGCGGCAATTCAGGCCTATGGCGCGGGGGCTGGAGTAGTAGTTATGCAGGTTCTTAACTCTGCCTTTACTGGGGAAGATGAAAGCGAGTGTGGTAATTCGGGAGGTGGCCGCTCAGCGATCTACCTAGAAGACTCGTTTGTAAAGATGGACAGAATTTCAATCACACAAAATACATTCGGTGCATTTTTGCGCTCCAGCAGCGGATACCTCACAAACTCAACAGTAAATACAAAATGCAACGCAGTCGACACAAACTCACATCTTAGTACTAGTGTGCAGAATTTTACATTTGTAATCTCTGACAATATAATCACGACTTCTGATGGCGCAGGCATCACGGCTTATGATGGAGCAATTGTAGTTGCAGAAAGGAACACAATTTCTGGCGCAGCCGAAGCCTCCGGATTTGGAATACGCTCGTCCATCGTAACCGCTAATGACAACGATATCGGACCGATTGGAGGATGGAATGGTTTCTGGATTTATGGTGAATCAGATGTTAGTGCAGAGAACAATACAATTCTAAACACTGCTAAAGAACCAGTTCTGATTGGAGAATACCATCATAACGATGACGGATGGAATGTGCCAAAGCCAACAAAAGCAAGACTATACTTTGCAAACAATGTTATCTCAAACAACTCTGGAACTTGCAATTCAGATGCGACATATGGCGGGGATTTCCCTTGTCCTGCCTTCCACGTTTACATGTCTTCTGCCACATTTATTGATAATACCGTCTCAAATAACGTTGGTGATGGATTCAGGATTAAAGGTGGAATCGTCAACGCACAAGGTAATATCATGGAAGTGGGTGGATTTGGTGCAAATATTTCGCTGTATGACGACAACTACGGAAACAAATACGGTTCAATAGGATATTTCTCTGGAAACACATACACTAATGCTTCACAGATTTACAACATCACAGAATCACGGGTCGCTGTTCAAAGCGAGTTGATGCCGGATCCAGGAGAGAATGAAATGTATCCCGTCATGCTAACATGGGACGACAGAGAGTGCCCATGGGATACTACTGTATGTTTGCAAACTCCACTAACTGCAGAATGGCCGCCCAAATTTATGCCTCTATCAATGGATCTCACTCCAAATGCAACTACTTTCACTTATGCTGATATACAGAACTTTGACCGCTCAAAGATTCACATTCAAAACCAGAATACGGCTTGGGGAGTTCAAGTCCAGCAGGGTGAGCTGGTTAGATACCAAGTCAAGGCTGACAACTCACAAGTTTCAGATGCGCTTGTCACAATAAAAGATGCTACTGGCAAACCGCTTTACAATATGACCACTGATCCCTATGGTTTCACTCCCTGGGTTACGCTTCCATCGAATTTCCACATAGACACCAACTGGGACCATGTAGCAATTGGTGACGAAAACGGTACGGGGGAGGATTCTTGTGAAGATGGTGTTGATAACGATGGTGATTCTCTTGCTGACGGAAAGGACCCAGACTGCGGTTCTGGAAATCGTGAGATTCCGAGATATTATGTGGAAGCAAAGAGGTTTAGCAAGGGAACCTCAACTCACGATTTTAGCCTGACTGGAATGGTTGATGAGGTAATAAACTTACAAAATATTGCTCCGTCTGTTACAGTGGACCAAAATGATGGCACATCCTTCGCAAAAATAATTTCTCTAACTGGAACAGCATACGATGGTTTGTCTGGTCCATACTTTGATGACTATGATTCGTGGTTAAAGCAATTTGGTGATGTCAAGGAGGTTGAAATTCAGCCTCATGGAAAGCAAGATTGGTACCTTGCAACGGATACATCGGGTGCGAATGGGCAAGTAACGATGACAAACTGGCCTTTCAAAACTTGGAAATTTGACTACGACATGGCTAATCACTTTGAAGAAGATGTAACATTTAGAGTAAGAGCAAATGATGGATTGGATGAGTCAATAGTTAGTACTAGAATTTTCAAACTTAATATTAATGCACCCACAATAAATCTTGACTCCCCAGAAGACGGTTCAACGCATGATGGACAAGAAGTACTTTTCACTGGAACTGCTTCTGATGATTACCAAGGCATTCAGGGAAGCGATATTAGAGATATCTGGTTCAGTGTTGAAGGTCCAAATAACTACTCAGCAAACTACCCTGCTGAAGCTGGTGGGGCAAAGCTTTGGTCTGATACCTGGAATTTCTCTGCCTTGCCTACAGGTGATTATACATTCACTGTTTGGGCGAGTGACTCAAATTATTGCCATGAGGTGGTAGATATTTGTAATCCAGATGTGATCACCATAAAAATCGATAATGACAACCGAATCCCAATCATACAGGTAAGTGATCCACTTCCTACGCAAAGCGTTAGAGCATCAGAAGAGACGATTATTAGCGGTGTGGCTAGAGACAACGATGGACAAGTTACTCGAGTTGAAATTACAATCATTGATTTAGCAAGTGGAATAGAATTGAACAATGGACCAAATCCAATAACTTCCTTCCAACCAAATGGAGCATGGATGACATATTGGGATACAAGCAGGTTAATTCACGACCAGCAATATGAGATCCAGGTCAAAGCGTACGATGGTGTAGATTATTCAAAAACCGAGTCAGTACGTATCGTGATCGATAATCCGGCAGATGCAGATAATATCAAACCGACTTTCGATGCAACCGGATGGATAGACACGATCACAATTTTCTGTGACGAGAAATCTAACTCTTATGACAAGTGCGACGACGCTGAGATTAATCTACTTGATTTCTTCAATGATTCAGATGGTGTGGGACCCCAGTCAAACCACATGTTATTCGACATATACGATGACCCTTCATCAGCTTTGGATGATGACTACGGCTACCACATCACAATTTCTCCAGATGGTATAGCCACTTACAATCCAATGAGTTCGATGTACCAGACCTCTACTGAAATTTCTGATTGGTCGATGCAAGGAGTAATGTTTGAAGCAAGGGATGCTTACGATTCTGTTGAATATTCTTATCAGGTTAATTTCATTGTTAGAGGGGTTGAATTCAGCGTACAAAGGGTAGACACAGGAAATGTAGAATTTGGTGATAATGCTGAATTTTCGGGAACAGGACTACCAGGAAACCAAGTTTATGCTCGTTTAGTGGCTGGAAAATTGGCGTTGAATTCTACAAAAATTGGACCTGACGGAATCTGGTCTATGGAAATTAGCTCTTCGCAACTTGGAGAAGATGACAAGAATTACCGAATTTTCTTCGAGAGTGAAGGTCAATCTATTGGTGATGGGGATGGGGTGAAAATCTCTCTTCAGAAAGGTGAAACTGTCACCGGTGGTCTAGATTCATGGGTTTGGGTCGTTATTGCGATAGTTGTAATCGCTATTTTGCTTGCTGTTGGCGCTTTCTTCTTCCTAGAATTTGAGGAAGAATTCGAAGATGATGAAGCAACACTGGCTGAAATCCAAAAGGAGGAAGATCCGTACGCATGGGCCAAAGCTAGAGCAGCAGAGCAAGCGATAGCATCAGCTGGAGAGTTAATGCCAGCACCTGCTCCTGTCCCTGCAGCTCAGCCACAGCACCCTGGATGGCTCTGGGATGCCCAGTCAAACCAATGGGTTGCAGACCCTAACTATCGACCTCCACAGCAGTAATTCCATCACGGAAATACACAACACTCTAAGAGGACTAGGGGGATGGAAAATTATGGCAACGAGACCTAAGCCGGGAGTTCAAGAAAGAATTTTGCTCCATCTTTCTGACTTTTCGGATTTCATGAACTCTGTTGAGGTGCCTTTTGCTCTCTCACAAATGGGAATAGCAAATGCGGTTGCGATTGCCCGCTCAAACGTTCCAAGAGCAATAGCTGGATTGAAAGATCAAGGTCTGTTAATCGAAAGGCAAGCGCACGTACAGGGTGTTAGCAGAAAACGCAAAGCGTATTTCTTAACTGAATCTGGGATGAAGCTAGCCGATGAGACATGGAAAAATTTGCGAGAATTTCAACTAAGAGCAATTTTACCGGGTGGTAATACAATCGCATCGACTTTAGGAGAAATACAAGATAAACTGCCATTTACCATGAGGCCAGTCGATGTTATTCGATACCTCGACGACAACGGAATTCTCGATGTTCGCTCACTATCAGCTGACCTTGTTGAAAGAGACCTTTCAAAACATGTTGAAAAACAACTTGTAACTAGCCTAGGGGACCTACCTAGGCTGAGACACTTCTATGGTCGATCTACTGAATTAGAAAACATGGTCAACCTGCTTGAGGCTAGGTCAACAACCTTGATGGTGCCCGGAATCGCAGGTATTGGAAAGACATCAATGGCAGCTAAGGTCATTGAATCATTTATGCATCGCAGAAACCTCATGTATCATAGATGCCAAGATTGGGAAGGGAGCAGGGCATTTTTCGAGAGTATTGCTGATTGGCTATCAAACATTGGTGACTCGATGTTGGCAGATTACATATCCGCAACTCCAGTTCCCAAATCAGCTGATGCAGCAAGAATAATTGTCGATTCTTTGTCCAACTCACCAGCACTGATTGTAATAGATGATTACCACAAAGTTAGCGACAAGACTCTACATCAGGCAATAAAAGCAATTTCGCGAGGTCTGGTTGAGTGTGAGGGAGATGTAGGTTTGGTAATCTTTTCACGCTCCTTCAAAGAAGTGGTTCCCCTGAAAGATGCCGATGGAAGAATAGTTTCCCTAGTTTTGCCATTAGAAGGTTTAGACCAAGAATCCACGAGATCTCTGCTTTCTGCGTTTGATGACTTGGATCAAGAGAAACTCTTGTACATACATTCTCTAAGTCGAGGTCACCCACTGGTATTGGAATTGATTAATCGTGGTGCATCCGCTGGTGCTTTCCATGAATCACTAGAAAATTATGTCAACATAGAAATTTTCTCAAAACTCTCTGGTGAGCAAAAGAGACTCTTAGGTGCGCTCTCAGTCTTCAGGGAACCAATTGAGTTGGCAGCGTTAACTGAGCAAGGTTTGGATGTAGATGAATTGGATTCCTTGGTTGAATCTGGTCTTGCGCGTCATGCAGATTCAGATACATACGACGTTCATGATTTGATTAGAGAATTCCTTCTACAGAGTTTAGACAAACAGGCTAAAGAAGATTTGCACAACAAAGCTGTCGCTTGGTACACAAAGCAAGCTCCATCTAGTCAAATTGCTTTGGAACTTATCTACCATTTGATATCATCATCTAGGCATGAAGATGCAACAGAATTGATTGTTGCGCAAGGCAGAGACCTGATAAAAGAAGGACATATCGAATTGTTAGGCTTGTTGGAATCTATCGATACAAAATCAGTTGGTGCTGATAGTTCTTGCAGAGTGGATAGATTAAGGGGAGAAGTACTTGCCTTATTAGGTCGGTTTGATGAAGCTGAAGAAGCATTTAATCAAGCAAAACCACCAGCGGAAGCCGCTGGATTGGATGATGTTATTGCAGACATTGTATCCAATCTTGCAGATATTGCCCTAAAGCGAGGAGATTCTGAAGGAAGTTTAGGAATGCACAGGAAGGCTCTAGAGTTATTCATTTCAATGGGAGATGCGATTGGTGCAGCACGCTCATACAATAACATGGGTTACATTTTGAGGCGAAATGGTGACAAGACCAAAGCGTTAGAAGCGTATGCGGAAGTTGAGAATATCTTAGCAGATGATGATTCTAGCGATTTGATTCCTGCACAAATTGTTCTGGCAAGAGCATTATTAGATTTGGGAGAAAACGATAGAGCTCGTGATCATGCTCTGTCATCGTATGAAAGGTCTGAATCTAGTGAAGATGCAATTTTACATGCGAGGGCGAGAGCTGTTCTAGGTAGATATTATGCGAAGACTGGTGATTCTGACCTCGCACTACATCACTACACCGATGCGTTATCCACGATGGGTGAAGCAGGAGATCCACTTGCACTGGTTGAAGTTTCGATTTTACTGGGTGAAGTTCTACAAGATAGTGGAAGAATTGAGGAAGCTCTGGAAAGATATCGCGAAGCATTAATTATTTCTGAAGCCAATGATTTGAGGATGCAAATCGGTGAATTATTAGCAAGGCTAGGTGGTGTTGCACCCGACAGGCAGAGGCGTATGGAATATCTCCAAAGAGCTCTTTCAGTATTCAGAGAACTCGGAGCACAGACAAGAATGCGTGAAGTGCAAATGATGGTACACACAGCAGTCATGGGCAGATGATTAGAAATCTGGCCGATTGGTAGAAAGGTAAGTCACACCTTCGTGGTACACAACCCATATTTCCACAGTTCCAGAAAGATTAATTCTTCCATCATATGTTCCGTATCCAGTCCCAGAAATGGATACTTGTCTATCCAATACATCTTCACTGTGATCTAAAGAAAGCCCAGAGTCATCAAGGGTGAGTACGAATTCTGTTTCATCCGCTTCAGTTAATCTCCAAGTTACAACTTCAGCGTAACTAACACTTGCATCCTGTCGACTGGCTAAGTCTGCTCTTTCAACAGCTGCAGAAATATCTGCCATATTTACGTCAACAGCCGTTGTATTCCAGTTTTCCCTTGTTGAGGTTTCTAATCCAAATGCCCAGACACTAAATAGTGAAAGAAATAGAACTCCGAGCATGAATGTAAAAATGTAGCCAAGCTCAGTGCTAGCTCCAAATTCATCGTCAACCAGTTCACCGTTCATGAGCCTGCCCCCGAAATTTCGACATCAAGGCTACTTATTTGCAGATTGAATTGAATAGGTTCACCTGCAGTATGCCACACTGCTTCACTTGGCCCAACAGTTGGTACAGGAACCCAGCCAATATAATCATTCAATAAATCGATTCGGCCGGGATTAACTATCCAATCTTCTGATGTCTCAAGACTTGTACTTGCCCATGAAGCAATTGCATCTCCATATGGCCCTACCCATCCACGTCTGACATCATATGCAGTTGTAGATGCAAGACTTTCTCTCATCGAAAGTTCGATTTCTAGATCCATTATTCCGCTACCTGTAGTTGATGTTTGAGTTGGATGCATTGATGGTATTGTTGCGCTAAACCTAGGTCCCGGTCCTTGCCTGTCGGTTGGACCTACCAAAATCGTCGGATCCAACTCCGGATGATTTGTTACTATCGCTCCTGCAGACCAAGCAACTTCTAGTCCTGTAATCGAAGTGTCAAATTCATAAGTTAACCTCGAAGTGTGGAAGGCCCAAGCGGTTGCTAAATTTGCGTGTGTTGCATCCCCTTCAACACCAATCAAAGTTATCTTCATACTAGCCGGATGGTCTCCATTTCTCCATGCAGAAATTATCTGACCTTCTGGGACGCCATTCATTGACTTCCAGGGGAGTGTGGTTGAAATCCAGCCCGATGCGGTTTGGTCGATAGAAACACATCGCATCGCTCCATTGTCTTCTAGTACAATCATGCCGGAATTCCCATCTTTTGCTAACTTAGACTGATAGTCACCATAATCTGATGAGTAGTTTACGAAGGACTGGGAATTATCTTCAATAAATTTCAGACCTGTTATTTGTCCTGTATCAATGGATGGTAACATTGCCATACCATTTTCATTTAACTTCCATTGGATTAGCACATTTTCACTACTTTCCAAAATAGAGGCTGAAGCGATATTCGATGGAGGCCATTCAATTTCAATAGTTTGATTTGCAGGAACTGAAATGCCGCCATTTTTCCAGGTTATAGTTGCAGCATTTTGGCTCGGATTTGAGAAGGATAGGTTCCCTGATTGTGAGGGTGCAATAAAATGTTTTGAAAGGTAGTTTCCCTCCTCTCCTAGCAAAAATGTCTTACCAGATTCACCATGTGAAAATATTAAGTGAGCGTCAACATCAGTAACTATCTCAACAAGACTTAGCTCAGTTACATTGAATGTCTTTGTCCAAGAATTTGCAATTCTCACTGACGAGCTTTGTGTTACGGCTTCTTGCCCGGAATGCTCCGGCATGTGCCATTGAACAAGGATGTCGTCATCAGCGAAAACCTCGATTACCGATTCGCCGGCGGGTAGAGGAATTGCCCAATGCTGTCCTTTACCTGAAGATGGGTTAGTTTTAGTTGGTGGCATTAATACAACCCCAGAATCACCATTGATCTGCAGACCCACTAAATCATGACTGGATTTAATCTGTTGACTCGAATCTAAGCTCATGACCTCTCCTATGGACAGAGAATGTTCAATTCCAGCATGCTCGATTTTTACAGGCCCTAGTGGTATAGTCAACCCGTGTTTAGGTGTCACTAACACAGTATCGGTTTGATTGTTTGGCGTAAAAATGAATGGCCTATCTGGTCCTAGTCTCATATCTTCATAGCATATCGATTGGATATTACTTTCGGCATGTCTAACATCGATGTTTCTATCTAAATCGAGCGCCCCCTGTATTCTGAAAGTATCTCCCTCATACCATGATGCTGAATACCACATGCCGCCCCTTAGCCTATCCCATCTTAATTCTCCATCAACTGGGATTAGTTTGACTTGGCTTGAATCTCCGGGAAGGCCAGATTCTGATAGCAATGTAACTTCATGCGCCATTATCTCCATCTGAGCCTGCATATCGTTTCGCTTTAGTGAACCCTCTAATTCTTGTATTATAGGCATTAAAGACAGAAGCATTATTCCAATGATTGAGATTACACCCCCGAACAGCAATACTGTAGCAACAGCGGCGCTGACTGCTTCATCATCTCTGCGGAGATTTGTACGGATCATTTGCTTACCTCCACTAGTTGCAATTCTATTTCTAAGTCTATTACAGACTTTCCGTGGTCGATTGTCATTCCATCAATTCCACTAGCTCTTAGCCAAGGACTGATTCCTCTGTGTTGGTCCAATGTATTTGATGCTCTGTGAAGATTATAATCCGTTAACCATCCTTCCGTCATCTGCGGAGTAACAGTGGGGCCAAGTGAGGATTCGAATGTAAACCTAAAATTCCAAGCATCTCCACTAAAAAGGGTAATTGGTCCCTGAGAGCGGATATCAAAAATCGCATTTCTACCGTCGGGTATAGCTCCAACAGTATCTACATCTCTTAAGGACAAACTCGCTCGCATTGTGCCGTCGAATAGTTCTTCAATATTCATATCAGGTTGCGAGGTTATACTCCATGTTTCATCAGAAAATTTGTCGTAGCGTGCATCATTTAGTAGTCCAATAGAGTGTATTCCTGTCTGCACTCTGGTCTTAATCAATAATCCAGATATTGGTATTTTTGCATGTTTGTGAATCTCCCTATCACCATCAAAAACAGTTACAATATAGATGTCAGCAACATTCAAATCATGAGTAATCAATACTTCCTCAACTGATTTATTGAATGTGATTTCACTCTCTCCGTATTCTGTCCAGATAATTACTCGGTCAGCAGTTTCATTTTGAGCCGTTATGCCAAATGTGGTTTGATTGATGTAGGTGACAGTTATAATTTCTTCAGAAGTTAAATCGGCAGAAACTGTCCAAACTTCTGCGCTAATTATTGGAGATATCGAACTCATTGTAGAGGGAATTGTTGTTCTGAGTCCTGTATTTGCACTCGCTCCGGCAACAACGTCGATTCTTCCATCCAGCCTTTCTGCTATACCGTTGGCGTTTGACCACGCTGTATTGTCCTGGAAATCGTTTACGTAAGGTGTTAGGAATACAAACACTCCTCCCATCATTGTGATTACCATTGCTAGAAGCATGACAACACCAATGACCTCACTCACCGCTAGGTCACTTTTGGACTTACGTTGTGACCTCATGATGTGAGAGAGAGTGAATCACCCTCTTAGGGTTTCACCAAAACAATGTCTTCAAAGGGCTTATCCTCTAAGAGTTAGTCCTCGCCGAGCAACACGTTCTCCTTCGGTTTGGCCGATATGATGAGTAAATTCTGGACCGTCTTGTAGCGAAATCTGTATGTCGCCCTGGAATAATTCGTCAAGGTGGTATAGAACAGTAGATTCAGCGATGTGGGGTGCATTGTTATTTTCTGATAAGTGGGTAAGGACAACAGATCTAGTATTTTTGTCAACAACTTGAGAGAGAAATTGTCCAGTTTGATCATTTGATAGGTGTCCGCCCCTTCCTGCAATCCTGTCTTTTAATCGCCTAGGATAAGGGCCGTTCCAGAGTCGGTTGTGGTCATAATTTGCTTCAACAGATATGTGTTGGCAACCAGCGACATGATTTACAAGTTCGTCGGTCCAAGACCCTAAATCAGTTATTACTGCTCCTCTTTCTCCTCGATGACTTGCAATGAATGCCACATTGTCAGCACCACTGTGCGGTACTGGTACGGGCAATAGAGCAAGGTCATCGGCTAAATTTAGCGCTTCCAGACTCTCAAAAAGGTGAACACCTTTCAAGTCCAAGTTCAATGCTGTGGCAGTTCTGTCGTTGCAAAAAATCGGTATGCCCCATCGCCTTTGAGCTATTGAAGCCCCTCCTCCATGATCTCCATGGTGGTGGCTCAGAACAATTGCATCTATCTCAGTTGGTTTAATCTCCATTCTCGCTAGTCTTGTTTCGAGTTGTTTACCTGAGAAACCCTGGTCGATCAACACTTTTGTTTCCTCACTTTCGACTAGTGTCGCGTTACCACGACTACCAGTTCCCAAGTGTGTGAATGAAAGAGACATGGCGGTCTATTGAACGTCATCGCGTCGGGCCTTTGAACTCACCCCTCAAAAATGCGATTTAGGTACTTATTTACGTGATTGTTTTAGGTTACCAAGTTAATCTGAGTCTGAACATTGCTCCATCACTATATTAAGGCTGATTAATTAGGTTGAGTATGTATGGGTACTACAGCGCCCATAGGTGATGACGATGCGACGCTCTCAATCAACGCTACTCATGACTATACTTGTGGTTCTAGGTTTGTTTTTCGTATCACAATTACCTGCAATTTCTAATGTTGGTACTACAAATCCGAATTTGACGGATGGAGAGAGGCCGCCAGCCACAGATTCTGATGGGGATAATATTCCGGATGTACACGAGAATTTGTTTAGCGAATGGATTAACTTCTCCTCCCCCGATAATAGAGCTGTAGTAATGAAAGGCATGGACAGAGATGATGCTTCGGACGCCTATGTCGATATAGATCTTGACGGTTTAAACGCTACAGAGGAATATTGCTGGCCTTATCCAGCAGAGTGCGTCAACACTGGATTTACAAGAGGTCTAACCGGTGTGATTAACGAGTCTGGGGAGCGTTGGTACCTAGATCCAAGGGTAGCGGACACTGATGGTGATGGTATGCCAGACGGATTCGAAGCCCATATGTGCGAAAAACTCGGTGGCTTCGATACAGAACAAAAGAGATTCGTGTGCGAAATGTTTGACCCAATGAACGCAAGTGATGCGGATCTGGATCCCGACGACGACGGTTTCGATGTCAATCGAGATGGATTTATGACTGTGAATGAATTACTAACATCTCCAGAAGAATACTTGTATGGGGCGCCAACAAATTGGACAAATGAGTTGGATGGACTTCGTTGCCATGCCCCAAATCCTGAATCCTCCATTTTGAGTGAGTGGCCGTTTATATCTGAAAACAGTTCCTCTACCAAATTAACCAACATCTTAGATGCCTGCGCTAGAAATGGAACAGGCAACGTGATTGATGAATATGTATGGTTGGGCACTAACCCTATTGAAGACGACAGTGATAGATTCAATTTTGACGGTGTAAAACACCGTCGTTTATTCCCTTCAAGTGGAGATGGAATTAGCGATGGTTGGGAGATTCACTTTGGACTAGACCCACTAAACCGGTCAAACGCTTTGGTCGATCTTGATAGTGATGGCTGGGATACAAATCGAGACGGAATAATTACTCTGGATTTGCAACGCTCAAAAGAAGCTCTAGCACTTGGAGAACAATTGTCTACATTGGAAGAATACTTTGTGCATCTTGATGATGGAAACATGGTAAAATCAGGAATGAGATCGGTAGACCTTAGTTCAACAGATGGCACATATACAGAATATTTTCTATCACAAGAGACTGATGCTGATGAGATTTCAGTCATGCACCATGACATCAGAGGATTCTATGATGATGGCAATTATTTGTGGGTTGGAACAAAACTGGGTGTAACAATTATCGACTTTGCCAATGATTTATCCACCGATTATGAATTGCCACAAGGACATGATTTACATGATTTTATCGTCTTAGATAGCCGAATTGTGATGGTGACCGAAGCGGGTGTTTGGATTGCAACACATAGTGAAGGAGTGATTGATCCAATCACTCAATGGGACTTTTACCCAGGTAGATACACTGCAGGTGCAGAATTAATTGCAGACGGTGGAGATGATTACATACTCGCTCTAGGCTACTCCGGTTTCGGTTCTGTTTTCCAAATCAATGAAATTTCAGTTACAGAATTAGCGGTTGGCACGGGGATTACCAATGCTTTGAATTCCGGCGAAGCAACAGTTACTTCAATCGCACACGTAGATGCGACAGGCGGCGCTCTTACTCTCTTTATTGGGACCGATGTCGGGATGCTTACTGTGGAAACATCTACCGCAAGAGACGCGTCAACACCAAATTGGAGATTTTATTTCTCTCCCGAACCTACTCAAATTGCAACCAATATTGAGGATTTAAGGACTATTGGCGCTGAGGTGAATAAGAATCCTGCGTATGTCAACGTTTTGCTCGGTGATGGGCCTGAAGGTGGACAGGAACAAGTGGTTTGGATTGGAACTCCTGCAGGATTACACCGATACGATTTGTTGTCTGGAATTATTACCTCAGGAGGCGACTTAGAACATCAAGGAGTTGATGGAAAAACAGTGGATTTTGCGAACGACATTTCCTCGATCTACTCTACTGGAAACGAGCTCATAATTGGCTCAGGGTGGGGAATGTGGACACTAAATGGTGGTTATGCCGCAATTTATGGAATGACAAACCAAGAATGGATTCCAGGTTACATTTCTGCTTCTATCGTCCACCAAGTTGAAGGAATCGACAAGATATTTGTAGGTATAGGACCTGGAAAATTCTCTAACTTAGAACTGATGGATCCCATGGCAAATGATTCAGATGCGGATGGAATGTTAGATGGTTGGGAAGTTCGTTATGGATTAGACCCTACGGATCCATGGGATGCTCAATTGGATGCTGATGCAGACGGTGTCAACCTTGACAGTGATCCAATAAACGAAAGGCTATGGAGGAATTTGGATGAATTTAGGTACACTGCTACCACGGCAAGTGGATACAACGCAACAGACCCGCGTGTAGTGGACACAGATGGCGATGGAGTCGGAGATGGTGCAGAGTATTTTGGCCTCTATCATGAGGTAACACCACTTCACTGTCACTACACAAATCAATATGATTTCGAACACGTGTGTGGTGATTCAGCAGGACTTGCTGCCAACAACACATATCTTCAATCACTGGGAGTTGATTCAGGAACCGATGCGACAAATCGAGACTCCGATGGAGATGGAATGCCAGATGGGTGGGAATTGGAAAACAGAAGATGGATAGGGTCTACCTTTACTGGTTCAAATAACTGGACAATGGATCCTAATGATCCCAATGATGCTGAATGGGACGCAGACGGAGATGGTCTGGCCAATCTTTGTGAATACCAATGGTCATTGGTAAAAGATGCAGGATTGGTCGGAGATTTACTTGAAAGTCATTCAGAAACAGAATCCGCAGTCGCTTTGTGGGCAGAGCCCGATCCCAACAATAGAGATTCAGACGGAGATGGCTTACCCGATGGATGGGAGGCTCGAGGTGCTTGTACATGGGATGTTTCAAGGGTTGGAATTAATCCTCTGAATGGCAGTGATGCGTTTGAAAATCCTGATGGAGACGGATACGATATCAACCATAACGGAATTATTGAAGAAAATGAAGCTTTTGTTAACTGGCTGGAGTACAACATTAGGGATGACCTATTTGATGGAAACATGACTCTAGATGGTGAAGTGATTCCAAACAATTTTTCTACCGATTTGTTCAGAAATATTTCAGATTGGGCTGCTCCAGAAACAAACTTTGGTGATGGTATACAAACGGGTAATCCTACGGATTCTGACACCGATTCCGACGGTATGCCAGATGGTTGGGAGATTTGGTATGCAAGGTGGGAGTTAATAGAGGGTAAATGGAGTCTTGACCCGTTGAATTCGGATGATAGATGGGATGATTCAGATGATGATGGTATGAGCAATTGGGAAGAGTACAACAGTATTTCTCCAGATTTGTCTGAAACAAATGCCAATCGTACAAGCCCTCAATGGTATGTGACAACAATCGGTAGCGGATATACGCTTCAGCAATGGTCTGGAATTACTAGCACTGAATCATTCGGGTCTTTCGTTGGCCAGGACATCATAAACGTCTCTGGTTGGACTACAGATCCAACCAATCCAGATACAGACGGTGATGGATTTTTGGATGGATTGGAATTAATGTTCACTGCATGGAACGATTCGGCTCAAACTTGGACATTGAATCCACTTGTTCCTGGAGACGGTTTATTCGATGCAGATAATGATGCACTGACAGACGCTCAGGAGTTCTCACTGGTTACGAGTAATCCAGAGAATGGTGAAAACCATCCAATTGATGCACCATTGATGCATATCGATGGAGATGTCAACGACCCAACACAAAAAGCTCAGAGAGTTTACACAATAATTCTTGATAAAGGCCAGAGAGGAAAGAGGCACTTAGATCAATTCACAGAGTGGCAATCAACTGGAATTGCCAATAACTTCATTTCAACGCTTATGGGAATTACAGATCCTACAATAGCTGATACAGATGATGATGGAATGATTGATGGCTTTGAGTATTGGTTTACAAGCTGGGATTTAGAAAATAATCGTTGGTCTATGAATCCATTAATCGACTCCGACCAATGGTTGGATAGTGACATGGATTCTGTGGACTGTGATAGAGATGGAAACATCTCTTTGGATGAGCAATTTACCAACAAGCGTGAATATGAATCAAGAATTTATGGTAAGTATACACAAAGACTCAGTACAGGCGCAGGATTGATTGGATTTGGAGACGATACAATTGATGCCTATCTTGAAGAGGGTTACACAGAAGCTGAGGCTAGAAGAGCAATTTACAATACATTCAGCAGCAAGGATGCCATATCTGCTTCGAGAATGATGATGATAAACTCGGCAGATTCTAACACTTTCAATAGGACGTTATTCGGCATATCCGACCCGACAAACTCAGATTCAGACCAAGACGGAATAGATGATGGTTGGGAGTTCTGTTATGCCGTCTACGGTCTACCAGACCCAACAACACAGAATCACTGGTCAACCAATCCGGTAAATCCATTCGATGTGAATTATGACCCAGACAGTGATGGTTGGTATGACAGAACAAATTTCGACACCCCTTCACCTGTAGGTACATGGAGTGACAGAGAATTCACACCTTCTGGAGAAACTATTCCAAGGGGAACAGATGATCTGCCGTTTACAAATCTGATGGAATACCTAAATGGTACTAGGCCAGATTCCATTGATTCTGATAATGACGCTGTTACTTTCAACACGGTAATTAATTCTGGGGAAGTCGTTTCCCATGATAGAGATTGGAATTTGTCAGATGGAAGAGAGGTATTCAAGTATGGAATGAATCCTATGGACAATGATACCGATGGTGATATGCTTCCAGATTGGTATGAATATGAGAAAGGTTGGAATGAAACTAATGATAATTTCTCGTCGAGATTGTATATCGAAGTTCAATGGATTGATCTAGCGACAGGAGGTCAATGTATTTCTTCAACAACATCTTGTTTGCCGCTCTCTCAGAATGGAGCAACTTACTCACGGCCGAATTTGGGCTGGACTTGGGCTACATTTGACCCGAGAGATCCACTGGACGCAAACGAAGATCCGGATCAAGATGGGGACTGGAACTGTGGTGGTGCATCATGTGAATACACTCCTTACACGAACTTCATGGAATTCTATGCTATTGCAGATCCCAATCTTGATTCACCAGATTCGGTGCGGTTATCTGGATTGACCTGGGCAGGATCGCTTATCACGGAATGGTGGCAGTTTAGGGCTCACACGTTAGGTTTAGGTGAAGGTAATGAAGAACAAACAAATTACCTAGAAATGAATAAAAGAAATATCGATGATTTCACATATGCTCTAATCGTAGACGACAAGGATACAGATTTCTTAGTACTTGATACTAATGACGACGTTCTGCTTTGTTCTGGAGATGTCACAGATAATTGGGAATTATATTACACTGGAAGTACAAATCGCGCCCCAGCAGTTGATTTAGGGGAACATGAGTATGGATGGTATTTGCTAGATTTAGATGATGACCACATTGCTGAGGGTAGCGACCCCCTCAATTGGGATACTGATGGCGATTGGATGGTGGATTGGTTTGAAGTAAACGATGATGAGCAGGACGGAAGTCGTGGTGACTCATCTCCAATCAGGTACGACAGCAGAAACACTACTTGAAAGTCACAATTCCCCCCTTTAGGGGGGATTTCTGGTAGTGACCTGTCGCCGGTTAATTCAAGGCATATGGATTACACCCTCACACGGGTCGTTTGTATATGTCGCAGAAAATCTCGTCGCGTGCCGCCCTCTCAATGATGATTTTCATTCTAGTACTCACGCCGATGAGTCCAATATCAGAACTATTCATTACAGAAGCTGAAGCGAACGAAGCTTCACGACACATCTATACTTTTTCAGACGGTAGTGTAGAGAATATTGCGTTGTATCAAGGAGGGGCAGACAAAACAACAGTTGTCGCCATGCCGAAGGGTGCTGAAGTACTAGACGTACAATTGTCTCTATCAGGGGCATCTTCGACAGGATGGTCAGAAGTTTCAACGGATACATATGAGGAATGGAATGATGGAGTATCTAGTCAAACAGACACAAGAAGTGAAGACCTGACCCTTGGTTTTGATTCAAGTGCGACTGAATTCTCAGCACATGGCATGGATGAAAAAACCATGACAGGCTCTAATGCATGGTTGGATAATGGTAGCCACGCAATTCGACAACCGCACTCTTCTAACTCGACTGAATCAAGATTTAGTAATCCCGTGAAGAAAACCAGTTCAAATTTCATGAGTAATGCTCAAGGCGCTGTTCTAAAAAATCACGACTGGATATTCATGTCATCATTCACCGGAACACAATTCGATAAGGTTGTAAGTAGGATGCACCCAAACAATCTCACAAGAGACATTGTAATCGATTTACAAAAGGAGTCTGATTGTACTTTGCCGCAAGATCCAAGCTACTATTACTATCAAGGATACGGGTTTACGGATTGGACAATAACGGATGACGAAATGATGTATGGTATATTTTCTACCTACAAAAGCCGCTATTCAGTCCCCCCCTCAGAAAATTTGAGAGTTCTTGCTGTAGATGTCTCAGACGATTGGGTTTGGCGCTGTGTAGATTCATATGATATATCGCCACAATATGGTAAATATAACGGTATTTCTTATGATAGAGAAAGCGACAAAATTTGGGTGTTGCACGGCGAACAGCGAAGGATTGTTTCATATGATTTTGGTGAAAATGGCCAGTTTACAAGGGGTGAAAAACAGTATTCTTACGCTTCTAGTTCGTCATCTGACAATGAGTGCGGAAAATCAACGAATGATGTGCAGGGCCTTGTTGCGCACTCGAGTTTCTTCTACATGAGGTGTGAGAAAGGAGGTAGTTCTTCCACAGACCAACTAAATGCTTGGGCAATTTCGGGAGCGTCTACCGCTCTCATCCCACAAGCCGGTATTCTAAATATCACTTCGAGGGGCTTGGGCTTATTTTATGATGGGGAAAGAATAATCACCGTGGATAGTGGATATAGATCAGTCCAATACTACAGGGAATTCGGCACAGGTATTTCTTATCCAACAACACCAAAACCAGGGACAACTACTTGGTTAGGAGAGACAATATTCACCGAAGATGATGTATTGGCTGTTAATGTAAAAAACCACTGGTCAGCCCCCACTCAGGGCGACCGGGTTGACTATTGGGTAAGTGCAGATAATGGAACTCATTGGGAATCTGTTGAAACAAACCAAACAATTCACTTCAATCACCCTGGAAAAGAACTTGTTTGGAAGATGCAACTTATTGGTTCATCTGCTGTCTCTTGGTGGGTATCTCTTGAGTATGCAACCTCTTACACATCCACAGGAGATTGGGTAAGCCAAAAGGTCCCCACTGCTACTAATGTTGGAAAAGTAAAAGCGGTTTGGACAGCAGATACACCATCAGGAACCAATGTCAAGGCGATGGTGTCAAACGATAATGGTTCAACATGGGAGGTTGCAGAAAACAACTTAGAGGTTTCATTTTCAACTCAAGGTGCAGGTAACGAATTACTGTATTCCGTGATTTTATCATCACAGGATAACTCAGTTACACCTGTTGTAGATTCATTCATTTTGGAGTATGAGGAAGGTTATCCAGATGCCCCAAGATTAGATGTTGGTAATGATGGTAATTGGGATTGGAATTCTATTATCTTCTTAAACGAAAGTTCGGTTATCGCTTCTGATGATTCAGAAGTCGGGAGTGTAGTATCTGAGGAACCTTCCCTAGTCGATGCTTTCAATGACCATATACCTGCAAATGGCATTGGATTGGTAGAAATTCCAATAGCGGTAAAGGCAAATACACCTGGAAGGGTTAAGTTAACTGATTTAGATATAGAGTACAGATTGAATTCGAGAGTTCTTGATGCAAGTTTAGAAGGGGGGCAGTTGGCTCCCGACGGCGTATTCAGAAATTTGATTGTAAGGATGGCACATGGTGATTCTGCTAACCGCGTAACAGAGGCAACAATTGGCCTAGATAACACGCATGGTGAAGACCCATCATTTAGATGGTTGATTGGTGATTCATGCTCTGTTGTTGACGATGCTGGAGGAATCGTTGAATTTGATGTCGGAAACTGCACATCCACAACCGATAGTGACGGAGTAGTATCCGTAAATATACCTCTGCGGGTTAATTGGACATGGGATGATGAAAGAAAAATGGAAGCAATTGTTTCGGTTACTGACAACAAAGGTCCACAAGTAAATGCTTGGAGAACAGACACACTTTCTCTAAGCATTGAAAATGACATTCAATTAAACGGCTTACGGGTTTGGGAAGAAACCGGAAGGGAGTTGTTTTCAGGTAATTGGGTCAGAGGTGGACTCAACCTAACAATAAGTGGAGGGATGAATTTCGAAAATTCGGCTTTATTCCCTGAAACAGGTAAGTTTACTCTCAGAGTGCTTGGGCAAAACGTAACTTATGACGGTGATCCTATCGGAGAACCTATAGTTCTACATACAGAAGGTAATCCAGGATTTGGCCGGTACAATATGACTTTTGCCTCACCAGTTGAATCAACCCCAGGAGGTATGGTTTTGTACGTAGAAGCAATCGACCTCACAAATACCTCCGTTTACGTAAACCCAGATTACAATAGCATCAAATTGATTTTCGATGGAAACTCTCCACTTGTCTTATCTGCAAGTCCACAAATATCTTCAGAGATGCATAAAGGTCCACCCTCTCCAGGTGGCCAATCCATCGAGATTGTAATACAGGATTCAGTTGACCCGCCACAAACAGTCGACCTTCACTATTGGATTGGTTGTGAAGCTGGAGAGCATACAAAATGTGATGACTCAAACTTCAATGGTTTACCAGAGCCTATTGAATACCGATCAAAGACACTAACTACCCCCGAAACGCTTGCCGGAGGATTGAATATTTTCAATGGCTTAATAGATGATTCAATGCTTATTCACGGTGACAAAGTCGCATTCTTCGTAACAGGTAAAGACGGCCAAGATAACGTAATCGCAATGGGTGGCTCGCCTGTATGTGACATGCAGCCTGGGGAGTACTGTGGGGACAGGCCCGGAGAAGTATCGCCTGACTGGGACAATTCGTTATCATGGTACACCATCAGAGAAGAGTTTGAACCGGTAATCGATATAGAAAACTCGACTATAATTGGCCACGATGACCGCGCTCCATTGCATCCAGGAATTTCCTACACTGCTAATTTCATGGTATCTGATATTAACGGTTGGTGGGATGTAAATTACCTCCAACTTGCACTTGCTGGGGATTTTGACGATCAAGAAACCTCTATTTTTGCATACATCTCAAAAAATTCAGCGGGCATGCCGCAAATGGACTTGGAGAGCGGTGGTACAGGATTAGCTGTTTCAAATCTCTACTCCTCGATTATCTTGGACCCAGAAAACAATTCAAGGATGATTGTTTCAGTGAAATTCCAAATGACTTGGGATTTTCCAGAAATTTGGGACACAAACGGGGATGAGCATTTTATTCCAAAAGTATGGATAGAGGACAAATCTTGCGGTATTGATTTAGATGTGCCATGTAACATACACAAGGCAGGATTGGGTAATGATTTGTGGAGTTTGGATAACGATTTGCGTTTTGATACACAACCTGGACACATTTTGGCAATTGAGTTGAGGGACGGTACAAATCACTACAATCCAGAATTTGATGAAACTCTAATTGGTGCAGGACAAGCACTTCGGTTTTCGGGAAGAGTAATTTTCTCAGAAGATGAAACGCCAGCCCCTGCGGGCTCATTTACAATTTCTCTTGGGGACTTTGATAACCAATGGACAACTACAAGTCGTGAAGGAGGCTACTTCAGCATTGATATGCTTGTTCCAGATGTAAGAAGCGGCCACTTGGATCTACGTGCTAAGTTGGTTGATTTACCTGGATTGGCTGAAGATGAAACCGATTTCAAACCTAGATTGCGATTGGCCATTGATAGCGAGAGACCGTCAATTGCAGCGATTCAATTGGGTGGCATGGTGTCAGGCGAGGAAATTCCAATCTCACTAACAGAGAATTTGCATGTGATGCTCTCTACAAATGATGATCAAGGATTTTCACTAGATGACCCAGCAGTTTTACATTATTTGGTCAGGGCAGGAGATGCAGAAATTAGTAGGGGCTCATCTCCTCTACCAGATTATACGCCGTTCGAAGATAAATATCTCTGGACTGGTCATCTTGATTTGACAGATGGAGGTGCAACTATGCTTCTGCCTTCCTACACAATCGATGTATGGGTTACTGGATCTGATGAATCAGGTAATCCATTCGATAGCGTAGGAAACACAGTCGCTGAACCACTAGCCTCCTGGCCGCTTGCGTTAACAGGTCCGAATGTGAGTTTGAGAGCAGTAGATACCACTTGGGAATGGTCCAATCCTAATCCAAATCCTGACGAAGCAGTTTCGTTGACAATTGAAGCAAGAAATAATGGTGCATCAGGAGAAGTAACTTTCGTACTACAAAGACTTGTATCCGGTGATGATTGGGCAACAATTTCCTCATCCACAGTTCAAATGGAAAGTGGAAAGCTGGCACAGGTAATGTTGGATGCAACTGCTGACGGAGGAATTGATGAGACTTTAGAACACCGTATACTTCTTCTAGATTCTGGAGTTGAGAAAGAAAGAATTTCAATTTCTCCTCTCTTTGTAAAGGAAGAAGTTGAAAGAGATGGCGCAGCATTGGCAAATCAGGTCGCAGACTCCCAGTTATCTGTAATAATGTATCTAATCGCATTGGTTTCAATGTCGTTTGCAGTTTGGACTATGGTTCAGATGCGTAGAATGCAACGTGAAGATGAAACAGATGAAGCAGATCAAACGGCTGAGGTAATAGAAAATATGGACACAAAGATGGTTCCAGAAATTCAATCTGCAGCAAACAATGTCCTACAACAAAACGCAGGCCTTCAACCACAGGTGGCTGCAGGTTTGTCTCCACCACTACCCCCAACAGGATTGCCTGAGGGTTGGACGATGGAGCAATGGCAACACTACGGCCACCAATATCTCCAAAGTAGTAAGTGAACATTTGAGGTAATCAGATGAGTGGCACAGATTCAATGGTCACACTACAAGAGAGATTAGTCAATCTAGTCAATCAATTGAACATGCCCATTCTGGAAACAAGTTTAGTCATATCCCGGTGGACAAACCGCCTACTGATTCAGCTAAAGGAACATACACCAAACCTTCCAAGAAATTTATCCGAACCATGGCCCCTTGATACAAAACCTGTGGAGAGTAGTGCAAGTTTTGATTTAGAAAAAGCTCTATCGTTGGTAGACAGAGATCGCATGGATATTCTTGATACACTAATTCGTGTAACTCTAGATGAGGAACAAATGTTGGTAAGTGAAGCATTAGGGGTAATGCGCTCATGGGAACATCTTGCAAGAAACCAACTTTCACAAGCAGCAGGCCCGGGTCAACTGTTCAGCCCAACGGATATACCCGATGATTTTTAGGTGATAATGTGAGATTTGCTTTAGTTTTCTTTGTTATATTGTCAAGCAGTATTTCTGGATGTTTTGGTACAGATGACCTGTTTGATGAAAAGCGTGGCGAACCTGGAGGTTTAGCCCTTGCTTGTCTTCAAGACGATAGGTTCGACAAGATGAGAATTCACTTCTTTTTTGAAAATGGCTACAATCCAGATGCTATGGAGCTTGTGAAAACTAGATTGAATCAGGTTTGTGATAAACCTGGTGGTATCCAAATTATTGCCGAAGAAATTAATTTTGCAGAGGATAATTCTTGGAGTGCAGATGATGTCAGAAAGGTTCGATGGAAACATGGAAGTGATGCGATGGATGGAAGTACATTAAACTGGTATTTTATATTTCCAAAAGGGACCTACAATGATGATTCCGTTTTGGGTGTTGCTGTAGATGCCTCTACAGTGGCGGTATTCAAGGATTCTATTGAGGAGTCAGTAAATTTCATCGGACGTCCCTCTGCTGAAGAAATAGAGAGAGCAGTAACTGTTCATGAAGCAGGTCATTTACTCGGGTTAGTTAACTTGGTCTATACCTCGCCTATTGATCACGAAGATCCAGACCACCCCGGGCATTCAAGTAATGATGAATCTGTAATGTATTGGGCGATTGATAGTAGTAGCATTGGAAATATATTTTCAGGTAGCATTCCAGATGAATTTGATGCTGATGACCTTTATGATTTGGAAGGAATGGCTAGTGGCGAACTCAAGTGCTCAGATCAGCTTTGGTCGTAACTTCTAGCCACATCAACACTAGCATCTCGCCAAGCGTCGAAAATAGACCATACGTATAATAGAACCCAGAGTATTAACGTAAATGCTAGGGGGATTTGAAGCAGAAACCAATCGAAACCACGCCTGTGTTTTCTGTTGAAATGTTGGCCCAAAAACAAAAATGGAACTAATGAAAGAGCGATTGCAAATACTGGCCTGAATGCACCCCATATTCCTACTCCGGCAGTGATTTCATTCCAAATTGTTTTACCTAACGCGATAGAATCAACATCTTTTTCTTCAACTGGGACGATTACTTCCAGTGCCATATCATCGTCCGACATCATAAGTTCCAAAACGCTGTTACTTGTCAATGTGGCGACGCAAATACTCATTGCAGTGTTGTTACTGAGGATATATATGGCGAAGCCGATTCTAGTTACCGGTTTCGAGGCATTTGGTGAGCATGAGGTAAATGTTTCAGAGGGCGTTGCAAAATCTCTTGAGGGTGAAAGTGTTCGTGGACATTATATCAACTCTCTAATTCTCTCAGTAGATTATGAAGGTAGCAATAGAGTTGCTAGTATCTTAGACTATGAGGAATATGCAGCGATTATTCACATTGGTCTAGCAGCCAATTCTAGTCATCCCAGAATCGAAATAAGAGCTCGAGATATTTTGGATTTTAAAGTGCCTGACAATAGCGGTAGGTTGGTGAAAAAAAGCAAAATAAGTGGGCTTGGAGACTTATATTCTACTATAAAACCTAACGACTGGGACATTAAAACGATGATTGACGCACCTGTAGTTAGTGATGATGCGGGCGAATATATCTGCAATGAGACTCTTTACAGAACTCTAATGAAAATAAATGATGGAACACCGTGTTTTTTCCTACACTTGCCACTGAAACAAGATGATGCTAAAGGTCTAGTTTTGCAATGCCTCGACCGGATGCTCAGGCCTGCATGTATTGATGTAGGTGCAGGGGCTTTAATCCAGGATGGTAAATTCCTGGCCGCAAGGCGGTCTCAAACCGAAAAACACGCAGGATGGTGGGAATTCCCTGGTGGCAAATTTGAGGATGGCGAAGATGCTTCGATGTGCTTGATAAGGGAAATAAAAGAGGAACTGGATCTGGATATCAAAACAGGTGAAAAGGTTGGTGAGTGGATATTTGATCACGGTGATGTAGTTGTACGTCTTCACGTAATGGAATGTTTTGTTTCAGGAGGAAAGATGAAACTGCACGTGCATGACAAGGTCGAATGGTGTGATGGACCCGATGAAGTAAATTGGCTTGGACCGGATAGGGATATTGCAGAAGCGATTAGTGCCAGGTTGAAGCATCACCGTCGCTGAGCATAGAAAATTCATCACCGATTCTTCTCGGTATATTTTCTCGTCCACTATGCCAAGTAGCAGCCTCTAGCCAATCTCCAATACTATCTCCCTCAATTTCGATTGTAATCAAACCACCAAGAGGGGTTTCTCCAGGTAGTGGAAATGCTACTTTTCCAGCCATAGCAGCCTGTCTTGAAATGTGAAAAACAGTGCCGTTTTCGTCTAGGTTTGCTGACATATAATCTAGAGCAGTATCAAGTATGAATTGGTTATGGATCACCTCCAAGAAGGTCTGCATGCTGACATTGTCTGATGCTATGATGTCATCTTGATGGCTTGGAAATTTTGGGTTATTCGGTAAGCCACAGGTGAAGTCAGGAAATAATTTCAAAATAGCATCCCGAACTAATTGTGGATTATCTGCCCCAAGTAGCCTGGATGACACAACTACGGAATAACCTTCGTCCAATGCAGTTAATTTTAGCCTCGGCATATTTAGGCCCAGAACAACATACTCAATGAATTTATTATGCTAACATTGACAACTAGATGGCTTTCAGGAATGGTCATGCAGATACGGGTATGTGCGGTAGTACCTGTTTTGAATGAAGAGAAATTCATTAAGAAATGCATCGACAGTCTACTTGCTCAAACTCTTCCAGTTCAAATCTTAGTTATCGACGGTGGTTCCACTGATTCAACTCTAGATTTACTTCAGGAATATGGTGAATCCATTGTAGTGATAAATAATCCTGGAAAAAGAGTAGCAAATGCTCGCAACCTTGCCCTCAAACATATAGATGATGACATAACACATTGTCTAGAGATAATTGGACACTCCTGGATAGATCCGGATCATGTAGAAAAAAGAGTGGAAGATTTACTTGATTTAGAAGAAAGTTTGGGAGAAAAAGTGGGAGCAATTGGGTGCCTTACAGAATCATCAGAACCGGATAGTAATATTTCATCTTGGATAGAGGGGGCTCTGAAAACTCCCATTGGATCTGGGGGAGGACAATTCAAGAAGTTCAAAGGTCGTCAACAAACCAAGGTTCCAGCATTTTGTTTGCACAATGTCGAAGCGTTGAGATCAGTAGACGGGTGGGATGAGAGATTCATCACAAGTCAGGACAGTGATTTGTCAATGCGATTGATTGCAAAAGGTTGGCCACTATGGCGTTCCAATGTCTCTTGCGTCTACATGCACAAGCGTTCATCCCTCAAAAATTGGTGGAAAATGAGTCACAGATATGGATTCTGGCGAACTAAGGTTATACTAAAACATCCAAAGCGTTTGGACCCAAGAGAATTTTTACCGGTAATTGGGTTGTTGCTAATTTTTTTATTACCAGAATGGTGGTATGCGCCTGTGGCATATGTATGCACATTAGCATTTTTTGGAATTTTATATTCCAGATCTAAGTTTTCATGTATTGTAGGGGTACCGATTTGTTTAATCATTCTTCATACCGCATTTACTATTGGTTTGTTTGATGGATTAACCCGAAGTGGAAAAGCACCGAGCGACCGTGCATGATAAACCAAACTTTCATTCATGAAATTGTTGTGGAGTGATTATATGACAAGACAGGTTACTTCTCTGGTGATGCTATTCACGCCTGCAATTGTCCTGAATGCGTTGAGATTTATTGTCACACCTCTAGGTGATATGCTGGCAATTTCAACAAACCTCGATATTGGGTTACACGTTGGGGCGTTTGGAATAGGATACTTACTTTACAGAAGGACTAGGGTTGTACGAGACTACGAATGGCAGAGAAGTCGTGCAGTAAAATCTGTAAGTAATCATTTCAAAGCAGAAGAGAAGGGCGTTTGGGAGAAAGATGTAGCAATGGACACAAATCTGTCAATTGAGGGACAGGCTAATCTCGAAGGAAAAGTTGGGTCCGCAGTAGGCTCTTATTCAACAAATAATGAAACGGAAGTAAGTACTGAAGTTCACATAGAGATGCTGGTTGATGCTGAACATGTAAGGAGAGCACAAGCTAGAGTGTCAGGTGATGAGCAATTTGGTGAAACCAGAGTTAATTCTACGGTTGGTTCGGTCAGAAAGCCTTCACCAATGGACACATTCTTAGATTGGTTTTCATCATTATGGGGCCGAGACAGAAAAACGGAAAGGGAGTCAATCAAAAAAGCGAAATTGCAAGCGAGGAGTAAAGAATCCCCAGTTATAGCACAACGTCCAATAGCGCCAATTCAGCCAATAGAATCAGAGGAAGGGAGGGCTACTCCCATGGAAATGATTTCAGTTACTGAATACGGTGCAGAATCTGTAACAATTGATGAGGAAACAAACCAAGTTAGCACTCCAGTAAAGCGAGGAATATCAATAGAAGAAATGGCATTTGGTGTTTCTCCATCTAAGTCGTCTGATAATTCAAATTTAGGATTTGCACCTAAACCAACATGTAGGGTTTGTAATTCTCCAAATTCTGTCGGTGAAAGATTTTGTATGAACTGTGGAAGTGAATTATAACGTTGAAGTGAAGAACCCCTGGCCAAACAGAGAGATTGAACGAGGTGATATTTTGTCAGAAAAACGAGATTACTACGAAGTTCTTGGAGTCACTAAAGGTGCTGATGATAAGGAATTGAAAAGAGCATTTAGATCTCTCGCTAGAAAATATCATCCAGACAAAAATGATTCACCTGATGCAGATGAAAAATTCAAAGAAATCCAAGAAGCATACGCTGTTCTTTCAGATTCAGAAAAGCGAACAAACTACGACAGATTTGGCCACAATGCACCAGGAGGGTCACCATTTGGTCCAGGTGGTTTCCAAGGGTTCAACATCAACCTTGAAGATATATTGGGTGGTGATTTCTTCTCGAACATTTTCGGTGGAGGTAGAAGAAGATCTGCACAAAGTCAGGGGAATGATATCTTAGTACGTCACGAAATCTCATTAGAATCAGTCCTTGATGGTGGCAAGGATGAGATCGAGATTGATTTACCATCCATTTGCTCTGTATGCGAAGGAACAGGAGCAAAAGGAGGAATCACCAACCAATGTTCAGAATGCAATGGTTCAGGCCAAGTCAGAATCCGTCAGCAAATAGGACCATTTGTTCAAGATTCAATTCGTAGTTGTCCAAATTGTGATGGTTCAGGTAGGACATTCAAAGATAGATGTAAGCCATGTTCTGGTAGCGGAAGTGTAAATCAGCCTCAGGTATTGAGATTCAATATTCCTCCAGGTGCACAAGATGGTACACGCTTAAGAATGCGAGGAAAAGGCCAACCAGCACCCTACGGCAAAGGAGTACCTGGTGATTTATTCATCGAATTGGTGGTTGAAGAACATCCTTGGTATGAGAGAAATGGAATGGACTTGATAATGTCTCTACCATTAGGGTACAGTGACCTTGCTTTGGGTACTGTAGTAAAAATACCTCACATTGATGGCAAGGATTTGTCAATCAAGGTACCTGCCGGTACCAATTCTGGCGATACGATTACAATTAATTCTAGAGGATTGCCGTCCAGTCGGGGTATTGGAAGAGGTGATGTTGTTGTATTATGTAAA
>MDSZ01077705.1_pt1 | contig 39763 bp, 51 predicted proteins | sample 811201 | NCBI WGS metagenome assembly MDSZ01 (sample SAMN05326647, study PRJNA326480) | marine metagenome | isolation source: seawater | place: Indian Ocean: North | collected 2010
AGCAAAAAAATATAAATTAGATGTAAAAATAAATACAGTTCTTTTAAAAGATTTTAATGAAAATGAAATATTAAAAATGGTAAAATGGTGTGCTGATAATAACTTTAAGCAAACCTTTATAGAAGTAATGCCCGTTGGCAAACTTGATTTACAAAGATCTGACCAGTTTTTACCAGTTTCTTTTGCAAAAGAAAAAATTAAAAAAGAGTTTGGTCTAGACCCAATAATTTTCAAAACAAATGGTCCATCAAGATACTACAAAACAAATAAACTCAATAATATAGTTGGATTTATCTCACCGCTAACAAATAATTTTTGTTCAACATGTAATAGAATAAGAGTGACAAGTAACGGTATTCTATACCCATGTCTTGGCAACAACGGGTCAACTAACTTAATAGATTTACTAAAATTTGAAAACGATGAAATTTCAGAAAAAATAAGAGATATTATATTTAATAAGCCAGAAAGACACTTTTTTTCAGTTGATGATAAAACATATATTGATAATAGATATATGAACACAACAGGTGGTTGATGAAATTTAGGAAAATTGGTTTTGTAGCATCGAAAAAACCTGAAGCTCTTGAAGCTTTAAAAAAACTAAAAAAACTTTATAAAAATGTGCCACCCAGTAAAGCAGATATAATTGTTGCATTAGGTGGAGATGGAACAATTCTAAAGTGTCTGCATAACTATTTAAATAAAAAAATACCTATTTATGGCATGAATAGAGGTTTCGTTGGTTTTTTGATGAATCAATACGCAGAAAATAATCTTGAAAAAAGATTATCAGAAGCGATACCATATAAACTCTATCCATTAAAAATTAAAAGTTTTGATACAAACGGAAACATAAAAGAAGGTTTGGCATTTAATGATGTCTCAATGATTAGAAACAGCCCCAGAATTGCAAAAATTAAAGTCAAAGTAAATAATAAAACTAGAATTTCTGACTTTTTAGGAGATGGATGTCTTATTTCTACACCAGCTGGAAGCTCTGCATACAACTTATCCCTTAGGGGGCCGGTAATTCCTGTTGGCACTGATGTTTTAGCATTAACACCTATAAGCCCTTATAGACCAAGAAGATGGAGGGGGGCACTTTTGAACAATACTGCAAAGATTACACTTTTATCTCTCGATTATAAAACCAGACCTGTCAGAGCCGAAGCAGATTTCATGGAATTTAAAAATATTACTAAACTTGAGATTGAACTGGAAAAGAAAGAATTTATGAATGTCCTTTTTGACCCTGGCCATGATATGGAAGAACGAATTATTACGGAACAATTCAATAATTAAACCAATGAACTTTAAGACGCTACTTTCAAAATTAATTTCCTTCAAAACAATAAGTATGACAAGTAATAAAGAATTAATGTTTTTTATTAAAAATTATTTATCAAAATCAAATATACAATGTGAATTGTTGGAAGGATCTAAAGGACAGTTTAATTTATATTCTAGGATAGGACCAAATAAAGACGGTGGAATCTTACTCTCTGGTCATACTGATGTTGTCCCCACAGAAGGCCAAAGTTGGAATAGTGATCCCTTTAAACTAATAAATAAAAAAAATAGATTTTATGGTAGAGGTACATGTGACATGAAAAGTTTTATAGCTGTTTCATTAGATTTGGTTTCAAAAGTTAAAATTAGTAATCTTAAAAAACCAATTCACCTAATTTTTTCTTATGATGAGGAAATAGGATGTGTAGGAATTCAAAAAATTGTACCTTTTTTAAAAAAATTAAGACCTAAACCAATGTATTGTATAGTCGGAGAACCTACAGAAATGAAAGTAGTAAACGAACATAAAGGAAAAAAAAATTTTTTAGTTGAGTTCAACGGAGTAGAAGCGCACTCTTCTTTGGTACACAATGGAGTAAATTCAATAAATTTTTGCTCAGAATTAGTTGAATTTTTAAAAGATTTACAAAAATCAATATCAATTTCTTCAAAAAATAGTAAGTTTAATCCTCCATATTCAACAATTAGTATTGGTTTAATAAAAGGAGGTATTGCTTTAAACATTATTCCTAAATATTGTGAAATTGAGTTTGAAATAAGGGATACACCTGAAATCAATTCAGAAAAAATTTTGGAACAAATCAAGAGTTTCTTAAAATCATTAGAAAAAAAAATGAAAAAAATTAATAATAAGTGTTTCATAACTTTCAAAAACACTAATGATTTTCCGCCATTAAAAACAGATGAAAAAAAAAAAATTATTCAAATGGCTCTTCAAAAACTACAATCTAATTCAATTAATTCTGTCAGCTTTGGAACAGAGGCAGGAGTATTTAACAAATTAGGATTTGAGACTATAGTCTGTGGTCCTGGAAACATTGAGCAAGCCCATAGGCCAAACGAATTTATAGAGGAATCACAAATTATTAAATGTCGAAGTTTCCTTAAAAATATAATTGAATATCTCTACTGATCTAATAATTGGCAAAAAATGTTACTTTGTGATTTAGAGTTTGAAATTCCTGATGATCTTATAGCTAGTCGACCGGCTAAACCTCGTGATGAATCAAAGCTAGTTGTTGTAGAAAATAAATTTAAAATAATCAAATTCAAACAAATAACTAAGATAATTAAACCTAATGACGCTATTGTTTTTAACGATACAAAAGTTATTCATAGTTTTTTAAATGGAATTATAAAAACTAGAAAAGTTTCAGTTAATCTAAATAAAATAATTGATAAAAAAAAAGAAATTTGGAGTGTTTTCATCAAATCAAATAAAAAACCAAAAATTAATGATAAAATAATTTTTGACAAAGAACTTTTTGCTTTAATTATAGATGAGGTATTGGATAAAAATTATAAATCTTTTTTAGTTAAATTTAATTGTGAATCTAATGATCTGAAAAGAAAATTAAATGATTTTGGAAAAATTCCTCTTCCACCTTATATCAACAAAAAGAGACCAATTGACGAACATGATTTCCAAGACTATCAAACCATTTTTGCAGAAAAAGATGGGGGAGTTGCATCCCCAACTGCAAGTCTGCATTTTACTGAAAAATTAATAAAAAATTTAAAAAATAAAAAAGTTAATTTTATTAATATTACACTCCATGTTAATGGAGGGACGTTTCTTCCGATTAAAACACAAAATATTAAGGATCATAAAATGCATAGTGAATTTGGTGAGATTACAGAAGATTCTGCGAATCGAATTAATAAAGTTAAAGAAAATGGAGGAAGAATAATTGCTGTTGGCACAACAGTTTTACGAATCTTAGAATCGTCAAAAAACTCAAGTGGACAAATCCTTCCTTTCAAAGGTGAAACAAATATTTTTCTAAAACCTGGTTGTTTAATCAATACTGTTGATGGAATAATCACAAACTTTCACACACCAAAGTCAACCTTACTTCTTTTAGTATTTGCACTCTTAGGAAAAGAAAAAACCTTGAAACTTTATAACTATGCAATAGAAAATAGATTGAGATTTTTCTCATACGGAGATGCTTGTCTTATTTGGAATAAGTATGAAAAATTTTAGTTTCAAAGTTGAAGGTAATGATAATACAGCAAGAGCTGGTCTTATTAAAACAAAACATGGTAAAATAAAAACTCCAGTTTTCATGCCCGTTGGAACCTCTGCAAGCGTAAAAGCTATTTTTCCAAAAGATCTACTCAATCTTGATATCGAAATAATCTTAGCAAACACTTACCATTTAATGTTAAGACCTGGAGAAAATTTAATAAAAAAAATTGGTGGTTTACATAATTTCATGAATTGGAAGAGGCCAATATTAACTGATTCAGGTGGATTTCAAGTTTGGTCCCTTTCTAGATTAAGAAAAGTTTTAGATGATGGAATTCATTTTACATCGCATCTAGATGGAAATAATTACAAACTTACTCCGGAAAAATCAATTTTAATTCAAGAAAAGCTTAATTCCACAATATCAATGGTGTTGGATGAATGTACAGAGTTTCCTGCATCTTATAAAAGATCAAAAGATTCAATGAATTTGAGTATTGAGTGGGCTGAAAGGTGTAAAAAAAAATTCAAAAAAAGAGATGGGTATGGACTTTTTGGTATAATTCAAGGTGGAATGTACAATGATCTAAGAAAATCTTGTTATGATGAATTAGAAAAAATTGATTTTGATGGTTATGCACTTGGAGGTCTTTCAGTAGGAGAGTCGCACAAGGAAATGATTAATATAGTTGAGAGTACAGTAGGGATTATAAGTTTAAAAAAACCGAGATACTTAATGGGAGTTGGTCGGCCAGTTGATATATTTGAATCAGTCGAAAGAGGGATTGATATGTTCGATTGTGTAATTCCAACAAGATTTGGGAGAAACGGAAGAGCATTTGTAAAAGAGGGTGAAATAAATCTAAGAAATGCAAAATTTGCAAAAGATCAAAGTCCCCTTGATCGTAATAGTGATTCTATAGTATCTAGAGAGTTTTCGAGGGCGTATCTTCACCATTTGACAAAGAGCAACGAAATATTATCATCAATGATTCTTAGTTTGCATAATATTGCATTTTATAAAAAAATGATGGCAGAAATTAGACATTCAATAATTAAAAAAAAATTTAAAGAACTTAAAAAAAAATACTTAAAAAATCATGGTAAATATAAAAAAAACTAAATATCTTGGGTCCAAAACAACTACCAAAAACATAAATCCAGATAATTTTTCCTTGGACGGAGTTAAAAATCCTCATTTGGATAAAGATTACGTAATACGATTTTCTTCTCCAGAATTCACAAGTATATGCCCAATAACGTCTCAACCAGATTTCGGTTGCATTATAGTTGATTATGTACCTTCAAAACTAATATTAGAAAGCAAATCATTCAAATTATTCTTATATTCTTTTAGAAACTATGGTGGATTTCATGAGGATTGTACTTTAAAAATTGCAAAAAAGATTGAAAAATTTATTAAACCTAAATGGATAAGAGTATGTAGCTTTTGGAATCCAAGAGGGGGTGTACCAATAGATATATTCTATCAATCAGGAAAAAAACCTTCAGACTTGCATGTTGAAGATAATAAAATTAATCCATACACGGGAAGAGGTTAATCCCCTGAATAAATACATCCACCAATTCTAGGTCTTATAATCTCAATGCTTTCGAGATTAACAATCTTTTTTCTTATTCTTTCCCAAAACCATTTTGCTAAATTTTCACTAGTAGGCTTCTCCAGGCCTTTAATATCATTAAGTGTTTTATGATCAATTTTTTTCAATAAAGGGTTTACTATCTTATCAATTTCATCATAGTTGAGAACCCAATTATTAGTTTTATCTAAATTTCCTGAAATTTTAATAATCATTTCATAACTATGTCCATGAACTTTAGTATATTTATGATTTTTTTTTAAGTTAGTCATAAAATGCGCAGCATCAAAATAATACTTTTTATAAATTATCATAATTAACTTATACCCAGAGATTTATGAATTTGAAAACTAGGAAACCAAGGCTTATGAGACTTACAATAATTAATTGTTTTTAAAATATTTGTTCTATTTTTTACTTCACCTTTTGGTTGGAGAAAAAAATATTTAAATTCTAAATTTTTAATTTTTTTCAAATTGAACTTATGTTGAGGATATATAACCTTTAATTCATCGCCTTTTCTTAAATTCCATTCAGCATTCTCTTTTGGACTAACGGTCACCCAATCAAACTTTAAATTGGTTTTGATAGTTCCATTAGTTTCAACTGCAATGAAAAAATTTTCTTTTTTTAATTTTTTTACTAGTAGGTCATCAACCTGAAGTAAAGGTTCACCCCCAGTTAGAACTATAAATTTTTTTTCAGAAGTATAAGTACAATTCCATTCCTTTTTGATTACAGAAATTAATTTTTCTAAATAATACTTACCTCCATTCTTTCCATCAGTACCTAAAAAGTCAGTATCACAAAAATTACAAATTGCTTTACTCTTATCTTTTTTTCTGCCATTCCATAAATTACATCCAGTAAATCTTAAAAATACTGCTTCTTTGCCTGAGAAAAAACCCTCACCCTGAATTGATTTAAATATTTCTTTAACATTATACATCATATACTAAAGGATCCTTAACTTTTGCCCCCTCAAAACCTTTTTTTCTTAACAAGCATGAATCACAGAGTCCACAACTTTTTGAGTTTTTTGGATTATAACAGCTTGATGTTTTGGAAAAATCAACACTATTTTTTTTTCCCACCAAAACAATCTCACGTTTACTCAAGTTAATTAATGGAGTTTTAATTCTAAAACTCCTACCCTCAAGACCTTTTTTTGTACACTTATTAATCATTTTCTCAAAAGAAACAACAAATTCCTTTCTACAATCAGGGTATCCAGAGTAATCAACTGAGTTAACTCCAATATAAATATCGTCAATGTCAAGCGATTCAGCATATCCAGATGCAATAGATAAAAAAATTAGATTTCTTCCTGCTACATATGTAACAGGAATAACTTTAGGGATAGACTCGACATTTTTATTTATTGGCACATCTATTTTATCTGTTAGTGCCGAACCACCATAAAGATCAATTTTAAAGATTTTATGAGACTTTACCTTTTGTTTTTTTGCTTGCCACTTAGCAAAGTATAATTCTACAGAATGTCTTTGTTTATAATTAAATGAAACAGCATGAATTTCAAGATTTAATTTATTACAAATTGAAAGGACTACTGCTGAATCTAATCCACCACTCAATAATACAACACATTTTTTTCTTTTTTTAACCATCTTAAGAATATATCTTTAGCATAAAAGAAAATGAGTGATTTAAAAAAAAAATTAGAAAAAAAATACTTGCATTAGGTTTTGATGTTGTTGGGTTTACAAATCCAACTGTTGACAAATCTACATCAAATCAATTTAAAAATTTTCTAGACAAAAATCACCATGGAGAAATGAAATGGTTAGAAAGACATTATCCAAAAAAAAGTAACCCTAAAAAGATCTGGGAAGAAGTTAAAACTATTATTGTTGTTGGTTTAAATTATGCCCCCAAAGAAAATCCAATTGAGTTAAACAATTTTAAAGATATGGCAAATATAAGTGTTTATGCCAGAAACAAAGATTATCATAAAGTTATATCAAACAAACTTTTTTTGTTTAAAGACTGGTTTAAAAAAGAGTACAAATTAGAATGTAAAATCTTTGTTGACACAGCACCAGTCATGGAAAAATATTTTGCAAAACAAACAAAAATAGGATGGTTGGGGAAACATACAAATATAGTGTCAAGGAAGTTTGGATCTTGGTTGTTTCTTTCAGAAATCTTTATTCCAACTTTTTTAGATATTGACAAACCGTCAAGTCATAATTGCGGATCCTGTAGTGATTGCGTGAAAACTTGCCCTACTGATGCTATTTTTGATACACAAATTGACGCAAGAAAATGTATTTCTTATTTGACTATTGAGTATAAAGGACCTATTCCAATAAGTCTGAGAAAAAAAATTGGCAATAAGATTTATGGATGTGACGATTGCTTATCGGTTTGTCCTTGGAATAAATTTTCAAAGGCTACAAAAAATTCGAATTTTTTAAGTATAAACAAAGAAAATAGTCTAGAGTTTTTTCTTAAATTTGATGTAAAAAAATTTGGCGATTATTTTGTACATTCACCAATAAAAAGAATTGGTTGGGTAAGTTTCATAAGAAATGTTTTAATTGCATCAGGAAATAGTGAATGTAAAAATTTAATTCCAATAATAAAAAAATATTTAATTCACAAAAACCCAATCATAAGGGGAGCAGCTGTTTGGGCATACGGACAGTTAGAAAAAAAAAAATTAATGTTATTGAGTGAAATGAAATTAAAAGAAAAAAATAAATATGTGTTATTTGAATTAAATACTCTTAACCAAATCTATTAGACAATTCTGTAAATTATCTATTATTCCCTCATCAGAAGAGGAGTGACCAGCAGTATTAATAAAAAGTAGTTTTGACGTTGTCCATTTTTCACTCAAGTTGAAGGCATTTACCGGTGGACAAATTAAATCATACCTTCCTTGCACAATATATCCTGGAATATTTTTTAATGCATTTGAATTTTGTAAAATTTCATTATTATTCATAAAAAAATGATTTTTGATGTAATGTAACTCCATAAATGGAGAATTTGGAAGGCCTTCCCTGTTAAGCATTTTCTTTGAATCATCAAAAACAGAACTTTCAGGATTTATTTGAGACAGAATTCTTTCGTAATCATGCCAAACCCACGAATGTAATTTAGAATTTTTTTTACAAATTTCTTTGTAATAACTATTGATTAAATGCTTGGAGTTTTTTACGAAACCTTGAAATTTTTTAAAGAGTTCAGGAGCAAAAATTTTTGGGCCATCAATAAAAGCCCAATCAATTTCATTCATAGTTCCAAGAAAAACTGAACGCAAGAGGATTGCAGAAATATTTTTTGGATACGTAATAGCATATTTAAGAGCAAGAGTTGCTCCCCAAGATCCACCAACAATTATAAAATTTTTTATCTTTAAAAAATCACGGATTTTTTCAATATCCTCAACAAGATTATTTGTATTATTTCCTGAAAGAGACCTGTAGGGCAGACTCTTTCCACATCCCCTTTGATCAAATATAATTGATTTAAAAATATTAGGATCAAATAAATTATGATGTTCACTCCTGCAATGACCACCAGGACCACCATGAATGAAAATTACTGGAATTCCATCTTTTTTACCACTTACTTCAAAATAAATTTTATTTGACTCGTCCACATCAAGAAAGTACATCTCAGGTAAAGACATATGTTTAAAGAGTTTACTTTTCATCAAAAGGCATTAATTTTAAGTTATGGAAAAATTTGAAAATCTTAATGAATTAATATTAGCATTACTTTTATGGATAACAAGTAATACAGAATATCAAAACCCAAAAGAAATGCCTGATGTAAAATTTATTCAACAAAAAGAGCTAGCTAACTTAGCTTGTAAAAGGGACTGTGAGATCTTAGCTTACACTCCAGAATTTCCAAGATACACAATTTTTTTATCTAATAATCTCAAACCTTTAGATGACGTCTGTCACAGAGGAATCTTATTACATGAAATTATACATGTTTTACAAGACGATCAAAATATTTTCATAGAATATGATCAGAGAACAAAAAGACATTTAAGAGAGATGGATGCATTGGTTAATCACAATATATATTTGAGTCAATTTGGAAAGAAAATTTTATACAGCAATGGTTTTGCTGCTAAGTTTAAAACTGAAGAAAAGAATAATTTATATTGCTAATTTTTTAAGATATTTAATAACTCGTTATAACCAACATATCCGAAAATTAACTTATTTTTAACTATAAAGGCTGGTGTTCCTTGAAGTGAAAGTTTTTCAGCTAATTTAAGGTCATCATTTAGTTTCGAAGATACGTAGTCAGTTTTCATTTTTTTCTTAATATTTTTATAATCGTATCCAAGATTTTTTAAAAATTCAATTACATCATTTTCATCAACCCTCCCTTTTTTATTAAGAATTAAATTATGAAATTTTTGAAACTTTTTGTTATCATTTTTTGCTATTAACAATGAAATTTTAGCAAGTTCTAACGACTGTTCAGACAAAATTGGGAAGTTTTTATAAATAATTTTTAAATTAGGAATTTTTTTAACAAGTTTTTGAATATCTTCGTGAGCTTTTTTACAGTAAGAACAATTATAGTCAAAGAATTCAACAATCACCTCTTCTCCATCAATATTTCCATCATACATGCCATTACTTGAATCATTTAAAATATCTATATTTTTAAGAATAGCTTCATCACTTTTTCTTTTATTTTCTTCAGATTTTTTTTTTTCATAGTTTTCGATCGACTGTAGAATTACCTCAGGGTTTTTGAGTAAATAATCTTTAATTTTGTCTTCTAACTCTTGAGACGAAACCTCTGTAGTCATAAAAATAGTCAAAAATATTAAAAAATTAAGCATCTTATATCTCTATGGTGCGAGCGGTGGGACTTGAACCCACAAGGGTGTTACCACCCGCAGGATTTTAAGTCCTGTCTGTTTACCAATTTCAGCACGCTCGCATTAAAATTTCTGATTTTAAGAGAATTGAATATTTTTTCAAATTTAACCAAATATTGGATGTGGTGGAGGAAGATTGAAATCATTAACAATCTCACTAATGAAAATTCTTTATTCAAATCCCTTATCATTTTTGGAATATATAATAACATCCTTGAAATGTAAATTCCATTCTATGATTGGTTATAAAAAATTTTAAATGTTTATTGATTCAAAAAAATTAAATTATTACTTAAAAGATTTTTTTAAATGCTCCGAAATAATTTGAGCTGAAATTTTTTCTGCATTTTCATTAAGCCATTTATTAATTTCTTTTTTGACTAAGTCTTCTTCAGAGTTACGAGCTATTTTTTTACTATTTTTTTTTGTATATGATCTTTTAGAAGATACTAAATTTTTTACTTGATTTAAAATTATATTATTGTCTTTCATAATTTAAGCCTAACTCTATTTTTTTATCAACATTACTTATTAATTTATCAAGATCCCTTGAACTATTCTTTTCAGGAATAATCTTTATTTTTTTTTCAATATCATTTTTTAGCTCCTTATAGATATCATTTTTTTTTAATTGAATTAGCTCCTGGACATTTTTACCAGTAAGTTTATTAATTGATTCAGCGACTAATTGAGTTTTTTTTACATAAACATTTACATCAATCAATTCTTGTTTATATAGTTCTTTAAGGGCAATTAGTTTTTTTTCAGCATCTTCAAAAAAAACTTTATGTTCATCAAAATTTTCATTTTTTAAATTTATCTGTTTTGGTATATCTTTTTTTAGGTTTTTTTTTAAAGATAGAAATAATAATATAATTATGAATAAGAAGGCAAAGGGAATAACCTGAAAACTAATGTTTGACATTATGCTAATTATAAACTTATTCTAACAATAAGTGATTATATCTTAATGAACAACCAAAAAAAAATAGAAGATTTATTAATCTCAATAAACGAACTGATCCTTGAGGCAAAAAAGGTCGAAGAATTAGACATATTTGGAGAAGAAAATTTTTTGCAAAAGGATAAGATTTTATCACTAAAAAATGAAAGGTTTTTAAGTGAACCATCCTCTATAACGAATAAAATTGATCAAACTAATTCTTTAAAGAAAAAAGAAATACAACCTTTAACCTCTTATAATGAAACAAAAAACCAAAAAGTTTCTACTTCAAATAAAGATTGGAACGCAATTAATTTTGATAAATATCAAAAAAAAGATTCTATTATTAATAAAAACACCAAAATCGAGGGCTTTAATAATCGTTACCAAAAACTTTTTGAAGAATGCTTGAATAATTGGATAGACCAAAATTTAAAAAAAATTATTGAAAAAGAATCAAATTTATTTGCAAAAAAATTAATTTCAGAAAAATTAAAATAACCTTGGCTCACCATTATTTTTTTTTAAATATTCAAATATTTTTTTAGATGCTTCATCCACCCTTTCCTGAAGATCACCAGTGATTACCAAAGATACTCCAAAGGAATTGTTTTTAAAATAAGGATAACTTCCAATTTCAAGGTCAGAAAAATCTTTTTGAACTTTTCCCAAGTATTCCCCGATTAAGCCCTCAGATAAAGTTGTTGTGATTATTTTTTTTACAAATTTTTTAGATGATTTTAAATCTTTAAGAAGATTATGTAACATTACCTCAAGTATTTTTGGTATTCCAGGAAAAACATATACATTCTCCAGATAAAATCCTGGTGCAATACTAACAGGATTATCAATTAAAAAGGCACTGGAAGGAATATAAGCCATTTTTAGTCTTGCTTTAGTTACAACATCGTCAGAATAGTGCTTTTCAATTCTTTTTTTTGCTTCATCATTTAATTCTAAAGGGTCATTGAATGCTAAGGAAATAGCTTCTGCAGTAATATCATCATGGGTTGGTCCTATACCACCAGTTGTAAAGACAAAATCAAAAGTTTCTCTATATAAATTAACTTTTTCACAAATAATTTTTTTTTCGTCAGGAATGACTACCACCTCTTTACAGATCATACCAATATTATTCAATTCTTTATTTATTAAATTTGAATTGGTGTCTAATGTTTTACCTGATAAAATTTCATTACCGATAATGATTATCCCAAATGTTTTTCTATGAAATTTCATTTTTTTTTATTGCTATTAGTGTTTTTTTTTTTTTACTATACATTATCTTTTTCTAATGACTAATAATATCAAAATACACAATCAAGATGATTTTGAAAGTATGAGAATGGCTGGCTCATTAGCAGCGGATTGCCTGGATTATATTACTGATTTCATAAAACCTGGAATATCAACCCTTGAGATTGATGAGCTTTGTCATAATTTCCAAGTAAAAAAAGGAGCTGTACCTGCCCCACTAAATTATAAGGGATTTCCCAAATCAGTTTGTACATCAGTAAACCATGTTGTTTGTCATGGCATCCCTTGTAAAAAAATACTTGAAGAAGGAGATATAATTAATATTGATGTTACGCCAAAATTAAATGGATGGCATGGTGATACCAGTAGAATGTTTTATGTAGGAAAAGTAAAGTTAAAAGCTCAAAAACTTGTTGAAACAACTTATGAGGCAATGATGCGAGGCATTGAAATGGTTAAACCAGGAAATACAACCGGTGACATAGGAAATGCCATACAATCTTTTGCAGAAAAAAAAAATTATTCTGTTGTAAGAGATTTTTGTGGTCATGGCCTTGGTCAAGTTTTCCATGATCAACCAAGTATTCTTCATTTTGGAAAATCAGGAGAAGGAGTTAAACTTTCCGAAGGAATGTTCTTTACTGTTGAACCAATGATTAATATTGGGGGATACAAAGTAAAAATTCTAAATGATGGTTGGACAGCTGTTACATGCGATAAATCATTGTCGGCACAGTTTGAACACTCTATTGGGGTTACAAATAATGGCTACGAAATTTTCACTATGTCAAAAAAAAAATATTTATATCCACCCTATTTAAGATAATGATACCAAGATACTCTAGAAAAGAATTATTAAACATATGGGATCCAGAAAACAAATACAAAATCTGGCTCAAAATTGAATTATTAATTTGTGAGGCACTCTGTAAAAGTGGAAAAATACCAGAGTCATCTCTATCAAATATAAAAAAAAAAGCTACCTTCAATGTAAAAAGAATTGATGAAATAGAAAAGGATGTAAAGCATGACGTAATAGCATTTTTAACTAATCTTGCAGAAAATATTGGTGAAGACTCAAGATTTATTCATCAAGGAATAACTTCATCTGATATTTTAGATACCTGTTTGTCTTTACAACTTAAGCAGTCTTGTAAGATTATAAAAAACGAACTTAAAAACCTGCTCGATGAATTAAAAAAGAAAGCAATATCTTTTAAAAATTCACCTTGCATTGGAAGAAGCCATGGAATATTTGCTGAGCCCACCACATTTGGTTTAAAATTTCTTGGGAAATATTTCGAGTTTGAAAGATCTTATAAAAGATTTTTAGAAGCTGAAAGAAGTATAAGTGTATGCGCAATTTCAGGAGCAGTAGGTACATTCGCTAATATTGATCCCAAAGTTCAAGATTATGTTGCTAAAAAACTTAATCTGAAATCTGAAGATATCTCAACTCAAATTATTCCTAGAGATAGACATGCTCACCTATTTTCAGTTATTTCAATTATTGCTTCTTCACTTGAAAATTTAGCAATTGAAATCAGACATCTTCAAAGAAGTGAGGTTGGTGAAGTGGAAGAATTTTTTTCAGATAAACAAAAAGGTTCCTCAGCGATGCCACATAAAAAAAATCCTGTTCTAACGGAAAATATAACTGGACTAGCTAGAATGATTAGAGCAAACCTATTTCCTGTCCTAGAAAATATTTCACTATGGCATGAAAGAGATATATCTCATTCCTCTGTAGAAAGAGTAATATTTCCAGATACACTTATTTTATTAGATTTTTCATTGAATAGGATGAAAGATGTGATCAAAAATTTGAGAGTGAATGAGAAAAGAATGATTGAAAATCTTAATAATACAAAAGGATTGTATAATTCTCAGAGAGTTTTACTAAAACTTATCGATAAAGGATTGACGAGAGAAAGTGCTTACAGAATTGTTCAAAAAATAGCATTAGAGTCGTGGAAAAAAAATCTTGAATTTAAGTTCCTTTTAAAAAAGAACAAAGAGATAAAAAAGTTTATTGATAGTAAAGAAATTGATAAGATTTTTGATCTTAATTACCATTTTAAAAATATTAACTATATCTTCAAAAAATTAACCTAAAATGATTAAAACAAAATTATACGAAGGAAAAGCAAAAGTAATTTATAAAGGAAAAGATCCCAATACTTTAATTCAATATTTCAAAGATGATGCTACAGCGTTCAATAATAAAAAAAAAGGTACAATTCCCGGTAAAGGAGTTATTAATAATTATATTTCAGAATTATTAATGACAAGGTTAAATGAAATAAATATCCCAAATCACTTTATTAAAAGATTAAATATGAGAGAACAACTTATTCATAAACTTGAAATTATTCCGATTGAAGTTGTAATTAGAAATGTTGCAACAGGATCATTAGTAAAAAGGTTAGGTATTGAAGAGGGAAAAGTTTTACCAAGACCAATAATAGAATTCTATTTAAAGAACGATAAACTTAATGACCCAATTATTTCAGAAGAACACATAATAGTTTTTGAATGGGCAAGTCACTCAGAATTAGAAGAAATAATTTCAATGTCACAAAGAATCAATGATTTTTTAACTGGATATTTTTATTCCCAAAAAATTAGGCTTATTGATTTTAAACTTGAATATGGAAGGTTATGGATAGATCAGGAAGTATCAATAATGCTAGCAGATGAAATTAGCCCTGATAATTGTCGCCTATGGGATGTTCAAACTAACAAAAAGCTTGATAAGGATAGATTTAGGGAAGATCTTGGAGAAGTTGATATTGCTTATAAAGAAGTAGCCTACAGATTAGGTGTTTTATCTGAAAAAGAGTTCAAAAAAGTTTTAAAAAATGATTTTTAGAGTGTACGTAAATTTTAAAAAAGGAATTCTTGATCCTGAAGCCGAAGCAATCAAGCAGACACTCAAACATATGGGTCATAAATCAATTAAACAAATTATAAAAGGGAAGTTTTTTGATATTGAAGTTAAAGACGATAAAGATTATTTCATAGAGATTGAAAAAATTAGTAAAAATCTCCTATCAAACCCAGTAATTGAAAACTTCAAAATAGTCAAAAAGTAAGTTTTAGTGCAAAAAAAAAAGATAATCTCTATTATTGTTTTTCCAGGTTCTAACTGTGACAGAGATCTAAAAGTTGCTGTAGAAAAATGTTTGAATTGTAAACCAGATTTTGTATGGCACCAGACAAGTTTTTTAAAAAAAACAGATTTAATTTTTTTACCCGGAGGATTCTCTTACGGTGACTACTTGAGAGCTGGAATAATGGCAACAAAATCACCAGCGATAAAGGAAGTAATAAGATTATCAAAAAAAGGAGTGCCTATCATAGGTATTTGTAACGGCTTTCAAATCCTAACCGAGTGCAATTTGTTAGACGGTGCTTTAATTAAAAATTCAGGACAATTATTTAAGTGTAAAAACGTATTTTTAAAAGTTATTAACAAAAATAGGTTAACTGGAGGGTTTTCAAAAAATGAAGTAGTTAGCTTTCCAATTGCTCATTCACAAGGAAATTATTATGTAAATCCAGAAGAACTTAAAAAAATTGAAGATAACGAGCAAATAATTTTTAAATATTCTACAAAAACAGGATTAATCAATAAAGAATCAAACCCAAATGGCTCTGTTAATAATATTGCGGGAGTAACAAACCAAAAAAAAAATATTTTAGGACTAATGCCTCATCCAGAAAGGGCTATTGAAAAATTTAATTGTGATGATGGTTTAAGGTTTTTTAATTCAATAATTGAAATGTTATGATAGATAAAATTTCTGAGAAACAAATTAAAGACCATAATTTAAGTAAAAAAGAATATAAGCTAATCCTAGAAATTTTAGGTAGAGAACCTAATTTGCTTGAACTAGGAATTTTTTCAGTTATGTGGAGTGAACATTGTTCTTATAAATCTACAAAAAAATGGCTAAAGACACTTCCTACAAAAGGCAAGAATGTTATCTGTGGTCCTGGGGAAAATGCAGGAATCGTTGATATAAATGACAACCAAGCTATTGTTTTTAAAATGGAGAGTCATAATCATCCATCATTTATTGAGCCATATCAAGGCGCTGCAACAGGCGTTGGAGGAATCATGAGAGATATTTTTACAATGGGTGCAAGGCCCATAGCTAACTTAAATTCACTAAGGTTTGGAGATCCAAAACATAATAAGACAAAAAATTTATTGAGGGGTGTGGTAAAAGGAATTGGAGATTATGGAAACTGTGTAGGAATCCCAACTGTTGGAGGAGAATGCTTTTTTAATAAAAGTTACAATAATAATATTCTTGTAAATGCGATGTGTGTAGGATTAGTCAAAAAAGACAAAATTTTTTATTCAGTAGCCAGTGGTATAGGAAACCCAATTATCTATGTTGGCTCTAAAACAGGAAGAGATGGAATACATGGTGCTACAATGGCTTCAGCTGAATTCAACGAAAACTCTGAGAGTCAGAGACCTCAAGTTCAAGTTGGAGACCCTTTTATCGAAAAACTTTTACTTGAGTCATGTTTAGAACTAATGAAAGAAGATGCAATTGTAGCAATTCAAGATATGGGAGCTGCTGGATTAACATCCTCCTCATTTGAAATGGCATCTAAAGGAAATTGTGGAGTCGAACTATACTTGGAAAAAATACCTTGCAGAGAGGACAAAATGACTCCTTATGAAATGATGTTATCTGAAACTCAAGAAAGGATGCTTTTAATAATCAAACCTAACAAAAGGCAAACTACACTTAATATTTTTAAAAAGTGGAACTTAGATGCTGTGGAAGTTGGAAAACTTACTGATACAGGGGTCATGAAGTTATTTATGCGAAAAAAATTAGTAGGCTCACTTCCTATAAAACCATTAGCTGATTTATCTCCTGAGTATAATAGACCTAGTAAAAAAATAAAACAAAAAGGTATTCCAAAAGAAGTTATAAAACCTAACCTTAAAAAATCACTTAAAAAAATAATATCTGGGCCAAATCATTCTTCAAAAAAATGGATTTTTAGTCAATATGATTCCTCAGTGATGGGAGACACCATTTTTTCATCTGAGAAATCTGATGCTGCTGTTATTCGTATTCATAATTCAAACAAAGCTATTGGTATAACCTGTGATTGCAATCCCATTTATTGTGATGCAAACCCTAAATTGGGTGCGGAAATTGCTGTTGCTGAAAGTTGGAGAAATTTAATTTCATCTGGTGCCAAACCATTAGCTATTACTGACAATCTTAATTTTGGAAACCCAGAGAAAAAGGGAATTATGTATGAAATTAAGGAGGCAATCAAAGGAATAAAAAATGCCTGTGAAAAATTAAGTTATCCAGTAGTTTCTGGAAATGTTTCACTTTACAACGAAACAAATGGGCAATCAATAATACCTACTCCTGTTATTGGAGGAGTTGGATTAATTGAAAATTTAAATTATGTAAAAGGTCTTAAAGCCCTGAAAGGTGCTAATATTTTTCTTATCGGAAAAACAATTGGGCATTTAGAACTTTCAATTTTCAATCAAATAAATAAAATTAAAGAAGGTCGTCCACCAAAAATAAACCTTAAACATGAGTTAAAAAACGGAAATTTTGTAAGTAAAATAATTAGAAAAAGTCCTGCCATTATCGGTTGTCATGATATTTCAGAGGGTGGGATTGGTTTAGCTATTGCAGAACTTTGTATAAACAATGAAGTTGGAATGCAAATTAATGTTCCCAAAAAATTCAATAAAAATCCAGAAAGATGGTTTTTTGGAGAGGATCAGTCAAGATATATTTTAGTTGTTGACAAAAACTTTAATATTGAAAAGTATGCAAAAAAGGACAATATCAACATCGAACAAATTGGTAAAGTTATTGGAAATTCACTTTGCTTAAAAAACTTTTTTGAAATTCCTGTAAAAGAACTTACAAAATTAAATAATAAATGGTTTAATAAATATTTAAAATGACTCTCACTCAAATTCAAATAACTGAAATGATAAAAAAACAACTACCTGATGCCATAATTGAAATAAAAGATTTAAAAGGTGATAATAATCACTATCATGCAACGATTAAGTCTCGACAATTTAAAGGGCTCCCAAAAATTAAACAGCATCAACTTGTATACAAAGCATTGGGCGACCATATGGGTTCAACACTTCATGCATTAATGTTAACCACAAAAGAAATTTAAGGAGAGAAAATGGAAGAGATCATTAATAAAATATCAAAACTGATTGAAAGTGATGACGTAGTTTTATTTATGAAAGGTACCCCTGATTTTCCGCAATGCGGTTTTTCAGCCCAAGTTATTGATATATTAAACTATTATTCTATAAAGTTTTCTAGCTATAACGTACTTGATGACAATGATTTACGACAAGGTATAAAAGATTACTCAGAATGGCCAACAATACCTCAGATATATATTAAAAACGAATTTATAGGAGGGTGTGATATTCTTAGAGAAATGTTAGAGAATAATGAAATTGAAAAATTATTTGAAGAAAAAAAAATTTCTTTTTCTAAATCTAACGACTTATAGTTTTATCTTCTTTTGATTTTATTGCTGAGACAAAAGGATAAATAGCACTTAAAATGGAGATTAATAAACCCAAATATCCACTTTTAAAACCCTTTCTTGAAAAATAACACTTAATGAATCTTGAAAAGATTTTCCTTACTGATAAAAGCTTTTTCATATTTGATTTTTTTTCTTTCAACTCTGATGCATAAAGAGATGAGTTTCTGTTAAATCTAGCAAGTAACTCTGAAATATTTTTAGACATAAAGTGTTGGATAGAGTTTTTTAAAGTCTCCCCTTTTTTTCCTTTAATTGTGTATGATGGATGAACCAAGCCTTCTTTCCATGTTTTTTGTCCTTTCCTGTATAAACAAAACTTGCCATCAGGAGCTAGACATGCCATCCATCCGTATTTAACTTTAAAATTATAAATATAATTTAAAATTGGAATATAGAAGTAATCATAATTTTTATTTTTTATTTTTTCTAAAATTTCAACAGACAACTCTTTTGTAACTATTTCATCAGCGTCTATCTCTAAGATCCAATTTGATTTACATTTTTTTATACCAAAGTTTCTTCTTTTTCCCTCACAAACCCAGTTACCCCTATGAATATTTTTTGTAAATTTACTACATATATTATAAGTATTATCCGTTGACCTATCTAAAACAACAACGATTTCGTTAGCAAAGTTTAGTGATGACAATGATTTTAATATTTTGTCTTCTTCATTTCTAGCTATTAACAATACAGATAAATTCATAAAACTATTATAATTTTAAAATTTATGACTAGACAATCTCTTTTTTTTAATTTAGAACTATTCTAAATATTAACTAGAAATATTCTAAATAAGAAAGGCTGATTTTATATGATTAAATTTTTACCAAAAGTTAATTTCAAAGTAAGGGTACGAGACGAATCTATTGGAGGTGATAATCCTTTTAAATGGCTAACAAAATCTACAGATGATTTTTTCAAAAATAAAAAAGTTATTCTTTTTTCATTGCCAGGTGCATTTACCCCAACTTGCTCGACTTTTCAACTTCCTGATTTTAATAAACTTTACGATGATTTTAAATCTTTGGGTATAGATGAAATTTATTGTATTTCAGTAAATGATTCTTTTGTAATGAATGCTTGGGCTAAGAATCAAAATATTGACAAAATTAAAGTAATCCCAGATGGAAATGGAGAGTTTACAAGGAAAATGGGAATGCTTGTTGACAAAAATAATCTTGGGTTTGGTAGTAGGTCATGGAGATATGCAATTATTGCAGAAAATGGTGAGATCAAAGAAAAATTTGTAGAACCAGGTTTTGAAGATAACTGTGAAAGTGATCCGTATGAAGTATCATCACCACAAAATATTCTTAATTTTCTTAATCAAGAGAAAAAGGTAGCTGTTTAATTATCTTGAATAATATTCGATTACTAGATTGGGTTCCATGATCACAGGATATGGAATCTCATCTAGGTTTGGACCTTTTAAAAAAGTTCCTTTCATTTTATCATAATCAACTGACAAGTACTCTGGAGTATCTCTTTCAGTTGAGCTTATGGCCTCAAGAACAATTGGAATATCTCTACTTTTCTCCTTAACTTCGATTGTGTCACCATCATTCAAACTGTAAGAAGGAATTGTAACTTTTTTTCCATTTACTTTGACGTGTCCGTGACTAACAAATTGCCTGGCTGCAAAAATGGTTGAGACAAACTTCATTCTGTAAACAGTTGCATCTAATCTTCTTTCAAGAAGTTCAATCAAATTTTCGCTAGTATTACCTTTAATTTTAGAAGCCTTATCAAATAGATTACGGAACTGTTTTTCCGTAATATAACCATAATGACATTTTAGTTTTTGTTTTGCCATTAGCTGGGTACCATAATCTGATGGTTTTTTTCTTTTGTTTTGACCGTTAAGCCCAGGTGGATAATCTCTTCTATTGAACGGGCTTTTGGGTCTCCCCCATAGATTACACCTTAATCTTCTATCAACTTTATACTTCGATTTTAAAATTCTTGTCATCGTTTTGTGAATATACTTTTAAAATAACTTATGTCAATTTGATTTAAATATTTAATTTGATAAACTTTTAAACATTTAGATCAAAATTCTTATCTCCTCTGAACTAAGTTTTGTTTTAGCAAAAATATTTTTAATTTTATTAAAAGTAATTTTTTTTCTTTCTTTAACATTAAAAAAATTTGAACGTTGAAGGTTTTCTTCTAAAATTTTATAAAATAGAAAAAGTTCCTCTTTTTTTGCCACACTTAATATTTTTTCTTTATTAATTTTTTTTAACTTTTTATTAAACAATGTGTATAAATTTTGACAAATAATAGCCACAGCATGAGAAAGGTTAAGAGATGAAAATTTAAGATTAGAATCAATCTTTAATGTATAATCACATAATGACAAAGTCTCATTATCTAACCCAGACTTTTCTGGGCCAAATGCAATAGCTATTTTGTTTTTTTTCAAAATAAGCGCATACAAGTTTTCTATACTAATTTCCTCTTTTTTTATTGCACGAATCCTATTTGATGTTCCAACAACGTAATTAAAATCTTTAATTGAATCTGAAAAATTTTTAAATATTTTCGTTTTTTTTATAACACTTTCGGCACCTGCAGAAACAGGAATAATTTTTTCGTTGGAAACAGAAAATTTAGGTTTAATCAATCTAAGTTTATCAAACCCAAAATTAAGCATACAACGAGCTGTTGCTCCTAGATTTTCAGGTAACTGAGTATTTACTAAAATAATTTCGGGTGTTAAATATTTATCTTTGGACATAAAAAAATTACGCCATCAGCAGGTGATACGTAATACTATCATGTAATGCAAGGTAAGATGCATCAATTACATTGTATGAAACTCCTATTGTTGACCATCTACTTCTATCATTGGATGACTCAATTCTAACTCTTACCAGCGCTTCTGTTCCATCTTGAGGAGTTAAAATTCTTACTTTATAATCAATAAGGTTTAATTCTTTTAAACTTGGATAATATTTAACAAGGGCATTTCTAAGTGATTTATCTAAAGCGTGAATTGGCCCATTACCTTCAGAAGCACTATAAAACTCCTGTTTATTAATTATAATCTTAACTCTAGCTTCTGAGAAAGGCAAAAGCTCACCCTTTGAATTTTTTCTTTTTTCGTCAGATACTTTAAAGCTTTCCAAGCTATAAAATTCTTTAAATTTCGTAAACTTTCTTCTTGCTAATAATTCAAAACTTGCTTCTGCGCCATCGTAGGCATATCCAATAAATTCTTGATTTTTTAAAATTTTTAGAAAATCAGTAATTAACTTATCTTTACCTTTAGTATTAATTTTTAGTCTTTTTAATTTATTAATTACATTACTTCTTCCAGATTGATTGGATACCACCATGACTCTCTGATTTCCAACTAATGCTGGATCTATGTGTTCATAACATCGAGGATCTTTTTCTACAGCTGATATATGCAATCCACCTTTGTGGGCAAAAGCTGATGTTCCAACAAAAGCCAAGTTTGATAATGATTGTCTGTTTAACGTTTCATCAATCATTCTACTTGCTGAGGTAATTTTTTTTATATTAGTTTTTATTTTACAGTCAAAACCCATTTTTAACACTAAATTGGAGGCCACATTGACCAAATTTGAGTTTCCACATCTTTCTCCTAAACCATTAAAAGTCCCTTGGATTTGTTTTACACCTAAAAGAGCTGACTGTATTGAGTTATAGGTGGCATTATCTGTATCATTATGAAAATGAACCCCCAAATTATTTTCTGGAATAACCTTTTTAACTTCATTAATAATTTCTTCTAATTCATGAGGTAATGTTCCGCCATTAGTATCACAAAGAACAATCCATTTTGCCCCAGATTCAAATGCTCTAGAAACAGCCTCGAGAGAATATTTTTTATTGTTTTTAAATCCATCAAAAAAATGTTCCGCATCAAACATTACCTCTTCCAATCTTCTTGAGGCATAAGTTATTGAATCACTAATCATATCCAAGTTTTCAGCATAAGAAACTTTTAGTGCATTTTTAACATGAAAATCCCATGTTTTACCAACCAGACAAACAGAAGAGACTCCAGAATTTAAAACTGCATTAAGTCCTGGATCATTATTTGCACTTTTACCAGGTTTTCGCATCATTCCAAATGCAACAACTTTTGATGAAGATTTTTTAGGCAACTTTTTAAAAAAACTATCATCTGTAGGATTAGCTCCTGGCCACCCTCCTTCTATATAATCAATACCAATATCACAAAGAATCTTATAAATTTTTAATTTATCAGCCAAACTAAAATTTACTCCTTTGGTTTGTGCACCATCCCTTAAGGTGCTGTCATATAATTTAATATAAGATTTATTCACAGTTAGCCTCTAAACGTCTTAAAATTTCCTCACGACTGAATAATGTAAGTATTTCATTCATGCTAGGCCCAAATTTCCTTCCAGTCAAAATTAATCTTAGTTTCATAAATAAATCTTTGGGTTTAATTTCTGTTAAAGATAAAATCTTTTTTGTCCAAAGTGACCACGAATCCTTATCAATTTTATCAGGCAAAGAATCTTTCATTATTTTTTTTAGACCTGAATCAACATTAATTTTTTGTTCATGATTTGATTTTATTATATTAAACCATTCATCTATCTCACTCAATTGATCCACGTTACCTTTAACAATATTCCAAAAATTTTCATCGTATTTTACGTCAAAAGTATTCTTTAATTTTTGAAAAGGTAATTCTTTTAAGTATTTAGCATTCAATCTCTCTAAGTCTGATTCATTAAATAAAACAGAATTCTTAGAAAATAGACTTATATCAAAAAGTTGAATTAGTTTTTCTATATTATCTATTTCATCAAGTGAAGAGCTGGATCCAATTTTGTTTAAATAGTTCATTATTATTAAAGGAAATATTTTTCTACTTTTTAAATTTTTTAATGAAAATGAATTAAATCTTTTTGATAAACCTGAACCGGTTTTAGTCCTCATAAGTGGAAAATGACCAAATTTTGGTATCTCGGAACCTAAGTACTTAAATAATTTAATTTGTGCAGCAGTGTTAGTTATATGATCGTCACCTCTTAATATATTTGAAACATTAAGTTCTATATCATCAACCACTGATGTAATTGTAAAAAGTGGCATTTCGTCAGATCTAAAAATTACAGGATCCGAGATTGACAAATTATCAAATTTAATCTCACCATGAATTTCATCTGTCCATAAAATTGGTTCGTCATCTAACTTCAATCTCCAGTGTGGAAGATTACCTGAAGAAATAAGAGAAGAAATTTCACTTTTTTTTAGCTTTAGCGCTTCTCTGTCATAAATTGGTGGTTTTCCCTGCTTCAAAAGAATCTTTCTTTTTAAAGCTAGCTCCTCAGATGACTCAAAACATGGATAAATAATTCCATCTCTCTTCAGTAGATTAAAAACATTTTTATAAGAATCAAGCCTCTCTGACTGTTTTACAATCATTTTAAATTTAATTCCTAACCATTTTAAATCTTCAATGATTGATTTTACGTATTTTTCATCTGACCTCTCTTTGTCTGTATCATCTATTCTTAAAAAAAAATCTATATTTTTACTTTTTGCATAAAAGTAATTAAGAACTGCAACCCTTGCATTTCCTATATGAAGGTTTCCTGTTGGACTTGGAGCAAATCTTAACATTTTAAATATTAAATTTATTTGTTATTGGAAATCTTCTGTCTTTGTCAAAAGACATTCCGGATAATTTGGGGCCAATTGCACTTTGATATCTCTTGAACTCTGATCCATTAATCATTTTCCAAACTTTCTTAACAAGTTCCTCTTTGAAGCCAAGTTTTTTTATAGATTTTAAGTCATAATTTTTGTCAATTAATAATTCTAGAATCTTATCCAAATCTTTGTATTTTGGAAGAGTATCCACATCTTTTTGATTTGGTTTTAGTTCTGCAGATGGATCTTTCGTTATTATATTTTTTGGAATTAGTTTCGATCCTTTGATTTGACAAAAACTTGGATTATTTTTATTTCTCCATTTTACAAGTTCAACGACTTGAGTTTTATATAAGTCTTTAATTAAGGAAAAACCGCCACACATATCACCATATAATGTGGAATAACCAACAGCCAATTCAGATTTATTTCCAGTTGTAATTAATAAAGAATTAAATTTATTTGAAATAGCCATTAGTAAAAGTCCTCGTATTCTTGACTGAATGTTTTCTTCAGTAATATCATTCAAACTATTTTTAAAAATTGGTTCAAGTTCTGATAAAAATCTTTTCCTTAATGACTCAATGGACAATATATTCATTCGAACTCTTAGGTTTTTAACCAATTCTCTAGCATCAATTTCACTTTGTTTAGAATTATATATTGTAGGAAAATAGTAACAATGGACATTTTTGCTTTTTATTGCGTCAACTGCTAGCATTAGGCACAAGGCAGAATCAATTCCTCCAGACAAACCTAAAATAATTTTTTGAAAATTATTGTTTTTCATATAAGTTTTTAAACTAAATAAAAGAGCAAAATATAAATTAGATTTTTCATCAATTTTTTTATATTTAACTTTTGGTTTTTGAATTATATCTGTTTCTAAAATTGTTTCAGATTCTTCAAAAAAAGGTGCCTGAAAAACAACCTGACCGTTTTTTTCCATTAAAAAGGATCCCCCATCAAATATGAGTTCGTCTTGGCAACCTACATAATTTAAATAAATCATCTTACTATCAAAATATTTGACATTTTTTTGTGCATATTTTTGTCTTTTTTTAAATTTATTGATTTCAAAAGGTGAAGCATTTAAACAAATTAAGTAATCCATTTTTTTTTGACATTGCAACATAAATTCTTCAGACCACATTTCCTCACAAATAAGAAATTTAATTTTTTTTTTTTTATATTCAAAATAGCTTTCATCATGACCGTTAATTGAAAAATATCTTTTTTCATCAAAAACACCATAATTAGGAAGAACGCATTTATTTTTTTTATATAAAACTGAACCACTCTGAAAAAGAAACAAAGAACTATAAATCTTACCATTTTGTTTTTCAGGAATATTTAAAACTAATATTGATTTATTCTTTTTTGTTAAATTTTTAACCTTTGTTTTATAGAAATTAATTTTTTCTAAAAAATCATCTCTAAGAATTAAATCTTGAGGAGGATAACCAGTTAAAAAAAGTTCTGAGGTTAAAAAAAAGTCACATCTTTTTTTGACAGATTTTAAGAAAGATTTTTCTAATATCTTAAAATTTTTTTCTAAATCTCCAACTACTGAACTTTTTTGCAACAAAAAAAATTTAATGTTTTTCTCCTACAAGTCACTTTAATTTTTTAAGATAGCTAGCCATTGTAAAAGCCAACTCAAGAGATTGAGAAGCATTGAGCCTAGGATCACAATGAGTATGATATCTATGACTTAAATCTTTGTCAGATATTTTTTGAAGTCCTCCAATGCATTCTGTTACATTTTGTCCTGTCATTTCAAGATGAATTCCACCTGCTGTTGTGCCAATTTTTTTGTGCATTCTAAAAAATGACTTAACTTCGCTTAAAATATTTTTAAAATTTCTAGTTTTATAGCCACTCTTTGATTTTTCTATGTTTGCATGCATTGGGTCACATGACCAAACAACATTGAGTTTAGAGCCTAATATTTTTTCTAAAATTTTTGGAAGCTTTTTTTCGATAAGTTTTGCGCCCATTCTAATTATAAGGACAATTTTTCCTTTTTCATTTTCTGGGTTCAAAGTCTTTATAACTTTCATCAACTCATCTATTTCCGTTGTAGGACCTACCTTAATTCCTACTGGATTACTTATTCCTTTACAAAATTCAACGTGTGCTCCATTTAATTGTCTTGTTCTATCTCCAATCCATACCATATGAGCTGAAACATCATACCAATTTCCTGTTGTACTATCAATTCGAGTAAAGGCTGATTCATAAGGTAAAAGCAGTGCCTCATGCGAAATGTAAAAACTTGTCTCAGTTAATTGTCTAACATTTGTATTGTTAATTCCACAAGCATCTATAAATTTGAGGCATTCAGAAATTCTATCAGCAAGAATTTTAAAGTTTGATCCTTGTTTAGATTTTTTTACAAAATCTAAATTCCAACTCTGAATGGTTGATAAATCAGCATAGCCTCCGTAGGCGAAAGCTCTTAAAAGATTTTGTGTTGAAGCGGCCTGATTATAAGCTTTTATCATTCTGTCAGGATCAGGAACCCTAGATTTCTCATTAAATTCAATTCCATTTATCATATCTCCTAAATAACTAGGTAATTTCTTTCCATTTTTTTCCTCGATTGGAGAAGATCTTGGTTTTGCAAATTGTCCGGCTAATCTTCCAACTTTTACCACTGGAACCCCTGAGGCAAAAGATAAAATTACGGCCATTTGCATTATAACCCTAAAAGCATCTCTTATATAATTTGGGTGAAATTCTGCAAAACTCTCAGCACAATCACCTGCTTGAAGCAAAAAACCATCACCATCAACACACTTTGCTAACTCGTTTTTTAAATTTCTTACCTCTCCAGCAAAAACAAGTGGAGGAAGTTTTTTCATTTTTGTAACTGCTTTTTTTAGAGCAACTGAGTCATTATATTCCGGCTGATGAAGAGCTTTTTTATTTTTCCAACTATATGGTGTCCAAACATTTTTCATAGTTTAATTTATAATGATTATAGACTAAATTACAAATTTTAATTATTAAGTTTAATTATTTCAAGGTAACTATTTCCTCTGCACTAGATGGATGAATACCAATTGTTTTATCAAAATCCTTTTTCTTTAGTCCTTTAACTACAGCTACTGAAAAACCCTGAATAATTTCAGCCGCATTTTCTCCTAAATAGTGTAAACCAACAACTTTGTGATCTGACTTTCTTGTAATTAACTTTATGAAAACATTTTCTTTAATTTTTGATAGGCTGTATCTCAAGGGTTTAAATTTACTCTTAAAAACTTCAATACTTTTATATTTTTTTATCGCCTCAACTTCTGTACACCCTATAGAAGCAAAATTTGGATTAGAAAATACTGCTGTTGGAATATTTTGATAGCAAAATTTATTTTTTTTCTTACTTGTGAGATTATTAATCAAATTCATAGCCTCAGCTATTGCAACAGGTGTTAATTGAATCCTGTCTATAACATCACCAATCGCATAAACACTTTTATTTGATGTTTGAAAATAATCATTGACAAGTATAGAGGAATTTTTTGAAACTTTAACTTTTGCTCTTTCTAAATTTAATTTTTCAACATTAGGTTCTCTTCCAACAGCTTCCATCACTAAATCAAACTTTTTGATTTTATTATTTTTAAAAAATACGTTAAATGAATTGGAGGTATCTTTTTGAATAGTTTCTGGGAAACTCCCTTTTATAAAATTAACTCCTTTATTTTCCATTTGTTCCATTAAATTTTCAACAATATCATCATCAAAACCTTTTAAAATATTTTTACCACGAATGCAAATCGTAGTATCAACTCCTAATCCATTAAATATAGAAGCAAATTCAACCGCTATGTAGCCTCCTCCTAAAATTAAAATTTTTTTTGGTAAAGTCGGAATATCGAATGCTTGGTCGGATGTTATAATATAATCATTAGCCTCGTAATTTAATCTCTTTGGTTTTGTACCAACTGCAATAATTATATTTTTGCAAGTAACAATTTTATTTCCAACTTTGATTGAATTTAAATTAACAAATTCAGCAAAATTGTCAAAAATCACTACACCAGAATTTTTTAGAAGGTTTATATAAATGTTATTAAGTCTTTCAATCTCTCTTTTTTTATTTTTTACAAGCTTTTTCCACGAAAACTTCTTTTTATCAATTGACCAACCAAAAGAATCCATTAATTTAAAATCCTCAGCAAAATGTGAAGAATATGAGTAAAGTTTTTTCGGAACACACCCTCTATTGACACAAGTTCCTCCTAAGTCCCATCCCTCAGCAATTCCAACCCTTAAACCTTTGGATGCGGCAACTCTGGCTGCTCTGACACCACCAGAACCTCCACCAATAACAAATAAATCGAAATTAGTTTTATTCATCAAAATTCCATAAAATAAATTTAGTTTCTAAAAAAGGATCCAAACATTGTAAAGATCCCTCTCTTCCAATTCCAGACTCCTTTAATCCTCCAAACGGGTTTAAATAAGTTGAAATTTTACCAGAATTTATTCCAAACATTCCATAATCTAAGCCATTAATCATTTTCCAAATTCTTGATGAATTTTTGGTATAAAAATAAGCTGCCAGACCATAATTTGTATCATTAGATTGTACTATTACCTCATGGTCTTCTTTAAATTTAATAATAGGGATCAATGGACCAAAATTTTCATTTGAAAAAATTTTCATAGATTTTTTTACATTTAAAAAAACTGTTGGTTGAAAAAATAAATCTCCTTGAGAATGTTTTTTGCCACCACATACAATTTTTGCACCTTTATTACAGGCATCACTTACATGATTTTTAATTTTATTTAAAGCCTCTGAGGAAATTAATGGCCCAATATCATTACCTTTCATACCATCTCCTACCTTCAGCAACCTAACTTTCTTAATCAAATTTTCTACAAATTTCTCAAATATACTCTCATGTACAAAAAGTCGGTTTGCTGAAATGCATGTTTGCCCAGCATTTCTAAATTTAGCCATTAAAAAACCATCAATCGCATCATTAATATTCGCATCAGAAAAAACAATAAACGGAGCATTTCCTCCTAATTCAAGAGAAATATTCTTAACAGTGGAGGAAGAGCTTTTCATTAAATATTTACCAACCTTGGTTGACCCAGTAAATGTTATTTTTTTTATTGCTTCATTTTTTGATAAAAATTTACCTATTCTTTCGGGATCTCCAGTAATAATATTAAAAACTCCCGACGGAAATCCTGCCTTAAGCGATAATAAACCTAATTCTAGTGCAGTTATAGGGGTAAGTTCAGAGGGTTTTAGAATAACAGAGCAACCAGCGGCAACAGCTGCTGAGACCTTACGCGTAACCATAGCAAGTGGAAAGTTCCAAGGAGTTATGGCAGCAACAACTCCGATTGGTTGTTTCATGGTAAACATTTTTTTTTCAGATTCGGGTGATTCAAAAATCTCTCCCTTAACTCTTAAAGCTTGTTCAGCTGACCATTCAATAAATGAAGCACCATATTCAACCTCAACTTCTGATTCTCCAAGGGGTTTTCCAGACTCTAACGTTATAATTTTTGCTAATCTATTTTTATTTTCTTTCACAAGGTGAAAAAATTTTTTAAGTATATCAGATCTTATCTTTGAACTTATTCTAGACCATTTCTCAAAGGCTTTTTTTGCTCCATCGATAGCATTGATAATTTGAGAATCATTTATATTAGGTACATTTGAGATAACTAGACCGTTGGATGGATTATAGACTTTAATCGAGTTCTTATTTAGGATCCATTTTCCATTAATTAGAGCGCCATATTCTTTTTTCATAAATTATATATATATCTAAATTAGAAAAAAAAAAAGGGGTGTAAACACCCCTTTTTTGCAGTTAATGGAAAGCAAGCTTGCAATATTGTTAACGACTTAAATAAGATATATTTAATTTTTATCACAGTTTTTGGTAAAACTTCGTTAAAATACTCTCAAACTCACTGTAATCAATGTTTTTTTTCTTTGTTTTAACAATTGATTCTTCTAAAACATTTGAACCAAGATAGTTAAGTTGTAATGAAAATCCTTTTACAAAATTGTAACCATTTCCACCTGAAGAGGTGCAAATTAGAGAGTATTTGTTCTTAAATCCATCTCTCCAATCCTCAGTTGCTCTACTCATCCAAGCGATTACATTAGTCAAGATTGGTGAAACTCCACCATTATATTCAGGACTACACCAAACTAAAGCGTCAGAGGTAAGTATTAGGTTTTTAACTTTTTCAATGTCGTCAGGAAAAGAGTTATTTTTTTTAAAATCTTCCTCTAAACCGGGTTTATAAAGAGGCAAGTCAAATTCCTCCAACGATATAACCGAAGATGTAATATCATCTTTTTTGTCTAAAAAACTTTTAATTTCATTAGAAAGGTCAAAATTTGAATTTTTAGTCGATGATACTATTAAAATATTTTTCATAATTGCCTGATATTATGTTTAGTTGATATCTAATGCAAACTTTTTTAATATTTGCATATTCACTTTATTTAAAACTTTTTGATTAGTTGCTTCTAATAATATTTTGGGAGCACAGTTGTTGTTCAAAGCATCAATCCATCTATTTACACATAGACACCATTTATCTCCTGCGACTAACCCAGGAAAACTAAATTCCTCCTTTGGTGTAATAAGATTATTACCTGTTTTAAGAGAAAATTGCAAAAACTCGTTTGTGACAACAGCACAAATTGAGTGGTTTCCTCGATCTTGATGTGAGGAGTTACAGCAGCCGTCTCTGAAAAATCCTGTTAAAGGATCATTTGAACACACTATTAATTTATTACCAAATACATTAAGTTGTTTGCTGATAGTCATAATTTAGAATACATTTTGATGTGTTTACCAATATTTTTTTTTAAGAAAAAATCTCCGTATTCCACAAAACCATTTTTTTTATAAAAGTCAATTGCTTCAACTCTTGCATTACACCAGAGTAATTTACAGTTGTGATCAGAAATTTTCTTTTTGGCATAGTCAATAAGTAAACTGCCATAGCCTTTTTTACAACAATTATTTATTGTAAACATACCCCTTATTTGAAAGGATTTTTTATTTTCTAAAAAACTGTTTTCAATTAGTGTCAGGCCCGATATCACTTTATCATTTTGAAACAAGGCCAAGTGAATTGTAGAGTTATTTTTATCTTTATTATAGTAACAAAGCTGAGGAGATAAATGAGAATACAAATATTTTTTTCTATAAGCTTGTATAAATGAAATTGAAACTTTTTTTATTTTAATCTCATGATTTTTTTCTATGGGATCAAACCCTTTACCTCCAAAAGGATGACATTTACTTAATCTTTTTAATGTAAGTAAGGAACCTTTTACAAAGCCAAACTTTTTATATGATCCAAGAGAATATTCGGAACAACTCGGAAAAAACCTACAGTTAAAACCTAACAGAGGAGCAATAAAATATTGATACAACCTAATAAAAAGTATTATCAAAATTACTAATGGATTGTATGTTAGTTTTTTTTCCATAAAGTCCCCTCAGAAGAATCTTCAATATCGACTTTCATCTCTTTTAATTTATCCCTTATCTCATCTGCTTTTTTAAAATCTTTTCTTTTCCTTGCTTTAGTTCTTTCATCAATCATATCTAAAATTATTTTTTTTTCTTGATCATTCTCCATAACAAATTTATCTTTTGGGTTTTCTAAATCTATTCCTAAAATTTCAAAACATTTAATTATGGAAGAAAATATTATTTTTTTTTGAGTTTTATCTTTTTTCGATTTATCAAAAAAAATATTTATTTTTGCCAAAGCCTTGGGAGTGTTTAAATCATCATATAAATCTTGCAGAAAATCATTTACATATGGTTCATAGTTTAAATATTCAACTTCCTTATCAGTGTGGTCTGCTGACATCTCCTGAAACTTTTCAAGAGTTTTTTTTGATTGTTGTAAAATTTTTTCAGACCAATCCATCGGTTGCCTGTAATGAGAGGAGAGCAAACTTAATCTAATGGCTGAACCCGTGAAATTTTTAAGCAAATCATTTACCAATGATATGTTTCCCAAAGACTTTGACATTTTTTCTCCATTCACTGTCACAAAACCATTATGAAACCAGTACTTACAAAATTCTTGTGGTTGTAAATTTGTTTTATGTGCTGAGCATGACTGAGCTATTTCATTTTCATGGTGTGGAAAAGTCAAATCAACTCCACCACAATGAATATCAAAAGGAATACCTAAACATTTTTCTGACATTGCACTACATTCTATATGCCATCCCGGTCTTCCATATCCCCATGGCGAATTCCAACCTGGTTCATTTTCATTACTTGGTTTCCACAAAACAAAATCCGCATCGTTTTTTTTGTACTTTCCTACCTCTATTCTACTACCAGATATTTGTTCTTCTTTAGTTCTTTTTGATAAAGATCCATAGTACTTGTATTTAGTAACATCAAAAAGTACGTTTCCTTCAGAAATATAAGCACAATTATTTTTTATTAATTTTTCAATCATCAAAATTATTTCATTTATATGATCGGTTGCCTTCGGTTGGAAATCAGGTAACCCTACTCCTAACATTGCCATATCTTGATTGTAAATTTTGGAGTATTTAGAAGTAATCTCTTTAATTGGTTTGTTTTCAGATTTTGCAGCTTCTATAATTTTGTCATCAATATCTGTGATATTTGAGACAAATCTTACGTTCTTAAATTTTGTACGAAGAACATTCACCAACAAATCGGTTACTACAGACATTCTAGCATTACCAATATGAGCATAACTATAAACTGTCGGACCACAGGCATAGATTCTGACATCATCTTGATTAATAGGAATAAATTCTTTTTTTTTCCTGGATAAGCTTTCATAAATATAAATAGTCATTTTTATTACTTTAATAGTTTAAATAAATTTTCTCTAAACTTTTTATTTACTAGAAAATAATACCCATTTTCTTCGTGAATTGTTTCTCCACTTCCATGAAACTTTTTTATATGGTTTATAAATTTTTTCAAATCAGTAATAACGTAATCTTTATTGTTGATATCCTTAATTTTTTTTTTAATCTTCATTTTTTTTAAAAATGTATCTAAACCTTGAGCTTTTTCCATCTTTATTTGAATTATTTTCTCCCATATCAAGCACGGTTAAAAGTTCAAAACCTTGATTACCAAAATTTTGATTTAAATGTTTTTCCACACTCTCATAGTCATGATGTTCAATATTCACATAATCAAGTATTTTATAAATTGTTTTATTCATATCAATTCTCCAAATATATTTTTTTTAATATTTAAATTTCTGTCAGCGTAAGTCTAGTTTTTTATTTGATCGCATTTACCGAAGATTGAATGAAGGGTTCTTGATTTATTTTTTTTTTCAGATAATTCAAAATTTGATGAGTATGAAAATTCTCCGGAGTAGCTAAGACTAAATAGATCTCTTTTTTTCTTTTGCTCAATACATTCAAAATTATTTTTTGAAATTTTATCTTTACCCATTTTGTATCTCCAGGAGCAATGAAAAACTTCCAGATATTCATTAGATTTCAACAAAACTAATTCTAAAAAATGAACATTTTTAATTCTTTTAATATCTTCAGTCTGCGAGAAAATTTGATTTTGATTATCCACAATCTCTTTTCTACTTCTAGATAATTTTATAGAGAATTTATTTAAGCCCAGATAGTTCAATATTTGAACATAATCATTACCTAAAAAGTGCAATCCACTTTGTTTTTTTGTAACACATGACATCAATTCTGCAGAGTAAGAAAAATTATAAATAAAAATGTAAAATAATAAAATTTTAGAAATCTTGTTCATTTAATGTTTTTAATTATACTATTGTAATTATATATGAAGAATTCTTTTTTAATTATTATCTCTGTTCTCATTCCACTAAATTGTTTTGCTGCCTGGTTTAAACTATTCTCAATTACTAACGCTGATCTATTTATTGACACAAAATCAATTTCAAGAGATCAAAATAAAATTTTTTTTTCACAACTAGTCAATTATAAAAAAAAACAGCCAAATGGCATGCTTTCTCTTGAAGTTTATTCAGAGGTAAATTGTAATAATTTGTCAATAAGAGAATTTAATTTTAAAGCTTACACAAAATCAATGGCTATGGGTGAGAATTTTTTAGAAAAGAAAAAAAAAAAAAACTGGAAAATTCCGGTAAAAGGTTCGAGCGCTTATTTTGTCAACGAAATTCTTTGTGACAGAGTTTCAAATTAAATTAGGTATTTTCTTTGTCAAATCTTAATATTTCCGGGAACCTTTCTATTTTTTTTTTTATAATTAGAAAAAAATCCCCAAAAAACAATAAATAAAATTAATATTAAAAAAAAGAATTTATAATATGATTTTTTAATTTTCACAATATCCTCTTACTTCTGTTTTGAAATATACCTCATTATTAATTTTGTAATAAAGCTTAATGAAACTTAAAAAACCATTTCGTCTATCCAATTTTATTAATGAAGATGATTCGCGATTTATTTTTTTTTCAGTAAAAAACTTAGAGTAACTAAAATCAAAAAAGTTTTCATTTACCTTTAAATAAAAAACAACCCTTTCTTTCAAATCCTTTTCTTTATTTACCCAAGAATACCTGCTTTCATCATTCAACCAGTTTTCATTAATATTGAGAAAAAGTTTAATTGGTTTTTTAGTGAATAATTTCTTTATTGCGAGTTCATCATTTTCTATTTCTTCAGAAATTTTACAAATATAAATAGTTTCTTTTGATTTAAGGTGACTTGAAAATACTATTAGTAATAAAAGTAAAAAGTATTTAATAATCATACAAATTTTAAATTAATCTTTTATTAAATTTTATTAAGTTTTGTTTTTGCCTTTTTAAGTTCTTCTATTCTATTTTCCAATAAAATCTTTGGATCATTGTTATTCAACTTACAGATTTTATTACCAAATTTTAAAGTTTTTCTATTAATAACAAATTCAACATCATTTCCTTTTAAAATCATAATATTTCTCAAATCAGTCCTGTATGTTCTACTATACTGATATATTTCATAAATGAATTTATCTAAGGAATAAAGAAGCACTTTTTTATCCTGCAAAAATTTAATTCCCCAATCATCTATACTATCAGAACTAGTAAAGCAAATTAATTGTTTTCCATTCAAATCGTTATCATAAGGGTCTTTGGTTTTTACCTCAATTGAGATAAGAAAGATTAAAAGACAAAAAAGCAGTTTGTATTTAAAGTCAAACATAAGAATCAATATTTTATCACTATCTAAGTAATTTATTCATTAAAAATTTTTATTAGGTTGTTCTACACACTTACCATCAAATTTATAGATTCCTTTAAGGGAGGAATGATTATCTGATTGAGGCTCAATCTGGAAATTTTTTATACTCTTATCTTTAGTTAATTCAAAATAGTCATATTCTCTTATTTCTTTAGAAATAACTCCTGATTGTTTTATTATTTTATATTTTATAAAAACTAAACTGTCTTTGGGTAAAGGAGTGTTTAAAAAAATCTCCTTGTCTGTAATTTTAAATTCATTAACTTCTAGATTTCTTAAAATTCCATTTGAAAAAATTATCTTTTTCTTATTCTCTGTTTTAAATTTTATATTAAGCATTTCACCACATTTCCATTCTTCACAAACTTTCTTGGGGTCAGGAGTTACATTTTTTGATGAAATCATTGATCCTTGTTTAAATTCTAAAAACTTAAAATTACAGTAAAAAGAAATTACTTCCTCATTTTTTGTTTGACCATCAAACGATAATAAAGAAAACGCAATGATTAAAAAATAAATTTTAAATTCTTTCATTAGATTTAGTTATAAAACTCCATTAATTATATATTTTAAAATTCTGACAACTTGATCTTGGTTCTTAGCAACAGCAGAGGCTGATGCATCAACCTCCTTCAATGCATGCTGATCTTCATCATTATGTATTATTATAATTGACTTATTTAGTGCTGAGGCATAGCCGGCATCAAAAGCTGCGTTCCATTGCTTATATTTATCCCCAAACTTCACAATCATTAGATCACAGTCCTTTATTGCTTTTTTTGTTTTAATTGAGTTTATTTTTGCTCCTTTGTTGTCTTTCCAAAAATTACTGTCCTCTTTTCCAAGAATTTCAACCCCACAATTATCAGATGCCTCATGATTTGTCGTTGGTGAAGAAAAAGAAATATCTAAATTTTCTTTTTGACACAATTTGATTATTTCATCTCTCCAATTAGTATGTATTTCACCAGATAAATAAACGTTTAACATTAATCACTCCTTTAACTATTAAGATTTATTTAATAAATATTTAAGCATTAAAATTAAATTCTTTTTAAACAGTTACAATTTTACTCTTTATTAAAAAAAAAAAAATAACATATTAATATGATGGTTCTTATAAATAAATTTCTTTTGTATATGCTGTTATTCACTATCTTCTTAGGTTTTAATTTATCATACGAAGCTTTTGCAAAAAACTTAAGTAAAGAGCAGATAAATAACGAAAAAAATATTGCAGGACAATGTGAAAGAGCATTGGAGTGGTATAACGACAACCCTCAACTTAAAGGGGAGTTTGTTCGTATTCTTGAATATTGTAAGACTTATGCAAAAGATTTAAGTCCTAACGGCTTTGAGACAAACATCATACTTTCTGATTTTGGAAGCATTAATGGGGTTAATACTAGGCCCAGAGATAGTATTCATCAAGGGATTGATATAATTGGATCTAAAAACCAATCTGTAATTGCCATTGCAGACGGAAAAGTTTTGGAAACCACAATTGAAGATTGCTGGGGTGGCACATTGGTTGTCGATCATGGCACCTCATTTGATGGCAAAAATTTAATTGTTATATATGGTCATGTAGGAGAATTTCTTGTTCAGGAAAACGATTATGTGAAAAGAGGTGAAGTTGTTGCAAAGCTTCCTGTAAAAGTTAATTTCCGTTGCATGGCTCGAGTAAGGCATTTACACCTGCAAATAGGTCAAAGGTATTGTAAAAAAGAAGAAAAAGATAATTGGGGATGCAAATATTTTATAAAAGATTTTTATAGATCTCTTAACCCTCACCTCTACTGGGCAGATGGTAAAAATAATATTACATGTTTCGAAAAAAAAAAAAGATATAAGAAAGGGACTATTACTTATCCATTCTTTTGTAAAAAGAAAGAAAACTTAAACAATTAGCTGTAAAATAATCTGTTTATTTATTTTTGTGCCTTTCTTAACACATTCTAAACATTAAAATAAGAATTATTGAGAAAAATCCACATTAAAGATTACTCGACAATTACAGATTAGACTTACTAAACTTTTTAAGTTTATTGCTTAAGTTAAAGTTTTTCTTCAATTTCATGAATATCATTATCAATATCTTCCATAAAACTTTTTATAACAACTAATTCTTCATTCAATTTCTCAATCTTAAAATTTAAATTAAAAATTAAACCCGTTATTAAAATAATAATAACTAATATCCCAATCAAACCAATATTTACTTTCATCATTCTTAACCTCCTTTATTTAAGACCTAAAAATTATTATAGTTGTCAACATAAACGTTTTTAATAAGTATTTTCATTTAGACCTTTTTTCCAAAAATTTTTTATATATATTCATCCATTCCCTTTCCGTCAAACCATTTAATTTAACATTACCCTCCTCCTCAGACTCCCAATCTTCCAATATAAAATCAGTAAAATCCATATTAATCTTTGAAAGTAAATCACAAAATTTATCTAATCCAATTTTATCTTCCATCATTCAATCGTACCTAATCTTTTTTGTTTTAAACGATTTTCTCACTTTAACACTCCTTTATTTTTTAAACTTCCAAATGTAGTGTGTAATTAGTGACTAAAACAAGATGTTAAAATAAATGAAATAGGTCACTAACGTATCGACTTTATGTATTTGTCAACCGAACTCAACCATGATTCAATTTCATTTTCTGTTTTCATACAACATGAAGTAATTGGAAATTTATCTTTTTGTAATTTAGTTAACCTATCATCCTCCTGACTTGGCTGAACAAACATAACACAATTTATTTCGTGGATAACACCATTATCAGCAGATGTGTTTTCATTCACAACTACCATATCCTTTACATACAAACTTTCTCTTTTAGAAAGTTGAATTGATTTGCTGGAAACAGTAATTTCTTCTGTGATTTTAGAGTTTAAGTCACTACTCGATTTTTGTCCTATTAAAATATGATCCAGTATCAACATTTTTCTTAAAGATGTATCTGACAAAATTTCATCATACACTTTTTTAGGCAAGGCATCGAAAGCTTTATTATTAGGAACAAAAATTGTCCAATTCCACGGAAATTCTTGTTCTAACGTTGCTTCAAGTTCTGTGTTATTTATATATGAGTAAAAAATTGATAAATTCGGATTTTCTCTAATAGTTTCGACAATCCCTTTTGCTTTTAAATCAAAATGAAATATAAAAAAACAAAATAAAGAAAAAAATTTTAAATACAACTTGTCTCCTTCCAGTTCAAAAAAAAAACTTACCCACAAACAAATATTTCAATATTCTTTTTTTGTAAATACGTTCATTATCATATTAATTATAACAATTAATTTATACCTTGGTAGAGTAACAAATAAAAATGACTAGAGGAATATGTATTGTCTAACCCATCAATCTCCAAATATTGCTATAGAATAAACTCTCTTATCTGTTCCCAGTTATTTTCATAATCTTCAAATGGGGTATCTGTACGAACTAAAATATAATCAGAACCTTTACTATCAGTTTTTTTATATTTTTGTGTAGAATCAAAATCCATTATAAAAAATCTAGGTTTTTTATCATTATTGTTAATAAGTTCAGGTACCTTTTTGCCATCATCATTTTTTACATAATGATATATTTGTGTGGCACAGAAAACATAAAAATCACATTTTTTTTTAGAATCATTTAGACGAAAACTAAAATCATTTTTATAATTATTACTTTTAACTTGGATTGTCGCACTTTTTTTTGATGCAGGATTCACACAAATTATATCATATGCTCTATGATTATAATAAGTTTTGTAACTTTCGATATCACGTATTAAAAGCTCTCCTAAAACTAGAAATTCAGAACCTGATGATGCTAATTTTGTATCTTTTCTTTTACTCATTCCACAGCAACCGAATGTTTTCTTATTATGGATATAAAGTTTAAATTTTTTCAATAATAAATTTTAATTTTTAAAATAAAAAATTGTTAAAAACTTACTTACTATTATATTAAACTATACAATTTTATTAACAATCAACTAAAGGAGGTGATCTGATGTCTAGTATTAATGATTTGAGTCAACTTAATAATTTTA
>MDSZ01241164.1_pt1 | contig 39754 bp, 47 predicted proteins | sample 811201 | NCBI WGS metagenome assembly MDSZ01 (sample SAMN05326647, study PRJNA326480) | marine metagenome | isolation source: seawater | place: Indian Ocean: North | collected 2010
AAGAAATTTTTTATTAACTCAACAATGGGTCCAGGGTTGCAAGTTGATCCAACAAGTGTTATGTAATTATAAATTTATTCTGTCACAGACTTCAGGTTGTTGTTGTTAACATTAAAATCCCTGAATAGATGGGTAAAGTCTATTTTTTACTCAGACAGTCTTTAGGAGATATAGTTAAGGTGCAAAGAACCGAAAAACAAGAGTATGTAAAGCAAATTAATTCTGATTTCAAAGAATCAGAGTTTCTTTTGGTTGCCGATTATAAAGGTCTAAACGTTGCAGAAATCTCATCCTTGAGAAATGAGATTAAAAGCAGTTCAGATTCAAATTTTAAAGTTGCTAAGAACACTCTTGTGAAAAGAGCCATAAAAGATACCAATTTTAAAATTGTAGAAAGACTTTTTTCTGGTCCAACATCGGTTGCATATTCTAATGATCCGGTTTCTACGTCAAAAGTTGCCGTAAAATTTGCTAAAGAAAATGAAAACTTCAAGATACTTGGAGGTGTCATGGGAGATAAGGAATTAAGTCTAGATGACATAAAAAACCTTGCATCTCTTCCTTCAATGGATGAGATTAGGGCAAAAATTGTTGGTTTACTTGTCTCAACTCAATCCAATATTGTATCTGTATTATCAACCAACCAATCAAACTTGGTTAGGGTTATAAAAAATAAATTTGAAAATAATAATTAATAATAAAGGAGTAAAAAATGGCTGATATACAAAAAATTGCTGAAGATTTGTCGACTTTAACCGTCTTGGAAGCCTCAGAACTAACTAAAATCTTAGAAGAAAAGTGGGGCGTTTCTGCTGCTGCACCGGTAGCAGTTGCTGCACCGGCAGGGGGTGCTCCAGCCGAAGCAGCTGGTGAGGAAAAGACTGAATTTGAAATTCATCTTGCCACATCAGGTGATAAAAAAATCAATGTTATTAAAGAAGTTAGAACAATAACAGGGCTTGGTTTAAAAGAAGCAAAGGATCTAGTTGAAGGGGCCCCTAGTAAATTAAAAGACGGTGTAAAAAAGGAAGATGCTGAAAAGTTCAAGAAGCAGCTAGAAGAAGCTGGCGCAACTGTAGAACTTAAGTAGCATCATTATGAAAAAGTCTTTCACAGATAAACATAATATAAGAAAAAGTTTTGGACAAATACCTGACCTAGTGGATATGCCTAATCTACTTGAGATCCAGAAAAACTCCTACGATCTTTTCTTGCAAAAAGATATTAAACCTGAAGATAGGGAGGATATTGGCTTGCAAGCTGTATTTAATAAGGTCTTTCCAATAACTGATTTTTCTGGAGTTGCAGAACTTAGATTTGTAAAATACGAGCTTGAGGAACCAAAGTATGACGTTGAAGAATGTATACAAAGAGGGGGCACATTTGGATCTTTGCTTAAAGTTACATTAAATTTAATTATTAGAGAAATTGATGAAGAAACTGGTGTTTCATCAGTTAAAGACATTAAAGAACAAGACGTTTATCTTGGAGATATGCCTCTCATGACCTCTAGAGGAACTTTTGTATTTAATGGCACAACAAGAGTTGTGGTCTCTCAAATGCATAGATCTCCAGGTGTTTTTTTTGATCATGATAAAGGAAAAAGCCATTCAACAGGAAAGTTTCTTTTTGCTTCAAGACTAATACCATATAACGGTTCATGGATTGATTTTGAATTTGATCCAAAAGATTTAATGTATGTTAGAATAGATAAAAGAAGAAAAGTGTTAGCTTCATCCTTATTACTAGCACTAGATAACAAGAAGTCACAAGAATACAGAGAAAGTTGTAACAAATCTGATAAAGAAATAGATTATAATAAAATTAATGGTATGACTCATGAAGAGTTGTTCTCATATTTTTATAAATCTCAAGTCGTGAAAAGAAAAAAAGATGGTTGGGAGGTAGATTATAATAAGGAAGATTTCATTGGTGTAAAGTTAGAATCAGATCTTATTTCTTCGGAAACTGGTAAAACTTATGCAACAGTAGGAGATAAGTTTAATATTTTGATTGAAAAGAAACTTTCAGATGATTCTGTAAAAAAACTATTTTTTGATGATGAAAACTTAAAAGGTAACTTCTTAGCAAACGATATTTATGACGCCAAAACTGGGATAATTTCCTTTGAAGCAGGAGATGAAATTGATGATAATGTTATTAAATACTTATCGGATAATAAAATTGATGAAATTCAAATACTTCATTTAAATTCGAATCAACAGGGATCATACATCCGCGACACATTTTTTGCAGATAAAAATAAGAATAGAAATGATGCCATCACCGAAATCTACAAAATTCTTCGACCCGGTGAACCACCTACTGTAGAAGCTGCTGATAAATTATTCAGAAGTCTTTTCTTTGACAGAGAACGCTATGATTTATCACCAGTTGGTAGATTGAAAATTAACTCAAGATTAAACCTTGATACAGATTTAAACTTAAGGGTACTTGAAAATAATGATATTATTCAGATTGTAAATTATTTAGCAGGCCTAAAGGATGGAAACGGACATATAGATGATATTGATCACTTGGGCAATAGAAGAGTGAGATCCGTTGGCGAGCTACTAGAGAATCAATACACTTTAGGCGTTATAAGAATGGAGAGAGCCATAAAAGAAAGAATGACAAACGCCCCAGATATCGAAACTGTTATGCCTAACGATCTTGTTAATCCTAAACCAGCTTCTGCAGCTATAAGGGAATTTTTTGGACAAAGTCAACTTTCTCAATTTATGGATCAAACAAACCCCCTATCTGAAATTACTCATAAAAGAAGATTATCTGCTCTTGGACCGGGTGGTTTGTCAAGAGAAAGGGCTGGTTTTGAAGTTAGAGATGTTCATCCCTCGCATTATGGAAGGATTTGTCCAATAGAGACCCCAGAAGGTCCAAATATTGGTTTGATAAACTCTCTAGCTACATATTCTAAAGTAAATAATTACGGCTTTATCGAGACGCCTTACAGAAAAGTTGAAAAATCTAAAGTAACATCAGAAATTGTTTACCTTTCAGCAATGGAAGAAGAAAAATATGCAATTGCTCAAGCTAATGAACCACTTAAAGGCAATGGTTCTTTTGAGAGATCTTTAATTTCGTGTAGAAAAAGTGGAGATTTTCTGATGCTTGACCCACAAGATGTTGACTATATTGATGTTTCGCCAAAACAACTAGTATCAGTTGCCGCAGCTCTTATTCCTTTTCTTGAAAACGATGATGCTAACAGAGCTCTGATGGGATCAAATATGATGAGGCAAGCAGTTCCTTTACTGAAAAGTCAATCTCCTTATGTTGGAACTGGAATGGAATCAGTAGTTGCAAGAGATTCTGGTGTGGTCGTCGTAGCCAAAAGATCTGGAAATGTAAATCAGGTAGATTCATCAAGAATTGTTATAAGCGCAACACAAAAAGGGAAAAATGATACAGGAGTAGATATCTACAGACTTAGTAAGTTTCAAAGGTCTAATCAAGATACATGTATTAATCAAACACCATTAGTTAGAGAAGGTGATTATGTAGAAAAAGGTGATATAATTGCCGATGGACCTGCATCAAAGATTGGAGAACTTGCTTTAGGAAAGAACGTCACTGTGGCTTTTATGCCCTGGAATGGTTATAATTATGAAGACTCTATTCTTATATCTGAGAAACTGGTTGTGGATGATGTTTTTACTTCAATCCACATACAAGAATTTGAGGTGCTGGCAAGGGATACTAAGCTTGGACAAGAAGAAATTACTAGAGATATCCCAAATATTGGCGAAGAATCGTTAACAAACCTGGATGAAGCTGGTATCGTCCATATTGGGGCAAAGGTTAATCCGGGAGATATATTGGTAGGAAAAGTTACACCAAAAGGTGAGTCGCCGATGACTCCTGAAGAAAAGTTATTAAGAGCAATATTTGGAGAAAAAGCTGCAGATGTTAAAGATACTTCTTTAAGATTGCCACCAGGTGTTACTGGAACTGTTGTTGAAGTTAGAGTTTTCTCTCGACGTGGAATAGATAAAGACGAGAGATCTCTATCAAATGAAAGAATGCAAATTGAGCAACTTCATATTGATATGGAGGACGAAAGATTTATTCTTGAGTCAAGTTTTGCAGAAAATCTTAAGTCTTTATTATTAAATCAAGATTACGTAAGCGGTCTAGACAAAAAACCTACTAATAGCAAGTTGTCTAAAGAAATTTTAGATGGAGAAAAACTATCTCAATTAAAGAATATTATTATCAAATCTGACACAGCTATGAAAAAAATTGAATCATTAAATGATGCATTTAAGAATAGTTTAGATTTACTTAATCAAACATTTCAGTCAAAGGTCGACAAAGTTCAATCCGGCGATGAACTAATGCCAGGTGTAATGAAATTAGTCAAAGTTTTTGTTGCTGTTAAAAGACAGTTAGCTCCAGGAGATAAAATGGCAGGAAGACATGGAAATAAAGGAGTTATATCTAGGATAATTCCTGTAGAAGATATGCCTTACATGGAAGACGGAACTCCGGTTGATATTGTTCTCAATCCGCTTGGAGTGCCCTCTAGGATGAATGTAGGTCAAATTCTTGAAACACATTTAGGGGCGGCCTCTGTTGATTTGGGAAAAAAGTTTTATGAATTAGCAAGTGATGCTAACACTCAAAAAAGCAATTTGGATAAAATTAAAAAATTATTTAAAAGCGTTTATGGTGAAGAAATCTTTAATGAAAGAATATCAAAATTAAAAGATGATGAAATTATACAAAGAGCAATTCAATTAAGAAACGGGGTACCTTTTGCTACTCCTGTTTTTGATGGTGCAAAAGAATTTGATATAAATGATTTTTTTAAAATGGCTTCCAGTTCAACAAGTGGTCAAAAGAAACTTGTGGATGGGAGAACTGGTAATTACTTTGACAGGGAAATTACTGTAGGTCAAATATACATGCTTAAGTTAAATCATTTGGTTGATGATAAAATTCATGCCAGATCAATTGGTCCATACAGTCTTGTAACGCAACAACCACTTGGAGGTAAAGCTCAATTTGGTGGGCAAAGATTTGGTGAAATGGAAGTTTGGGCGCTTGAAGCATATGGTGCCTCTTATACATTACAAGAAATGTTAACTGTGAAATCTGATGATGTCTCTGGAAGAACTAAAGCTTATGAAACAATTGTTAGAGGAGATGACAATATTGAATCAGGTATTCCTGAATCATTTAACGTCCTTATCATGGAATTGAAGTCGCTTGGTTTAAACGTTGAACTTTTAGAAAGAAATGTAAATTAGGGGTAAAATATGAACGAATTAATGAAATTGATTGAAAAGCCTAGTCTAGTTAATTTTGATCACTTAAGAATATCTATAGCAAGTCCAGATGAAATTGTATCATGGTCGCATGGAGAGATTAAAAAACCAGAAACAATTAATTACAGAACATTTAAACCTGAAAGAAGTGGTCTTTTTTGTGCGAGAATTTTTGGACCAATAAAAGATTATGAGTGTGTTTGTGGCAAATATAAAAGAATGAAATTCAAAGGCATTATTTGTGAAAAATGTGGAGTGGAAGTTACACTTACCAAAGTTAGAAGAGAAAGGATGGGTCACATTCCTCTAGCTGCGCCAGTTGCACATATTTGGTTTTTAAAGTCTTTGCCTAGCAGAATAGGTCTGCTTCTTGATCTTGCTCTTAAAGATTTAGAAAAAGTCTTATATTTTGAAAGCTTTATTGTAACAGAACCAGGTATGGTTAAATCCCTAAAGAAATTTCAAATTCTGAGTGATGAAGAAAACTCTAGCCTTCAAGAAGAATATGGTGACAGTTTCCAGAGCATGATAGGTGCTGAAGCAATTCAGAAACTTTTATCAGAGATTGATTTGAAAGAAGAACAAAAGGTTGTAAGAGAAGAATTAGCATCAACCTCATCAGAGACAAAAAAGAAAAAGTTGGTTAAAAGATTAAAATTGGTTGAAGCATTTATTAGTTCAAAGTTAAAACCTGAATGGATGATACTTAATGTTATTCCTGTTATACCTCCAGAGCTAAGACCGCTCGTTCCTCTTGATGGGGGCAGATTTGCAACCTCAGACTTAAATGATCTTTACCGAAGAGTAATTAACAGAAACAATAGGCTTCAAAGGTTGCTGACTTTAAAAGCACCGGATATTATCGTTAGAAATGAAAAAAGAATGCTTCAGGAAGCCTGTGATGCTTTATTTGATAATGGTAGAAGAGGAAGGGTAATTACCGGAACAAATAAAAGACCTCTTAAATCTCTTTCTGATATGTTAAAAGGAAAACAAGGGAGGTTTAGACAAAATTTACTTGGTAAAAGAGTTGATTATTCTGGAAGGTCAGTCATAGTTGTAGGTCCTGAACTCAAGTTACATCAATGCGGGATACCGAAAAAGATGGCAATAGAATTATTTAAGCCATTCATTTACTCAAAGCTTGAAAAGTATAATCTAGCCACAACTGTCAAAGCAGCAAAAAAAATGGTCGAAAAAGAAAGACCAGAAGTATGGGACATCCTGGCTGAAGTTATAAGAGAACATCCTGTTTTGTTAAATCGTGCACCAACACTTCATAGGTTGGGAATTCAAGCCTTCGAGCCAATTCTTATTGAAGGTAAAGCTATTCAACTTCATCCTCTAGTTTGCACAGCATTCAATGCTGATTTTGATGGGGATCAAATGGCTGTTCACGTTCCACTATCACTAGAGTCGCAATTAGAGGCGAGAGTCCTTATGATGTCAACAAATAATATTCTTTCGCCTGCCAATGGAAAACCAATAATTGTTCCTTCTCAGGATATGATTTTAGGACTTTATTATTTGAGTCTTAAAAGCCCCGGAGGTTTAGGTGAGGGAATGATTTTTTCCTCTATTGAAGAATTAATGGCTGCCATCGATCGAAAGATCGTATCTCTTCATTCTTCTATCAAATGCAGATATAATACTGTAAACGAAAATTTTGAACCAGTTACTCAAACTATTTCTACAACTCCAGGTAGAATGATAATAAGTGAAGTCCTTCCTAAACACCCTAAGGTAAGTTTTGAGATAATTAATAAAGTATTAACTAAAAGGGAGATAAGTAATGCTATTGATCTTGTTTATAGGCACTGTGGACAAAAGAAAACAGTTATCTTCGCTGATAAATTAATGGAAATTGGTTTTAGAGAAGCTTGTAAGGCTGGAATTTCTTTTGGTAAAGATGATCTTTTAATTCCTTCAACGAAAACAAATCTCTTAAGCGATACAGAAAAGAAGGTCAAATCTTATGAAAAACAATATTCTGAGGGTTTAATTACCAAAGGAGAAAAATATAATAAAGTAGTTGATGCTTGGGCAAAATGCTCTGATTCAGTTGCAGATGAAATGATGAAAATCCTTGTTCCTAATGAAGCTGACAAAGTCGAGAATTTTAACTCTGTTTTCATGATGGCAGATTCTGGCGCAAGAGGATCAGCTGCTCAGCTAAAACAATTATCAGGTATGAGAGGTCTTATGGCAAAACCATCCGGAGAGATTATTGAAACACCAATTGTCTCAAATTTTAAAGAAGGCTTAACAGTTTTAGAATATTTCAATTCAAGTCATGGAGCTAGAAAAGGATTGGCTGATACAGCACTCAAAACTGCAAATTCTGGATATTTAACAAGAAGGTTAGTTGATGTTGCGCAAGACTCAATAATTACTGTGCCTGACTGTTTTACCTCAAAATTTATAACACTTAATGAATTAGTTGAAGGAGGTGAGGTGGTTGAACCCTTGTCTGAAAGAGTTCTTGGCAGAACTTTAGCTGAAGATTTAATTGACAAAGAAAACAATAAAGTTATTGCAAAATCTGGCGATATTGTTTCAGAAGAACATCTTGCTCTAATTGATAAAGTTGGCTTTGAACAGATAAAAGTTAGATCTGTACTTAGCTGTGAAGCCGAATTTGGTGTTTGTGCAAAATGTTACGGAAGAGATTTGGCAAGAGGCACTCTGGTTAATGTTGGCGAGGCGGTAGGCGTGATTGCTGCTCAATCAATAGGAGAGCCTGGAACCCAATTAACCATGAGAACTTTTCATATTGGAGGTGCGGCACAAAAAGGAACAGAGATTTCTAATATAGAATCTAAAGTTAAAGGAACAGTTAGGTACTTAAATCTTAAGTCAGCCAATGACAGTAATAAAAATCATATTAATATGTCTAGAAATGCCTCTCTCTTAGTGCTTGATGAAAATAAAAAGGAAAGAGCAAAGCATAGGTTACCGTTTGGATGTAAAATTAATTTTAAAGAAGGAAGTGCTGTTAAGCCAAGTGATATTGTGGCTGAGTGGGATCCATTTACATTACCGATTATTTCGCAGATTGATGGTATAGTAAAATTTAAAGATCTTGAAGAAGGCACAACTACCAGAGAAATAATTGACGAGTCAACTGGACTTTCAAGTAACATTGTAATGGATTGGAAACAACAAGCAAAAAACCAAGATTTAGTTCCTAGGATTGAAATTCATGATAAAAAATCTAAAGGCAAAGTCTTAATCTTAGAGAATGGAAGCCCAGCAAATTACGAATTAACGGTAGATTCAATAATTAGTGCTAATAATGGTCAGAGTATAAAACAAGGCGACGTTATTGCTCGTGTTCCAAAAGAATCAAGTAAAACAAAAGATATAACGGGTGGTTTGCCAAGAGTTGCAGAGTTATTTGAAGCCAGAAAACCAAAAGATCATGCAATAATTGCAGAAGTATCTGGAAAGATTGAATTTGGTAAAGATTATAAAATGAAAAGAAAAATTTCAATCGTCCCCGAAGATTCTGAACTACCTCCAGTCGAATATGTTATTTCAAAATCAAAACACTTAACAGTTCAGGAAGGTGACTTTGTTGAGATAGGCGATATTCTTGTTGATGGTAATTCTGTTCCTCATGATATTTTAAGAGTCAAAGGTGTGGAAGCTTTAGCTACTTATTTAACGAAAGAAGTTCAAGATGTTTACAGGCTTCAGGGTGTAAAAATAAATGATAAACACATAGAAGTCATTGTTAGACAAATGATGCAAAAAGTGGAGGTCACCGATGCAGGTGAGACAACTCTATTAGCAGGTGAGCAAGTAAGTAGAAAAGAGTTTAATGAACAAAACATTAAAGCAGAAAAAGAAAACAGAAAACCTGCTAAAGGTCATCAAATTTTACTTGGAATTACTAAAGCATCACTTCAAACTGATAGTTTTGTTTCTGCAGCATCTTTCCAAGAAACCACTAGAGTTCTAACTGAAGCTTCTGTATCTGGAAAAGTCGATAGTTTGATGGGACTTAAAGAAAATGTTATAGTTGGAAGATTAGTGCCATGTGGCACAGGATCTTTCATGTCACAAGTTAAATTAGAGGCTAATAAAAAAGATAAAGAGTTGCTCAGCAAAGCAACTCCAAGTGAAGAAAATAATTCTTAATATTTTTTTTTATCTTTAGTTGACAGCCTATTAAGATGTGTTAGTTTTCAACCAATAATTGGTAGTGGTTTTAGACCAAACACAATTTCAAACTTTATTTTTTAAGGAAAAAAATGCCTACTATAAACCAGTTAATCAGATCGCCTAGATCTAAACAATTGAAAAGGAACAAAGTACCTGCACTGGAGAGATGTCCGCAAAAAAGAGGTGTTTGTACTAGAGTTTATACAACAACTCCAAAAAAGCCTAACTCAGCCCTAAGAAAAGTTGCTAGAGTTAAACTTACTAACGGATTTGAAGTTACAAGTTATATACCAGGCGAAGGACATAACTTGCAAGAGCACTCAGTTGTTCTAATTAGGGGTGGGAGAGTTAAGGACTTACCTGGAGTTAGATATCACGTCTTAAGAGGAATTCTTGATACAGAGGGTGTTAAAAATAGAAAACAAAGAAGATCCAAGTATGGAGCTAAAAGACCTAAGTAGAATAAAATGTCCAGAAGAAGAAAAGCAGAAAAAAGGGAAATAATTCCAGACACAAAGTACAATGACAAGGTTTTGTCAAAATTTATAAATATAGTAATGTTTGATGGAAAAAAATCTAAATCTGAAAAAATAGTTTATGATGCACTCGAAATAGCATCAAAAAAACTTAAGATTTCAAAACCAATTGATTTATTTAGAAATGCATTGAATAATGTTAAGCCTGGAATTGAAGTAAGATCAAGAAGAGTCGGTGGAGCAACATATCAAGTGCCAGTCGAGGTTAGGAATGAAAGGGCACAAGCATTAGCAATAAGATGGATTGTTGATGCATCGAGAAAAAGAAATGAGAAATCAATGGTTGATAGGTTGGCTCAGGAACTTGCTGATGCACATGAAAATAAAGGAACCTCTATTAAGAAAAGAGAAGACACGCATAAAATGGCTGAGGCCAACAGAGCGTTTGCTCATTACAGGTGGTAATTATGACCAGAAAAACGGATTTAAACAATTACAGAAATATTGGAATTATGGCTCATATAGATGCTGGAAAAACTACCACTACCGAAAGGATTTTATATTATACTGGGGTATCTCATAAAATAGGTGAGGTGCATGATGGTGCAGCAACGATGGACTGGATGGAACAAGAGCAGGAAAGAGGCATAACTATAACCTCCGCTGCGACAACTTGTTTTTGGAACGACAAAAGAATTAACATAATAGATACACCAGGACACGTTGATTTTACAATTGAAGTTGAAAGATCTCTAAGAGTTCTTGACGGAAGTGTTTGTGTGTTTGACTCTGTGGCAGGGGTTGAACCTCAGTCAGAGACAGTTTGGAGGCAAGCTGATAAGTATGGGGTTCCAAGAATGTGTTTTGTGAATAAAATGGATAGAATTGGAGCTAATTTTTATAGATGTGTGGATATGATTGTCGATAGGCTTGGGGCTTCTCCATTGGTTCTTCAGTTGCCTTTGGGTTCAGAATCAAATTTTAAAGGTGTTATAGATTTAGTTAGAATGAAAGCAATTGTTTGGCAGGAAGAAACTCTTGGTGCCAAGTTTGCAGATGAAGAAATTCCTGCTGATATGTTAGAAGAAGCTAATAAATATAGAGAAAGAATGGTTGAAACAGTTGTAGAGTTAGACGATACCATCATGGAAAAGTATCTTGATGGTACTACTCCGTCAGAGGAACAATTAAAATCTCTGATTAGAAAAGGTACTATTAGTAGTAAGTTTGTTCCAGTCCTTTGCGGCAGTGCTTTTAAAAATAAAGGAGTTCAACCGATGTTGGACGCCGTTGTTGATTTTTTACCTTCACCATTAGATGTTCCAGCTATTAAAGGAGTAAAATATAATAATGAAGATGAAGCTATTACTAGAAAAAGTTCAGATGCTGAACCATTCTCAGCACTTGCTTTTAAAATTATGAATGACCCGTTTGTAGGTTCACTGACTTTCATGAGAGTCTACTCTGGTAAAATTGAAGCAGGTAGTTCCGTCTTGAATTCTGTTAAAGATAAAAGAGAAAGATTTGGAAGAATGCTCCAAATGCATTCAAACTCAAGAGAAGATATTAAAACAGCATATGCAGGTGATATTATTGCTGTAGCTGGACTCAAAGATACTACAACTGGTGACACACTTTGTGATGCAGAAAATGCAGTGATCCTAGAGCGCATGGAATTTCCGGACCCTGTTATTGAAGTTGCAGTAGAGCCAAAAACAAAAGCTGATCAGGAAAAAATGGGTATTGCTCTTCAAAGACTTGCTGCTGAGGATCCTTCTTTTAAAGTTAGTATTGATCATGAATCCGGTCAGACTGTCATGAAGGGTATGGGCGAGCTACATCTAGAGATCTTAGTTGACCGTATGCTAAGAGAATTTAAAGTTGATGCAACCGTTGGTGCTCCACAAGTAGCTTACAGGGAAACAATTACACAATCAGCTTCGGTTGACTATACTCATAAGAAACAGTCGGGCGGTGCAGGACAATTTGCTAAAGTTGTGATGGAATTTCAGCCATTAGACAAAGGTGAAGGAGTTGTTTTTGAAAGCAAAATTGTGGGAGGTAGAGTTCCAAAAGAATATATACCTGGTGTTGAAAAGGGAATAAAGTCATCTACAGAGACAGGATTTCTCGCTGGATTTCCTGTTATTGATTTTAAATGCACCCTTGTTGATGGAGCTTTTCATGATGTTGATTCAAGTGTTATGGCTTTTGAGATTGCAGCCAGAGCTGCTTTTAGGGAAGCAATGCCAAAAGCTAAAGCGGTATTATTGGAACCAATGATGAAGGTTGAAGTTGTTACACCAGAAGAATATATGGGGGATATAATTGGTGATTTAAATTCAAGAAGAGGACAAGTTTCAGGCATGGAGCAAAGAGGAGTTAATCATGTTGTAAATGGTATGGTTCCATTAGCTAATATGTTTGGATATGTAAACAATTTACGTTCTATGAGCCAGGGTAGAGCAAGTTATACAATGACTTTTGATCATTATGAAGAAGTACCACATAATGTAGCAGAAGAAGTTAAAGAAAAAGTTTCTGGTTAACTTATTTATGAAGGAGTAATAAAAATGGCAAAAGAAAAATTTGATAGAAGTAAACCGCATTGTAATATTGGTACAATCGGTCACGTTGATCACGGTAAGACAACATTAACAGCTGCAATTACCAAAGTTTTGGCTGAAACTGGAGGAGCTACTGCGATGGACTATGCTCAGATCGATAAAGCACCTGAAGAAAAAGAAAGAGGTATTACAATCTCAACTGCACATGTTGAATATCAAACGGAAAAAAGACACTATGCCCATGTTGACTGCCCAGGCCATGCTGACTATGTAAAAAACATGATTACAGGAGCTGCTCAAATGGATGGAGCTATACTTGTTGTATCAGCTGCAGATGGACCAATGCCTCAAACTAAAGAACATATTCTACTAGCAAGACAAGTTGGTGTTCCATCAATAGTAGTTTTCATGAATAAAGTCGATCAGGTTGACGATCCTGAGCTTCTTGATTTGGTAGAAATGGAAGTAAGAGAATTGTTATCCAAATACGAGTTCGATGGAGATAATATTCCAATTGTTAAGGGCTCAGCTTTAGCTGCAATTGAAGGTACTAATGAAGATACAGGAAAGAAGGCAATTTTGGAGTTAATGCAAAAAGTTGATGAACACATACCCCAGCCTGCTCGACCATTAGATCAAGATTTTCTGATGCCCATAGAGGATGTATTCTCTATTTCAGGAAGAGGAACGGTGGTAACCGGAAGAGTTGAAAGAGGTGTTGTTAACGTTAATGATGAAATAGAAATCACTGGAATAAAGGAAACCCAAAAGACTGTTTGTACCGGAGTCGAGATGTTCAGAAAACTGTTAGATAGAGGAGAAGCCGGTGATAATGTCGGAGTGCTTTTAAGAGGAACTAAAAGAGAAGAAGTTGAAAGAGGTCAAGTTCTTGCTAAACCAGGTTCTATAAAACCGCATAAAAAATTTAAAGCTGAAGCTTACGTTTTAAATAAAGACGAAGGTGGAAGGCATACCCCTTTTTTTAAAAATTATCGACCTCAGTTTTATTTTAGAACAACTGATGTTACTGGAACAATTGAGCTTCCCTCTGGAACAGAAATGGTGATGCCTGGGGATAATGTCTCTGTTACTGTTGAATTACTTACACCAATTGCAATGGACAAAGGATTAAAGTTTGCAATCAGAGAAGGTGGCAGAACAGTAGGTGCCGGTGTTGTAGCTGAAATTATTGAATAGTTTGAGATAGATAGGATCTTCACCATGGCAAATCAGAATATTCGTATAAGACTTAAGGCTTTCGATCATAGAGTTTTAGATCAAACAACCCTGGAGATCGTCAATACTGCAAAAAGAACTGGTGCAAATATTAAAGGTCCTATCCCACTTCCAACAATCATTGAAAAATTTACTGTTTTGAAATCTCCTCATGTTGATAAAAAATCTAGAGACCAACTTGAGTTAAGAACTCATAAAAGAATGATGGATATAACAGAGTGGACACCTCAAACTGTTGATGCTCTTCAAAAGTTAGAGTTGGCTGCAGGTGTTGACATAGAGATTAAGTTATAAGAGGAAATTATGAGAATAGGATTGCTAGCTGAAAAAATTGGTATGACAAGATTTTACGATAAAAACATGATTAATCATTCCGTTACTGTTCTTAAAATTAAAGACTGCAGAGTCGTATCTATAAAAAACTCTGAAAAGCACGGATATAACTCTATAACACTTTCTCATGGCAATGTTAGTAAGAAAATTAATAAATCTTTTAGAGGTTTCTTAAAAAAAAACAACTTAAAACCTTTTTCATATTCCAATGAGTTCAGGGTTTCTGATTCTGGTAAATTCAAGGTGGGAGAAGTTATAGATGCTTCAAGTTTTGTAATTGGACAGTTTGTAGATGTTTCTTCAAACTCTATTGGAAAGGGTTTTGCAGGAGGAATGAAAAGACATAATTTTTCTGGTAATAGAGCTACACATGGAGTTTCAATTTCTCACAGATCCCACGGATCGACTGGACAGTGTCAAGACCCTGGAAAAGTATTTAAAGGAAAAAAAATGGCCGGTAGATTGGGTAACAAAAAAGTCACTATTCAAAATCTTAAAGTTTTAAATATTGACATTGAAAATAATCTTCTAGTTATTAAAGGAGCTGTTCCTGGACACAAAGGTTCACTTATAAGGGTTGTAGACTCGGTAAAAAAAAATCAGGATATAAAAGTTGCTAATGATAATAATTTGGATCTTAACGAGAAAAGGACTCCAGAACAAAATAACGAAAACATACTCAACAATCAAAATAATAAAACTACTAATGACGCATCAGTTGAGCCCAAAGGATCACCAGAAATAAAAACTGATGTTGCTTCAGATAATTCTAAAAGTGAAGATAATAAAGACAATACAAAAGTGGAAAACATTTAAATGACATCTATGAAAGAAAATATTAGCACACTTGATAATAAAACGCTCAAAGAAATTAGTCTCGAAAAGTCAATTTTTGGTGTTGAAGTTAATCAGGAAATCATCCATAGGATGGTAAGGTACCAATTAGCAAAAAAAAGAAGTGGAAATCATAAAACTAAAGGTATTTCAGAAATATCTGGAACTACAAAAAAACCATTTAAACAAAAAGGAACAGGTAGTGCTCGTCAGGGTAGTAAAAGGTCGCCGCAAATGCGAGGAGGGGCAGTTATTTTTGGTCCTCAGGTTAGATCACACGAGCATAAGCTTCCAAAGAAAATTAAAAGACTTGCTCTAAAAATGGCTTTATCACAAAAACTTAAAGATGGAAAATTAAAGATACTAAATGAATTTAAAATTTCAAAACCCAAGACAAGCTTATTTAAAAATAAACTAAATAATATGAAGGTTGATTCTGCTTTATTCATTGATAATTCAGATATAGACAAAAATTTTTTTATTGCTTCAAAAAATATTCCAAAGATTGACGTTCTTCCATTAGTAGGACTAAATGTTTATGACATTCTAAAAAGAGAATTTCTTATATTTTCTGAAAGTGCAGTTGCTGGAATTCAAGAAAGGTTAATGAAATGAAGAAAGTTTCGGATGAAAAAATATTTGAAATAATCAGAAACCCTCTTGTTTCTGAAAAATCTACTTATGTATCTCAGTTCAACTATTATGTTTTTAAAGTTTCGCCTAAATCTAAAAAGCCTGAAATAAAACAAGCTGTTGAGAAACTTTTTAATGTTAAGGTTTTATCAGTTAATACTTTAAATCAAAATGGAAAAATAAAAAAATTTAGAAACTTAAAAGGTAAAAGACCTGACTTCAAGAAAGCGTTTGTTAAGTTGGCTGAAGGTAATACTATCGACACTACGGTTGAGGTTAAATAAATCATGGCATTGAAACAATATAAACCCAATACTGCCGGTCAAAGAGGTCTGGTGTTAACGGACAAAAGTGAACTTTATAAAGGAAGCCCTTATAAGAAACTTACCAAAGGTTTAACCAAAAGTGGTGGTAGAAATAATTACGGACATCTCACTTCTAGACGTCAAGGTGGAGGTCATAAAAGAAAATATAGGATTATTGACTTTAAAAGAAACTTATTAGATAAAGCAGCAATAGTTGAGAGAATAGAATATGACCCTAATAGAACTGCCAATATAGCTTTAATAAAATATGATGATGGACATTATTCCTATATAATTTCTCCCCAAAACTTGAAAGTTGGTGAAAAAATAGTTTCTTCAGATAAAGCAGCAATCAAAATAGGTAATTGTATGCAATTGAAGAACATACCAACGGATACGTTAATTCACAATGTAGAAATGAAGCCAGGAAAAGGGGGGCAGCTTAATAGATCTGCCGGAACTTACAGTCAACTTATTGGGAAAGATGCAGAGTATGCGCAAATAAAACTTTCCTCCGGAGAGATAAGAATAGTTCGCATAGAGTGCAGAGCAACTATTGGCATGGTATCTAACCCAGATAATAAAAATGTTAAGTTAGGAAAAGCTGGTAGAAAAAGATGGATGGGCATCAGACCTGTTGTCAGAGGAGTTGCGATGAACCCAGTTGACCACCCCCATGGTGGTGGTGAAGGAAGAACGTCTGGTGGGCGAAACCCTGTGTCTAGAAAGGGGTTTTCAGCAAAAGGTAAAAAAACCAGGAAAAATAAACGTACTGACAAATATATACTTAGAAGAGGAAAAAAATAATGTCAAGATCAGTTTGGAAAGGTCCATTTGTGGACATGTACTTAGTCAAAAAAGCAGAAACTGTCAAAAACTCTGGACGAAACGATGTTATTAAAACTTGGTCAAGAAGATCAACTATACTTCCTGAGTTTGTTGGTTTAACTTTTGGTGTGCATAATGGTAAAAAACATATACCTGTTACTGTAAGTGAGAATATGGTTGGGCACAAGTTTGGTGAATTTTCTCCTACTAGAACTTATAAAGGCCATAATGCCGATAAAAAAACATCATAAAGAAAGAAAAAAAATGGCAGATAAAATAGAAAAACAAGAAACAATGGTAGTTAAGGCAATAGGAAAGTCTCTAAAATCTAGTCCTCAAAAGACGAACTTGGCTCTTGGTTTGATAAGAGGTTTAAAAGTAGATAAAGCAATTAATAATCTAGAATTCTCAAAAAAAAGAATTTCTAATGATGTTCTCAAAATTCTCAAATCAGCTATTTCTAATGCTGAAAATAACCATCAATTGGATATTGATAAGTTATTTGTTAAAGAAGCTAGTGTTGGAAAATCAATGGTTCTAAAAAGATTCAGACCAAGAGCTAGAGGAAGAGCTGGAAAAATCTTAAAAACTTTTTCAAAAATTAGAATATTAGTTCAAGAAAAAGAAGAACCAAAGATTGAAAAATCAAATAAAGTTGAACAAAAAAAGAAAGAAGAAAATGGGTCAAAAAACTAATCCAATAGGTCTAAGATTAGGAATAATAAGGTCATGGGAATCAAGATGGTTTTCAGAGAAAAGTTATTCCGATTTGCTTCAAGAAGACATTAATCTAAGAAAGTTTCTGCAGAAAAAATTGAGTTCTGCAGGGATATCAAAAATTGTGATAGAAAGACCGGCAAAGCTTGCAAATATAATTTTATATACATCAAGACCTGGTGTCATAATTGGTAAAAAAGGTTCAGATATTGAAAAGTTAAAGAAATCTGTAAGCAAGATGGTCAGTGGAGAGGTGAGTATCAATATAGTGGAAATAAAGAAACCAGAGCTTGATTCTCAACTTGTAGCCGATAATATTGCTCAACAACTCGAAAAAAGGGTTGCATTTAGAAGAGCAATGAAAAGGGCTGTTCAATCGGCAATGCGTCTTGGTGCGGAGGGAATTAGAGTTAATTGTAGTGGAAGACTCGGTGGAGCAGAAATTGCTAGAACCGAATGGTACAGAGAAGGAAGAGTTCCTTTGCATACATTAAGAGCAGATGTTGACTATGGTGTTTCAAGAGCTAATACAACTTATGGTATTTGTGGAGTTAAGGTATGGATATTTAAGGGGGAAAAATTTGATAGAGAAAACAGTCTTAATGAAGTTGATAATAAGATAACTAATGAAGAATTAGCAAAGGTAGATAAATAAGAAAATGTTACAACCTAAGAAACCAAAATATAGAAAGCAATTTAAAGGGAGGATGCATGGAGTTTCTAAAGGAGGAAACTTCTTAAATTTTGGAGCTTTTGGATTGAAAGCGCTAACACCCGCAAGAATAACATCAAGGCAGATCGAGTCGGCTAGAAGATGTATTTCCAGGCATTTGAAAAGATCGGGTCGAGTTTGGATAAGAATATTTCCAGATGTACCTGTATCTAAAAAACCTGCTGAAGTTAGGCAAGGTAAAGGAAAAGGTGCAGTTGAATACTGGGCGGCAAAAGTAAAACCTGGAAAAATTTTATTTGAAATTGACGGTGTTTCAAAGAACCTTGCCGCCGAAGCATTTGAACTTGCTTCAGCTAAACTTCCTAATAAAACAAAGTTTGTTTCAAGGTTGGGTGCATAATGGAAAAATTTTCAGATCTTCAAAAAATGGATAATAAAGTTCTCAAAGAAAAGGTTAATTTACTTAGAAAGGAATCATTAAATTTACGTTTTCAAAAAAATTCAGGCCAATTAGAAAAAACAGCAAGAATCTCATTAGTAAGAAAACAAATCGCTAGAATAAAAACACTAATTAATTCGAATAAGAAAAGGAAATGACGTCATCATGCCAAAAAGAATTTTAAGAGGGATAGTAATTTCTGACAAAGCAGATAAAACAATCACGGTCAGGGTCAGTAGAAAAGTTATGCATCCAGTTTACAAGAAGTATATCAATAGATCTAAAAAATATTGTGTCCATGATGAATCAAATACTTATAAAACAGGCCAGTATGTTTCAATTCAAGAAAACAAACCAATTTCAAAAACTAAAAAATGGATTGTAATTAATTAAAGGAAAATAAATGATACAAATGCAATCAACATTATTAGTGGCAGATAACTCTGGAGCAAAAAAAGTCCAATGCATAAAAGTATTGGGTGGTTCAAAAAGAAGATTTGCTTCAGTTGGAGATATAATTGTAATAACAGTTAAAGATGCAATACCCAGAGGTAAAGTTAAAAAAGGTGAAATACATAAAGCTGTGATTGTAAGAACTGCTAAAGATGTTTTTAGGTCTGATGGATCATCAATTAGATTTGATAGAAATGCCGCTGTTCTGATTAACAACAATGGTGAACCACTTGGAACCAGAATTTTTGGACCTGTTACTAGAGAGTTAAGAGCAAAAAAGTATATGAAAATAATTTCCCTTGCTCCGGAGGTGCTTTAATTATGGCAGCTAAAATAAAAAAAGGAGATACCGTGTTTATTTTATCAGGAAAAGATAAAGGTAAAACTGGAAAGGTTCTCAAAGTTATAAAGAGAAAAGATCTTGAAGATAAAGCAATTGTTGAAGGAGTAAATATTGTAAAAAAACATACAAAACAATCTGCAACCCAAAAAGGAGGTATTGAAAGCATAGAAATGCCAATGTTTATTTGCAAGTTATCTTTGATTGATCCCAAAACATCCAAACCTTGTAGAGTTGGTTTTAAGTTTTTAAAAGATGGAAAAAAGATTAGATTTGCAAAAAAATCAGGAGAGACTTTGAATTAGGAATGTTATGGCAAGATTAGCAGAGAAATATAATTCTCAAATAAGAGAAGAGTTAAAAACTAAGTTTGGACTTAAAAATATTTTTGAGGTTCCCAAATTAGAGAAAATTGTTGTTAATATTGGGGTCGGAGAAGCTGTTTCTGACTCTAAAGTAATTAATAATGCTATTGAAGACTTATCTTTGATAACTGGACAAAAGCCAGTTATTACCAAAGCAAAAAAGTCAATAGCTGGATTTAAATTGAGAAAGGGTTTGAGCATTGGTTGCAAAGTTACTCTTAGAAAAAAGCGAATGTATGAATTTTTAGATAGATTGGTGTTCATAGCATTACCAAGAGTAAGAGATTTTAAAGGTTTATCAAAAAAGTCTTTTGATGGATCTGGTAACTATTCGATTGGTATAAAAGAACAAATTATTTTTCCCGAAATTAACTACGATAAAATTGATAAGGTAAGAGGGATGGATATCACAATCACAACTACAGCCAAAAAAAAAGAACACGCTTATGAATTATTAAAGAGTTTTAACCTTCCATTTAAAGATTAAGGAGAATAAATGTCAAAACTAAGTATTATTGAAAGAAATAAAAAAAGAATTAAATTATACAATAAATTTAAAGCTAGACGAAATAAGCTTTTAAAACTAGCAAACAATAAGAAACTTAGCCCTGATGAACAATTTCAGGCTAGACTTCAACTTTCTAAGATTCCACGAAATGCTTCAAAAGTAAGAATAAGGAATAGATGTGCGCTTACAGGAAGATCTAGGGGTGTATATAGAAAGTTTAAGTTATCTAGAATTGCTTTCAGAGAATTGGCGGCAATAGGCCAAATCCCTGGAATAACTAAATCAAGCTGGTAGAAAAGGAAAGGATTAGAGATATGAGTTTATCAGACCCACTCGGCGATATGTTAACAAGAATAAGAAACGGGCAACTGAGAAAGAAAGATTCAGTATTAATGCCTGCATCAAGGTTTAGAGGTAATGTACTTGATGTTTTGCATAGGGAAGGTTATATAAGAGGCTTTAAAAAAATAGAATTAGAAAATCATAAGAATAACTTTGAAATTGAGCTCAAATATGTTGATGGTGAACCTGTGATAAAGAATATTTCAAGAGTTTCCACACCAGGTAGAAGAGTGTATTCTAAAATTGGGGATCTTCAAAGAAATTTTGACGGGCTTGGAATTTCAATTCTTTCGACATCAAAAGGTGTTTTGTCTGATAGCGAAGCAAGAGATGAGAACGTTGGTGGTGAAATTTTGTGTAAGGTATTTTAGAGGAGATTTATATTGTCAAGAAGTGGAAGAATACCAATAACTGTTCCCGATAGTACTGAAGTTAGGATAGAGAAGAATACTATCTTTGCTAAGGGCAAGCTTGGAGAGCTATCTTATGATTTTAACACAGCAGCTAAGGTAGAAATAAAGGATAACATGATTCATGTTAATAAAATGGGTGATTCAATTTCTCATCAGAAAATGTGGGGAACAGTCAGATCAAGAATCAGCAATATTGTTGATGGTGTTTCATCTGGATTTTCCAAAGAGTTAGAATTGAATGGAGTTGGTTACAAAGCTACTCAAAAAGGCAAGGTTTTGGAATTACTACTTGGATATTCACATCCAATCAATTTCAAAATCCCTGATGATCTTAAAATTGATGTCCCCAAACCTACTGAAATTAAAATTTCAGGAATTGACAAACAAAAGGTTGGACAAATTGCTGCAAACATTAGGTCTTTCAGGAAGCCTGAACCTTACAAAGGAAAAGGTATCAAATACAAAGATGAAGTTATAAAAAGAAAAGAAGGAAAGAAAAAATGATATCTAAAAGAAACTCCATTAAAAAAAGAAGTTCAAGAATTAGGTCAAAGATTAAAAAAAGTGCTAATCTTAGATTATCAGCTTTTAGATCTTCCAAGCATATATATGTTCAAGTAATAGACGATAACTTAGGAAAAACAATTTTGTCAGCTTCATCGCACGATAAATCCATTAAAGAAAAAAATACAAAACCCAAAGAACTTGCTTTTAAAGTAGGAGAAAAGCTAGGTCAACTTATAAAAGAAAAAAAAATTAATAAGAATTTTGCTTTTGATAGAGGAGCATATCTTTATCATGGTAGAATAAAAGAATTAGCAAAGGGTATAAGATCTAAAGGAATCAAATTTTAGGAATAATTATGAGTGAAGAAAATAAAAATACAAAGGACTCCAAGTCAGATAACCAAAAGACCCCAGTTGGAAAAAAAGTAGAAGCTGTTAAAAAAAGTGTTTCTAAGGTTCAGAATAAAAAAATAGAAACAAAAACCAAGGAAGTTTCCAAAATTTCAAATGAACAAGAAAGTAAAACAGAAGTTCCCAAAAACAAAGCAAATGATACTGCTAAAAATATTGAAGTTAAAGAGGCTTCTAAGGATAAAACAAAGAAAAAAACATTAACTTCATCTCAAACACCTGTTAATGCTAAACAGAAAAAACTGAATGATTCTTCAATCAAAGCTAGTGATTCAAAACAAAACTCTCAAGAGTCTTTGAACAGAAATAACGAACAAGGAGAATATGTTGAAAAGCTAGTAAGTATAAACAGAGTTGCGAAGGTAGTTAAAGGTGGAAGAAGATTTAGTTTCGCAGCTTTAGTTGTTGTAGGTGATGGTAATGGAATGGTAGGTCACGGCAAAGGAAAAGCCAAAGAGGTCCCTGAGGCAATAAAAAAGGCTACAGATGAAGCAAAAAATACTATGATCAGAGTGCCACTTAGGCAAGGAAGAACACTTCATCATGATATACAAGGAAGATTTGACTCTGGTAAAGTCTACTTAAGAAGCGCTCCATCTGGCACAGGAGTAATTGCTGGAGGACCTATGAGGGCAGTATTTGAAGCTTTAGGTATTCAAGACATTGTTGCAAAGTCAGTTGGAACATCTAACCCACATAATATGGTAAGAGCAACTTTTGAAGCCCTTAAATCAGCATCATCCCCAAAGATTATCGCTATGAGAAGAGGATTAAAAATTAACGATATAACAAAAAGAAGAAAGAATGCTCAAATAGGTAATGAAAATGTCAAAAATTAGAATTAAACAATTGAAGAGTCCAATTGGAAGAAATAAAAAACAACGTCAGATTCTTATAAGCTTGGGGCTTAATAAAATAAATAGAGAAAAAGTTCATGAGAACAACCTTTCAATCAAAGGGATGATTGAAAAGATTAAACATTTAGTCCAAGTAGAAGAGGTTTAGTTTATGAAACTTAATGAAATCAAAGTTGAAACAAAGTTTAAAAAAAAGAAACGAGTGGGAAGAGGGATAGGTTCTGGTAAGGGAAAAACAGCTGGAAGAGGCATGAAAGGACAAAAATCTAGAACAGGAGTTTCCATAAATGGTTTCGAAGGTGGTCAAATGCCTTTACATATGAGGATGCCTAAGCATGGTTTTAAGTCGAGAAAAAGAATTAACAAAGTTGTACTTAAAACAGATTTAATAAACACTCTGATTGACAAAAAAATTATCAAAGAAAATGCAAAGTTAACTATCGATGAATTAATAAATTATTCCAGTTCAAAAAAAAATGTATATATCAAATTTTTGCTAGGTAATAAACTCTCAAAATCGGTCAATATAGAATCGCATGCTGTTTCAGAATCTGCTAAAAAGGAGTTTGAAAGAGTTGGGGGTGCTGTTGATTTAATAAAGTTTGTTAAGAAAAAAAAGCAGAATGCAAAAAAAGAAATAAATAAATCAAATGATAAGAACATCAAAAATGATTCTGATAAATCATCTAAATCAGAACAAGTAAAGCAAAAACTAGATTTAAAAAAAACAAAAAAAAAGGCTGATTCGAAGAATATAAAAAAAAAAAGTTCAGCTAAAAAACCTACCTCAAAAGTAAAAGATAAATAATGGCGTCAGTATCAGAACAACTAGCATCCAGAATTAATTTTGGCTCAATTGCCAAAGCAGATGACTTGAAAAAAAGAATAATGTTTACTTTGCTAGCTCTTATTGTTTATAGAATAGGTTCTTACATCCCTATCCCTGGAATTGATCCAGTTGCTTTAGAAAAAGTATTTGAGAGAAATGTGGGTGGTATTTTAGGCATGTTTGATATGTTTGCTGGAGGAGCTTTGGGTAGGATGACAGTTTTTGCCTTGAATATTATGCCCTATATTTCAGCAAGTATAATAATGCAACTTTTGACTGTAATTTCCCCTCAACTTGAGCAGCTCAAAAAAGAGGGTGAGGTTGGTAGAAAAAAGATCAATCAATATGCTAGATATGGGACAGTATTTCTTGCAACAGTTCAGGGTTATGGAGTGGCTGTCGGAGTGGGAAATATGTCTAATAGTCAAGGTCTTCAAGCTGTAATGGATCCGGGGATGTTTTTTAGATTTGTAACTGTAATTACACTGGTTTCGGGCACATTGTTTCTAGTCTGGTTAGGAGAACAAATAACCCAAAGAGGAATTGGAAATGGAATCTCTCTTATAATATTTACTGGAATTGTTGCTCAACTTCCATTAGCGTTGAGTACAACGTTCGAACTTGGAAGGACAGGTGCACTTTCAACATTATTTATTGTTTTTTTATTGATAATGTCAATTTCAGTAATCGCGTTTATGGTTTTCATTGAAAGGGCTCAAAGGAGAATTACTATTCAATACCCCAAAAGGCAACCCGGTGCTGGAAATAAAGTTGCAGAATCATCCCATCTACCTTTAAAGATTAATACAGCTGGTGTTATTCCTCCTATATTTGCAAGTTCTTTGCTTCTTTTACCAATAACTTTTGTAAGTTTTAATGCAGGAGGGGGGCCCGAGTGGTTAAATACACTTAGTTTATTTTTAAGTAGAGGTCATCCTGTATATTTGACTGTTTACATGTCAATGATAGTTTTCTTTGCTTTTTTTTATACTGCTATTGTCTTTAATCCTAAAGATACAGCTGATAATCTAAAAAAATATGGCGGTTTCGTTCCCGGAATAAGACCTGGAGAAAACACTGCAAATTATCTTGATTACATTCTTACAAGGTTAACTGTTCTTGGAGCAATCTATTTGGCTTTGATTTGTCTTTTGCCTGAACTACTAATAGCTAAATATAAAGTTCCTTTTTATTTTGGTGGAACTAGTTTGTTAATAGTAGTTAGTGTTACTATGGATACTGTAAATCAAATTCAGTCCTATTTATTAGCACATCAATACGAGGGTTTAATAAGAAAATCAAATTTAAGAAGAGGAAGATGAAAAGAATAGTTTTGCTTGGCCCTCCTGGTTGTGGCAAAGGAACGCAATCCAGATTGTTGGTTGAAAAAAAAGAATATATTCAATTATCAACTGGTGATTTACTTAGAGATGAAACTTCTAAAAGCAATTCAGAATTAGGAAAAAAAGTGAGCTTACTTATGGAATCTGGAGAGCTTGTTCCAGATGAAATTGTTATCAACATAATCGTAAATAAAGTCGAAGAATATAAGAATAAAAGTGTTATTTTTGATGGATTTCCAAGGAACTTAAATCAGGCTAAAGTTTTAGATGAAGCACTAAAAAATATTTCACTTGAGTTAGATAATGTAATTTTCTTTGAGATAGACTTTAAAATTTTAAAAGAAAGAATCCAAAACAGGATTGATCAATCAGGTGATCTAGAGCAAAGAAAAGATGACAACATTGAAACTTTGTCAAACAGAATAGAAGTTTATAAATCTTCAACATTACCAATTGTTGAATATTATGAAGAAAAAGGCATTCTAAGTAAAATAAATGCTATGGAAAAAGTAGAAAATGTTAACTCAGAAATTTTAAAGATTATTTCTTAGCGTGTTGACTTAAAATAAAAAGAAAATATAATCCAGATTTGGATTTATCAAGAGGATTAAAGTGGCAAGAATAGCAGGTGTGAACGTTCCAACTAATAAGCGAATAGAGATATCATTAAGATACATTTTTGGTATTGGACCAAAATTTGCCAAAAACATTTGTGAATCAGTTAAAATAGATGCTAATAAAAGAGTTAATGAATTAAATGAAGACGAGGTTATCAAAATAAGAGAGTTTATTGATAAAAACTTTCTTGTTGAAGGTGATCTTAGAAGAGAAGTATCTACTCGAATTAAAAGATTAACTGATTTAGGATGTTACAGAGGGTTAAGACATAGAAAAAAACTTCCTGTGAGAGGACAAAGAACTCATACTAATGCTAGGACTAGAAAAGGCAAAGCTGTGCCTATCGCAGGAAAGAAAAAGGCTGTATAATTTAAAATGGTGACAAAAAGTACAAAAACAAAAAAAAAAGTTAAGAAAAACATTCCTTCTGGCATAGCTCACATAAATTCAACTTTCAACAACACAATAATTACAATAACTGATAATACTGGTAACACAATTTCATGGTCTTCTTCTGGAAATAAAGGGTTTAAAGGTTCTAGAAAATCGACGCCATTTGCTGCTCAGTTAGCAGCTGAAGAAGCTGGAAAAAAAGCCATGGAACATGGTATGAAGCATGTTGAGGTAGTAATAAAGGGTCCTGGTAATGGTCGTGAATCAGCTATAAGAGCTTTAGGATCAACAGGATTAAATATAACAGTAATAAAAGACATAACTCCTATTCCTCACAATGGTTGTAGACCATCAAAAAGAAGAAGAGTCTAGCTTAAATACTTAACAAAGGATGTAGTAGTGATTAATAAAAACTGGAAAGAGCTTATAAAGCCAAAAAAAATTGAATTCAACAAAAACAAAGATAATTCTACTGCTGCAGAATTGATTGCTGAGCCTCTTGAGAGTGGTTATGGTCAAACTTTAGGGAATATGTTAAGACGAGTTCTTCTTTCGTCAATTAGAGGCGCCGCTGTTACCTCCATCCATATCGAAGGTGTTACACACGAGTTTTCAGCCATTCCAGGCGTAATTGAGGATGTAACAGACATAATCTTAAATATTAAACAACTTGCACTAAAATTAAATGATGTTGAATCAACAAAAATTCATATTAAAGCAGACGGGCCTAGAGAGATAAAAGCTGGTGATATTGAATGTGGAGCACATGTAGAAGTTTTAAATAAAAATCTCCATTTATTAACACTTGATTCAAAAGCGAAAATTAATATTACTTTAAATGTTGAAGAAGGCAAAGGTTACGTACCCGCATTAAAGCAAAAAAGTGATGCACCGTTAGGAACAATTTTTATAGATTCTTTTTTTTCACCAGTGAGAAGAGTTTCATTTAGAGTTGAAAATTCAAGAGTTGGTCAGGTTACTGATTATGATAAACTAATAATGAATATTGAAACAAATGGTTCGGTTGTTCCTGAAGATTCAGTAGCTTATGCTGCAAGAATTATAGACGAGCAATTAAAAATGTTTATAAATTTTGAAGAACCTGATGAGGAGGTGGTTGCTCCTGCAGCTGAAGAACCAGCATTAAATGTAAATTTGCTTAGGAAGGTTGAGGAGTTGGAGCTTTCCGTTAGATCAGCAAACTGTTTAAAAAATGACGAAATTATATATATAGGAGATTTAGTGCAAAAAACAGAATCAGAGATGCTCAGGACACCAAACTTTGGAAGAAAATCTTTAAATGAGATTAAAGAAATTCTTACTACGATGAATTTAGAACTTGGAATGAAGATTGAGGGATGGCCACCCGAAAACATTGAAGAAATTAGACGAAAACTAGACGACCCTTACTAAGAGGTATTTAATATGAGACACAATTATTCAGGAAGAAAGTTAAATAGAAAAACTAGCCATAGAATTGCTTTGTTAAAAAATCTAAGTAAATCACTGATTGTTCATGAGCAAATTGAAACCACACTTCCAAAAGCTAAAGATTTAAGGCCTTATGTTGAAAAGATTTTAACAATTGGTAAGAATAACACCTTAGCCTCAAAAAGAAGACTTTATTCATTCTTGGGAGATAAAAAAATTGTAGATAAAGTTTTTAATGTATTAGCAAAACGTTATCAAAAAAGAAATGGAGGTTATATAAGAATCTTAAAATCTGGCTATAGGTATGGAGATTCTGCTCCAAAAGCTGTAATTGAACTTGTTGAAAGAGATGTAAATGCCAAAGGTCTAGAGGATAAGAATAGAATTAAAGAAAAAGAGAATGAACAATTAAAAGACCAAAATCCTGAAAGTAATCAGCCTGAGGTTAATAATAAAACTATAGAATCAAAAGGAAAAGCTAAGGCACCAAGCAAAGATATTGAAAAAGTTTCCAAGACTGAAAAAAAAGAAAGCACCGCTAAAAAAGATAAAAATAATTAATTCCAATTTAAGTGTTGAGTTGACATGAGTCCTCAAAATAATTTAACTGAATGGAAAATAACAGAAGAGTTTAATAACCAAAGAATTGATTATTGGTTAAAAAAGAAGATTTCATTTATTCCATACCCAACTCTGTGTAAGTTTATAAGAAAAGGAATTGTAAGGGTAAATGGAAAAAGAATAAAAAACTCATCTATTCTTAATACTGGAGATATAATAAAATTTTCAAGATTTATAACAAATAATGATGACCACTCTAAAAATATTATTCATTATAATAACAAATTTTTTGAATTTATTAGAAGTCTTGTTTTATTTAAAGACAAACACTTAATAGTTTTAAATAAACCCTCAGGCCTTGCAGTCCAAGGTGGATCAAAAATAAAATTAAATGTAGATTTACTGCTTGACTCTTTAAAATATGACTTAGAATTTAAGCCAAGACTTGTTCACAGAATCGATAAAGAAACTTCTGGTATTTTATTGATTGCAAGAACTTTAAATTCATCTAAATTTTTTGGTGAGCTCTTTAAGAAGCGATTGATTAATAAAAAATATTTGGCATTAGTAAATGGTATTCCAAAATCTAATTTTGGAAAAATAATTGCTCCAATTAATATCAATAATAAAGAACAGGATTCCTTAACTTATTTCAAAAGAATAGATTCTAAAAATGGTATCTCATTATTGCTTCTTAAACCAATCACCGGTAGAAAACATCAAATCAGATATCATTTGAATTTCATTGGTAACCCAATCATCGGCGATAAAAAATTTAGGAATTTTGATAGATTTAGAAATAAACAACTTCATCTGCATGCATATTCACTAAACTTTAAAAACTATGAAGGGGAAAAAAAACAATTTACTGCTCCTCTCCCTGATTATTTTAAATTATCAATGGAAAAATTAAATTTAAAGAAAATCTCGGAGCAAGATTTAAACTTTAGCAACTTAAAAAAATTTAAATTAATAGATTAAATGTTAGTGAAAATACAAAAAGAAAAAGACAGATATTTATTTTTGAAGAATAAAAAAAATATATTTACACCAAACGGTAATTTTCTTGAAGTTAAGAAGAAACGACATGCCGAATTAATTGTCAAAGAAATACAAGATAAAATATACCCAAAAGATCCAAATTCAATTACGAATCTTACCTTTTTCTCATGTAATTTAAAGGTTGATGAAACGCAAAATATAAAAAAAAAAATCATAGAACTTCTTAACTTTGACATAGTTTTTTTCAGATGTTTTGAAGAGATCGAGTTGGTTAAGCTAATGAATAAAAAACTAAACCCTTTTATGCTAAAATTTAACAAAAAATTCAAATCAAATCTTACTCTTATTTATTCAATAACAGGTATACCTTATATTAAAAGCAAAAAATTTATAAATTTTTTGGATAAATTAGATAATAATAATTTGACAGTTTTATTTAAATTAGCGACACTAACTAAGTCAGTTGTTCTGAGTTATTTTTTTATAATAAGTGAAATCAATCATAATATACTGTTTAAATTAACAAACATAGAGTATCATTATCAACAAAAGAGGTGGGGCATTGTATCTGAACAAAAAGAAATTGAGAAAAATTATTATGAAACATTAAAAAAAATTTCATTTTTCTTTAAAAATATAAATTAATTGGTTTATAAATATCATTATTAATAAAGAGTAAAACTATGAGAGAAATCTTAAAAAAATTAGATTCAAAAAGAAATCAAGCAATTCTTGGCGGCGGTAAAAATAGACAGGAAAGCCAGCACAAAAAAGGGAAACTAACTTCAAGGGAAAGAATTGAGATTTTACTCGACGAAGGAACATTTGAAGAATGGGATATGTTTGTAGAACATAGATGTTCTGAGTTTGATATGGAAAAGCAAAAAATACCTGGAGATGGAGTGGTAACAGGTTATGGAACAATTAATGGGAGGCTTACATTCGTATTTAGTCAGGACTTCACTGTTTTTGGTGGGTCACTGTCAGAATCTCATGCTGAAAAAATTTCTAAAATAATGGACAAAGCTCTTCAAGTAGGTGCCCCGGTAATTGGTTTAAATGATTCAGGAGGGGCTAGAATTCAAGAGGGTGTTGCGTCTTTAGCTGGTTATGCTGAAGTTTTTCAAAGAAATGTTCTTTCATCAGGTGTAATTCCACAAATATCAGTGATTATGGGACCATGTGCTGGGGGAGCAGTATATAGTCCAGCAATGACGGATTTCATATTTATGGTTAAAGATACATCTTATATGTTTGTTACTGGTCCAGACGTTCTTAAGACTGTGACACATGAAGAGGTTAGTCATGAGGAATTAGGAGGTGCTTCAACTCATACAAAAAAATCCGGTGTTGCTGATTTAGCTTTTGATAATGATGTAGAAGCGTTATTTCAACTTAGAAGATTTATGGGTTTTTTGCCTTCTTCTAATAAGGAAATGCCACCTACTAGAAAATCTGATGATCCAGAGGATCGGATTGAACTTTCATTAGATACTCTGATTCCAGAGAATCCTAATAAACCTTATGACATGAAAGAATTAATTACAAAAGTTGTTGATGATCGAGATTTTTTTGAAACTCAACCTGATTACGCAGCAAATATTATAACTGGTTTCGCAAGAATGTCAGGTTCACCAATTGGAATTGTTGCTAATCAACCAATGGTTTTAGCTGGTTGTTTAGATAATAATTCGTCGAGAAAAGCTGCTAGATTTGTAAGATTTTGTGATTGTTTTAATATACCATTAATAACATTTGTTGATGTTCCTGGATTCTTGCCTGGCACTTCCCAAGAGTATAATGGAATTATAAAACATGGAGCTAAATTATTATTTGCTTTTGCTGAGGCAACGGTTCCTAAGATTACCATAATTACTAGAAAAGCTTATGGTGGAGCTTATGATGTTATGAGTTCAAAACATTTAAGAGGTGATGTGAATTATGCTTGGCCTCAAGCGGAGATTGCTGTTATGGGGCCAAAAGGTGCGGTTGAGATTATTTTTAGAGGTGAAATTGGAGATAAAGATAAAATTGAAAAAAAGACAAACGAGTATAGAGAGAAGTTGGCCAACCCATTTATTGCTGGAAGTCGTGGTTTTATTGATGACGTAATAATGCCAAATACCACAAGAAAGCGGATATGTAGGTCACTTGAAATGTTAAAAAATAAAAAACTTCATAATCCGTGGAAAAAGCACGATAATATCCCGCTTTAAAATGCTAAAAAAAATCTTAATTGCAAATAGAGGTGAAATTGCTTGCAGAATAATAAAAACTGCTCGAAAAATGGGTATTAAGACAGTTTCTATATGCTCTGATCCGGATATTAATGCTCCGCACGTAAATATGGCCGATGAGTACTTTAAAATTGGGGGTAATACTTCGGCTGAAAGCTATTTAATAATTGAGAAAATTATTGATGCTATCAAAAAAACAGGAGTTGAAGCAGTGCATCCAGGTTATGGGTTCTTATCCGAGAATGTTAATTTTAGAGACGAGGTACAAAAAATTGGTAAAATCTTTATTGGTCCTCCAAGCGAAGCAATCTCGTCAATGGGTGATAAGATTGAGTCCAAAAAAATTGCAAAATCTGCTGGTGTGTCTGTTGTCCCAGGTGGTCTGGAGATAATTCCGAATATCAAAGAAGCAATTAATCAGGCCAAAGTTATTGGTTATCCTCTTATGGTAAAGGCATCTGCTGGCGGTGGTGGCAAAGGAATGAGAATAGCCTTTAATGAGGAAGAACTTAAGGATAACTTCAATTCTGCAATTAATGAAGCTAAATCAAGTTTTGGTGATGACAGAGTTTTTATAGAAAAATTTATAGAATTTCCCAAGCATATAGAAGTCCAAGTATTAGGAGACCAATTTGGAAACTTTGTTCATTTAGGCGAAAGAGAGTGTACGATTCAAAGAAGACATCAAAAAGTTATTGAAGAGGCTCCTAGTATATTTGTTGATCAAAAATTAAGAGAAAAAATGGTAAGTCAGGCAATTCAGTTAGCAAAGGCAGTTGGTTATTACTCAGCTGGAACGGTAGAATTTGTTGTTGATAGAGATAAAAATTTTTATTTTCTTGAAATGAATACTAGACTTCAAGTTGAACACCCTGTTACTGAATTAATAACTGGTATTGATTTAGTGGAACAAATGATAAAAGTAGCGTCAGGTGAAAAGTTATCTTTAAGACAAAGTGATATAAAGTTCGATGGTTCTGCAATTGAGTGTAGAATCTATGCTGAGGATTCTTCAAAAAATTTTTTACCATCAATTGGAAGACTCACTAGATATATTGAGCCTATGGGGAAAAATACACGAATTGATTCTGGAGTGGTAGAAGGATCAGAAATAAGTATGTTCTATGATCCAATGATCTCAAAATTATGCACACATACCAAAAGTAGAAAAGAAACTATTTCTGAGATGATCAATGCATTAGATAAATACTTTATTGAAGGGGTCAAAACAAACAGAGATTTTCTATCTAATATTTTACAAAATCCTAAATTTTATGACGGTAATTATTCGACTTCATTTATTTCTGACAATTATCCCAATGGATATGACTCATATAAAACAGAAGTTGAGGATAAGATGCAATTATATGCTGTAGCAACCTTTGTAAATTATAAATATTTAATCAGAGCAGCATCGATTTCTAATCAACTAAAAGGCTTTAATAAAACTGTAGACAATAAATGGTGCATAATTGACGAAAATAAAACATATAATGCCTCAATTTCATTTAATAATTTTAATAAAAGTTATGATATTTATGTTAATAAAAAGTACTTTAATCTTAAAAGTAATTGGAATATTGGTTATCCTCTTTTTTCAGCGATTATAGACAACCACTTGTCCTATTTTAGTATAAAAAGAAATGGTCCAAGATTTATTATAAATCATAAAGGAGCCCTTCATAGTATTTTAGTTTTGTCAGAAAAACATTCTGAACTAAATAAAATTATGATTCCTAGAAAAAAAGAGGATAAGTCAAAATTTTTGATGGCACCTATGCCAGGTCTTTTAGTTTCAATTTTAGTCAAAGAAAATCAATTAATTGAAGAAAATCAACCCCTTGCAGTTATTGAGGCAATGAAAATGGAAAATATTATTAAATCAGAGAAAAAAACTAAAATTAAAAAAGTAAATTGTAAAGAAGGAGATAGCTTAGAAGTTGATCAGGTTATCCTTGAGTTTGAGTAAAACCATCATGCGGTCGTGGCGGAACTGGTAGACGCGCAACGTTGAGGTCGTTGTGGGCATAATTGCCTGTGGAAGTTCGAGTCTTCTCGACCGCACCAGAAATTTTAAACTATGAAGTATATTTATAAGCATGGCAATCAGTATTGGTATCAAAGGGCTGTCCCTAAAAAATTAAAAGATATTTTAGGAAAAACAACATTAAAAATTTCTCTTAAGACAAATAAAGTATCTGTTGCTATTAAAAGAGCAAAACTTCAAGCCTTAGAACATAAGAAAATGTTTAAAGAAGTTGAAAAACATTCAAAAATATCTTTAAAAAAATTTTTTAGAATAAAAGAAATTAATACTAGTAAATTTACACTAGATTTTATAGATGATTATGATGATCTGATGAATAAAATTTTATTTAATAAAAAGGAATTAATTAAATATTACAGTGAGAAAAATTCAAATAATTCAGAAAAATCTATAGAACATATAGTCCTCAATGAAGAAAAAGAACTTCCAACCTTAAGCCAAGTTATACATGAATATTTAAGTTTAAAAAATATTTTCGAAGAATCAAAGAAGTCAAAATCAATTAGAAAATCAATAGGACTAATGATCAAGTTTTGTGGAGATAAACCATTAATAGAATACTCTTCTATAGATGCAAAAAATTTTAGAGATCAATTTGTAAATATGAAAAAAATATCTACGGGAAAGAGAAATCAAGCAAATATCCAGAATTTATTTAACGTAATTTTTTATAACTACTCAATTGATAAAAGAAATCCATTCTCTGGTCTTAAATGGCCTGAAAATACAGTTATAATGAATCGCCAAATATTTTTAGATGATGATCTCAGAAAAATCAAAAAATTTTGTAATGAGAGCAACTCAGTTTTAAATTTGATATGCGGATTAATATTCGACACAGGCTGTACTTTCAATGAAATTGTTGGATTAACAAATGATGATGTTAATCTTAATAAGTATAATCCATACATTGTAATTAGATCTAATAAGATTAGAAAGATAAATAATATTTATAAAAGAAGAGTAATCCCTCTTGTTGGTTTATCTCTCAAAACAATGCAAAAAATAAAAAAATCTGAATCAAATCTTCTGTTTCATGAGTCTTATTTCAGAAAATTGAAAAGTTTGTCAATAATTGAAACAAGGCTTAATGATAAGATTAGAAAATTATCTAATGGTAAAACTTGTATTTCATTCAAATATACTCTCATTGAAAGGTTAAAAAAAGTTGGTTGTCCTGAACAAGTTATTTCAGAAGTTATAGGGTTGGCAAAAAAAGAATCTTTTTATGGAAATGAAACTACACTTGACATAAAATCAAGTTGGTTAGGTCAGATATGATTAGAAATCATTCTAATTCGGTAACTGTGATTTTTACTTTAGATCCGAAAAGTGTTTTTTCGAAAATCTGGATTGAGGCAAACCTCTGATTATTTTGATAATTAAGTAGGCTGCTTTCGGAACTAATTTCTGATATTTTTTTCCAACCAAATTTAGGTAACTCATTTCTAAAGAAATCGAATACTTCGATTTGATTTTCACTGGTATCAAAAACTAATCTGCCCGACCATCCTACTTTTCGAGAGATTATGATAGAATCCTCTCTGATAAGTTTTGAATTTACCGGGATAGGAATGTCATCAAATTGAGAAAAGTTTAATTCAAGACTCGGGTCACCTTCTGGTCCTTTAACTGGGACTAAACTTTCATTTGTACAAGATATTAATATAATGAGTACAAAGAGTGAAGTTAGAAATTTATATCTATGCATAATCTATTTTAGAAATATTACTTTATTTTTCAATATTTATTATTAAATTATGATTATGAGAATAATTTTAGTTTTATTTATAATAATGTTTTTTAAAAATACAGAATCTTCTGAAAAGAATTTCCATGATTTTTCCATAGAATCTATTTCGGGAGAAGAAATTAAACTTTCTGAATATAGAGATAAGGTGGTTCTTCTTGTGAACACAGCTTCAAAGTGTGGATTTACTCCACAATATTCCGGTCTCCAAAAAATTTACGAAAGATATAAGGAGGATGGATTAATTGTTTTGGGTGTGCCAACTAATGACTTTAATCAAGAGTTGTCAAAGGACGAGGAAGTTAAACAGTTCTGTGAAATAAGATATGGTGTCGAATTCCCTATGTCTTCGATCCAAAAAATTAAAGGAGAGGCTGCACATCCGATTTATAAATGGATTGGAGCTAATGTATCTGTAATAGGTCAACCTAGATGGAATTTTCATAAATATTTAATTGGCAAAGATGGAAGTATAATTAATTGGTTTTCTTCAATGACAAGTCCAACTTCTGAAGGTATGATCAAACAAATAGAGACCGCCTTATATGATGATTAATGTTGATTAATTCATCAAAATGTACGTTGCTTATTGTTGATGTTCAGGAAAAGTTATTTAAAAAAATCCATAATTATAAATTCATAGAAAGCTCCATTCTAAAAATATCCCATATTTTCAATTTATTGGACATACCTATCGTTTATTCAGAACAATATCCAAAAGGGTTGGGCTCAACAATTAAAACTTTGAAACAGCAACTTAAAAAAAAAAATTCAAGGAAATTCGAAAAAACTTCATTTTCTTGTTTTCCATCTCATAACAATGTAAATACCAAAGATTGGATAAAAACTGAGCAGATAATTATTTGTGGAATAGAAACTCATATATGTGTTTTACAAACTGCTTTAGACCTTATAATACAAGGTTATGAAGTTTTTGTTTTAAATGAGGGTGTTGGTTCGAGATCTAAAGATGATAATTTTCTGGCTTTTCAAAGATTACGAAAAAACAACGTAAGTATTGTGAGTATTGAGATGCTTGTATTTGAGTTAGTGAGAAACTCTGAACACAAGCATTTTAAAGAACTATCAAAACTAATAAAATAACACTCCAATTAAACTGAATAATACATCTTAAACTCAACTGGATGAGGAGTATGTTCAAACTGAAGGACTTCATCCATTTTTAAAGCTATATAAGAATCTATTAAATTATCTGTAAAGACATTACCTGCTTTTAGAAAATCTCTATCTTTATCTAATGAATCAAGTGCCTCTCTGAGACTTCCACATACCGTAGGAACTCCTTTAAGTTCTTCTTCAGATAAAGCATATAAATCCTTATCCATTGGATCTCCAGGATGTATTTTATTTTTTATACCGTCGATTCCAGCCATTAGCATTGCCGCGAACATAAAATATGGGTTACCTGATGCATCGCCAAATCTAACCTCAAATCTTGATGCATTAGGGCTGCTAACATATGGAACCCTGCAAGCAGCTGATCTATTTCTGAATGAATAGGCTAATAGAACAGGTGCTTCAAAACCAGGAATTAATCTTTTATAACTATTAGTTGTTGCATTAGAAAATGCATTAATAGCTTTAGCATGTTTAATAATTCCTCCAATATAATATAAACATTCATCGGATAGCCCGTTATAACCATTTCCTGCAAAAACTGATTTATTACCTTTCCAAACAGATTGATGAACGTGCATACCTGATCCATTATCATTATAAACTGGTTTGGGCATAAAAGTGGCAGTTTTTCCGTATGCCTGAGCTACCATGTGCACGCAATATTTATATTTTTGTAGATTATCTGCACTATCAATAAGTGAGCCGAATTTCATTCCAAGCTCATGCTGAGATGGAGCAACCTCATGGTGGTGTTTTTCCATTTCCAACCCCATTTCTGACATTGTTGATACCATTTCAGCTCTTATGTCTGTGGCAGAATCTACTGGAGGTACTGGGAAATAACCACCTTTATCTTTTGGTCGGTGTCCCATATTACCACCCTCCATTTCAACACCAGTATTGTATGCTCCTTCTTCAGAGTCAATGCTGTAGAAAGTGTATTCTTGATTAGTAGACCATTTTACATCATCAAAAATGAAAAATTCAGCTTCAGGGCCAAAAAAACATTTATCACCTATACCTGATTCTTTAAGATATGCTTCTGCTTTTTTTCCAGTGCTTCTAGGGTCTAGTTCATATGGTTTGCCATCTGCTGGTTCTATTACATCACAGAAAAGAACAAGTTGCGGTTGTGCGGTAAAGGGGTCCATAACAGCGGTAGATGGATCTGGTTTAAGTATCATATCAGCTTCATTTATGTCTTTCCAACCCGCAATTGAAGATCCATCAAACATAATTCCATCTTTAAATGTACTTTCATCTATTGTTTCTACGGTTTGAGCAGTATGTTGCCATTTACCTTTGGTATCCGTGAATCTAAGATCAACGAATTTAACTTCCTTATCCTTGATCATTTTCATTACTTTAGCTATGTCACTCATTTTTCCTCCATTTTAAAACTATATAGCATTTTTACCAGTCTCACCAGTTCTGATTCTAACAATCTCATCTACAGTGGATATAAAAATCTTTCCATCACCAATTCTACCAGTGTGAGCTTTCTTTTTTATAACTTCTATAACATCATCAACTAGATTATCATCAATGATTAACTCAATTTTTATTTTAGGTAAAAAGTCTACTGCATACTCTGCACCTCTGTAGAGTTCAGTATGACCTTTTTGTCTTCCATAACCTTTAACTTCAGAAACAGTTAAGCCTAAAACTCCAATTTTGTTAAGTTCATCCTTAACTTCATCTAATTTAAAAGGTTTAATTACAGCTTCTATTTTTTTCATAATAATAATGAAGCAAGAAACATGCCAACATTAAAAAACCCTAAGAAATATGGATTTTTTTTATTTGTTTATCTTAGTTGCTTAAAATTTAAGCAATAAAAGTGTAATTTCTACTCATTCATGAAGTCTTTAAGACACTCAACAAATTTTTCTAAATTTTCTTTTGAACTTGCGTAAGAGATTCTTAAAAAACCCTCTCCGTTAGAACCAAATGAAGAGCCTGGAACCGTAGCAATATATTTTTTTTCAAGAAGATATTGAGAAATTTCAAAAGAGGATAAATTATTTTTTTTTAGTTTAGGGAAAACATAAAAGGCTCCTCCCGGCTTTTTACAGTCTACATTCCTGATAAGGCTTAACTCTTTGACCAAAAAATTTCTTCTTTGCTCAAATTCTAATATCATATTATTTACACTATCCTGAGATCCAGTGAGTGCTTCAATCCCAGCAAATTGAGAAGCAGAATTAACGCATGAATGACAATTAATTGCAAGTTTTTCAGCAAAATCAAAAATATTTTTTGGGAAAATTCCAAACCCCAACCTCCAACCAGTCATGGAATAAGTTTTTGACCAGCCATCAAGAACTATTACTCTAGATCTTAATTCAGGAAACTTCATCAATGAGTGATGTTTCTTTTTATCAAATAAGATTCTACTATAAATCTCATCTGACAGTACAAAAACTTTTGGAAAATTTAACAAACCTTCAGCAAGTTTTTCTAGTTCTTTCTCTGGAACAACTCCACCAGTTGGGTTTGCAGGAGAATTTAAAATAATTAGTTTGGTTTTTTCATTAATCAATGACAAAAGTTCTTCAGCATCAAATGAGAAGTTGTTTGCCATTCTATGGGGAAGTGAAACAGCTTTGGCTCCAGTGTAATCAATCATAGATTTATAGGCAATAAACCCAGGGTCAGGAGTGATTATTTCTGAACCGGCTTCTCCAAACATTAGCATTGTATAAAATATTACAGACTTGCCCCCTGGGGTTATCAGAATTGTATTAGGATCAATTTCAACATTATTTCTATTATAAAAGTCTTGGGCTACAGCTTGCCGTAATTCAAAAATTCCGTTGGAAGATGTATATCCATGATGTCCATCTTTAAGTGCTTTTATTGCAGCTTCAACAACATTTGGAGGTGTTGGAAAGTCCGGTTGACCAATACCTAAATTAATTACATTTTTTCCTTGTTTTGAAAGTTCCTGACTTCTAGCTAATATTGAGAATGCGCTGTCACTCCCAATATCATACATTGATTTGTTTAGTCCATCCATAAGCAGAATATATATAGATTGGTTTGATTATGCAAATTTCAATAATTTAACTTTCTGTCTTAATATTAAATTATTTGAAATACTGTGTTTTAGAGTTACTATAAATTTTCTATATGTTAATTTTAAACATTGAAATAAATTAGAATTTGATTAAAGGTTTTTCAAAATGTCCAACACTATAAATCCTGTAGCTGATGATTTCTATAAATCTATTGAAGATTTAGCAGATTATGCGGGTGATGTGGCTATGCAAAGGTATAAAATAGAATTAGAAAAAGGTTGTAACCCTTCATTAGCAGTTTCTAATGCTATTGAGGCTGCTAATAATGTGCTGCTGGACTCAGGTTGTCCGAATGACATTTGTGATGCACTCGCTTCAGCCGCAATTAAAGGCTTTACCAATTATATGAATAACCACCCAAACGGAGATCCAATGGAAGCATTTGATGCTGCAGGTGAATCTGTAAATGAAGTATTGGAATCAGAATTCAAAAACTTTGATAAATAAGTTTTAATTAAAATTCTTAAATGACTTTTGAAAAGATTTAAAAAGTTGTAAAAAAAATAAAAGACTATAAATTTTAAATTTTTGGTGGCTGTAGCTCAGTTGGTTAGAGCGCTGGTTTGTGGTACCGGAGGCCGGGGGTTCAAATCCCCTCAGCCACCCCATTAAAATTAATACTGATTAAA
>MDSZ01039012.1_pt1 | contig 39677 bp, 33 predicted proteins | sample 811201 | NCBI WGS metagenome assembly MDSZ01 (sample SAMN05326647, study PRJNA326480) | marine metagenome | isolation source: seawater | place: Indian Ocean: North | collected 2010
TGTCGCTTATCACGAAGTTGGTCATGCTATCGTTGGTCATCTTATGCCTGGAGGTTCTAAAGTTGCCAAGATTTCAATTGTTCCAAGAGGTATGAGTGCGCTTGGTTATACTCTTCAATTGCCGACAGAAGAAAGATTCTTAAATTCGAAAGAAGAATTAAAAGGACAAATAGCTACTCTTCTTGGAGGAAGATCTGCTGAGGAGATTGTTTTTGGAAAGATTACTACAGGAGCTTCTAATGATTTACAAAGAGCTACAGATATAGCAGAACAAATGGTAGGCACATTTGGCATGAGCGATATTCTTGGTCCTCTCGCTTACGACAAACAAGGTGGAGGACAGTTTTTAGGAAACGGAAATAATCCTAGAAGAGCTGTTAGTGATGCTACTGCTCAAGCTATAGATAAAGAGGTTAGAAATTTAGTGGATGATGCACATGAAACTGCACTTCATATTTTGAGGAATAATTTACCTCTTCTTGAATCGATTTCTCAAAAAATTCTCGAAGAAGAAGTTATAGAAGGGGAGGATCTAAAAACTCTTCTGGCAGAAAGTAAAATGCCTGCATAGTAGAATTTAAGTTTTATACAAAGTTAGATGCTAAACCCAATCAAGCTTGAAAGTAAAGATTTCTTATCAAGCTTAGATATGTCAAGTGAGGAATTCTTTCATATTTTAGAGATTGCTAAGAATTTTAAAAATAAAGATTTAAATATTGAACTCAAAAAAAAAGTTTTAGGACTGATTTTTGATAAGTCCTCTACTCGTACAAGGGTTAGCTTTCAGGTGGCGATGTCCAGACTTGGAGGTAATACAGTTGATCTTAATCCCACAACTTCTCAAATTGGAAGAGGCGAGCCAATTAGAGATACAGCAAGAGTGTTAAGTAGATATTGTGATGTTATTGCTATAAGAACTTTTAAACAATCTGATTTGGAGGACTATGCAAAATGGTCTTCTGTGCCAGTTATTAACGCACTTACAGATCTAGAACACCCCTGCCAAGCTTTAGCTGATTACATGACAATTAAAGAGGAATTTAATGATTTTAAAAATGTGGTTTTGACGTTTATAGGAGATGGTAATAATGTCGCTAATTCTTTGATTTTGTGTGGAGCCTTATTAGGGGTTGAAGTTAGAATCGCATGCCCTAAAGGTTATGAACCTAATGATTTAATAATACATAGAGCCCAAAAAATATATAAAAATAAAAATTTGTTAAAAATCACTAATGATCCTGTTACTGCAGTAAAGGGGGCAAATGTTTTATATACAGACGTTTGGTCATCTATGGGGGAAGAAAATCAAAAAGAAGAGAAAGACAAAGATTTTCTTGGATTTACTCTTGATCAAAATTTAGTAAGAAATGCTGATAAGGATGCCATTATTCTTCATTGTCTTCCTGCCTATAGATCCAAAGAAATCACTGATGAAGTAATCGAAAGTAAAAAAAGTAGAATATTTGAACAAGCAGAAAATAGAATGCATGTTCAACAAGCACTCTTGTCAAGCCTTCTTTGTTGAAAAGATTGCCATTTGTCTTCTAAAGAGGTACAAATGTATTAGAGTACAAATGTTTTATGGTAACTTCTGAAGGTAATAACCTTACAGATGCTCAGAATGAGCTTTATAAATGGATAAAGAACTATATGAGAGACTTTCAACATAGTCCTTCGATTAGGCAAATGATGCAGGCTATGGGTCTTAAATCTCCAGCTCCAATTCAAAGCCGTTTAAAACACCTTCAAGAGAAAGGATATATTTCATGGCAAGAAGGTAAAGCTAGAACTATGCAAATAGTTGATGAAATCACTGGTGGAGTTCCAATTATGGGTTCTGTCGCTGCAGGAGGTTTAATTGAAACTTTTTCTGATGTTAATGAAAATTTGGATTTATCTGAAATTTTACAAAAAAAGGATGTTTTTGCCTTAACCGTAAATGGTGATTCAATGATAGATGCTTGTATTGCTCATGGAGATATGGTTTTGATGGAGCCCATTAAAGATACATACTCATTAAAAAATGGAACTATCGTATCTGCAATGGTTCCTGGTCTAGGCACAACTTTAAAATATTTTGTTAAAAGAAATAATAAAATTTTTTTAGAGGCTGCAAATCCATCTTATCAGCCTATTGAATTAGAATTAGATCAAGTAATTATTCAAGGAAAACTTGTAGCTGTTTGGAGAAAAGTATAGGTTTATTTGATTTACAGACAAAATATAATTATTAACTTCATATTAAATATTGAGCTATAATCAATTTTAGATTTTTCCAATTTTTAAGAAATTGAAATTAGAGCTTAGATTTTTAACATATTTATATACCTTATTGTTTCTAACAGCTAGTTCTACTCCATTATTATCTTCAATTAACTTTAAAGATATTAAGCTCGCATCAGAAATCGGAACTGATTATCTTGATAAAGTTCCAGAAAACGACTATTTAATTGGACCTGGAGATGTTTTGAAAGTTCTCATATCAAGAGATTATCCAGAAATTGGAGCGACAATAAATATGGTTGATGGAGAAGGCACTATTAACTTGCCAAAAATTAATAGGATTTACGTAAAGGGTTTAACTATTAGTGAATTAAATAATCTTTTAAATGATGCATACAAAAAGTTTGTCAAATATCCAGATGTTGAAATTGAAATACAGGGATATCGTTCAATTCGAGTGCTTATTGAAGGTGAAGTTCAAAATCCTGGATTGCAGACCTTAGAAGGTAGTTTACTAGTTGGAAATAAAAATTTTCCAATTACTCAATTTGAGGAAAACACAACTATTAGGAATTATTTTCCTACTCCAGCCGCAGGCGCTTTTAAAGATAATATTCCTAATAAAAGATATGACCCCTTCAAAAACAAACAAAGTAATGCATCTGCTTCAGGAGTTTTCTATTTTCCTACTATCTTTGATGTTATTAGAGAAGCTGGAGGAATTACAGAATATGCTGATTTATCAGAAGTACAAATTATTAGAAAAAATAGTCTTTCAAAGGGAGGTGGCCAGATAACAACATCTTTAAATTTTGAAAGTGTTTTGGCGGGTGATCCTACTTTTAACATAAGACTTTATGATGCTGATATTATTAAGATTAAGAAAGCTAGTAAAGCAAATAATTATCAATTAAGAAAAGCAGTTTTATCAAATTTAAATCCAAAGTATATTAATGTATTTGTTACCGGTAGAGTCAATTCTCCTGGTGAGATAACTGTCTCAAAGGCAAGTGTTTTATCAGATGCTATTGAAATAGCAGGTGGTGCTAAAATTATTAGGGGTCCTGTTAAATTCCTACGATTTATGAACGATGGATCTTTAGATAGCAGAAAATTCAAATACAAAAAAAATAGACGTAGGGGTTCTCACAAAAATCCTTATTTAAAAGAGGGAGATTTAATTGTTGTGGATGAGAGTTTCCTAAGTTCATCGAATCAAGTTTTCACTGAATTTGCGTCTCCATTCATTGGAATTGTTTCAACATATGGTTTATTAAGAGCTATTAATGACTAAGAGTATGTTTAAAGAAAAATTGTCATTTAATAATCAATTTAATAATGATGATTTTGATGTTGGTCAAATAATAAGTTTTTATCTTAGAAATAAAAAGTTTATTAGTATTTTTACTCTCATAACATTTTTATTTTCGTTGTTATATGCCTTTAACGCAAAAAAAGTTTGGGAAGGACAATTTCAAATCGTAATAAAATCTGAAGGATTAAATAACAATCCTCTGATGTCTTTGAATCCTTCGTTACAAAGTTTGACTGGGATAACTGGCGGTCCAAATTCATATGAAACCGAGGTTGGTATTCTTCAAAGTCCCTCTGTATTAATGCCCGTTTTTGATTTTGTTAGTTCTAATAAAAAATCAAAAGATAAAAATACAAAATTAGTTTTTGCAGACTGGATTAATGATAATTTAAACGTTGAATTAGTCAGACGTACCTCTATACTTAATATTTCATATAGGGATACTGATAAAACAATCATTATTCCAGTACTAAAAAAAATATCATCTAGCTATCAAAAATATTCAACAGGAACTAAAAAAAGGAAACAGGAATTAGCAAAAAATTTTTTGAAAGAGCAAATTGTTTTATTTAAAGAAAAAAGTTCTAAATCATTAAAAGAAGCTCAAGAATTTGCTATCGATCAGGATCTTCTTTTTTATAATCAAAACAATAAAAAACCTTTTCAAAATATTGGAAATAATATTATTGACAATAATAAAATCATTGGTTTGCAGAGGGCTAATTTGAATTTAATAGGCTTTGATAAAAATTCTTTTGAAGATATAAGAGTTCAATCAGCTAATGAAATTAAAAAAATAGATCTTCAATTAAAGGCAATAAAAGAAGTGGGAAGCGATAGCACAAAATTAAAATATCTTGGGTACACAATGCCTGCTCTTATTGAAGAAGGTTTGCCTTTAGCCTTAAGTAAAATAGAACAAGAACTTGCTTTACAACGTTCGAAATATACTGACTCTGATATTTTCGTAAAAAGATTAATTGAAGAAAAAGATTTATTAATTAAAGAGTTAAAGAAACGTACAATTGGCATTTTAAATGCACAACGTGCTGTAGCAGAGTCAAGAATGATTTCTTCTCAAAGACCAAAAGATGTTTTATTGAAATATAAAGATTTAACCAGAAAAGCGTATAGAGATGAATCTACATTAGTTGATTTGGAGGACCAGCTATCAGTTATTAAATTAGAGGAGGCGCGTCAAGATGATCCATGGAAATTAATAACAAAACCTACATTATTATTAGATGAAGTTGCGCCAAGTAAACCTAAAATAGGTATTCTTGGTTTAATTTTTGGTTTAATATTTGGAACATTAATTGTTTTCTATCAAGAGTTCAAAAAAGGTCTAATATTTGATAAAAAGAAACTTGAAGATTATCTTGATGCCTCAGTTATTGAAGAAATAAGTATCAATGAACTTGATGATAATTCAGAAAAAGCTATATTTCTAAGAGATTATTTAAGTTTAAAATCAACAAAATCACTTTGTTTTATAAACTTAGATAATATTAATAATTTGAATGTAGATAATTTAAAGAAAATAATAAATCAAGTAAATTCAAAAATAAACATTTTTGATATTACATCTCTAACTCAATTAAATGATGATTTGACATCAGACAAGATTTTCTTAATTTCAAAAATAGGATTCATAAGAGTTGATGAAATTAACTTATTAAAGAAGAGATTAGATATTTTTAATAAGAAAATTTCTGGAATTATTTTGTTTACTTGAAATATTTATTGCCCTTATACTTTCTACTTTAAATAAATTTTTTTTACTATTAATAAAAATCAAATTTTGAAAAGAGAAACTTGATGATTTTTTAATTTATAAATCATTCAATTTTGGATTTAGATATTCAAAATCGTCTTTAGGCACAGCAAATCTATATCCTATAATTTCTAATATTTCATCATATCTATGCTTATTTTCCGATATTTTTAAAAAAATATTTGGAGAGGAGTACTCAACAATCGGTTTTATTATGGGAGATGTAAACATAAATAAATTGTATTTAATAGCTTTATTGGTAGGATGAGTATTATGAATTAAATTAGAATCAAAAATAAGTGATTGGCCTGCTTTTGGATTGAGCTTTATTTCTTTTGCTCCCTCTAAATTATAAAAATATTGATTATGAGAACCTTCATAAATTGAAATTTGCCTATCTGAATAATCATCTAAAAAAGTAAGCACGCTTAAACTGATGGGATATTTAGAAGGAGTATGTAAATAAGGAATATCTCTATGCAACTCATTTGTAGAGGCATTTTGAGATGGTCTGCTTTCTACACATCGATTTAAATGAAGTTGATAATTATTAGGAAAGAATTCATTCAGATACTTTTTTAATTCTTCTATCAAAGCAAGATCTCTATAAGAGTTGAAAAATATAAAAGGGCTTCTAAATACTCCTTTAAATAAATTATTTTTTTCGATATTGTATGGAAACTTACCCCTTAAGATTTCCAGATCGTCTACTAATTGTTTACAGAAATCAGAGTCTATTATTGTTTCTAGGAAAGCATATCCTTTTTCAATAACTTGATTGAAAAGTTCTGTATGTTCTTGATTTTCAAATTTATTTGTGGAAGTTAAACCAGGATGAATATCTTTCATTGCTTTATTATTTCATATCTCCTAAGAATTTAAAGTCCTACTAATCATTATATGAGACAGATAAGGGTTCTACTATCATATTTTCCATAAAAAGCTTTCTAGGCAATAAAGGTTCCATATCCTCATTAGGCCTACCAAATTTCACCTGAGGGGATACTCTTGCATCTGAGGGTATTTTGATATTTAAAAAACTTGATCCACTTGAATTAATAAAGGAGCTTAAAGTTTCATTAATATTTTTGTTCTTATCTAAAACATAATATTCCATATTATAGGCTTTTGCGATACAAGAATAATTTGGAAATGATAGCCCTCCTTGATTTGAAGATGCAATATATTTTGATGCCAGCCATTGATCTTGAGTTTGTTGAATCATTGAATATCCTGAATTATTTATCACTATTAGTTTTATTGGAATTTTGTGATGATACACGGTAGCCAATTCCTGCATACTCATCATGAAACTTCCATCGCCTGCAATGCAAACTATTTCTTTCCCCTTATTAGAAAAGAAACCACCTATAGCAGCAGGCAAAGCCCAACCCATAGCTGTATTATTAAAGTCATGATAAATTCTTTGGCCTTTAGAAAAACTCATTGATTGCATTGCCCATGCGATCGAACAACCTGTATCAATATAAAGATTGGTATTAGGTTTCAAAAAATCTGCAATTTTTTTAAAAACATAATAAGGATTAGTTGTTGTTTTATTTGGTTTGGTAATTTCTGAGAATTTAATTTTCCAATCGTTTATTTTGTTTAACCAATTTTTATTTTTATTTGGAATTAAATCTTTGAGATTTGGATTAACTTGAGAAAAGAAATTTCTTAAGTCATCCTGAATTAATAAATCAATCTCAAGATCAAAACTTTTAAACTTTCCCAATTCATGAGGATCTATATCAATAACAATTTTTTTTGCATCTCTTGCAAATGTGTTGATTGGAGATCCTGTTGCTTTAGTATCTAATCTTGAGCCAAGCGAAATAATAAGATCAGCATTTTGTACTGCGAAATTTGAATATCTTCTTCCATGGGTACCAAATGTTCCTACATATAATGAATCCTTTTCTTCTAATATGTCAGAAGCTCCCCATGTTAGTGCAACTGGAATATTTAACTGCTTAATAAAATATAAAAAATCCCTTTCTGTTTTGGATATATGTAGGCCCCAGCCTGCTATTGCAATGGGTCTTTCTGAACTATTGATTATTTTTAAAATATCTCTTAATACATCATTTGTTTGAGGAAATGTTTTTTTAGTTGATAATTTATTTGGAATAAAACTTTTTAACTTGTTTTTATCGATAAGAACTCGCTGAAAATTATCTGGGATGTCAATCAAAACTGGTCCTGGTCTTCCAGATTTAGCAATATGAATAGCTTTTCCTAATTCATATTTAATAGTATTTGGATCAGTAATTGTTATTGAATACTTTGTTATATCTTGTGTGATTTTTGTAATTGGGGTTTCCTGAAAACCAATCTGTCTAACCCCGGTTTTACCAGTCATTCTAAATGTACTGACTTGACCGGTAATTAATAATAAAGGTACTGAATCATAATAACTACAACAAATACCTGTTATTAGATTTGTGGCGCCAGGACCACTTGTTGCAATGGCTACTCCAATTTCTCCAGTTGATCTTGAATATCCATCTGCAGCCATAGCTGCGGCTTGCTCATGATGTGTGCAAACAAAGGAAAGATTTTTGTTCTCTGCTACAGAATGTATTAAATGAAGAGAAGCACCTCCTGAGATGCCAAATACATGATTTATCTTTAATCCTGAGATGAATTCCGCGACATAATCAGATAATTTAATTCTATTTTTATTATTTTCATCCATGAAATAATAGTTTAATTTTTTAGGTTAATTATTGGAAAAGATCTTTATATTTTTGGACATTCTATAAGCTTGTGAGCTTATTTATGTATATTTCATGACTTTTTAAATGAAATTAAATCAAAATATTTTCTTGATGATAATGATAAAATTAAATATAGAATAAATTTTTCATAAAGGTAAATTAAAATTTTTATACTCACTAATAAATTAAGTGTAATCCATAAAAATATTTAACTAATTGCAAACATTATTAAGTATCTAATATGTGATAAGTATTATTCAAATTATCTAATAACTTTGCCTTGAATTTAATTTATGGGAGTATTTAAGAATGATATCTCTTGAATATTCGTTTTAATTTTCACTTATTTAGTCTCATGTGACTTTCTCTAAAATCATAAAAATCTTGAAAATTAAATTCTACATTGATGATAAAATAAGCTTGAAATAATATGAGATTAATTGAGAAATTTAGTTACTGGCGGTGCAGGATTCATTGGGTCCCATATTGTTGAGAAACTATTATCTTATGGTGAAGAAGTAATTTGTTTAGACAACTATTCCACCAGTAGAAAATCAAATATTTTACATTTGATAGGAAAACCTAATTTTGAAATAATAAGGCATGATATTACCCAACCTATTTTGCTAGAAGTTGATAGGATTTGGCATTTTGCTTGTCCAGCATCTCCAGTTCATTATCAATTGAATCCTATTAAAACTGCAAAAATAAGTTTTCTTGGTACATATAATATGTTGGGATTAGCTAAAAGAGTTGGAGCAAGATTCTTAATGGCAAGTACAAGTGAGGTTTATGGAGATCCAGAAATTAATCCACAAGTTGAAAGCTACAAAGGTTCTGTAAATACTTTTGGTATTAGAGCATGTTACGACGAAGGTAAAAGAATTGCAGAAACTCTTTGTTTCGACTTTAATAGGTGCCATGATGTAGATATTAGAATTGCTAGGATTTTCAATACTTATGGTCCAAAGATGATGCCAAATGATGGAAGAGTCGTAAGTAATTTTATAGTGGATTCATTAAGAAATCAGCCATTAACTATATATGGCAGAGGTTTACAGACAAGATCTTTTTGTTATGTTGATGATTTAGTAAATGGGATAATAAAATTAATGAATAGTAATTTTTCAAAACCAATAAATATTGGAAACCCCAAAGAATATACTATTATTGAGTTAGCTGAAATAATAAAGTCAAAATTAAATTTAAATTTAGAATATCAATTTAAACCTTTACCCGAAGATGATCCATTGCAGAGAAATCCATCTATTGAATTAGCTAAAAAACATTTAGATTGGGAACCTAAAATTGGTTTGACTGAAGGTATAGGAAAAACAATTGATTATTTTAGAAAAAATTTATAAAAATATTTATGGAAAAGTTATACCCAGTAAAAAAAATTTGCTGTATAGGGGCTGGATATGTTGGAGGCCCTACAATGGCAGTTATCGCAAATAATTGCCCAGAAATAGAAGTGTATGTAGCAGATATCAATCAAGAGAGAATTGCAGGTTGGAATGAAGAAAACTTAGATCTTTTACCTGTTTATGAGCCAGGATTAGATACTTTAATTAGTAAATCTAGAGGTTTTAATTTATTTTTTACTACAAATATTAAAAACTCTATTCAAGAAGCAGACATTATCTTCTTATCTGTTAATACACCTACAAAATCTAAAGGCATTGGCGCGGGTAAAGCAAGTGATTTAAAGTGGATAGAGGCTTCTGCTAGAGAAATTGCGCGATATGCTCTAGGTCACACTATTGTTGTAGAGAAAAGTACAATCCCAGTTAGGACAGCTGATACTATTAAACAAATTTTGTTCTCTTGTGAAGATATAGATAAGGATAGTAGAGAAATAAAAAGTTTTTCAGTACTTTCAAATCCAGAGTTCTTGGCTGAAGGAACTGCTATAAATGATTTACAAAATCCCGATAGGGTTTTGATAGGAGGTGATGATGAAAAGGCAGTGGAAACATTATCATCAATTTACAGTAAGTGGATTGATGAAAAGAAAATTCTAAAAACAAATCTATGGAGTTCAGAACTATCTAAGTTAACTGCAAATGCATTTTTAGCACAGCGAATAAGTTCAATTAATTCAGTTGCAGCAATTTGTGAGGTTACAGGTGCAAATATTACTGAAGTTTCAAATGCAATTGGAATGGACTCTAGAATAGGTAATAAATTTCTAAAATCGGGCCCAGGCTTTGGAGGGAGTTGTTTTACTAAAGATATCTTAAATTTAGTATACCTCTCTAATTTTTATGGATTAGAGAGAGTTGCAGATTATTGGGATCAAGTATTGAAAATAAATATTTGGACGCGAAATCGAATATCAGAAATAATCGTAGAAAAATTATTTGGAACTTTGAGTCAAAAGAAATTAACTATTCTTGGATTTTCCTTCAAGGCAGATACCAATGATACGAGAGATTCAAGTGCAATTCAGATCTGTAAAAATCTTTTAGAAGAAGGAGCAAAATTGGAGATATATGATCCCAAAGTTACCAAAGAGCAAATTGAAATTGAATTAAACAAAAATAAATCCAGCATAACTGAGAAAAATATCAGCAGTGGGTCATGGGAATATTCTGATTCAATTTATCAATCAGTAATTAATTCTGATGCTGTAATAATACTCACTGAATGGGATGAATTTAAAAATATTGATTGGTCTAGAATTATTTCTAATATGAGAAGACCAGCTTGGCTTTTTGACACAAGAAATGTGGCTAACCATAAATTAGCTAAATCTTGCGGATTAAAAGTTTGGCAATTAGGAAGAAATCTGATTTGAAATATTTTGTGACTGGTTTTTAGCATTAGGTAAAGTAAATCTTGCCTAAAATTTTATAAATAATTTTTCACTTATAAAGTTATATTTCCTATTGAAGTTTTTATTTTTTTTCTAATTAATTTTTATTCCATAAATCTTTTCAGAATTCAAGTAAGCAATCTTTTTAGAAACTTCTTCAGGTAATTAATTTAAAATATAACCATAAATCTTCACTATTTTTGAATATTTTATCCAATATTTAAATTAAGGTATTCCAAACTTCTTAAAAATCTTTGTCCGTTAAATTTTTCCTTCAGTAAATAGTTTTATAAATATCCTTCTTGCATATTCAAAATTTTATTTACATTCTGCCACTAATTCTTTCCTTTTGATAATTCAATATTCCTTTCACGCATTAGGTCTAACTTTTCTTTAAAGTTCTCACAATCTCATCTTGATACTCATTATCAAAATCAATATCTAATGAAACTACACTTTTTTATAAGTAAAATATCTGAAAGAGACTCTTTTTAAAGTCTTCCTTTGCTTTCTATCTTTTTCACAATTTTCCCAGACCAGCCTGACTTTTTAAGCAGGTGCGGAATTTCTAGAGAGCAGATCCAGAAAGCATGCTACAACTTGTAAATCTCTAAGTGCATTTTAAGCTGCAGATTTCAATAATCAAACGCTATAAAGTACTATAGGAGTTGCGGACGTTAAGAAAGAAATCTCTAAATTGATTGATATGAATGACGTTTCGAGGCTTGGGGCCATAGCTCAGCTGGTAGAGCACCTGCATGGCATGCAGGGGGTCAGCGGTTCGAGTCCGCTTGGCTCCATTTTTATGGAATAGGAAAAATTATTTAAAACTTTTAGATAATTTATTAAAGTTTTTGCAAATTTAAATACTTAATAATTTCTAAGGTTCTAATTTTATTTAATTTATAGCAGTTAGGATTTTTTTTAATACTGCATCAGTATTGTGATAGTAAATATTTTCTAATTTTTTTGAAGTTGGTGCTGGGGAATTTGGCAGTGTAATTCGGAGAGGCTTTATTTTAAAATAATTCACTTCCAAATTTTCATATACTGATGCTATTACTTCCGAGGCTAATCCACATGTAGACCACCCTCCATCAATTACTACTAATTTTCCTGTTTTTTTAACTGAATCTATAATCAAACTTGGATTGAAAGGATTTATGATTCTTAAATCTATAACATCAGAATAAACACCTAAATCTTTTAATTTTTCAGATACATTTTTTGCAATCAATGTTGAATAACTACTACCTACAATTGTCAAATCATTGCCTTTGTTTATGTATTTTGGTCTTACTTCATTTAAATCTATTTCTTTTATAGGTTTGATTTCTTCAACTTCTTCATAAAGCCACCGGTCATCAATATAAATAACTGGATCATTAGATAAAACAGAGGATATTAATAAATCTCTCGCATCTAATGGACTAAAAGGAATTATAACTTTTAGTCCGGGTATATGTGCAAACCACGAATGTAATGATTGTGAATGTTGAGCCCCTTGTTCCCCTCCTCTATTAATAATAGATCTTATTGTTAAACAAGGATTCGCCTGCCCTCCAGTCATATGAGACCATTTAGCAGCTTGATTTACAATTGCATCCATAGCATAAAGCATAAAATCCATCCTAGGATGAATTACAACCGGCCGCATTCCTGTGAGACTAGACCCTACAGCTGCGCCAGTTACTGCCGACTCAGAAACTGGGCTATCTATAACTCTATCTTGACCATATTTTTTATCCAAATCTATCATTGAATTTCCTACATACCATGGACTCCATAAGCCTTGACCAATAAGAAAAACTTCTGGGTATTTGGTTAGTAAATAATCGAATGCTGAACAAATAGCCGAGCCATAACTTATCTTTTTAATCATTTTTTCTTAAAGTAAACTCTATCTAGTAATTCTTTTTCTAATGGGTAAGGCGATTTGCAAGCTTCTTCCCAATATTCATTTATTTCAGTTTTTATTTTAATATTTAAGTTCTCATATATTTCTTCAGTAAGTAAATTTTCCTTAATCATTGCATCTTTTAGTCTCTTTATAGGATCTCTCAATCTCCATTTCTTAATCTCTTCTTCTGAACGATTTATCCCAACATCTATATCTTCTCGCCAGTCCACATGTCCAAAAAATCTATAAGTTATAGCTTCTATGAATGTTGGACCTTTTCCAAATCTTGATATCTTGGCAGCTTCTTTTGCTGCACTTATTACTTCAAAAATGTTATTGCCATCTATTGTTCTTGAATGAATATTATTTGCTATTCCAAATCTTGAGGTAAATATTGTGGGCTGTCTTTGTGAAATGTGCATGTGACTTGAATATAAGTTGTTTTCAAGAACGAATATGATTGGTAGTTTTAAAATACTTGATAAATTCAATGATTCATGAACTACTCCTTCTTCGATTGCTCCATCTCCAAGATAACTTATAGCAATTTGTTGGTTATCTTTAAACTTTGCACTCATAGCTGCACCAACGGCTAAGGGGACTGTTCCTGCAACTATTGGCACAGAACCAATAAAGCCATTAGATTCATCAATTAAATGCATAGATCCTCCCATTCCCTTAGAGTGTCCAGTATCTCTTCCTAATACTTCTGCAAATAACTTGTAGATGCTAGAACCCATAGCAAGCAAATGTGAGTGGGATCGATGAGCTCCAAAAATCATATCAGTCTTCTTTAGTTGGCTTGATATCCCAACTGCTACAGCTTCTTGCCCTACTCCTAAATGAACTGGACCCCCAATATTCCCTTGCTTCCTCTCTAATGCAAGTTTTTTTTCTGTGATTCTAATTCGAATCATTTTTTTCAAATAGCCTAATGAAACTTGTGAATTCTCATTTGAAATATCTAAAGGTTTTGGATTGATATTAGTATCTAAAAGATCGTTATTTATATTTTCTAGATTCATTTTTTTAATTAAAAGTTGCTTCAAAATTTTCTCTTAATTGAGAAAAATTTTTTATTCCGGTAATTACGGATGTTACTCCAATAGTATTAACAATTTCCTTGATAGCAAATGTTGAAAAACTAAGTTTATTTTCATGGGCTATCTTTTTCAGATATTTTATGCGTTCTAAACTATCTTGAATATTTTCTGGTTTGAAATCACTTAATCTTGATCTTCGATCATTATCTGGAAATCTAGAATATTTATTTATCTTGTCAGTAAGCATTCCAGAATTTAATACATTGTAGGCAATAAGTTTAATATTTTTCTTTATGCAAAAATCAATCATTTCTAGTTGGGAATTTATATTTAATATATTTAAAGGTATTTGTATGAAGTCTAGTGTATAAGATTTTGTTATGAGTTTCAATTCTGCAAGAGAAAAATTTGAACATCCAATGGCATTAAGTAAACCTTCTTTTTTCATGGAATTTAATTCATCTAAACTTTCGGAGATAGGTGTATTTATATCTGGCCAGTGAATAAAGAAAATAGGGAGACAATCTAGTTTGAGTCTACTTAAACTATTAATTACATCATTTCTAAGTGCACCTTTTGAACAGTCTTTGAATATTTTTGATCGTTTGTTTTTACTGGGTTTTCCCCAGGATAGGCCCCCTTTAGTTGCAATAACAACATCTTTTATCTTTTTGCCTAGTATCTTCGAAAGTCTTTCTTCTGATAAACCTAAGCCATAAACTCCTGCTGTATCAAAGAAGTTAATACCTAGATCTAAGGATTTATGAATAGCGTAATTTAATTCTTCTTCAGAAAAATAACCCCAATCTGTACCGCCCAAAGCTTCGCATCCTATACATAATTTGGAGACTTTCATGATTTCTAAAATAATCTTTTTTCTTTAAAAAATTTGATCCCAACTAGAGTCAAAACTGTTAAAAATAATATTTTTATATCCAAACCAAAAGAAATATTTTTTACATAATCTAACCTTAATTTATTTTTTTTTGGTTCAATATTTTCTTCATAATACTTATCTACATTTAAACTTCCCAATACTGAATCCATATCTGAAAAAGAAATTGTTGATAAATCAGTAATTCCTGGTTTTACGTTAAGGATCTTTTTGTTTTCTCCTTTATATTTATTTGTATAATAAAATACTTGCGGCCTAGGGCCAACAAATGACATATCCCCTTTTAATACATTAAATAATTGGGGTAATTCGTCCAACTTATATTTTCTAAAAAATCTTCCATATTTTATTAATCTCTTATCATTTTTGGCAGTTGAAAAGCCTCCAATTTTTTCAGCATTTATTACCATAGTCCTAAATTTATATATCTTAAATTCTGAGCCATATATTCCAGCCCTCGAGCCTTTATATATAACTGGCCCAGGGGATGTAATAAAAATCAATAATGATATCAAAAAATATAAAGGAGAAAAGATGAGCAATAAAATAGATGAAAATAAAATATCAAAGATTCGTTTGTAAAAAGAATACTGCACTTCTCTAAACAAAATTTAACTAAAAAAATCATCTATAATAATATCAAATTATTCAGCTATAATTTAAATATGTATTTAGTTTTGCATGAAAGTTAGTGAATTTAATGAATAAATTTTTATTTGAAAGGTTTTTAAAACCATTCAAAAATTTTTATCAATAATTTATTTTGTATTTATTTACTTATATAATTCAATTAATTTAAATACTTTAGAAACTGCTTATTTGTATTTTTTTTCATATACTTTAGTAAAGTATATGTGTATTTTGTCTGAAATAAAATTACATACCTGCGGAAATGCAACCCTAATAATTGAAAGAGATTCAAAACCAATAATTGCAACCGATCCTTGGTTAGATAATCACACGGCATATTTCGGTTCTTGGTCTACAAGTCATAAAATTCAAGACTTTCATTTAAATCTTTTAAATAAAGTTCCTTTTATATGGATATCACATTTTCATCCTGATCATCTTAATTTAAGAAGCCTATTAAAAATAAAAGCTAGAGAAAAAACAATTCTACTTAGTTATCAGTATTCTAATCGGATAGCTGAAGATTTAAGGAGAGCTGGAATGAAAGTAATTGTTCTTCCTCCCAGAAAATTTATTAACCTCGCAGAAGATGTTGATATTGCTACTTTTCCTGTTTTATCCACTATTGATTCTGTTCTTTTAATAAGGAGTAAAAATAATATTATTGTGAATTGTAATGATACTAATTGTGATCCATCTTTAGACTTTATAAAAAAGGAAATATCAAAAAGTAAAAACTCACTATTTCTTGGCTTGGCTGGATATGGTGATGCCGATATGATAAATATTTTTAAAGATAATCAATTTATTGAACCAATAGCTAGTACGAAGCCAGCTCCAGGATATTTATTAACTTCCCAAGCTAAAAAATTAAATTGTACCCATGCTATGCACTTTAGTTCTTTTCATAAGTATGTAAGAAGTGATTCATTATGGGCAAATAAATATACAACACCTGAGAATGACTTAGAAAGAGGGTGGGATAAAAATATAGGTTATTTTAAACAATTCTCCTCAATATTGATTTCAGATGATGGGTTTAAAAAAATAGATTCCAATTATCCGGAGAGAAATAATATTCCAAACCAAGATCCAAAAAAATATGGAGATTATTGGGAAGAAAAATTATCGATCAGAGAAGAAAAAGTTGTTATTAATTATTTAGATAGAATATTCAAGATAAATAAAAATACATTTTCAATAAAAGTAGGAAATAAAATTATTAATCCATCAGATAAAAATTATTTTTTAAAACAAAAAAAATCTTTTGTTTTACATACACCAAGAAATAGTCTTTTAAGAGCTATTAAATCAAATATTTTTGATGATTTATTAATAGGGAATTTTGCAAAAGTTATAATTTCAGATAATCAAAAAATTAATTTTAGATATACATTAAAGGTGGCATCTAAATATATAGATAATGCAGGAATTAATAGCATTGAAGAACTAAAGCAATTCCTTTGGTTTTACAGGCATAGCTATGATAATAAGCTTGTTCGAGTAAAATCTGAGCTGAAATTGAGGGCCAGAGATATTCTTATTTCTAAATTAACTGGTAATAATAAAATTCTTGGCAATCTAAAAAAAATTTATCAAAAAATTTAAGAATTTATCTCATCTAAGATACTTTTTAAAAATATTGATAATACCTAAGCTTTGAAATTTTAATTTTTAAAATATTTATTTTTTTGATTTATCATTATTGCTTTTCTTGATTTTAATTGATGATAATAGATTTATTTTTAGATGTGGTTATTCTATTTGTAATTTAGACATCTTCTTAATTTGTAAAAATCTTTGTCAATTTCATAAAGTCTCTTTAAATTTTTAATAGATAAATCATCATGAACTGAGGAAAAATTTCTACCACTTATTAAATTCTTAGGCATGCTTAAAAGATGATTAATATCATCAACAACTTTTGAAATAGGATTCATTTTGTTTGAATTAAGCATTTCTAAAGTCTTATGAAAGTTTTGACCTGACTGATTTCTTGATTTTAATGTGGCATTATGTATTTTTGTCTTAACCCACCCTGGGCCAAGAATAAATATCTTAAGTTGTTCAATTTCTGCATCGATTAATTCAACAAATTTGATTAAAAGAATTTTTCCTAAAGTTTGTGCTGAATAATTTGGAGTAGCAGAATTAGTGCCTCCTCCTGCAAATAGCATAACAGAACACTCTTGATCTTTGTCCCTGAAAGGTAAGGCTTCAATCAAAGCGGTCATTTGATATGTACTGTTAAGATTAATTCCTTCCATCCATTTCATAGAATCAATAGATTCAATTAATCCAATTGGTTCTTGTGAACCTATACAAGAAATAAAAATATTCCAATTATTTATCTTTTCCAACCACCTTTTAAAATCTTTACGATCTTTATTAGAACTTATATCTAGTTGGAACCAATGAACACCATCTCTAAAATCTTTTTTATTTTCTTCAGACCTATAAGTTGCATAAACCTCATAATTTTTCTTTAAGAATGAATTTATAAGATTTATACCAATATCTGATGTGCCTCCAAGAACAATTGCTTTCATAGTAAATATCCAAAATTAATTATTAAATTTTAATCTTAACTGTTTTCAATTTCAGTTTTAAATATCTTAAATTATATTTTCAAACTTTAAATAAAAAAAATTTAAAAATCACTATCAAAATTAATTAAATCTATATTTTATAATTCATATTTTTACTAATAGCATTAAATATATATTTGTTCAATTTGATTTAAATAAAAACTTTAAGTTATTATGTTTAGGACGATTGATTATAATTATATTTATGAAAGGAAAAATTTTGGTTACTGGAAGTGCTGGATTTATAGGATACCATATTTGTTGCAGACTAATTAAAGAAGATTTTGATGTTATAGGTCTGGATAATTTGAATTCATACTATGAAGTTTCTTTAAAAAATTCCCGATTAGAAAAATTAAGTAATTTAGCTTCAAAAAAAAATATTAAATATAAATTTTATAAGGGAGATCTATCTGATTTTGAATTTTTAAAAAATATTTTTATTTTAGAAAAACCGAAATTTATTATTAATTTAGCCGCTCAGGCAGGCGTTAGGTATTCAATAAATAATCCAAATTCTTATGCCTATTCAAATTTGATAGGTTTTTTGAATATCCTAGAGTGCTGTAGAAATTTTGAGATTCAACATTTGATATATGCAAGTAGTAGTTCTGTCTATGGTGGCAACAAAAAAATCCCATTTCGGGAAACTGATTTCGTAGATAACCCTGTTAGTTTGTATGCCGCTACTAAAAAATCTAATGAATTGATGGCTAATGCATATAGCCATCTATACAAAATACCAGCTACAGGACTTAGGTTCTTTACAGTTTATGGACCTTGGGGAAGACCTGATATGGCCCCAATGATTTTTGCTAAAGCAATTTTGAATAAAAAACCATTACGTATATTTAATAATGGAGATATGATCAGAGATTTTACTTATATTGATGACATAATTGAAAGCATATTCAGATTAATAGAAAAAGTCCCTTTTAGTAAAAATGATTTTGATTTAGAAAATCAAACATGTATTGAATCAAACGCTCCACATCAAATTTTTAATATAGGTAATAGTCAAAAAATAAGATTGATGGATTTTGTTGAAGCTTTAGAGAAAGCTTTCAATTTGAAAACTAAAAAAGAATTTTTACCCATGCAACTTGGAGATGTAAAATCTACTTTTGCAGATTGCACCAAACTAGAAAGATTTATTAATTTCAAACCTAATACATCTTTGGAAAAAGGGGTGTCAAAGTTTGCCTTATGGTATAAAGAATATTATCAAGATTGATAGATGATTTTAATTTTTTTATTTTTAAAATAATTTTTATAAAGTGAATTTTAATAATGATTATTTAGAAGACTTAAATAGTTCGAATATTGAAGATTTGTCTGAAATAATATTTTCTAAAAGTAGTTTGCTTATTAAAAAACCTGCATTATTTCTTGATAGGGACGGAGTACTTATTAAAGATTTGCATTACATTTCTAATGAGGATGAAGTTATTTTAGAAAAATCTGCTAATTATTTAGTTAGGCATGCATTTGAATCTGGTTGGAGAATTATTGTAGTTTCAAACCAATCTGGAATTTCAAGAAATATTCTTACTTGGAAAGATTATTATAAAATTACTAATAAAATGTTATGTTTATTTGGCAATCCAAATCCATTTAATGCTATCTATGCAAACTCACAAGGACCAAATTCAAGATTAAAAAATTGGCGTAAACCAAGTCCTGAAATGATAATAAGAGCGGCAACTAATCTTAATATTGATATTGAAAAATCTATAATTGTAGGAGATAGACTAACAGATATAATCGCTGGAATAAAATCAGGTATTAAAATATTAGTTCATACAAGTACTGGGCACGGTTTAAAGGAAAATCAAATGGTTAATGAGTTTATTAAAAAAAATATAAAAAATGAAGAATTAAAATTTATAAAGATCAAAAATCTTAATCAATTTCCTTTTGAATACATATATAAAATTATTTAATGAAAACTAAAATCAAGGCTTTACTATTATCTGCAGGATTTGGAACAAGATTAAGGCCCATAACTAATCAAATACCAAAGTGTCTTGTTGATATAAATGGACAATCTTTGTTACTAAATTGGTTATATAAATTAGAAAAAATTGGTTGTAATGAGGTCCTAATAAATACACATTATTTATCTTCGCAAGTTGTTGAAGTAATCAAAAAATGGGATCAAAGAAGATTGAGAGTTAAGATTTCTCATGAGGAAATACTTCTTGGAACGGCAGGAACTCTTAGAAAAAATAGTAAGTTTTTTGAAGATTCATTGGGATTGTTAATCCATACTGATAATTTCACGACCCTTAATTTGAATCAATTTCTAAAGGCTCATTATGCTAGGAATGAAAAATGTAATATATCTATGGTTACTTTTAAAACAATTAATCCAAGTCAATGCGGCATTGTAGAAGTTGATCAAAATAATGTTTTAATAAACTATCATGAAAAAGTTAAAAATCCTCCCTCTAATATTGCTAACGGAGCTTTATTTGCCTTTGAGGAATCTTTCTTAAATGATTTCTTGAAGTTACCACTTGATTATGCAGATTTTTGTGGAGAAGTAATCCCAAAATTCAAAGGTAAACTGCAAACTTATTTTACAAAGGAATTGTTTATTGATATTGGTACTCCTGAGTCATTAAAATTAGCTATAGATTTATCAAAAAGTTAATAATGAGTTGTTCAGAATTTAATCTTTCAATTACTAATTATGTAAAAAAATTGAAGGAATGTTTTGATGAAGATTTAATAAATTCTATTTATGAGCTAAATGTGCAACTAAAAGAGGCATGGATTAAAAAAAAGAATATTTTTATTTGTGGGAATGGAGGTAGTGGTGCGAATGCTAATCATATTGCAAACGATTTACTATATGGTGTTGGTTTTAATAGAAAAACAGGAAAACATTCTCTTGGTATGAGAGTTGAGTCTTTAGTTTCTAATCCTGGAGTAATAACTTGTTTAGCTAATGATATTAGTTATGAGAATATATTTTCTAAACAAATAGAAATAAAGGGAAATGCAGATGATTTGTTAATAGTTCTATCAGGAAGTGGAAATTCGCCTAATATAGTAAAAGCGATTGAAGTCGCCAATGCCACTGGTCTTCAAACCATTGCTATTGTCGGATTTGACGGCGGTATATGTAAAAAAATTGCTCATAAGTCTATTCATTGTCCTTTGAACGATATGGAAATTGCTGAAGATATACAGATGATAATTTTTAATACATGCAAACAATGGTTAATTAATAACCCTCCTTTTTAATTATATTTTTAGATATTTAATTTAATCTTATTTATAGATTTTTTTAAAATCCTTATTGATTAAATTTTAAGTTTCTTGGCAAAAATACTCAAAATCATAGAGAATAGATCTTTTAACTCAGAGATAAATGTTATTTTCTTTGGTTCAGCAGGAAAACTTGTTAAATCAGATTTTTTTGAACATATAAAAGCTAATCTTCTATTTAATCGATAATTTTTTATGACGGATTTATGTCTTTTTTGAGGATTTATAATGAATGTATTATATTTAAACATTTTTGCCATACTTAAAACTGCTTTCTTAGAGGGAAACATCGTTAAGGAATATTTTATGCTGTTTGCATAATGATCTGAATCTACATCATCTAAAATATGAACAAAATTACCTGGTATTTTTGTAACTCGAGTTTCTAACAAAAATAAATCTGAATTGACTTCAGAAATTTTTTCTAAAAGTTCTATATGTTTATTTACATGATGAAAGAATCCAAGGCATATAACAATATCAAATTCACCAAGTTTTTTTAAATCAATATCATATATATTCTTACAAAGAAAGTTATATCTTGATTTATCAATTTCTTTTACTTCAAAAACAAAATTAGCTTTGTCTATATGGCTTTGCCTGCCATCTATTCCTACTATATAATCACAACCTGATTCAATCATTTGCAAAGCAAAAAAACCTGAATTGCATCCAATATCAAGAATTCTTTTCCCTTTTAGAGATCCACCGCAAAACTCAATTAGGGGGTCCAAAAAATAATTTATTCTTTCTTTCGTAACTTCAACAGCTCGCTTTGAGTGAACAGGAGTAAGATTACCTTTTAGATTAAATTCATACATCCAATCAGAAAAGATATTTATTTTTTCAACTATTTCTTTTTTTTGCATTTCTTAAAATATTAATTAGATAATAATACTATAATTTACAATTTAAATTTCTAACTTAAGTATTTTTCCTCCTTAAGGTAATTTATATATCTTTCAGTTATTGTTTTAATTTCTTCTTTATCCAGTATCTTTTTCCAAGCTCCAGGAGCCCCTTTAGTGGGTTCAATATGTTTTGGTGCGATTACTGTTTTTTCATCAACCTTTGGAAGTAGCCATAAGTAATATTTCCTTAATTTCCAAGTTTTATTATATGGCGGTGGAAGAAATTTTTTAATTATATTTGCTATTCTTCCTAAAGTCCTCAAGATAATTTCTTTTATTCTTAGGACCCTTGAGGTGCTAATTTTTAACATGTTATTAATTGAACATTCCTCAATAATTTCTTGAATAATTTTTTCAGAAGGATTTACTCCCATAAATCCACTCATTTGTCTTATGGCTGCATTTGTATTAGAAAAGACATCTTCGTATCTTTGGTGTAGACACCATTTTTTATTAAAGGCGTCATTATCTAACATCTCCTTATAACCTGACTCTGCTCTATCAAGCATCACTATAAGATCTGAACCCTTAAGGCCCCATTTATACTTGGCAGCAACAGCTACATCCCTTAAATCTCGATTTATATATAATATTTTTGCTAAGCCTTTTTTGGCATAATAGAATTCTTCTGGATGACGTCCACTTTTGATTAAATGAAAAGTCTTTTTATCATTTGCCCACTCCTCTAATTGTTCTTGTGTATATTTTTCATATCCTCTTTCCCACCTCCCATGCCTAACGCAAACTGACGTTTTTTCAAGTAGTGAACATACAAGATTAAATTGAAATGCTGATCCTGAACGAAGCATACCACTACAAAAAACAAGCATCAGTTAAAAATTTACTAGTATTAATTATACACAAAAAATTGTTCTTACTTATTTGGTCTATTATTTAAATAAAAAATGTAAAATTATTCATCATATAAAAGAATTTTAGTCTTTCTAAAAATAAAGTAAGTTATCAGTTTTAATTTTTGAAGATTAAAAAATTGTATGAATTTAGCGCTTAAAAAAATAATAAAAAATTTTCCTTTATTATTTCGATTTATAATTTTCTTATCTAAATTCTTTGGTAAATTTATTGACATATTATTTATCCCAATAGCAATTCTTTATGACCGAATTGGAATAAATGTTTTTGAAGCCAAAACAAGATCCTTTGGACATCATTTATTTGAACCTGTAGCAGTGGCTGCTCAAAATTTCTCAAAAGAAAAAAAATACCAAAAAAAATTAATTCTTCTGGCAAATCAAAAGAAAGCTTATGTTAAATACACTAATAAATTATTAGGGCAAAAATTTAAAATAATAGAAAAATATTCCTTCCTTAATATTTATTATTGGTTAGCAAGGAGTAAATATTGTGGTCTTTCAAGAACTACAAAATATCAAGAAGAGATGGATATTTTCTACGATATACATTTTAAACTTAGAAATCAATTGGATATCTTTGATCATACTGAACTTTTAAATAATAAAGAATTAAATAATCTATTTAAGAAATTAAATCCAGAAAATAGATTCGTTGTTATTTGGAAACCGAAATGTCATCGTGAAGATAAATATAGTATTTTTAGCCCTCTGAGATACTCTTCGCTAGATTCTTGCAAACCATTATTTGATAGGATTTACAAAGAAGGGGGAATAGTTTTTGGTTTATTATATGGAGATGTAAATTTCAAACATCAAGGAGTTGTTGATCTAAGAGATATAAAGCAGCAATTAATTAGAGAAAGATTTATTTTTTATTTGGATTTAAAATGTAGGTTTGGAATAGTTGGACAAAATGGTGGTAATATCCCTTTGCACATCTTTAAAAAACCATTTATGGTATACGATGTTTCATATCCTTATACCTTAAATTTTTGTGGACCAAAAACAATAATCTTTTTTAAAGAGGCAACTTATAAAAATGGTAATCCCGTAAGAATAGAAAATTTAATAAACTTAAAAGCTGAAGAAATAAGTAAAATAATTGCTGAAAAGGAAATTATTTTTACTCCTAATTCTTCAGAAGATATTATAGATCTTTATGAAGAATTAAAAACCAGAATGAGAAATAGTTCATCTGATTTTAAAGAAAGTGAATATCAAATGAATCTTGATTGGGGTAAAAATATTCCAAGCAATATTTACAATAGATTTTGGTTTAGTCAGGTATCAAATTGTTGTTATAAAAAACAGTATTTTTCTCTTGCTCCAAAAAGATTTATTAAAAAGTGATTGATCAATTATTTGGATTTTTATTTACAAAAATATCTAAATTTATAAATTAGAAAGAGTTTTAAAATCTTTGATAATACCTTTGATATTTAAATATTAATATAGTCTTTTTTATAATTAGAAATTTTATGGCAAATAAGCTTTATTATTTTGAATTTTAGAATGGTCCCTTAAACCAATCTCCAGGAATATCATGTGGTGAAGGCTCTGGTAATTCTTCTAATACTTTCCTATTATCAATATTCATAATTTCTAAACATTTTAAAGCTATATCTCCCGCTCGAATATAAAATCCTTTTGTTAGTCCATAACTCGTGGGTTCTGGAACATCATGCATAGCTAATCTAACTGGAGGTGATTTTAATGAAGAAAATAAATTTGAAGAAACTTCAGCTATTATTTCTGCAGAAACTGAACAAGTTTTAAACCCAGTATCACAAACTAATAATCTCCCTGTTTTGATAATTGAATTAAAGATTAATTCCCAATCTATTGGTTTAATTGAGCACAAATCAATAACTTCAACCTCTAAACCTTTTAACTTCAAATAATCTGCCGCTCTTGCTGCTTCGATGGTTAAATAAGACATTGCAACAATTGTAATATCAATTCCCTTCTTAATTATTGAAGCCTCACCGATATTTCTAATACATTTTTTACCAACATTCCCAATAGTGTTATGGAGCCATCGATGTTCAAGAAAAATAACTGGATTAGGATCAAAAATCGAATTAAATAGTAAATCCCTTGCATCCTGTGGGGTTGAAGGCATTACAACTTTTAATCCTGGTATATGTGCAAACCATGCTTGAAGATTTTGGGAATGAGTGGGACCTTGTCCCCAACCCCTTCCCAAAATTAATCTTATAGTTATGGGAATAGAAACTTGACTGCCAAACATATAATGCCATTTGGCTGCAGTATTAACTAGTTGATCCATTGCTAAAAGGAAGAAATCTAATCTTTGATGTGTCATAACAGGTTTGATTCCATTCATTGATGCACCAATGCCAACTCCTGTAAGTGCATTTTCAGAGGTTGGAATATCAAAAACTCTTTCCCCTCCAAATTTTTCTTCCAATCCTTCAGTTGTTGAAAATATTGACTTTGGATCATTCACTCCAAGACCATAACAAATAACATTTTCATCAATACTCATAGCTTCATGAAGTGCTGAATTAATTGCCTCAGAATATTTCATGTTTTTCATAAATCTTAGTTTTAATTTTGGGCGTAAATACCTTTTAAGGCCTCTGATTTATCAGGGAAAGGCGATGATTCAGCAAATTGGAAAGCCTGATCGATTTCTATTCCTAAATCTTTTTCTATATTTTCCAAATAACTATTAGTACATATTTTTAGTTCTATGAGCTTTTTTACAAACATTTTCAACGGATCTTTAAGTTTCCAAGAATTAAATTCTTCAGGAGATCTGTAACCTATATCATTATCGAAGTTTGGCCCACAATGTTCTCTATGACGGTATGTCTTAAATTCTAAAAAATATGGTCCTCCCTCAAGTCTTATTTTTGATGTAACACGCGCTGCTAAATTAAAACATTTTTCTATATCATTACCGTCACAAGACTCAACATTTATACCATGCCCCATAACCATCTCTGAAATTTCTCTACCTTTTGGCTGTCTTACCTCTAAGGGACTATAAACAGAATAGAGATTGTTTTCACATACGAACAAGACCTTCAGTTTTCTTACAATTGCAAAATTTAGAGATTCATAAAACACTCCTTCTTCTATTGCTCCGTCACCTAAATAAATCACTGTTAATTCGTCCGTTTTTTTTAATTGACTTGATAATGCTAGCCCAACACCAATTGGGATACTATTTCCTACTATTGCAGAAGTTCCCATAAACCCTACTTTTTGATCGATTAGATGCATTGAACCACCTTTGCCCTTTGAACATCCTGTAACCCGCCCATATATTTCGGCAATCATTTTATTTAGATCCCCTCCCTTTGCTAAATAATGTGCATGTCCCCTATGAGTACTTACTACAAAATCCTTCTTTTTTAAGCAAGCTGATATTGCGGCAGGTGTTCCCTCTTGACCAATTGAAAGGTGGGTCGGACATCTCATTTTTTGTTCCGAATATTTTTTTGCTATTCTTTCTTCAACTAATCTTATACGTAAAACTACTTTCAATAGTTTTAATAATTCTGTATTATTCATAGATATAAAATTTAAATTATTATATTTTCTGATTTAAATTTAATTTCTTCATCCATTTAACTGTGTAACAAATTTCATTATCCATTAAATCTCCTTGAGCATATAAATTTTTTATTTCTTTGATAGCTTCTTCAATTCCATATTGTGGTTTGAATCCAGTTGCTAATAATTTGGAAGAGTCTTGTCTATATGATCTTGGATCATTAGATTCTGAAATAATAATTTCTGATTTAATATTTTTTTTAACCATATTAGCTATCTCAATAATGGATATATTTTCGAAACCTGCATTGTAACAGCCAGACTCAATTTCACAATTCTCTATAAAATGTTTATAAACATTTATCATATCCTTGATGTGTATATTTGGCCTTGTTTGATTGCCTCCAAAAACTGTTATTCTTCCATTCTTTAAAGCTTGAAAAGTCAACATATTAACACTAACATCTAATCTCATACGAGGGGAAATTCCACATACAGTAGCAGGTCTTATACAGTGTACCTTCATCTTATTGGAGTAGGACAAAAATACTCTTTCTGCGACCATTTTGGTTTTGTTATAAACGGAAATTGGTACTAAAGGCAGTTCTTCTGTAACTTTTGGCTCGTCTTTGATACCATATACACTTCCTGAACTAGCATAAATGAACTGCTTTACATTATGCCTAACTGCTTTATCCGCAAGCTGTTGACTAGCTAAGACATTGACTTCCCAACTCAAGGTGGGATTCAACTCTACCGCAGGGTCATTAGCAATATTTGCTAGATGAATAATAACATCAACATCATCAAATGGAATCTTTTCAACTTCCCTTACATCTAATTTAATATTTCTTAAATTGGAGTGCTCTGAAAGATTATTCCCAAACCATTGATTATCTATATTAATAATTTCATGGCCATTTTTAAGTAATTCAGGAATTAAAACTGAACCTTTGTAACCGCATCCTCCAGTAACAAGAATCTTCATGATTTATGTTGATATTTCCAAGGTAGATCTTTCAAAATTGAGATATGTTCTTCAATCCATGAAAGGGTATTATCTAATCCTAATTCAAGACTGATCTTATCTGTCCAACCATGCACTTTTCGTAATTTATCGCTACTTAAAAGGTAGTTTTGATCTTTACCTAATCTATCGTCAACATTTATTACTAAATCATCAAAATCTGAATCGGTCGATGCAAAGATTTTTTTTACTAAATCATGGATACTTATAGAATTATTTGATGATATATGCCAACTTGAGCCAGGTTCCGCATCTAATGCAATTTTTAAGGTTGCTTCTACTACATCTTGAATATGTATAAAAGCCCTTTGTGATTTGCCCCCTCCATGTAGTTCCATTTTTTTATTGGTTTTTGCACTAAGAAATGCTCTGGGTATGATTCTATAAAGTTGCTGGCCAGGTCCATAAACATTAGCAGCTCTGGTAAATACGACTGGAAAGTCATATGCTTTGAAAAAACTCATTAAATGAAGGTCGCATCCTGCACGACTAACAGCATAAGGAGTACTTGGAGCAAAAGAGAAGTTCTCTTTTATCCACCCTCCATCAGTACTGCCATAAACCTCTGGAGTCGTCACATGAACATATTTCTTTAAAAATTTTTTCTTTCTTAGAAAATCGTGCAGCCCAACCTGAGACATCAAATTAGTCTGAAACCAATGCAAAGGATTAAGCCAGCTCTCAGCAACCATTCCTTGCGAAGCAAAATTAACAATAAATTCTGGCTTAAATTCATCTATTAATTGTTTTAGTTTTTCTAGATCTTTGTTTAAATCTAATGTTTTAAATTTGAACTTTTTTGATAGGTCAATTTTTTTGGTAACTTTTTGGGTTTCCCATCTATAAGGTAAAAAGATATCTAGTGGTTCTTTAGAGCGGCTTACGCCTAAAACTTCAAAACCCGAATTGAGGGTTTGATTCACAAAATGCGAACCACTAAAGCTATTACTCCCTATAATTAGAAACTTTGACAAATTTTTAGCCCATTATTTCGGTTATTTTATATCTTAATGAGTCACAATTTATAGGACTATTACCCATCGTTTCAACTGCTATAGATGATATACAACATCCAAGTGCAGCGGTAGGCATTAATTCCTGACCTGAAGAAATAGCAGTAGCCATTAATGCAAGTAATGAATCACCTGCTCCAGCGACATCCAATGGATTAACAGATAATGCTGGAAAAGATTGTCTTGTTTTATAGCCTTCAATATCTCTCTTATATGCAATAAATCCTTCAGATCCTAATTTCATAATTAAGTTTTCGCAGTCTGTTATTTTTAGGATATTTTTGCTTACTTGTTCTAGGCCACTATCTTTATCTTGAAGTGCAATTCTTGCTTCTCTTTCATTTGGACAAAGTAATTTAAAACTTTTAAATTTTAAAATTGAGCCTACTTGGCTACTACATTGGACATCTCCAAATAGCATTAAATTATATTTTTTTGATAAACCTTCGAGTTTTCCTAATATCCTTGGAGTAACTACACCATATACAAAGTCTGAAACAACTATTCCATTTGCTTCTGGAGCTAACATCTCTAAACGTGAAATGATTTCATCTTCTCTATCTTTTGATAGATTATTTTCTTTCATTCGACTAACACGAAATAACTTTTGGTTTTCAACAACATATCTTTTCTTGAAGGTTGTTGGCCTTGTTTGGTCGATAATTAAAGCATCACCAATTTGCTGTTTTTTTAATTCTTGTTTGACTAATTTAGCAGTCTCATCTTTCCCTACTACTGAGATTAAATCACATTTGGCTCCTAGAGCTTTTATGTGTGAAGCTACAATTGCAGCTCCTCCAATGAAATTTCTTTTTTCTAGTTCTCTAACTACAACTACTGGGGCTTCTGCACTCATACCAATAGCTTCGCAGGCTGCATATTGATCAACGATAGTATCACCAATAACTATTAATTTATTTTCTTTCCAATCATCTATTGATTTTAAAAGGTCATTTAGGTTAATTTTTTGTCTCCTACATGCATCAAGAAATTGAGACTTTCTTTTTTGGAAGATATCTTGTTGTAATCCTTCAAGTAAATCAGTAGCAGCGTATTGAATATCCCCAGCATGAAAGCTAATTAAGCCTCCAATAGATCTTTGTAAATCAATAGCCTCTTTTAATTCTGAACTATTTTGATATTCGATACCTAACAAAATAATTTTTGGTTTTATTTTTCTAATTAATTCGCATAAATTAGTGTCTTTGAGAGTTACAATTTGATCAGCAATTCCAATGGTTTCAAGTGCTTCTGCTCTTTCTGATTGAGTAAAAGGAAAATTCTTGTTTTCTAAATCGCCAATTAATGCAATTGCTAATTTATTCCCTAATCCCTTTGCATATTTTAAATATCTGATGTGGCCTGGATGGATAGTACTAAAGTGTCCATAAGTTAGAGTGCAGCCCTGAAGATTAATTAATTCTTCGTCGCAATCAAGATTAATTATCATTTTTAAAATTTGATTAATACTCTTCCAGCAGTTTTACTATCTTTCATAGCATCTATTGCTTTATTTATCGACTCTAAAGGATAGCTTGAACTTATTATCTCTTTAAATGAAATCCTGCCCTCCCTATATAGTCTTAAATATCTTGGTATATCTAAATTAGGGACTGTATCTCCACCATGGGATCCAATTAATATTTTGCCAAAGTGAAGTGGTAAGGTATTTAAGCTTACTAAACTAGTATGATGAGGTACTCCCACTAAGATAACTCTCCCTTCCTTTTTAACTAAACAGTAACCAGTCTCAATTACATTTGGAATCCCTGTATTGTCTATAAAAACATCAAGGCCTTGACTTTTTAAAATTTTTTTAATCTCATTTGCTGGATCAACATTTTTTGAGTTTATGGAATGGGAGGCGCCTAATTTCATAGATAAATCTAATCTACTTTGATGAATATCTACCGCAATGATTGGGTAAGCCGATCTGAGTTTTGCTGCTTGAATTATATTTAATCCAATACCTCCTGCACCAAAAACAACTACTGACTCTCCTATTTTTACTTGAGCATTATTTTCAACTACCCCAAAACCTGTAGTAATCGCGCATCCAAAAAGAGCTCCCACCTCTGGATCCAAATCTGATCCTACTCGAGTACACCTATTCTCACTAACTACAGCATATTTATTAAATGTCGTTACCCATCCAGCGTTTAGCTCTTTCCCCTTCCATTTGTATTTAGGGGGAGAAGATTGGATCCCAGAACCACATCGCCAATGAAGAATAACTTTATCACTGATACTTACATTTTTAACTCCTGGACCAATAGACAATACTTTCCCGAATCCTTCATGGCCTAATAGGTGTGGTAAATATTTATCAGGCCCTTTAACACCATTTATTTCGCCTATTTGAGATCCACAAATACCGCTTACAAAAATTTCTACTAAAACTTGTCCATATGATAATTCGGAAGGTAATTCTATTTCATCAACAATAAGAGACTTTTTCTGCTCTACAAGAATTGCAGCTTTTGATAGTTTTGGGAGTTTTTCCAATTTTTTATTCAAAATAAATAAAAGAATAATCTCCAGTATATCCATTACTTTTAAACCACCATTCCCATTCTTTTGGAGTATTAAAAGCTTCACAAGTAACTTGCCAATATAGTAAATTTGCCTTCTCTGTTTCGTTCCTATAACTTTCTACGCAGATATATTTATTTAATTTGCCAACTCTCTGGATCTCTTTTATCGACTTCTGTAAATCATAAGCATAAAGGCAGTGTATAGTATTAATTGAGATTACAAGATCAAAATAATCTTCAGGCCATGGTAATTTTGTAGCTGAACCTTGAATAAGATTTTCTCTGATTTCTTTTTTAGAGTTTTCTATAGCATATTCAGAGATATCAATGCCGAAAACTTCTGCATCTGGTATGACTTTAAGAAAATCATATAGTAGATATCCCTTCCCGCAGCCAACGTCTAATATTTTCGGTTTATTTGGTAAATCATAATAATTGACAATATCTTTTACAACTTTTTCCCATCTTCCTTCAATGTAATGATAACCCCCATAACATATTTTTCTATCTCCATCCCAATAATCAAAATCAAATTTTTTAGCTAATTCGGCGGCCTTAGGTTTTGGAAAAGATTCATCTGTAACTCTTGCGAGATAATCTCTTTTTGTACTTTTGTGTAATGGACTAAGAAAATCAATTTCAACCATAATCTTTTTTTATTAATTTATTCAAAATAATCCACTCTTATTTGTATTTTATCATCTATTGATTTAGTATTTTTGAAATGATGATTATTCACTTTTAAGGAAAATATATGTAATCATAGAAATTTCCATTTTTTATTAATGAATTTAGACAAAAAATAATTATTTTATACATTAATTTGAAATTAAGTTTTTGAGTATTTTGAATTAATGGCTATAAATAAAAAGAGATTTTGGAATTGGAAACTTATTTTATAAAATAAGGTATTTTATTTTTTTACAAAGTTCTGTATAGCTACTTTTTAAAATATAATAATAGCCATAATTTAATGCTTGATTTTATGAAAAAATGGGTGAATTAATATACCAAAAAGAATATAAAAAACTACAAAATTGCTCAATTGCGATTATAGGTTTAGGTTATGTTGGACTTCCTCTTGCGATAACTTTTGGGAAAACTAAATCATGTTCGTTTACAAAAAAGAAATTAAATAGAAAAATAATTGGCTATGACATAAATGAATCCAGGATAAATCAATTAAATGATTTCAGAGATAAAACGAATGAGATTGATGAAAAAGATTTTATAGCAAGTAAATCTAATTTAATTTTTACAAATGACAAAAATGATATTATTGAAGCCGATATTTTTATAATAACCGTTCCTACACCAATAACTTCTTCAAAAGATCCAGATCTGTTTTTCATTGAAAGTGCAACTAGTTTAGTAGGAGAAGCTATCAATAGAAAATATATTAAGGATTCTAGTTTAGATTTTAACCCGCTTATTATTTATGAAAGTACAGTTTATCCTGGAGTAACTGAAGATATTTGCGTGCCAATATTAGAAAAAATAACTGGCAAAAAATTAAATCAAGATTTTTTTGTTGGTTATAGTCCAGAAAGGATAAATCCAGGTGATAAGAAAAATACATTAAATACAATTATAAAAGTAACTAGTGGTTCCAATAGAGAAGCCTCTTTAAGGGTAGATTATCTTTATAAATCAATAATCGATGCAGGAACTTTTAATGTCTCATCTATTAAGATTGCTGAAGCCTGTAAAGTGATAGAGAATACACAAAGAGATTTAAATATTGCATTTGTAAATGAACTGTCAATGATATTCAAAGCTCTTGAAATTCCAACTCTTGAAGTTTTAGAAGCAGCCAAAACAAAATGGAATTTTCTTGACTTTAAACCTGGATTAGTTGGAGGTCATTGTATTGGAATTGATCCTTATTACTTAACATATAAATCTAGACAAATGGGCATATCACCTAGGTTAGTTTCATCTGGGCGGAAAATTAATGATGGAATGGCTAAATGGATTGTTGATCAATTAATAATAGAAATGGCAAGAAAAAAATTAGTAATAGGAGGTGAAAAGGTCTTAATTTTGGGTTATTCTTATAAGGAAAATTGTGGAGATCATAGGAATTCAAGAGTAGTAGATATTGTTAGATCCCTTAATGTCTATGGATTAATTTGTGACGTTGTTGACCCATATATAGATTCTGAAGAATGTGAGAAAGATTACTCTCTAAAAATATTAAATAAAATTCCTTCTTATAAATATGGTGCTGTAGTTGTAGCAGTTGGTCATGATATATTTAGGGCTATAACCTATCAAGGGTGGATAAAAATTATTAAAAATGATGGCATAATTTTTGATGTAAAAGGTATTTGCCCAGAAAATTTACCAGTTATAAAAATTTAGTTTTATCAACCAAAATATATGCGAAGAAATAAAGTAAATCCTATTATTAATAATTTTCTAGTATTGAGTCATTTTAATAGAAAACTAAAAATTAGATTTTTATTGCTTGCAATTTTTATAGTATTCAACTCAATAACAGAAATACTTTCAATTAGTGCGATAATACCATTTCTTATTTCATTAACTAAACCAGAAAAAATTAATAATAATATTTTTCTTGGTTTTTTCTCAAATTTTTTTAATTTATCAAATACAAATCTAATATTACTTTTCTCTATAACTTTTGCTTCATTTATAATTTTTTCAACATTCCTAAGATTATTGACGATGAAGCTTACATGTAACTTTTGCGCTTCTTCGGCAAATTTTCTGGCATCAAAAGGATACATAAATTATATAAATCAGAATTATGATTTTTATCTAAAAAATAATAGTAGTGATTTCATTAATACTTTGACAATAGAAATGATAAAAGCTCAAAATTCTTTAGAGTGCTTATTCCAGTTATTATCTTCTTCTATATTAACGATCCTTATTTTAATAACCCTTCTAATAGTTAACCCAGAATTAACAATAATAATTTTTCTCACTATTAGTAGTATTTATTTATTAATAGTAAAAAATCTACAATCAAAACTTCTTAAAAATTCGAAAGTAATAAGTCAATCTAATTCAACTTTAATAAAAATGTTGCAAGAAAGTTTTGGAGGTATTAGAGAGATACTAATTAATAGTAGTCAAAGTTTTTTTACAAAGTTATTTGTAGATGAAGATTATTTTATGAGATATAGTCTCGAGAAAAGTAAGTTTTATAAAAAATCACCAAGGTATTTTATTGAAGCTTTAGGGATTATCTTACTAATATTGGCTAGTATTTTTATTGTAACTGTTCAGAGAAATGAAAATATTATTCCAGTATTGGGATTCATAGCATTTTCTTTCCAAAAATTACTTTCCTCTTCACAGAGTATTTATGCTAGCTGGTCATCTATTTGTTCCTTTAACAGTTCGGTTTTGGCAGTTCTGGAGACATTAAGACTTTCACCAAAAATTAATTTAATTGAGAATGTAAATTTATTAAAATTAAATAAACAATTTGTTTTGAGTAATATTGTTTATAAATACAAAAATCAAGAAGTTTCAATTTTAGATGGAATAAATCTAAAAATTAATAAGGGAGAAGTAATTGGAATTATAGGTAAGACAGGATCTGGGAAAAGTACATTAATCGATGTAATAAACGGACTGTTGATCCCCTCATCTGGTGAGCTATTAGTAGATAATAAGAATATTTATAAAGGGAATTTACAAAATAATTTAAAAATGTGGCAAAAAAATATAGCTCATGTACCACAAAATATATTTCTTTCAAACGACTCAATATTAAATAACATCGCATTTGGAGTAGAGCAAAATTTAATTAATAAATCAAGAGTTATCCAAGCTGCAAAAGATGCTTGTCTTTCCAATGATATAGAAAAAATGCCCTACAAATATAATACGTTTGTAGGTGAAAGAGGTAGCAATTTAAGCGGAGGGCAATTACAAAGACTTGGAATAGCAAGAGCACTTTATCAAAATAAAGATCTATTAATTCTTGATGAAATCACAAGTTCTTTAGATAAAAATACAGAAAATCACATAATTAATTTGTTGGATAGATTATCATCAAATCTAACAATTATTATCATTGCGCATAGATTAACTACCCTTAAAAATTGTGATAAAGTTTTTGAATTAAATGATGGCAGACTTTTTCCTGTAGAACTAAAAAGAATGTTAGAAAATTAATTTTTTTACTAAAAAACTAATTTTTATATTGGAAAACTATATAAATCTTTTTTTTGTAATAATTTCAATTACAAAGTTGTAAATATTTTTTAATTTTCATAATATTGGCTATATGGTAAATGACTTCGAAAAAAAACCAGTATTTATAATTGCTGAAATTGCTCAAGCTCATGATGGAAGTTTGGGTATTTTACATTCATTAATTGAGGCATCTGCAAAATTAGGTGTTGATGCTGTCAAGTTTCAAGTGCATATTGCAAATGCTGAAAGTACTAAGCATGAACCTTTTCGAATCAACTTTTCTTATGAAGATAAAACTCGATTTGATTATTGGAAAAGAATGGAATTGTCTAGTTCACAATGGCTTCAAATTAAGGAAAAATGCAACAACTTAGGAGTTGAATTTATTGCGACTCCTTTCTCTTCAGAGGCAATAGACTTATTGGAATCATTAAATGTTGGAAAATATAAAATTGGGTCTGGAGATTTAAATAATCTTTTACTAATAGATAGAGTTATAAAAACAGGTAAAGAAGTTTTTATATCTACTGGGATGGCCAATGAAGATGAGATTAAGTTCATTGTTAATAGAATTAAAAACTCTGGTAATAAATTAACATTATTTCAATGTACCTCTAAATATCCAACTAATGCTGATGAAGTTAATTTAGAGGTAATTAATGATTTTAAACAAAAGTTTAATTGTCCTATTGGACTTTCTGATCATTCTGGAGAAATATATGCAGCTCTTGGTGCAGTTGCACTTGGAGCAGATGCTGTAGAGGTTCATGTTACTTTTAGTAAGGAAATGTTTGGTCCTGATTCAAAATCCTCATTGAATTTTGATCAACTTGAAAATCTTATAAAAGGAATAAGATTTCTTGAGAAGGCAAGGTATGGCAATTTAAAGACTAAAGCAAACAAAGATTTTGAAAAACTTAAGCAAACCTTTGGTAGATCTCTTTATTTAAAGAGATCGCTCAAGAAAAATGAATATATAAGTGCAGAAGATTTGGAAGCAAAAAAACCTGCAGATTTGGGGGTAAACTCTTCTGAATATGAAAAATTTTTGGGTAAAAAGGCTTTAAAGAATTTGAGTAAAGGTATATTATTAAGAATTGAAGATTTTCTATAAATGAAAAAAGTATGTGTCGTTATTGCTAGTAGAGCTAATTATGGAAGAGTAAAATATTTAATGAAGGCTATTCAATCTCATAAAAAACTACAACTTCAATTAATAGTAGGTGCCTCCGCGTTATTGCCACAATTCGGAGACTTAAGAAATATTCTTAGAAAAGATGGATTTGATATTGATAAAGAAATTTTTTACATAGTTTCTGGAGAGACTCTTTTGACACAAGCAAAATCTACAGGTTTAGGGATTATTGAGTTGGCAACGGCATTTGAAGAATGCAAACCAGATGCTGTAATTACAGTTGCTGATAGATTTGAGACAATGGCAACAGCTATAGCATCAACATACTTAAATATAAAATTAATCCATCTTCAGGGTGGAGAGGTAAGTGGGAATATTGATGATAGAGTTCGGCACTCGATAACTAAGTTGTCTGATTTACATTTTGTCTGTTCTGAAGAATCAAGGAAGAGAGTCATTTCTATGGGAGAACCTATTGAAAATGTCTTTAACTATGGTTGTCCATCAATGGATACACTAGTTAATGAGAATTTATTAATAACAGATGAATTTATAAATGAATTTATAGGGGTGGGTCATAAAACTGATTTCTCAAAACCATATATATTGATGCTTCAACATCCAGTTACCACTAGTTATATGAAGGGTTTTGATCAAACAATGTCAACTTTAAAAGCTTTATATAATTTTGATGAATACCAAAAGATTGTTTTATGGCCAAATGTAGATGCAGGAAGTAATGATGTCTCAAAAGCAATAAGAACTTTTAGAGAGAAAAATATAAATTTATCTAATTTTTATTTTATAAAAAATCTTTCTCCTGAAAATTATGCGATAGTTTTGAATAACGCAAGCTGTTGTGTAGGTAACTCATCCTCGTTTATAAGAGAATGCTCATTTCTTGGTGTGCCAACAGTAATAGTAGGAGATAGGCAAAAACAAAGAGAACATGGAAAAAATGTACAATTTTGCGAATACAATCAATCTGAAATTGAGTCAGAAATTTACAATCAAATTAAACAAAATAGATATAAAAAAGAAACTATATTCGGAGATGGTAATGCTGGAATTAATATTGCAGAGGAAATAAGTAATTTCTTGTTTAACTTAAATTAATATAGAGTATTATTTAAAAAATAATTAAAAGAAAAATTTAATTAACTTATATTAATGGCAATTTATAGATTGAAATCCCTATACATCTATTTATTATTGATGAGTTTGGAAAATATTACTTTTAGTACTGTTTTTGGAATCTTACCAGTAGCCTTAATTGGTAGTTTTTTATTTTTGATAAAAATAATACTTTCTTCTCCTAAAGTTAGTTTAAATTCACTATACGGCAACTCTCTTTTACTATTAGGTATTGTTTTTACTTATATTTCATTTTTTAAAGGAGATTCGATAATAGGAAATTTATCAAGAATATGGATATCAATTTTAATAGCTTATTTCTTGCCTAATTTGCGAATTCAGATAGATCAATGGGCTGATGCAATTAGAAAAATTATTTATTTTCATTCTTCAATTCTAGTATTTGATTTTCTTTTTGAAACGCCATGGGGATGGGATGGAGATATCTTTACAATAGGATATGCTTCTGCCGATTACTATAGATCATCAGGTTTATTTTCTGAACCAAGTTTTTATAGCCTTTCTTTAAATTGTTTTTTACTAATATTGGTAATACTCCAAAAATGTTCTAAATATGATTGTTTAATAGTCTTGGGGACTAATCTTCTTACTACAAGTCTTGGTGGATTTTTATGTACGATAGTAATTATATTTGCAAGATATTTCTCTGAGATAACTGAAATATTAAACAGAATATTTTTTAATGGATTAATTAAAAAGAAAATTATACCTTTAGTATTTTTGTACTCTTTTTTATTATTGCCTGTTTTGATTTTTGACCAAAATTTTATCTTTAGAAGACTTTCAGGGATAGGAGGAGATACATCTATAATTGGCAGAACAATAGGAACTTTCCCAATTGTTAAATATGTTTTTGAAAATTTTCCTCTTACTGGTTTAGGTCTTGGTTCAGAAGCTTTTCAGAATATTGATTTTGGAAATATACAATATATATTTGGCACAGAAATATATATAACTACTGCAAATGCTTTAATAGGTATTTTTATAATGGGTGGATGTTTTGCACTAACACTTTATCTTTTATATCTATTAAGAGGCTTACAGTTACAATATTTTATCCCTTATCTTTTTATTCTCTCAAGTTCTGGTAAAACCTTTCTTATCTTTTTATTTATTATTCCAGCTTTTAATAAATATATACAAAAAAGAAAAAAATTAATATTTAAAAATTAAAAAAAATATTTTCAAATTATTATTTGAAACTTAATACTAATTATTTCTGGGAAAAGCTAGTTTTAAAAACTTAAAAAATTCGGAATTTTCTTAAAATAAATATTATTGAATTGCAAAATTTTTAACAATAAGGTATTTATCTTTTCCTTTTAAATTTTTTTGACAACATGTTTTAATAAATAAATAGACTTTGTTTTCTCTAAATGGATATATTCTCAAATTTAGTTTCATATCAAGATTATTTAGATATTCATCCTCTCCATGACCTTCTGAAGTTAGATATCGATAATTATGGTTCTATAGAAAATAAAAAAATAATGGATCATTATTATTCAGTAGATCCCAATCTATCTGAAGCATTTCCAGCAGAATTAGATGATTTAATAAGGTTACATTATCTTATAATTGAAAGAAAAGTAACTACTGTTTTAGAATTTGGGGTTGGTAAAAGTTCAATAATATTCGATAATGCCTTGCAATTTAATAAGGATAAATGTTTGAGTTATGTATCTCAAAATTTAAGAAGAGCTAATAAGTTTGAGTGTTTCTCCGTTGATAATAATCAAGAATGGATTGATGCTTGTAAAAAATTGGCAGAAACTAAATTGGTAAATTATCATTACTCAGATTGCCAAGTTGATACATTTAATGGCAGGATTTGTACTTTTTTTGATTCATTACCAAATATTTGTCCAGATTTTATTTACCTTGATGGCCCAGATCAATTTTCACCTAAAGGAAATGTCAGAGGTATAAATACTTCTCATACAGATAGACTTCCTATGGCAGCAGATATTCTCTCTATTGAACATTTCTTATTGCCAGGAACATTGATTGTTGTAGATGGAAGAACTGCAAATGCGCGTTTCTTGAAATCTAATTTGCAAAGAAAATGGTCTTATTCTTATTGTGAGAATTTTGATCAACATTTTTTTGAACTTCTTGAGGAACCTTTAGGTATTTATAATAAA
>MDSZ01138988.1_pt1 | contig 39620 bp, 34 predicted proteins | sample 811201 | NCBI WGS metagenome assembly MDSZ01 (sample SAMN05326647, study PRJNA326480) | marine metagenome | isolation source: seawater | place: Indian Ocean: North | collected 2010
GGTCATGCGCGGTGTCTCCTTGTGTTGTTGTGACTGAGGATCAAAGGTAGCACAGGTGGCGGGTATGATCCGCTTACGGGTGTACGGGGCAGGGGGGGGTATGAAAAAGGCCGCTGGGAGCAGCGGCCTTTCGAGGTGCCGGAACGGTGGCTTCCGGGTCTTACTTGACGGGGTAGTCCCGCTTGGTCGGGCCGGTATACAGCTGTCGCGGACGGCCGATCCGGTAGTTGCCGCTGACCATCTCGTTCCAGTGGGAGAACCAGCCGATGGTGCGGGACATGGCAAAGATTACGGTAAACATGGAGGTCGGAATGCCGATTGCCTTCAGAATGATGCCAGAGTAGAAGTCGACGTTCGGGTAGAGCTTGCGCTCGACGAAGTATTCGTCTTCCAGGGCAATCTTTTCCAGGCGCTGAGCGATCTTCAGCAGCGGATCGTTCTCCAGACCCAGCTCCCGCAGGACTTCGTGAGCGGTTTCGCGCATCACCTTGGCGCGCGGGTCGAAGTTCTTGTAGACGCGGTGCCCGAAGCCCATCAGGCGGAACGGGTCGTCCTTGTCCTTGGCCTTCTCGATGTACTTCTCGATGTTCGATTCGTCGCCAATCTCGGCCAGCATGTCCAGCACGGCCTCGTTGGCGCCGCCATGCGCCGGGCCCCACAGGGCCGCAATGCCAGAAGCGATGCAGGCATAAGGGTTGGCGCCGGTGGAGCCGGCCAGGCGCACCGTCGAGGTGGATGCGTTCTGTTCGTGGTCGGCGTGCAGGATGAAGATCTTGTCCATGGCCTTGGCCAGCACCGGATTCGGCTTGTACTCCTCGCACGGCACACCGAACATCATGTGCAGGAAGTTCTCGGAGTAGGACAGGTCATTCCGGGGATACATGAACGGTTGACCGATGCTGTACTTGTAGCACCAGGCCGCGATGGTCGGCATCTTGGCGATCAGGCGATGCGCGGTGATCTGGCGCTGCTTCTCGTCGGTGACGTCCATCTGGTCATGGTAGAACGCGGACAGGGCGCCCACCACGCCGCACATGATGGCCATGGGATGCGCGTCACGGCGGAAGCCGTGGAAGAAGTTGCGCATCTGATCATGCAGCATCGTGTGGTTCTTGATGGTTTCGTGGAAACGCTTGTTCTCTTCCGGAGACGGCAGTTCGCCGTTCAGCAGCAGGTAGCAGACTTCCAGATAGTCGGAGTGTTCCGCAAGCTGCTCGATGGGGTAGCCGCGGTGCAGGAGAACGCCATTGGCACCGTCGATGTAGGTGATGGCTGATTCGCAGGCCGCAGTGGATACAAACCCGGGGTCGTAGGTGAAAACGCCTTCCTGGACGAGGCCTCGTACGTCGATAACGTCAGGGCCGACGGTGCCGGAATAAACCGGAAGCTCAATGGTCTTGTCCCCCACCGAGAGCGTGGCTTTCCTGTCGGTCATGGTGCTCTCCTATTTATCAGCTTTGGCAGCTTGTTTCTGCATGATTTTGATGCGCTAGAAGGCGCGTATTATCGCAAAACTGGCGGCAAAATATAGGGCGTCAGCTTTTTTTGTCAATGGACGCAGTCGGAAAACGATGGAATCCTGCCTCGGTGTCAATCAGTGATATCCCAAATGTCGCGGATTGGCGCCTGAAATTGAATTTGTCAATAAGCCTTATAGCTGCCACAACCCCGCTAAAACCGCGCCCTGGCTGGGGATGGAGGTTTGTAATTGTAGGGGGCTCTCCTTATAATCCCTAGCCCGGAATCGGGGATGCACTCGCGCATGCTTCACAATAGCAAGCTACCTGGATGGCATCCGCCCTCCTGAACCAATCGGTTGTCGGTTTCGTACCGGTGATTCGATCCTTTACATACCAACCATCCGCCGCCGGCCTCCGGCTCCGCGGAACCAAGAGAGAGTGTGAGAGCGCTGTGAATAGCAAACGACCAGTAAATCTCGATCTCGGCAAGTTTCATTTCCCGCTGCCCGCCATTACGTCCATTCTGCATCGTATCAGCGGCATCATCATCTTTGTTGGTGTTGCGTTTCTGCTTTATGGGCTGGAGCTTTCCCTGTCCGGGGAAGAGGGTTTCGCTCGGGTTTCGGAACTGCTGGACAGCTTCCTTGCCAAGCTGATTGTCTGGGGCATCTTGTCTGCTCTGCTGTATCACCTGGTGGCAGGTATCAAACACCTGCTCATGGACATGGGCATTGGTGAAGATCTGGAGAGTGGTCGCCTTGCCGCGAAGATCACCATTGCGGTTTCCGTCATTCTTATTGTTCTGGCAGGAGTCTGGGTATGGGCATGAACAGCGCGACAAACATTGGCCGTAGCGGTATTCAGGACTGGATCATTCAGCGGGTTTCCGCCTACGTACTGGCTCTCTACACGCTGTTTCTGCTTGGTTTCTGTCTGACCACGGAGGTGGATTACGAAACCTGGTCCGCGCTGTTTGCACAGGGTTGGTTCAAGGTGTTCAGCCTGCTGGCGCTGCTGTCCCTGGCTGGCCATGCGTGGGTGGGCCTTTGGACCGTATCCACGGACTACATCAAGGTGGCGATGGCCCGTTTCCTGTTTCAGGCGGCTTTCGCGCTCGTGATCTTCATCTATGTCGTCTGGGGCATTCAGATTCTTTGGGGGCTTTAATCGATGGCTAACATCAAAACCATGTCATTCGACGCGATTGTTATCGGTGGTGGCGGTGCCGGCATGCGAGCCGCCCTGCAGCTGACGCAGTCCGGTATCAATACCGCGTGTATCACGAAAGTATTTCCGACCCGTTCTCACACTGTTTCCGCCCAGGGCGGCATCACCTGCGCCATCGCCAGCGCCGACCCCAACGACGACTGGCGCTGGCACATGTACGACACCGTCAAGGGCTCCGACTACATCGGTGACCAGGATGCCATCGAATACATGTGCTCCGTCGGTCCCCAGGCGGTTTTCGAGCTTGAGCACATGGGGCTGCCGTTCTCCCGTACCGAGCAGGGTCGTATCTATCAGCGTCCGTTCGGCGGTCAATCCAAGGACTATGGCCGGGGTGGTCAGGCGGCCCGTACCTGTGCTGCGGCCGACCGTACCGGTCACGCCCTGCTGCACACCCTGTATCAGGCCAACCTCAAAGGTGGCACCACCTTCCTGAATGAATGGTACGCCGTGGACCTGGTTAAGAATGCCAAGGACCAAGTGGTTGGCGTCGTGGCCATTGAGATCGAAACCGGTGAGGTCTGCTACGTCAAGGCCAAGGCGACCGTGCTCGCCACCGGCGGTGCCGGCCGCATCTATGCGTCCACCACCAACGCCCTGATTAACACCGGTGACGGCGTTGGCATGGTGCTCCGTGCTGGCTTCCCGGTACAGGACATGGAAATGTGGCAGTTCCACCCGACCGGCATCCACGGCGCCGGTGTGCTGGTGACGGAGGGTTGCCGGGGTGAGGGCGGCTACCTGATCAACGCTGAGGGCGAGCGCTTCATGGAGCGCTACGCGCCGAACGCCAAAGATCTGGCCGGTCGCGACGTTGTCGCCCGTGCCATGGTTATGGAAATCCTGGAAGGTCGCGGCTGTGGTCCCAACAAGGATCACGTACTGCTGAAACTGGACCATCTGGGCGAAGAAACCCTGAACCTGCGTCTGCCGGGTATCTGTGAGCTGTCCCGGACGTTTGCCCACGTTGATCCGGTCAAAGAGCCGATTCCGGTGGTTCCGACTTGCCACTACATGATGGGCGGTATTCCCACCAACATTGGCGGTCAGGCGCTGACTCAGGATGAGAACGGCAACGACAAGCCGATTCCTGGCCTGTTTGCCTGCGGCGAAGCAGCCTGTGTTTCCGTGCACGGTGCCAACCGCCTGGGCGGCAACTCGCTGCTGGACCTGGTTGTGTTCGGTCGCGCCGCGGGCCTGCACATCGAAGAGCAGCTGCGTAACGGCTTCGAGGTGGACGGTGCCAGCGATGACGACATCGCTCGCGCCATGGCTCGCCTGGAGCGCCTGAACGCCTCCACCGACGGCGAAGACGTGGCGGAGGTTCGCAAGGATCTGCAGAACTGCATGCAGCTGTATTTTGGTGTGTTCCGGGACGGCGAGAGCATGGAGAAGGGGCTGAAGATGCTCGAGGAGATTGGTGAGCGGGTGCGTCGTACCAAGCTGACCGACAAGAGCAACGCCTTCAACACCGCGCGTATCGAGGCTCTGGAGCTGGATAATTTGTACGAAGTGGCTTACGCCACCGCCAAGTCCGCCATCGAGCGCAAGGAAAGCCGCGGTGCCCATGCCCGCAACGACTACACCGAGCGTGACGATGTCAACTGGCTCAAGCACTCCATGTACTTCCCGCTGGAGAAGCGCGTGGGCAAGCGTGATGTGAACTTTGCGCCGAAGACGGTCGAGAAGTTCGAGCCGAAAGTCCGGACTTACTAAGGGGGGGGAGTGAATCATGTTGGTAAGCCTGTACCGTTATAACCCGGAAACTGACAACGCCCCTTACATGCAGGACGTTGAGATCGAGCTGCCGGAAGGCAAGGACCTGATGGTGCTCGACGTGCTGGCCTTGGCCAAGGAAAAGGATCCCACGCTGGCCTACCGTCGCTCCTGCCGCGAGGGTGTGTGCGGCTCCGACGGTATGAACATGAACGGCAAGAACGGCCTGGCCTGCATCACCCCGGTCTCCGAGGTGGTCAAGAACAACAAGTTGGTGCTGCGCCCGCTGCCGGGCCTGCCGGTCATCCGTGACCTGGTGGTCGACATGAGTCTGTTCTACAAGCAGTATGAGAAGGTCAGGCCGTACCTGATCAACGACAAGCCGGCGCCGGCCATCGAGCGGCTGCAGTCGCCGGAGGATCGGGAGAAGCTGGACGGCCTGTACGAGTGCATTCTCTGTGCCTGCTGTTCCACCTCCTGTCCGTCGTTCTGGTGGAACCCGGACAAGTTCATTGGTCCGGCCGGCCTGCTCCAGGCATACCGTTTCCTGGCGGACAGCCGGGATACGGCCAAGGCCGAGCGGCTGGCCAATCTGGATGATCCGTTCAGCGTGTTCCGCTGCCGGGGCATCATGAACTGCGTCAGCGTCTGTCCGAAGGGTCTGAACCCGACCCGGGCCATTGGCCACATCCGGAACATGCTGTTGCAAAGGGCTGTCTGATCAGCAAAAACGGATCCAGACGCTATACTGGTCAGGCTAGCACCTTTGAAGGCCTCGCTACATGCGGGGCCTTCAACCAAAGGCTTATAGTCAAAGGTCGTACTCGGGTGCACACTATGCAAGCCGTAACGGTGGCTCAACAGGCCGCCGAACGACGTTGCCGAGTATAAAAACCACTGGGGATTGGACAACATCCGTGCCGCGTGTGGTGGTTAAAGTCATGCCGTAATAACCCGTATTGACTGAGTTTTACCCCTAACCGACCATACCGGCTCCCCGCACCAGTCCAAGGTGAGCTATTCAAGATGCACGAAAGCATAATGGAGCAGTTGTGGCAGACTTCCCACCTCCAGGGGGGGAACCTTGCCTACGTTGAACAGCTTTTCGAAACCTACCTGACAGATCCCAACGCCGTTCCCGAAGAGTGGCGAAGCTACTTTGACAAGCTTCCCAGTGTCGATGGCTATCAAGGCCCGGACGTCATTCACTCTTCCATCCGCGAGCAATTCGAGCATATCTCCCGCAACCAGCGTTTCCTGGCCTCCAATGGCGTTCCCGCAAGCGCCACCTCGGATGCGGACAAGAAACAGATTCGCGTCCTGCAGATGATCAACGCCTACCGTTTTCGTGGTCACCAGGAAGCCAAGCTCGACCCTCTCGGCGTTTGGCAACGTCCCAAAGTTGAAGATCTGGATCCGAAGTTTCACGAGCTGACCGATGCCGATCTCGACCTGGAGTTCCAAACCGGCTCCCTGAACTTCGGCTCCGAGGTCATGAAGCTCTCCGATATCGTCGAGGGGCTGCGTCAGACCTACTGCGAACACATCGGCGCCGAGTATATGCACGTGGTTGACACGCGCATCAAGCGCTGGTTCCAGCAGAGGATGGAACCGGTCCGGTCGCGGCCGGAGTACAGTGCTGAGACCCGCAAGCATATTCTCGAGCGCCTGACGGCAGCCGAAGGGCTGGAAAAGTACCTGGGCTCCCGCTATCCCGGCGTGAAGCGCTTCGGTCTCGAGGGGGGCGAAAGCCTGATCCCATGTCTGGACGAACTGATCCAGCGGGCGGGTTCCTACGGCGCCAAGGAAATCGTGTTGGGCATGGCGCACCGTGGCCGCCTCAACGTGCTGGTGAACACGCTCGGTAAAAAACCGAAGGAACTGTTTGACGAATTCGAGGGCAAGAAGCTGGCTGGTGCCGGCTCCGGCGACGTGAAGTACCACCAGGGCTTCTCCTCCAACGTCATGACGCCCGGTGGCGAGGTTCACCTGGCGATGGCGTTCAACCCGTCTCACCTGGAAATCGTTTCCCCGGTGGTGGAAGGGTCCGTGCGTGCGCGTCAGGACCGTCGCGGCGACAAGGACGGCAGTCAGGTTGTGCCCATCGTCATGCACGGTGACGCTGCCTTCGCCGGCCAGGGCGTGGTGATGGAAACCTTCCAGATGTCTCAGACCCGAGGCTTCGGGGTCGGGGGCACCATCCACATCGTCATCAACAACCAAGTCGGTTTCACCACCAGCCGCCAGGACGATGCCCGCTCCACCGAATACTGCACCGATGTGGCCAAGATGGTTCAGGCCCCGATCCTGCACGTCAATGCGGACGATCCCGAGGCGGTGATGTTCGTCACTCAAATGGCGATGGACTACCGCAACGAATTCAAGCGCGACGTGGTCATTGATCTGGTGTGTTACCGCCGCCGCGGCCACAACGAGGCCGACGAGCCGGCCGCGACCCAGCCACTGATGTACGAGAAGATCCGTAACCACAAGACCACCCGCGCGCTGTATGCGGAGACGCTGGTTGCGGACGGTGTCATCACCGAGGAAGAAGCCAAGCAGATGGAACTGGACTACCGCGATACCTTGGACAAGGGCGAACACGTGGTGAAGTCCCTGGTGAAGGAGCCCAATAAGGCGCTCTACGTCGACTGGAGTCCGTACCTCGGTCATGAATGGACCGCGAAGTGCAAGACCAGCGTCGCCCTGAAGACGATTCAGAAACTGGGCAAGAAACTCACGGCGGTGCCCGAGGGCTTTACTCTGCAGCGTCAGGTGGCCAAGATCATCAACGACCGCGAGAAGATGACCGCCGGCGCGCTGGCCCTGAACTGGGGCTATGGCGAGATGATGGCCTACGCGACCCTTCTGAACGAGGGGCACCCGGTCCGGATTACCGGCCAGGACGTGGGTCGCGGCACCTTCTCGCACCGTCACGCCGTGCTGCATAACCAGAAAGACGGGTCCACCCACATCTCCCTGCAACAGCTGTCCGACGATCAGCCGATGTTCGAAATCTACGACTCGCTGCTGTCCGAGGAAGCGGTGATGGCCTTTGAGTACGGCTATGCCACCACCACCCCGAATGCGCTGATCGTATGGGAAGCCCAGTTCGGTGACTTCGCCAACGGTGCCCAGGTGGTGATTGACCAGTTCCTGACCAGTGGCGAGCACAAGTGGGGGCGCCTGTGTGGCCTGACCCTGCTGCTGCCTCATGGCTACGAAGGCCAGGGGCCGGAACACAGCTCTGCCCGTATTGAGCGCTTCCTGCAGCTGAGCGCGGAACACAACATCCAGGTCTGCGTGCCGACCACGCCGTCCCAGGTGTTCCATATGCTTCGCCGTCAGGTCAAGCGGCCGCTGCGTAAGCCGCTGGTGGCGATTACGCCGAAGAGTCTCCTGCGTCACAAGGAAGCCATTTCCAGCCTTGAGGACCTGACCTCCGGCACCTTCCAGACGGTGCTGCCTGAAAAAGAGCCCTCGGATCCGAAGAAGGTCGCCCGTCTGATCATGTGCAGCGGCAAGGTCTATTATGATCTGCTGGAAAAGAAAAAAGCGGATGGACGCGAGGACACGGCCATCATCCGGATCGAGCAGCTGTATCCCTTCCCGGCGGATGATCTGGATGCGCTGCTGAGCCAGTACACCCGCCTGAAAACGGCGATCTGGTGTCAGGAAGAGCCGATGAACCAGGGTGCCTGGTACTGCAGCCAGCACCATATGCGCGCTGCGCTGCAGCGGCTGAACCCCAAACTGCATCTTCAGTATGCCGGTCGTGAAGCTTCCGCTGCTCCCGCGTGTGGACATATGTCCATGCACATTGAGGAGCAGAAGAAACTGGTCAACGACGCGTTTGAAATCTGACGAGCTACCGAACTAAGGATCCGTAATGTCAATAGAGATTAAAGCCCCCGTTTTCCCAGAGTCGGTCGCAGAGGGTACCGTCGCGACCTGGCACAAACAGCCGGGTGAAGCCTGTTCCCGTGACGAGCTGATTGTCGATATCGAAACCGACAAGGTCGTTCTCGAGGTCGTGGCACCGGCGGATGGCGTCATCGAAGAGATCTTCAAGGGCGAAGGCGATACCGTCGAAAGTGGCGAGGTCATCGGCAAGTTCAAGGAAGGGGCGGCTGGCGAGGCAAAGCCGGCCGAAGCTCCGGCGGAAAAGTCGGAAGAGCCCCAGGCCGAGGCCGAGGTGGCCTCCGGTGATGTCACCCTGAGCCCGGCGGCCCGCAAGCTGGCCGAGGAAAACAACGTGGATCCGGCCGCGGTTAAGGGCACCGGTAAGGGCGGTCTCGTGACCAAAGAAGACGTGCAGGCCTACATCGACGGCAACAAGGCGGCAGCCCCCGCCAAGGCCGCGCCGGCCAAGGACATGCCGCAGGTGAGCGTTGCTTCCGGCGAGCGTCCCGAAAAGCGGGTGCCGATGACCCGGCTGCGTGCCAGCATCGCCAAACGTCTGGTCGAGGCCCAGCAGAACGCCGCCATGCTGACCACCTTTAACGAGGTCAACATGAAGCCGGTGATGGAGCTGCGTAAGCAGTACAAAGAGAGCTTCGAGAAGCGTCACGGTGTCAAGCTGGGCTTCATGTCCTTCTTCGCCAAGGCAGCCACCGAGGCCCTGAAGCGGTTCCCGGCGGTGAATGCCTCCATTGACGGCAACGACATGGTCTACCACGGCTATCAGGACATCGGTGTGGCTGTGTCCACCGACCGTGGCTTGGTGGTACCGGTACTGCGTGATGTTGATGCCCTCGGTCTGGCCGACATCGAGAAGAAGATCATCGAGTACAGCACCAAGGCCCGCGAAGGCAAGCTGAGCATTGAAGACATGACCGGCGGTACCTTCACCATCACCAACGGCGGCATTTTCGGCTCCCTGATCTCCACGCCGATCCTGAACCCGCCGCAAACCGCCATCCTGGGTATGCACAAGATTCAGGAGCGGCCGATGGCCGTCAACGGCAAGGTGGAAATCCTGCCGATGATGTACCTGGCGCTGTCATACGATCACCGTATGATCGACGGCAAGGAAGCGGTCCAGTTCCTGGTCGCCATCAAGGAAATGATCGAAGACCCGGCACGTATTCTGCTGGACGTGTGAACTCACACTTAACGAATCGGAAAACGGGATAAATTATGTCTGACAAGTTTGACGTCATTGTCATTGGTGCCGGCCCCGGCGGGTACGTGGCCGCGATCAAGGCCGCCCAGCTGGGCCTGAAAACCGCGTGTGTCGAGTCCTGGACGTCCAAAGATGGTAAGAGCCAGGTGCTGGGGGGTACCTGCCTGAACGTGGGCTGCATTCCGTCCAAGGCGCTGCTGGAAATCTCCCACAAGTACGAGGAGGCCAGCCACGACTACGAGATGCAGGGCATCCTGGTCAAGGACGTGCAGATCGATGTGGCCAAGATGATGGAGCGCAAGGCCGGTATCGTGAAGCAACTGACCGGTGGCATCGCCAGCCTGTTCAAGGCCAATGGCGTGACCTCCATCCACGGTCACGGCAAGCTGCTGGCTGGCCGCAAGGTGGAAGTGACCGACGCGGACGGCAACACCAAGGTTTACGAAGCGGACAATGTGATTCTGGCCACCGGCTCCAAGCCGATCGAGATTCCGCCCGCGCCGTTCGACGGTGAGTACATCGTCGATTCCGAAGGGGCTCTGGAATTTACCGAAGTGCCCAAGCGTCTGGGGATCATCGGTGCCGGCGTCATCGGTCTGGAGTTGGGCAGCGTGTGGGCCCGCCTGGGGGCCGAGGTGACCATTCTGGAAGCTCAGGACACCTTCCTGCCGGCCGTGGACCAGCAGGTGGCCAAGGAAGCGCTCAAGCACTTCAAGAAACAGGGCCTGAACATTGTTCTGGGCGCGCGCATGACCGGTGCCGAGGTCATGCGCAAGCTGGTCAACGTGACCTACGAAGATGGTAAGGGCAAGCAGGAGGCCAAGTTCGACAAGCTGATCGTCGCGGTTGGCCGCCGTCCGTTCACCGACAACCTGCTGTCCGAGGACTCCGGGGTCCAGATCGACGAGCGCGGTTTCATCTTCGTCGACGACAACTGCAAGACCGAGGCGCCGGGCGTCTGGGCTATCGGTGACGTGGTCCGTGGCCCGATGCTGGCGCACAAGGCGTCCGAAGAGGGCGTCATGGTGGCCGAGCGAATCGCCGGTCACAAGCCTCAGGTCAACTACGACTGCATCCCCAGCGTGATCTACACCGCGCCGGAAGTGGCCTGGGTCGGCAAGACCGAGGAGCAGCTGAAGGCGGAAGGGGAAGAGTACAACGTTGGTACCTTCCCGTTCGCCGCGAACGGCCGCGCGATGGCGGCCAATGCTGCGGTCGGCATGGTCAAGATCATTGCCGACGCCAAGACCGATCGCGTGCTTGGCTTCCACGTGGTGGGCCCGCAGGCCTCCGAGATCGTGGCCCAGGGCGTGATTGCCATGGAGTTCGGTTCCAGCGCCGAAGACCTGGCCCTGACCTGTTTCGCACACCCGACTCTGTCCGAGTCGGTGCACGAAGCGGCTCTGGCCGTTGCCGGCGGTGCGATTCACGTCGCCAACCGTCGCAAGAAAAAGTAACGCAAACGAATTTACTAGCGGGACAACTACTATGAATTTGCACGAATATCAGGGCAAGCAGCTGTTCGCCGAATACGGTCTGCCTGTGTCCAAAGGCATTGCCTGCGATACTCCCGAGGAAGCCATGGCTGCCGCCGATCAGATCGGCGGTGATGGCTGGGTTGTCAAGGCCCAGGTTCACGCCGGTGGCCGCGGCAAGGCCGGTGGCGTGAAACTGGTCAAGAGCAAGGAAGAAATCCGCGAGTTCGCCGAGAAGTGGCTGGGCAAGAACCTGGTCACCTACCAGACTGACGAAAAAGGTCAGCCGGTCAGCAAGATCCTGGTCGAGTCCCTGACCGACATCGAGAAGGAGCTGTACCTGGGCGCGGTCGTGGACCGTGGTTCCCGCCGGATTGTGTTCATGGCCTCCACCGAAGGTGGTGTTGAAATCGAGAAAGTGGCCGAGGAAACGCCGGAAAAAATCCTGAAGGCCGAGATCGACCCGCTGGTGGGCGCGCAGCCGTACCAGGGCCGTGAGCTGGCATTCAAACTGGGCCTGGAAGGCAAGCAGATCGGTCAGTTCACCAAGATTTTCCTGGGCCTGGCCAAGCTGTTCGAGGACTATGACCTGTCCCTGCTGGAAATCAACCCGCTGGTGATCACTCCGGCCGGTGACCTGCACTGCCTGGATGCCAAGGTGAACGTGGACGGCAACGCCCTGTATCGCCAGAAGAAAATCCAGGAAATGCACGACCCCTCCCAGGAAGATCCCCGGGAAGCCGAAGCCGCCAAGTGGGAGCTCAACTACGTGGCCCTGGACGGCAACATCGGCTGCATGGTCAACGGTGCTGGCCTGGCCATGGGCACCATGGACATCATCAAGCTGCACGGCGGCCAGCCGGCCAACTTCCTGGACGTGGGCGGCGGCGCGACCAAGGAGCGTGTCTCCGAAGCGTTCAAAATCATCCTGTCCGACGACAACGTTAAGGCCGTTCTGGTCAACATCTTCGGCGGTATCGTGCGCTGTGACATGATCGCCGAGGGCATCATTGGCGCGGTGAAGGAAGTGGGCGTCAACGTTCCTGTGGTGGTGCGTCTGGAAGGCAACAACGCTGAACTGGGCGCCAAGGTCCTGGCCGACAGTGGCCTGAACATCATTGCCGCCACCAGCCTGGTGGATGCCGCAGAGCAAGTCGTCAAAGCCGCAGGGGGTAAGTAATGAGCATCCTGATCAACAAAGACACCAAGGTAATCTGCCAGGGCTTTACCGGCTCCCAGGGCACGTTCCACTCCGAGCAGGCGATCGCCTATGGCACCCAGATGGTGGGTGGTGTCAGCCCCGGTAAGGGGGGGACCGAGCACCTGGGTCTGCCGGTGTTCAACACCGTGCGTGAGGCCGTCGAAAAGACCGGCGCCGACGCCAGCGTGATCTACGTTCCGGCTCCGTTCTGTAAGGATGCCATCATTGAGGCGGCGGATGCCGGCATCAAGCTGATCGTCTGTATCACCGAGGGCATTCCGACCATCGACATGCTGTACGCGAAGGAGTACGTCGATCGCAAGGGCGTCCGGATGATTGGTCCGAACTGTCCGGGTGTGATCACTCCGGAGGAATGCAAGATCGGTATCATGCCGGGCCACATCCACAAGAAGGGCAAGGTGGGCATTGTGTCCCGCTCCGGTACCCTGACCTATGAGGCGGTCAAGCAGACCACCGACTTTGGCTTTGGCCAGTCCACCTGCGTGGGCATCGGTGGCGACCCGATCCCGGGTTCCAACTTCATCGACATTCTGAAGCTGTTCCAGGAAGATCCGGAGACCGAAGCCATCGTGATGATCGGTGAAATCGGTGGTACCGCTGAAGAAGAGGCCGCGGCCTTCATCAAGGAGAACGTGACCAAACCGGTGGTGTCCTACATCGCGGGCGTGACCGCACCTCCGGGCAAGCGGATGGGCCACGCCGGCGCCATCATCGCCGGTGGTAAGGGCACTGCGGACGAGAAGTTCGCTGCGCTTGAAGACGCCGGTGTCAAGACCGTGCGCAGCCTGGCCGAAATCGGCAAGGCACTGAAGGAAGTGACAGGCTGGTAATCGGCCCGCTGTCCGGCAAAACCCTCGGCATCGCTGGTGCCGGGGGTTTTTGTTTTTTGGCCGGTCGCCTTAACGGCGCATCGGGATCGGACTATAATGCCCGGTCAGCTTTGTTTTAAGGCGTGTTTCATTCGCAATATAAGGAGTTCGTACTTTGAGTTCTGTCGATTCCCAGCAGCGCGTATTGTCGGGCATGCGGCCGACCGGAAAGCTCCATCTGGGTCACTACCATGGAGTGCTGAAGAACTGGGTCAAGCTCCAGCACGAGTATGAGTGCTTCTTCTTTGTTGCGGACTGGCACGCCCTGACCACCCAGTACGACGACCCTTCCGGTATCGAACAGAGCGTCTGGGACATGGTGATCGACTGGCTCGCGGCCGGCGTCAATCCGGGCTCCTCCACCCTGTTCATCCAGTCCCAGGTACCTGAGCATGCGGAACTGCATCTGCTGTTGTCGATGATCACCCCCCTGGGTTGGCTGGAGCGGATTCCCACCTATAAGGACCAGCAGGAGAAGCTGCGGGAGAAAGATCTGGCGACCTACGGTTTTCTGGGCTACCCGTTGCTCCAGACCGCCGATATCCTGATCTATCGCGCGGGTAAGGTGCCGGTGGGCGCGGACCAAGTGTCCCACGTTGAAATCACCCGCGAGATCGCCCGTCGCTTCAACCACCTTTATGGCCGCGAACCGGGATTCGAGGAGCAGGCGGAGGCCGCCATCGTGAAGATGGGCAAGAAGAACGCCAAGCTGTATCGCACCCTGAAAAAACGGTATCAGGAGGAAGGCGATCTGGAGGCGCTGGAAACGGCGCGGGCCCTGCTCAAAGAGCAGCAGAACATTTCCCTGGGCGACCGGGAGCGGCTGTACGGTTACATCGAAGGCGGTGGCAAGGTCATCCTGCCCGAGCCTCAGCCGCTGCTGACGCCGGAGTCCAAGATGCCGGGCCTGGACGGTCAGAAGATGTCCAAGTCCTACAACAACACCATCGGTCTGAGGGAAGAGCCGGACAGCGTGGCGCAAAAAATCCGCACCATGCAAACCGACCCCCAGCGGGTCCGCAGGACCGACCCCGGCGAGCCGGACAAATGCCCGGTCTGGGGCCTGCACCGGATCTACTCCGATGCCGATACTCAGGAGTGGGTACAAACCGGCTGCCGCAGCGCCGGCATCGGTTGCCTGGACTGCAAGAAGCCGCTGATCGATGCCATCGTCGAGGAGCAACGCCCGTTGCACGAACGGGCTCGGGAGTACGAGAACAATCCGGATCTGGTGCATTCCATCCTGCAGGAAGGTTGCGAGCAGGCCCGGGACGCCGCCCGCGACACCCTGGAAGAGGTCCGGGCCGCGATGGGGCTGAGCTACCGCTGACTGCCTGAATCCGGCCTGGGGACCCAGGCCGGCGTGTTCCCCGGGGGAAGGCCATGACGGACGACAACCAGATCACCACGGAAACGGAATCGGTCCCGGCGCAGGCAGCGCCGATCGCGGTGGTCTCCGGCAAGCCGGTTCTGGACCTTCCCAAGGATCTCTATATTCCGCCGGATGCCCTGGCGGTATTTCTGGAGGCGTTCGAAGGCCCGCTGGACCTGCTGCTGTATCTGATCCGGCGCCACAATATGGACATCCTGGATATCGACGTTTCCGAGATCACCCGCCAGTACATGGATTACATCAGCGCGGTGGAGTCCATGCGCTTCGAGCTGGCGGCGGAGTACCTGGTAATGGCCGCCACCCTCGCGGAAATCAAATCCAGGATGCTGCTGCCGCGCCAGGACAGCGAGGACGAGGACGAGATCGATCCCCGGGCTGAGCTGATCCGCCGCCTCCAGCAGTACGAACGTTTCAAGAAAGCGGCGGAGGACATGGACACACTGCCCCGCATGGAGCGGGACACCTTTGCCGCCTCCGCCGCCTTGCCCAGGTTGCCCTCGAGCCAGCCGCACCCGGACGTGGATCTGCGGGAGCTGTTGCTGGCCCTGCAGGGGGTTCTGCGCCGGGCGGACCTGTTCACCAGCCACCAAGTAGAGCGGGAGGTGCTGTCCACCCGCGAGCGGATGTCCCATATCCTGGCGGCTCTGCAGGACGACCGGTTTGTGTCCTTCGAACGCCTGTTTTCACCGGAGGAGGGGCGGCTGGGCGTGGTGGTCACATTTCTGGCCACACTGGAGCTGGTGAAGGAACAGCTTATTGAAATCGTCCAGGCGGAGACGTTCGGCCCCATCCATGTCCGGGCCCGGGCGGCCAATTGAACAGCCGGGAAAGCGTGTGAAGGTCAGAGTCGAGTCATGAACGAAGAGCAACTGTCGCGGATTCAGGCAATTGCGGAAGCGGCCTTGCTTGCCGCGGGCAAGCCGCTGTCGCTGGAACAGTTACGGGAATTGTTTGCCGAGGAGGAGCGCCCGTCCCGCCAGGCCATGGAACACGCCATGGTCCGGCTCGAAGCGGCCTGTGAAGGGCGGGGGTTTGAACTGAAACAGGTGGCCAGCGGATACCGGCTTCAGGTTCGCGAGGAATTCGCGCCTTGGGTGGCCCGGCTGTTCGAGGAGAAACCGCAGCGTTATTCCCGGGCCCTGCTGGAAACCCTGGCGCTCATTGCCTATCGCCAGCCCATTACCCGGGGCGAGATCGAGGAGATTCGGGGGGTTACGGTAAGCAGCAATATCATCCGAACCCTGCTTGAGCGAGAGTGGGTGCGCGTGGTCGGGCACCGGGACGTTCCAGGCCGTCCCGCCATGTACGCGACCACTCGTCAGTTCCTGGACTATTTCAACCTGACCAGCCTGGACCAGTTGCCGCCGCTGTCGGACATCCGGGACCTCGAGGAAATCGGTCGGGAGATCGAGCAGAACATGCAGGGCGAGATCGAGCTCGACACCCCGGAAGCGACCTCCTCGGATCCGACGCTTCACTGACGTTTCAAGCCTGTTTACACCAAGGATTCATATCATGGCACCAAAGCAACGACGCCAGCGGCCGGTCATGTCACCGGCCGGCGCCTCCCAGGACGCTCCGGAACGTGTCCAGAAACTGCTGGCTCGCGCCGGGGTTGGCTCCCGGCGGGAAATTGAAGGCTGGATGACGGAAGGGCGCCTGACGGTCAACGGAGAACCGGCCGTGCCGGGTCAGAAAGCCACGGTCCAGGACCGTTTCGAACTGGATGGCCGGCGCCTGGAGGTTTCCGGCGCCAGCCAGCCGGTGCGGCGGGTCCTGATGTACAACAAGCCGGAAGGCGAGGTCACGACCCGCAAGGACCCCGAAGGCCGGCCAACGGTCTTCGACCGGCTGCCGCGGCTCCGGGAACACCGTTGGGTGTCCATCGGCCGGCTCGACATTAACACCACCGGCCTGGTCCTGTTTACCACCGATGGCGAGCTGGCCAACCGCCTCATGCACCCCTCGAATCAGGTGGATCGTGAGTATGCCGTTCGGGTGTTCGGTGAGGTCGACGAGGCCATGATCCAGCGTCTGCTGGAGGGCGTCCTGCTGGAGGACGGTGTGGCCCGGTTTACCGATATCACGCCGGCCGGGGGCACCGGTCACAACCAATGGTTCCACGTCACCCTGCTGGAGGGGCGTAACCGGGAGGTGCGTCGGCTGTGGGAATCCCAGGGGGTGAAGGTGAGTCGCCTGAAGCGGGTGCGCTACGGGCCGGTGATCCTGCCCAGCCGGCTGAAGATGGGGCAGTGGGAAGAACTGGATCAGAAAGCCGTGGATGCCCTCAGTCGTGCGGTCGGCCTGACGCCGGTGCCGATCCCGCCAAAGACCCCGGGAGAGAAGGCGGCGCAGGAGCGCCGACGCCGTAAACAGCCGGGCCGGCCAGTGCGCAGGTCTGGAGTGGAACGCTGGCAGGTGGACGACAGCCGCCCCGCCGGAACCCAGCGACCGCCGCGTCGGCGCCCAGGAGGGCGGGACTAGTTCAGCCGATGGCGGGGAACACCCGGGTCTGGTTTCTGCCCGCCTGTTTCGCCCGATACAGGGCTTCGTCCGCCCGGGCCAGCCATTGCTCCGGGCTTTCGCCGGCCAGATGGGTGGCGACGCCGCAACTGGCGGTGATGCACAGAGGGGCTCCGACGAGCCGGTCCAGGGCCAGGCTGGCCAGGGCGAGCCGGATCCGCTCAGCAGCCTCCCGGGCGTGGGGCGCGTCCGTGTGGGGCAGCAACACGGCGAATTCCTCGCCGCCAAACCGGTAAACCCGGTCGGAATTGCGCAGGGTCCGGGTCAGGCCGTCAGCGCTCATGCGCAGGACCTGGTCGCCAATCAGGTGGCCGTGGGTATCGTTGACCGCCTTGAAGTGATCCAGGTCTACAAGGATCAGGGAATGGCTCTCGTTGTGGCGATTGGCCAGGTGGCAGATTCGGCCCAGATCCTCGTCCAGCGCCCGACGGTTGGGAACGCCGGTGAGGGTGTCGGTGAGGGCCATCTGCTCCAGGGCGATGAACCTGCAGGCGTTCCGGATCGGGCAGATCGCTGCTCCGATGAACACTTCGATGGCTTCCAGCTCCTCTTCCGAAAACCGGGTTCTCCGGTGCAGCTCCAGGTAGCCGTACAGCTCACCCTCCAGGCTCAAACGATACTCCGCCCGGTGCGGGCCACCCATGCCGGTCCTGAAGACAAATTCCTGACGGGCGATGGTATGGCGGTACATCATGGCTTCGAAAGGTACGATGTCCGCCATTTCCTCGGCCAGCACGCCGAGCTGGTCCTCCAGGGACAGGGTGGTGGCTAGGCGTCGCGCCAGACGGATCAGGACATCGGGGCTGTTGTTCCATTCCTGCCAGGCCTGTTTCAGGGCGGCGAGCTTTTGCGGCTGGTTGCCCGGCCTGGTCATGGACGAGATATGTTTCACAGCGGTCTTCTCTGTCGCGGCATAGGTTTGGGCGATAGAAAGCAGACATCATGCCTAAAATATTTTTTTCTTGTTTATCAATAAAATATAAAAGTATATTTAAGTGTTTTGTAGAATTTTTCGGCGAATGACGGGCGGGGGCCGTCAAAAAAACGGCAGGAATTTGCCGGGCGTGGTTCCAGGGGGCGAGAACCCCGTGGGCAGGGGTGGGGCCGCGCCCGGGCTGTGGTAAACTGCTGCGCCTGAGTGTGTCATGTCAATGGATGGAGAGCGGCGGGTCTATGAGGTTTCAGGCTCCGGAAAGTTTATCGGAACAGATTGCCCAGCACTTGGGGCAGCGAATCGTGGTTCGTGACCTCAAGCCGGGTGAGCGCATCCAGGAGCTGAAAGTGGCCGGTGAGCTCAACGTCAGCCGTGGATCGGTTCGGGAGGCGCTGCTGATTCTGGAACGCCGGCACCTGATTCAGATCTACCCCCGGCGCGGGGCGGTGGTGTCGGCCTTGACCGTGGACAGTGTCAACAACCTCTACGACATCTACATCGACTTGCTGTGTATGCTGGGCCGAAAGGTACTGGAGCGCTGGTCCGGAGATGCCCTGGGCGGTGTCATGGGGCAGGTCAGGGAACTGCAGGCGGTGATCGACGCGCTCAACTCGGACAGTCCGGACGCCGCGGAACAGGTGATTGAGGCCGGCTTCGGCGTGATGCGCTACGCCTACCGTCTGGTGGAAAATCCCTATCTTGAGGAAACCCTGGAAAACTTCCGTCCAGCCATCAGCCGGACTTACTTCGTGGCCCTGGAACATTTTCGCGAGGAAATCGATGAAACCGCACGCTTCTTTCGCCAACTGGCCGAGGCCGCGGTCGACGGAGACGCCGGGCGTCTGCAGGCGGTGATCCAGGCATTCGGCGAACATCAGCGCCGTCTGGTGCTGAGCATCCTGCAGCGGGAGAATGTCTGACATGCGCCTGAAATCCATCAAGCTGGCGGGTTTCAAGTCATTCGTGGACCCCACCACGGTGCCATTCCCATCGAACATGACCGCGGTCGTTGGCCCCAACGGCTGCGGCAAGTCCAACATCATCGACGCGGTGCGCTGGGTCATGGGAGAAAGCTCCGCCAAGTACCTACGGGGCGAATCCATGACCGATGTCATCTTCAACGGCTCCAGTGCCCGTAAGCCGGTGGGCCAGGCCTCCATCGAGCTGGTGTTCGACAACAGCGACGGTTCCGCGCCGGGGGAGTTTGCTCGTTTCAGTGAAATATCCGTGCGCCGGCGCGTGTCCCGTGATGGCCAGTCCGAATACTTTCTCAATGGCTCCAAGTGCCGCCGTCGGGACATTACCGATCTGTTTCTGGGTACCGGTCTCGGCCCGCGCAGCTACGCCATCATTGAGCAGGGCATGATTTCCCGGCTGATCGAGGCCAAGCCGGAGGAACTCCGGGTGTACATCGAGGAGGCGGCGGGGATCTCCCGGTACAAAGAGCGTCGCCGGGAAACCGAGAACCGCATCCGCCGGACCCAGGAAAACCTGGAACGACTGACCGACCTCCGGGACGAGCTGTCGCGTCAGCTCCAGCATCTGGAGCGTCAGGCTGCCGCGGCGGAGAAGTACAAGGCATACCGCCAGGAAGAGCGGCAGAAAAAGGCGGAGCTGACGGTGCTCCGGTGGCAGGCACTGGACAACGACCTTCAGACCTGGCGGGGCAGGATCCGTGAAACCGAACTGGAACTGGAAAAACGGCTGACCGAAAGGGTCAGCCTTGAGACCGCCCTGGAATCCCTGCGGGAGGACCACCAGGAGCGGACCGAGCGTTTCAACCGGGCGCAGGCAAAATATTATGAGGCCGGTGCCGACATTGCCCGCATCGAGCAGAGCCTTGAACACCAGCGTGAGCGCAGCCGCCAGACCGCCGTGGAGCTGGACCAAGCCCTGGCGAATCAGCGGGAGCTGATGCGAGAGCTGGAGCAGGACCAAGCCCGGCTTGCCGAGATTGAGGAGGAGCTGGCGGCCCTGGAACCGGAGCAGGAAGCCCTGGCGCTCCGGGCCGAAGCATCGGGCGAGACGCTGCAACAGGCGGAAGACGCCATGACCGAGTGGCAGCATACCTGGGAGGATTTTAACGCCCGTTCCTCGGACGCACGCCGCCAGGCCGAGTTGGCGCAGTCTCGCATCCGCTCCCTGGAAGACACCATCGAACAGCTGCGGCAGCGGCAACGCAAGCTGGAAGACGAGCGGGCCCTGCTGGAAGGGCAGGTGGACCGTGCGGAGCTGGAAACCCTGCTGGCGCAGCAGGAAACCCTCGAAATGCAAAGGGACGAGGCCTCCGAGCGGATCGCCGAGGTGCAGGACGCACTGTATGACGCCCGGCAGCAACAGAAAGACGCCGAGCAGGTGCTGGCGGATGCCCGGCAGCGGGTGCAGAGTCTGCGCGCGGCCCTGGAATCCCAGCAGTCACTGCTTGATGAACAGCTCGGCAGTCAGGACGACGCGCTGAGAACCTGGCTCGAGAGCCACGGGCTGGCGGATGCGCCGCGGGTCGCGGCCTGCCTGCGGATTGAGGATGGCTGGGAGTTCGCGGTTGAACAGGTGATCGGACGTTTCAGCCGGGGCCTGGTACTGCCCTCGGTATCCGGGCTGGGCGAAGGCCTGGCCTCAGCACCCCGGGGCTTGGCCCTCGTGGCTGAGGCCGGTGAGGTGGCCGTGGCCGGAGGGCTGGCCGGCAAGGTTTCCGGAGTTCCCGCACTGACGCCCCTGCTGGCCGGCATCGATGTGGCCGACACCCTGGATCAGGCCCTGGCCGTGCGGGACGGATTGCTCCCTGGCCAGAGTCTGGTCACCCGGGACGGTGCTTGGGTGTCCAGGGACTGGGTACTGATGCCGGATTCCGACCAGGGACAGGTGGGGATCATCGAGCGTCAGAAGAAGGTGGCGCTGTTGAGTGAGCAGCTGGCGCAAGCCGAGGCGGTCCTGGCCGAGGCCGACGAGCGTCTGGAGCGGTCACGGGCCCGCGCCGAGCGGGCGGAAGCCAGCCGCGAGGACGCCCAGGGACGCCTGACGGAGGCCGAACGCCAGTTGAGTGGCCTGGGCTCCCGGATCAGTGCCCTGAAGGCCCGAGCTGAGCAGATCGATGCCCGCCTGCAGCGCATCGGCGAGGAGCTGGCCGACCTGTCCGAACACCTGGATGAACACCGAGACAATCTGCAGATCGCCCGGGAGGAATGGCATCAGGCCCTGGCCTCCACCGAGGATCACGACGAGGAGCGGGAGCGGCTGCTGGAACAGCGCGACCAACGGAGGGAAAACCTGGACCGGCTGCGCCAGGATGCCCGTCATGACCGGGACCGGGCGCATCAGCTCCAACTCCAGCTGCAGACCCTGAACAGCCAGCGGGACGCGCTTCGGCAAACCCTGGACCGCACGCAGCTCCAGAAAGAACGGCTCGAGGAGCGGCTGGAGATGTTGCGGGAAGTCCGTGAGTCGGTGGAAGAGCCGATCGAGGAACTGCAGATGCAGCTGGAGGGTTTGCTGGAACGGCGGCTGGCAGAAGAGGAAAAGCTGGCCGCCGCGCGGGACGCCCTTGAGGACATCGACCGCCAGGTCCGGGAGCGGGAGCAGTCCCGCAGCCGCATCGAGCATGAGATTCAGGACGTCCGGGCGGGCCTGGAGAAACTGAAAATGGAGTCCCAGGCGCTGGAGATCCGGGCAGCCAATCATCTAGAGCAGCTCCAGGAAATGGACATCAGGCTTCACGACGTGCTCGAACACCTGCCCGAGGACGCGGATGAAAAGGTCTGGGCGGAAGAGCTGGAGCGGATCGGCAACCGCATCCAGCGCCTGGGCGCCATCAATCTGGCGGCGATCGAGGAATACCAGGTCCAGAGCGAGCGCAAGACCTACCTGGACAGCCAGCACGAAGATCTGATGGAGGCGCTGGAAACCCTGGACAACGCCATCCGCAAGATCGACCGGGAAACGCGCCAGCGCTTCAAGGAAACGTTCGATCAAGTGAACCAAGGGCTGCAGAGTCTGTTTCCCAAGGTGTTCGGGGGTGGCCACGCCTATCTTGAACTGACCGGTGACGACCTGCTGGAGACCGGCGTCGCCATCATGGCCCGGCCGCCCGGCAAGAAAAACAGCACCATTCACCTGCTGTCCGGCGGTGAGAAGGCGCTGACCGCCATCGCCCTGGTGTTTTCCATCTTCCAGCTCAATCCAGCGCCGTTTTGTATGCTGGATGAAGTGGATGCACCGCTGGACGACGCCAACGTCGGGCGTTACGCCACCATGGTCAAGGAAATGTCAAAGCAGGTGCAGTTCATCTACATCACCCACAACAAAATCGCCATGGAAATGGCCGACCAGCTCATGGGGGTGACCATGCACGAGCCCGGCTGTTCCCGGCTGGTCTCGGTGGATGTGGAAGAGGCCGCCGCGCTGGCGGAATCGTGAGTGGCGCGGCAAGCATGACAAAAAGGCCATCTGGCGCCCCTCTTCGTTGTATTCATTACAGGCTTTTCTTAGAGTAGCAACATTACCGAATCGGCAGACAGGACCGCATCATTATGTCTCTTAGGGAATGGTTAATCGCCATAGGTACCCTGGTTATTCTTGGCATCGTTATTGATGGTGTGCGCCGCATGCGCCGGGCTCGTAAGGAGTCGATGGCGATCTCTTCCGGCATGGGCGCCGACAGGCTTGATGAATCCCCGCTGGACGAGGACTACAACCCCGAGCTTCCGAACGGGGGGGCCCGGACCATTTCCCGGGAAGTGCTGGAACAGCGCGGCTATGTCCGCCCCGAACGGCCCACCGCCCGGGGCGGTACGCCCAAACCGACCCGGCCGGTGACCGAGGCCCGGGCATCCGCCCAGGCGCCCGATCATGCTGACGAAGCTCCGGCGGAAGACGGCTTCTCGTCCCGGGAACCGGGGGACGACCTACTGCCGGACGCGGGCTGGGGCGCCCGGGACGACGACGAGGCTCTGGCCGATGGTGTCATCGGCCAGGCCCGGGTGGTGCGTCCGGAGCCCGAGGCATCGGGCCTTGAAGAACCCGACGAGCTTCCCGAGCCCGAACCGGTACCGCCAACGGTCACCACTGAAGTCGAGGAAGACACCGCGCGCCGGCCGGTGGCCACCGAGCGTCGCCCGAACCAGCCCCTGGCCGGTGCCAATCGGCCCGAGGCGCGCGAGGTGATCGTGATCAACGTGCTGGCGCGCAAGGGCGAGCAGTTCCAGGGGGCGGCCCTGAAGAAGCTCTTTGAGGCCTGTGGCCTTGAGCACGGCGACATGGACATCTACCATCGCCACGAGGAGCCGGACACCACCAGCCCGGTACAGTTCAGCGTTGCCAATGCCGTCGAGCCCGGTACCTTCCGCCCGGAAGACATGCCCGCCCTGAGCACGCCCGGTATCAGCTTTTTCATGAGCCTGCCCGGTCCTTCCAACGCCATGCAGGCCTTCGATTTCATGTTGGAAACCGCGCAGTGCGTGGTACGGAACCTTGGGGGCGAGCTGAAGGATGAACGCCGCAGCGTGATGACGCCGCAGACGGTGGAGCACTGCCGCCAGCGCATCCGCGAATTCGAACGCAAGCAGCGGTCCCAGCGGGTTTGATCAAACACGCAGGTTCACCAGATGCCCGGCCCGCTCCGGGCATTTTTTTGTTATCGAGAGAGCAAAAATGAGCAAAGCCACGCCCGAGATCATCACGCGTGTTGAAGAGCTTCGGTCCCGGATCGAGGACTACAACTACCACTATTACGTGCTGGACGACCCCAGGATCCCGGATGCCGAATACGACCGACTGTTCCGGGAGCTGCAGACGCTGGAAGCCGAGTACCCGGAACTGGCGACCGAGGACTCACCCACCCGGCGGGTGGGCAGCCCCGTCGAAACCAGCTTTGACGAGGTGGTCCACCGTCTGCCCATGCTGTCCCTGGACAATGCCTTCAGCGAAGAAGAGCTGAGGGATTTCGACCGCCGCGTACGCGAGCGCCTGGATACGGACGACGATGTCGAATACGTCTGCGAGCCCAAGCTCGACGGGCTGGCGGTCAGCCTGCATTACGAGAAAGGGGTGCTGACGGTGGCGGCAACCCGGGGTGACGGCTACTCCGGAGAGGACATTACCGCCAATATCCGGACCATCCCCTCGGTGCCCCTGAAGCTCCGGGGCGACGACGTGCCGGAGCTGGTGGAAGTGCGGGGCGAGGTGTACATGCCCAAGGCCGGCTTCGAGGCGCTCAATCGCCGGCTGGCGGCGCAGGGGGAGAAGACCTTCGTCAACCCCCGTAACGCCGCGGCAGGCAGCCTGCGCCAGAAAAAGTCCTCAGTCACCGCCAAGCGCCCTCTGGAAATGTGTGCGTACAGCGTTGCCGTGGAGGACGAAGGGATGTTGCCGGCCACCCAGTGGGATTGTCTGCAACAGGTCAAGCGCTGGGGCTTCCGGATCAATCCGGAAATGCGCCTGGCCCGGGGTGTCGAGGCCTGCCTGGAAGCCTACAACGAGCTGATGGCCAAACGTGACACCCTGCCGTACGAGATCGATGGCATCGTGTTCAAGGTCAATCGCCTGGACCTGCAGCAGCGCCTGGGGTTCGTGTCCCGGGCGCCGCGTTGGGCCATCGCCCACAAGTTCCCGGCCCAAGAAGAGCTGACCGTGGTGGAGGATGTCGAGTTCCAGGTTGGCCGGACTGGGGCCGTGACCCCTGTGGCGCGGCTGAAGCCGGTGTTCGTCGGTGGCGTGACCGTCAGCAACGCCACGCTGCACAACATGGACGAAATCCGCCGTCTCGACCTGCACATTGGCGACACCGTCTTCATCCGCCGCGCCGGCGATGTCATCCCCCAGGTGGTGAAGGTGGTACCCGAGAAACGCCCCGGGGATGCACGCCCCGTGGAACTGCCGAAACATTGCCCGGTGTGTGGCTCCGATGTCATCCAGATTGACGGCGAGGTGGTGGCCCGTTGCTCCGGTGGCCTTTACTGCCCGGCACAGCGCAAGGAGGCGATCCGTCACTATGCCTCGCGCAAGGCAATGGACATCGAGGGCCTGGGGGACAAATGGATCGACATTCTGGTGGACCGGGGCATGGTGAAAACCGTGGCCGACCTTTACCACCTGACAGTGAAGGACCTGATGGCGCTGGAGCGGATGGGGGAGAAGTCTGCCACCAACCTGGTGGAGGCCATCGCCCGTTCCCGGCAGCCGGCGGCCCTGTGGCGCTTCCTCTACGCCCTTGGTATCCGGGAAGTGGGTGAGGCCACCGCCAAGGCACTGGCCAGCCACTTTGGCAGTCTTGAGGCCATTGCCGAAGCCGATGAAGAGGCTTTGCAGCAGGTCCCGGATGTCGGGCCGGTGGTGGCCGGCCACGTGCGCAGCTTCTTCGAACAGCCCCACAACCGGGAAACCCTGGATGCGCTTCAGCGTGCCGGCGTACAGTGGCAGACCGAGACAGTCACCGCCGCCGAGCGGCCACTGGCCGGCCAGACTTGGGTGTTGACGGGGACCCTGTCCAGTCTGACCCGGGATCAGGCCAAGGAAAAGCTGGAAACCCTGGGCGCCAAGGTGGCGGGCAGCGTGTCCCGGAAAACCGCCTGCGTGGTGGCCGGAGAAGCCGCCGGGTCCAAACTGACCAAGGCGGAGCAGTTGGGGGTCCCGGTGCTGGATGAAGCCGGTCTGCTCGATTTACTGGCGCAGCACGGACTCTGGCCGGAGTAGGCCGGACCCGGCCCGTGGCAGCGGTCACGGGCCGCCAATCTGAGAACTCGTGCAGGTCCTTGGCCGCTCAAATTGGCTACCATGGCGATGTTCTGTAACGGTGTGTAACCCCCATGGCCGGGGCATACCGATAACAACAACGAACCTGACATGGACCCCCGCATGCGTGCCGATGGCCCTTCTCGCACCGCTCCGTCTGGCCGGATCGCCGGCCTTCTGGTACTGACCCTCGCCCTTGCCGGCTGCAAGACCGAAAAAGACCCGGATTCGCCCACGCTTCTTGGGGCTCCCCCGGGGACCGCTTACCTCGGAGTGGAGTACTACTACAACTGGGGTGCCTATGGCGGCGAAGACATCCTCGACTATTCGCTGAGCAACGCCCCGTCCTGGCTGGCGTTGGAGGATACCCGCAACAAAGCACGGCAGGGCGTGATCATGCGCGGCGTGCCGGGGCTCACCGGTGGCAACCGGGGCGAAGCGGACCTCGGCAAAACCGAAGGCATCTATCTGGTGGGAACCGATGGCAAGATGGCGGGCGGCGAGCCGTTCGACATCGAGGTGCGCTATAACGCCCTGGCCTTGGCGGCGGACGACTTTACCGAGGGCGAAACCCCGGCGATACCGGAACCGACCCTGGAGCACTGCGCCATCCCCGACCTGTCGGTGCCGGGGCGACACCGCTTCACGGTACCGGAGTATGACGACAGCGGCGCGGTCACCGGCGAGCGGGAGGTCACCTTTGATACCCGTCAGGTACTGGCCGTCCTGACCCTGGATCAGCCCTCCGTGACCCGGGTGGAGGTGGCGTTCGAGCTGTCCTCGGACTACGACGCCAGCGTGTGCGAATCCGGCGCCCAGGTCACACCGCCGCATCAGCGCTGTGACCACAGCACCGCCAACGCCAGTGACGCCATGGTGGGCAGGGACATCGTCGGACTCGGAACGGATTCTCCGGCGCCGGTGGACCAGGACGGCCATCCCCTGGACTACCTGAGTTACCAAGCCGATGATCAGGGTTTCCTGACCCGGGGCATCGTCACCCTGGAACCCGGTGTTCAGGAGTGCTACATCCGCCTAGAAGTGGTGGACGACCGTTTTGCCGAATCCGCGGAATTCGCCAACCTGGAACTGACCGAGGTGCGGTCCGGAATGGCGGGTCTGGGGGAGACCAACGACGGCGTCCGGGTCAACCTGGTCCTGCGCGACAACGAACCGGTGGTAACCCTGAGCACCCTGCGCGGCAGCCAGCGAGATACCCTGAACGTGGGCGATGTCCGGGAATATCGGGCCGTCCTCAGTGGTGACCGGGACCACGAAGTCCGTGCCCGGCTGATCCATTCCGACGATTCCAGCGCCCGCCTGAACAGTCAGTTTGTGATCGAACGGTGGATGAACGACACCTGGGAGCAGAACCCGGAGCTGGTGTTCCCCGTGGGGCAGGACGAAGTGAATTTCCGGATCCGGGTGGACGAGGCCGGATACAGCAACCCCGACCTTACCGATCGCGTCATTCTGCTGGCTCTGGACGACGCCTACCAGGCCGGCCGTGAATATTATGTCCGTGCTGAAACCGACAATCTTCTGCGGGTCAGCCTTAATGAACTGACCGAGCCCTTGGCGCCGGCTCAGGGCGGCAGCTTCGTCGCCACTGATCTGGCGGTGGGGCACGGTGGCCGCCTGTTTGTCGCCGGTTACGATCCCGGGGCTGGGAACCAGGTCCGGGTACGGATATTCGACCAGAAGGGGAATCTGCTTCAGGACGCGGCGGTGACACCGGCGGGCACGACCCTGGCGCCGTCTTCACCGGTGATCCGAACGGGGCAGCGGAAGGTGACGGAAGGCAACGTGAAAGTGGATCGGTATGAATTCGTGGTGGCCTTCAGCAGCGCCGACGAAATTCCCGGAACCCAGGCTCGCGGTGGGCTGGATGCCCTGGTCTCCGTGTTTTGGTACGACAGCGCCAGCAACGGCGGCGAGTATGTGCCTTACTGGCTTGGGCGCACCGGCACTCCGGGCGATGACCGGGTGCGGGGTGCGGACATCCAGGGCAGCTCGGGCTACATCGTGCTCGGAGGCGAGACCGACGGTACCTGGCCTGGCCAAGCAGCGTCGGGGGGCATCGACAGTTTCCTGCAACGGATCGACTCGGTGGCCGATGGCGCCAGTGTCACTCCCCAGGTGGCCTGGACCCGTCAGCTGGGCTCGGCCGGTGACGATCGCGTGGTGGCGGCGACGGTGGCCGGCAGTTCGGCCCTGCTGGCCGGTTCGGCCCGGGGGGCGGTTGGCGGCGCGGATGTCATCGGCGGCGAGGACGCCTTCTTCTACTCCGCATCGGACGGCACCTCGGAGCTGACGGTCCGGCAGGTGGGTTCCGAGGCGGATGAGCCTCTGAGCGATGCCCTGTACGACAGTGCCGCCGTCTGGCTGCTGGGGAATGCACCCGGGGCCTATTCGACGGTCACCGACGACGAGGACACCCTGACCCTGGCCTACGCCCCCCTGGCGAGCGCCGCCGGTTTCATCCTTGGCTATTCGCTGACCGGCACCCTGGAGGCGGCGTTTACCGTCAACGACGAGGACGACGTTTCGACCGAAACGTTCTCCAGCCTGATCGCCTTCGACGGGGATCTGGTAGCGGCAGGCCACAGTGAAGGGGACTTCTCGGGCACCGGGACGGCCCTGTCCGGCCAGCCACAGGCCATCCTGGCGCGGATTTCCCGGGCCGGGGCGGGGGATGAGGACGCGACGGTGCTTCACAACCCGTGGCGTTACCAGCTGCCAGAGGACGGGACGACCGTGCGCGCCCTGGGGAACTACCGTGACGATGAAATCGTGGCCCTGCTGACGGGGGACGGCGAGCCCCGGCTGATTCTGCTCAGCCCCGAAGGGGTGCTGCTGACACCGCTGCCCTGACGCGGCTAGACGCTGCCTTCCTGTTGCCCGGCGCTGGCGTACAGCCTCAGATAGTCGGTGCTGGTGACGATACCCTGGGGCTGGCCTCCTTCGTTGACCACCAGCGCGGCGTTGAGCTGGTGTGCCAGCATCAGCCGGGCCACTTGGTGCGCATCGGTTTCCGGTGATGCCGTCAGGAACGCCGGCAGCTCGATATGAACCAGTTGTTGCGCCATGGCTTCCGGGCCCTGCTGATGGAGCCAGGTCAGCAGCCAGCGCTGGTCAATCAATCCCGCCACCTGCTCCTCGGCCTTGACCAGCAAGTGATGCACCCCGCGCGCTTCCATGATCTCCAGGGCCTCCGACACGGTGCTGGCGGCGGTGACGCTGTGCAGAACCGGGGCGCAGATTCGCGACACCGGCAGGTAAGGGCGCTGCTCCCGCCGTTCACCGGCGGCCGCGGTCCCATACTCCTGTAGTGCCCGGTGGCGTCCCGAGCGTGCGGCCTGCTGGAACTCGGCATCGGTGGCTTCGCTTTCCCCCGGCGTGACCGGATGGGACTCCGCCAACTCGCTGACATCGCCCACGCGCCGGTTGCGGAACACCTCCGGCAAACGGGTACCGAGCGGGCGGCCAGGTTCCGTTACGAAAATCGACATCACACCCCTCCGGGATTGAACACGGCTATTGGCTATTTAACGGCCGATGTTCCCGTTTCTGCAATACCGGTGGTTCCCCCCCTTGCGGCCGCCCGGAACATCCGCCCGGGATGAACGCGCCTGGCCAGGTGGTCGGGCAGGCAGTGGGGTTGGCCGGAGATGCGGTCGGCCAGGTATTCCGCCAGCAGCGGGCCGTAGGCGAGCCCCTTGCTGCCCAGCCCGGTCAGGACGTACACGCCATCCAGGCCGTGTCCGGCGGCATGCAACGGGCCGGCCACCGGCTGATAGTCGTGGGTGGTGCAGCGGAAGCCAACTCGTCCTTCCACCGTTTCCGGAGCCGGGCAGCTCGGCGCCAGCAGCCCGGGTAGCATGGCATCAAGCTGGCCAAGGTTGTCGCGGTGACTGTCGGCGCTCGGATGGGGGCTGTTTTCGTGGAGGTCGAACGTGGCTCCGGTGACGGCGATGCCCTCATGGCAAGGGTTTAGGTATTTCTGACCGCACACCACGGCCCGAGGCCGGTGCCGCAGCGCCGGCTCCGGCAAGTGGGTGACCTGCCCTCGGATGGCCTTGAAACGGTGTTCGGCGGCCAGGGGAAGCAGGGCCGGCGACTGGTGTCCGGCGGTGATGACCAGGGTTCCGGCGACAAGACCGCCACCATCGCGACAGGCGAGGTGCCATTGGCCGTTGCAGGGCGTGAGGCGGGTGACTTCGGCACCCTGGCGCAGGGTGATACGCGGATGCTGGGCCAGTGCCTGGCACAAGGCCGAGGGGGTCAGCCAGCCACCGCCGGGGAACCACAGGCCGCCGGTGTCGACCGGGAGGCCGGCCAACCGGGACGCCTGCTCGGCATCCACTGGAACCAGCAGCTCCTCCGGGTACCGGTTGCGGTCGAGGAAGCGCTGCTGACGTGACTGCTCCTGGGGGCTCCAGGCCAGTTGCAGCAGACCGGTCGGGTGCCAGAACCGGCCCTGATAGGGGTGGTAGTAGCGCTGGCCAAAGGTGAGGGCGCCCAGAGCCAGCTCGGTCTGGTCGTTGAACTCCACGCCCAGTTTGACGTACAGCGCCCCCTGACGATTGCCGGATGCACCCTGCCCAGGCTGCGGCTGGGCGTCCAGCAGGGTCACCGGGAACCCCCGCTCGGCGAGGTTCCGGGCCAGCAGGGTGCCGGCGATGCCGGCACCGACGATCACGATGTCGCGATCCGTCGAGACGCTCGGCGGCTCCGGCCCGGTATTCAGCGTCCCCGCCAGCATCTCCCGCTTGCGGCCAAAGCCGGGCGTTTTGCGCATGGCAAAGCCCTGTGCCGCAAGGGCCCGGCGAACCCGACCGACGGCGGTGAAGGTGGCCAGAGTGGCCCCAGGCGCGCTGTGCCGGCGAACTTCCGACATCGCCTGCTCCAGCCACATCTCAGGGTTGAGGGCCGGTGCGAAACCGTCAAGGAACCAGGCGTTGGCCTGGAACGTCAGCGCTTGCCAGGCTTCGAGCACATCCCCGAAATGCAGCGTCAGGCGAACTCGCCCCTGGTCGAAGACCAGACGGTGGGTGCCCCGCACCAGGGGGGGATACTGCGCCAGCAGTTGCCGGGCCAGAGGCTCGAGTTCCGGCCACAGGGCCAGGGCACGCTGCAGGTCGTGACGGGTCAGGGGGTAGCGCTCGGCGGACACGAAATGCAGAACGCACGGATGCCCGGGCGCCCGCTCGCGCCAGGCCTGCCAGGTGGCCAGGAAGTTCAGGCCGGTGCCAAAACCGGTTTCCGCCACCACGAAGCGCCCACCCGCCGGAACCGAACGGAACCGTTCTGGCAGACGGTTATGGGCCAGGAACACATAGCGTGTTTCTTCCAGGCCGTTGTCCCGGCTGAAGTAGACATCCCCGAACCGGGACGACTCGGGGACGCCATCGCGCCAAGCCAGCTCGGCGCTCTCAATGGCCGGTGCCAGGGTGTCTGAAGTCATGATGGGTCGGCTTCCGGCAAAACCGTGACGCTTTCGATCACCACCGGTTCAACGGGGACGTCCGCCATGCCCCGGGTGTAACCGGTCCGGACCCGGGCTATGGCGTCGATCACGCCCATGCCCTCAATGACCTTGCCAAACACCGCGTAACCCGGCCCGCGCACGCCGGCGTTGAGGAAGTCGTTGTCAACGACGTTGATGAAAAACTGGGAGGTGGCGGAATTCGGGTCCCGGGTTCGGGCCATGGCGATGGTGCCGCGAAGGTTGGGCAGGGTCGCGGTGGCCTCGTTGACGATCGGAGCGTGGGTGGACTTGCGGGCGAGGGCCTCGTTGAAGCCGCCACCCTGAATCATGAATCCGGGAATCACCCGATGGAACACGGTGCCGTCATAGAAGCCTTCCTGCACGTACCGGAGGAAGTTGGCCACCGTCTTGGGTGCAACGTCGGGCCTCAGCTGTAACGTGAACGCGCCTTCGCTGGTGATCACACGAACCTTGGGCAGGTCAGAGTCCGCTGCCTGATCCTGGGACCAGGCCCCGGGCGCTCCGAGCACCAGCAGCAGGCCAAACAGGACTGGGGTCACAAATCGCAAGCGTTTTACCATGTTTGTCATTCCAAACGTTACCTTGTGTTCTGCGAAGGATCGGTCGCTGCAATAATGCACACGATCACGGGAGCTGGTGACAGATCTTATCAGATTGATACGGAAATACGGGCAAATCCCCCACGCGAAGGCTCCACGGATCGGCTACTCTCTAGTCACCAGGGGCATTAACCAACCACACCGGGCCGGGCTGTACGGTTTCACTGTGAAAGTAGGAGGTTTGTGGTGAGAATCCGTCAGGGGCTCGAAGAAAAATCCCGGTTGGGTCGTCTGCTTGTCAACCGGGGCTACCTCTCGGAAGCGCAGGTGGAGGAAGGGCTGCGACTGCAGCATGAAACCGGCCAGCGGCTCGGCGAGATATTCGTGCAGAACGGCTGGATTTCGGAACGGGAGCTGCACCGGGTCCTCAAGCACCAGTCCCGTTATCGCAATGCCGCGGCCCTGGTCACCCTGGTGACCCTGCCATTTCAGCCCCTGGTCACGCTCGCCGCGGGCAGCCAGGGAGCCAGTGCGTCCCAGCAGTCTCAGGTGGCCGGCGAGCTCTATGGCCGTGGTCTGTCACCCATCAGCGACGAGGAGCTGGGGCGGGTTGCCGGCCAGGCCGATCCGGCCCTGCTGGAACGGGCGCAGCGGCTGGCGGCAATGGCAGCGAATCCGTCGCAGGTGGACGGTGAGGGCGGCGTGCCGGTGGATGCGGTGGAAGGTATTAAGTTTGCAGCGAATGTGTTCGTGCCGGTTCTCAACTTTCTGGACTCTGACCTGAGCATTTCCGGGGTGCATTACCGGGAGGGGGAGCCGCGCTATGAAGTTCGGGCGGATGGTGCGGTGTCCATGGCCCTGCCGGAGCGGATCGAGGAAATACGGATGGACAATATCCGGGTGGCGGGGAGCGCCAGCGCGGCCCTGGGTAATGTCAGTCTCCAGGATATCCGTTTTCATCCGGACTCCAGGATGACGTTCTATACCCGATGAGATGCGACAACGCCCGGTCGAGCCGGGCGTTTTTCCAGAAGCGGTAAGGCGCAGGTCAGGCGCTGGCCAGGATGCTGCGGCTGGTCATTGACGTCTGTTCGCCCTTGGCGCCGTACAGTTTTTGCTGACCGGCACCGCCACGGAAAATATCGGTCAGCCTTGCCAAACGCTTCTGCAAATGGCTGAGTACACGCCCGTTCTCCTGGTTCGCCCGCTGGCACCGGCGCAACTGCGTGTCCGCCTGGTGCCAGAGCCGGTGCAGCTCGGTCAGGCCGGCGGCCTGAATAAACCGGGACGGAGCGCCGCGTTCGGGGCGGTAGCCCATGGCGACCAGAGCCTGGATCTTCAGCCGGGCCCGTTCCCGGAAGGCGTCCAGTAGGGTGTTTTTCTGTTGGGTTAGCGCCTGCAGTTCCCGGACATCGGATTGCCGCAGTCGCTCTTTTTCCTGACGGAGCAAAGCCTCCAGGGCTTCAAGCTGGCGAAGGTCTTCGGTCAGGTAGCGCTTCAATTCGTCGATCGCAGCCATGGTTCACTCACCCGAAAATGCTTTCATCCATCTCAAGCATTTTCTGGGCCAGTTTTTCCGCGTCGATTTTGTAGGTGCCATCGGCCAGCGCCTGGCGAATCTGTTCGATGCGTTCGTCGTCCATTTCGGGATAATCGCCAAGTCGCTGTTCGAGCTGCTTTAGGTTTTTGGCTTGGTTGCTCAGGCTGACATTTTCACCCCGGGCGGACTGGGCCTGGGTGCGAGCCTGGTCGGTTGTGGTCGGTGCTTTCGCCGGGCCACCCTCGGCTTTGTTGGCCGTCGGTTTCTGGCTGTTGACCTGGCCCGGGCCAATTCCATTGAAGTCAACTGACATATCGGTACCTGCTTGCTTGGGGCTCCGGATCTCCTGACTGGGGGAGCCGATGCGCTTTCACAGTGGTGTAACGGCGGTTGTGTCCAATTCTTTAGTCGCTTCAGGGACTTTTTTCATTACATGCCGGACAGGATTTGCCGCTTTCCGGCGACATGCAACGGCAATGGTTTGCCGCCGCATCCGGTGTTACATGGGCACCTCGACCCGGCCAGGACCGGTGACGGTAGCCTTGATGGTTCTGGCCGACCGTAGGTTTTCCACCAGTACCTGTTCGCCCACGGCGGCATCCGCCAGAGCCTTGCCCCGGGAGGTCACCGCGAAGGCACCGGCCCGGGCGCTGATAATAACATGGTCACCCCGGGAGACGGCATTCGGAGCTTCCAGCAGATCGGCCGTGATCGGTACGCCCGGATTGATGGGGCGCCGGACCACCATGCCTGCCACGTCACCGACCTCGGAGAGGATGTCCCGATGGCTGTCATTGAGTACCATCGTCGTCGCGGTCACCAGGTCCGGGGTCAGGACCTCGCCCCGGGCGAGGGGCCGCCGGGCGACCAGGCCGGGGCCATGAATGGTCAGGCTGGGTGTCACGAACAGGCGCCACGGACGTTCGCCGGAGCAGGAAACCTGAAGTGAGGGGCGGCTGCTCTTCCAGGGATCGCCGGTAAAGACGACCGCCAGCGGCTGGGAGCAGGGGGCCAGGGCCAACCGGCTGTCCAGTGACCCGGGCTGAAAATGGACGTCGAAGCCGCGGGCGGCCTGCTGTTCGGCAAAGGATCGCAGGAAGGTCTCGGTGGCCTGCTGGATCTGCGCGGCGGTGGTCCGGGCGTCGGCCCCCAGGGCAAGGCCCGAAAAAAACAGGGCGAGGGTAAAAACAGTGATGCGCATGCCTGTGGGTTTGTCCTATGCTTTGGTTACTGATCCGAAAGCCGGTATCGTTGCTAAAACTGTGCGACCACCGGCCGTTAACCGGTGTATCGGGGCGGGTGCCAAACACTTGGCGCTCCGCCTGCCACTCAACAACCAAGAAGCAAAACGCATGCCGGTAGCCACGGCAGGTCGGGGGAGTCATCAATGGCAGGGGTAATGGACAGTGTGAACCAGCGGACCCAGCTGGTCGGCAAGAATCGCCTGGAGCTGCTCTTGTTTCGTCTCAGGGGGCGTCAGGTTTATGGGATCAACGTGTTCAAGGTCAAAGAGGTCCTGCAGTGCCCGAAGCTGTCTTCCATCCCCAAGAGCCGGAACGTCGTGCTTGGCGTTTCCCACATCCGTGGCGAGACCATTCCGATCATTGACCTGGGCATGGCGATCGGGTTGCCGCCGATCGCCCGGGAAGACCTGGCCAGCTGCTTCGTCATCATTACCGAGTACAACCGAAAGACTCAGGGGTTCCTGGTGTCCGCAGTGGACCGCATCATGAACATGAACTGGGAGGAGATTCTTCCGCCACCCAAGGGCACGGGGCGCGGGGTCTACCTTACCGCGGTTACCAAGGTTGATGATAAGCTTATTGAAATCATTGATGTAGAGAAGATTCTTTCAGAGGTTTCTCCGCTTCGTGAGGACGTCACCGAGGCGCTCCGGGAGAAGAGTGCGGAGCGTGTGCAGGGACACCTGCCGGTGCTGGTGGTGGACGACTCCTCGGTGGCGCGGCGTCAGATCGAGCGTTGCCTGACGGCGATCGGCATGGACGTGGTGCTTAAGAACGATGGACGCCAGGCACTGGACTACCTGGAGGAGATCACCGCCGACGGCTCCAAGGTGAGCGACCATCTCGCCCTGATCATCTCGGATGTCGAGATGCCGGAGATGGACGGCTACACCCTGGTCACCCGGGTGAAAGAGAACCCGGCGATGCGCGACAGCTACGTGATGCTGCACACGTCCCTGAGCGGCGTGTTCAACCAGGCGATGGTCAAGAAGGTTGGCGCCGATGATTTCATGGCGAAGTTCAACCCGGACGAGCTGGCCGAGCGGGTCATGGAAATCATCGACCAGGCCTGACGCGGGCCTCTTAAAGATCCACTCAAAACAGAGACCCAATGAAAGCGGACATAACGCCACAGGAATACGACGCCTTCAAATCGTTCCTGCAGGAGGCCTGCGGAATTCTGCTTGGAGACAACAAGCAGTACCTCGTCAAAAGCCGCCTGCGGCGCATTCTGGACGAAAACAATCTGGAATCCCTGGGTGCGTTGCTGGAGCGGCTGCGCAGACCGGGCCGGGCGAACCTGCGGGAAACGGTCATCGATGCCATGACCACCAACGAGACGCTCTGGTTTCGGGACAATCACCCGTTCCGGATCCTTCAAGAAAAGCTCCTGCCTGAGTTCGCCGAACGCAAGCCGGCCCAGCCGTTGCGAATCTGGTCGGCAGCCTGCTCCACCGGCCAGGAGCCCTATTCGGTGGCGATGGTGGTGGAGGAGTTCCGGCGAGCCCGCCCGGGCAAGCTCCGGGATGTGAAGATCGTTGCCACCGATATTTCCCGGAGCGTGCTCGATGTCGCCCGTCAGGGGGAATACGAAATGCTGGCCATTGGCCGAGGGTTGTCACCGGAACGGCAGCGTCAGTTCTTCACGCCGTCCGAAAACGGGGGCTGGAAGATCAAGCCCCAGATTCGCAGCATGGTGGAATTCAAGGAGCTCAACCTCCTCGACCGCTACCTGCTGGGCAAATTCGACATCATTCTTTGCCGCAACGTGCTGATCTATTTCTCGGTGGATCTCAAGAAGGACATCCTGACCCGGATGCATGCCGCCCTGAATCCCGGCGGCTACCTCATTCTTGGCGCTTCCGAGTCCCTCAATGGCCTGCCGGACCTTTACGAGATGGTCCAGTGCCGCCCCGGTATCATCTACAGGAAGAAATAGCCGCTGCCTGCCGGTGTCCGGGCCGCCGGCCACGGCCGGACGCGCGCCCGTGCGCCGCAACCCATGAACCCGAACAGGAGAGCTTGATGCAAATCGACCTCGACAGCCTGCCGCCCCTGGAGGCCTATCACGTTCTGACCCAGACCATCATCCCGCGGCCGGTTGCCTGGGTGTTGAGCCAGAACCCGGCGGGGGACTACAACCTGGCACCGTTTTCCTTCTTTACCCCCATCACCAGCAATCCGCCGCTGCTGATGCTGTCGATTGGCAAAAAGCCCACGGACGGAGCCCCGAAGGACACCCGGGTCAATATCGAACAGAGACAGTGGTTTGTTGTTCATATCGCGCACCGGGAGCTGGCGGTGCCCATGACGGAGACTGCGCGCACACTGCCCCTCGGTGAGTCGGAACTGGCCCGCGTGGATCTGGAACTGGTGCCGTTCGACGGCTTTCCGCTGCCACGCCTGAAGGACTGCCGCGTGGCCCTGGCCTGTGAGCTGTACGACATTCAGGAAATTGGCGCGGTGCCCCAGTCCCTGGTGTTCGGCCGGATTCGTCAAGTGTTTGTCGCCGATCCGGCGGTCACCGAGGATGACAAAGGTCGCGTCCGGTTTGACGCTGCCCGCCTGGATCCTCTGTCGCGTCTGGGCGGCAGTGAATACGCGACCTTCGGTGGCGTGATCAAAGTACCCCGACCCGCCTGAAACCGGCGGCTGGACAGGATAGGGCGAACCCCATGGATCAACTCAACCTCAGGCACCTCTATTATTTCTGGGTGATCAGCCGGGAGGGCTCGATCGCCCGCGCCAGCGAAGTGTTGCAACTGGCACCGCAGACCCTGAGCGGCCAGCTGGCGACATTCGAGGCGTCCGTGGGAGGGCGGCTGTTCCTGCGGGAACGGCGCAAGCTGGTACTGACGGACCTGGGGCGTCTGGTGCTGGGGTACGCCGATGATATCTTCGCCCTGACCGGCGAGCTCTCCGATACCCTCCGGCTGGCGCCTTCGGACCGCCCGCTGCGCCTGTCGGCGGGGATTTCCGCGTCCATTCACAAGCTCATTGCCTACTACCTGATCCAGCCGGCGATGGCGCTGGGGCGCCAGATCCAGCTGGATTGCCGGACCGGGCGGACCGAGGACCTGGCCTTGAGCCTCAAGCGCAAGGAGCTGGATGTGGTGCTCACCGACCGTATGCCGGACCTGGACAAGCACGGTCCGTTGACGGTGCACCCCCTGGTGGGCTCCAGCATCAGCCTGTTCGCCGCTCCCCCCCTGGCGCGTCGATTACGGGGCGGCTTCCCGGACTCCCTCAATCGCCAGCCGCTGCTGGCAAACGCCACCGATGTGCCTTACTTTGAACGGCTCATGAACTGGCTGTCGCTCAAGGGGGTCCGGATGCATCTGGTGGCGAGGGTCGATGACAGCGCCCTGATCAAGGTGTTCGGCCGCCAGGGGCTGGGGGTGTTTGCCGCTCCCACGGTGATCCGGGACGAGGTGTGCCGGCAGTACGAGGTGGAGCAGATCGCCAGCATCGATGAGGTGCAGGACGAACTCTTCGCCGTGACCCGCTCCGGCAAACTCGCTCATGAAGGGGTTCGGGCCATTTGCGAAACCCCGGTTGATTTCTCCTGTCTGGCGTTACCTATCGAATAATTCGATCTTTTCTGATTAGAAAAGCTTATTTTATCGATCCTAGGTTGCTGGGAAGATGAACAGGTATCAGGCAGCAACTCGGAGGAGCGCAGCCATGAAAACAATTCACAAGTTTCGTCTCAATACCGGCAAGGAACCGACCACTCTGGTGCTGAGTGAGGGCTACCGTGTGGTGCGTTGCGAATACATTGTTTCCCAGAAAGCCGTATTCGTGTGGGTGGAACAGCCGCTGAGCGTGGGCACCCCCACGGTCGAGCGCAAGTTCCGGGTGGCTCTGTCCGGCGAACCGGTACCGGATACCTACGAATACCTGGATACCGCCCTGGACCCGTTCGGCCCCGAAGCCTACCACGTGTTCGCGGTGCCGCCCGCCGAGGGTCACGGTGCTGCCAGCAACGAGGCGTTTGGCAACGACCGCTGGCGTTCAAGCGCGAACTCATGAATCCACGAGGCCCCTTCACGGGGCCTCGTGCGTTATTTGATCAGGGCCTGCACCTCCCGGAACCTTGGGTGGTTGCAGTGCCGCATCCATTCAAAGGCAACCATTTCCAGGGTCACCACCGTGGCGCCACTCCGGGCCAGGCGGTTCAGGGCCACGTCCCGGTCAAGCGGTTGACGCGAGCCGCAGGCATCCGCCACCACCCACACCTTGTAGCCAGCATCCAGTAAGCTGAGGGCGGTTTGCAGCATGCAGACATGCGCCTCGCACCCCCCGATGACAATGTGCTGCCTGCCTTCCGGTAACCGTTCGATCAGGCCGTCCGGGCAGGCGTCGAAGTACGTCTTGTCCAGGGTGATGTCGCAGCCGTCTCGCACGGCGGCCCGGTTTCGTCCCAGTTTCTGGGGAATCTGCTCCGTGGCCAGGACAGGGACCGACAGCAGGCGCGCGATGGTCGCCAGGGTTGCGCATCGGTCAACAACCGTTTCCCCCCGGTGGATCGCCGGCATCAGTTTCTCCTGAAGGTCGATCAGCACCAGGACCGATTGCTCCGCTTTCATCAACATTGTTATTCTCCATCGTCGTCAACAGTCGAACGAAGTGCTGGGAGGACGCGCATGGCTCGCTGGCTCATCATTGCCGGTGTCGTTCTGGTTGTGCTCGGGCTGATCCTGCAGTTTGCCCCGGGCCTGCTCGGTTGGTTCGGCAAGCTGCCCGGGGACATCGACATCCGTTCGGAGAACAGCCGGGTGCTGATCCCGATCACGTCCATGGTTCTGATCAGCCTTGTGTTAACGATAGTCCTGAATTTGATCAACCGGTAACCGGAATTGCCCGGCGTCAGAATTTTTTCCCATTCCGATGCAAATGGGTGTTGCCAACCGCCTGAAAAACCATTAAAGTTTGCGCCCTCGAATGAGCGACGAGGTCGCTGATTCGAAACAGTTTCTTGGAGAGGTGTCCGAGTGGCTGAAGGAGCACGCCTGGAAAGTGTGTATACGTTAATAGCGTATCGAGGGTTCGAATCCCTCCCTCTCCGCCAATACAAAACCCCAGCATCTGCTGGGGTTTTTTTGTGCGCCCGGCA
>MDSZ01185826.1_pt1 | contig 39525 bp, 41 predicted proteins | sample 811201 | NCBI WGS metagenome assembly MDSZ01 (sample SAMN05326647, study PRJNA326480) | marine metagenome | isolation source: seawater | place: Indian Ocean: North | collected 2010
CACGTTGATAGGCTGGATGTGGAAGCGCAGTAATGCGTGCAGCTGACCAGTACTAATAGCTCAATTGGCTTGATTTATGCACTGAAAAAAATTTTTGATCAAAAAATATTAATTAAATATAAAAGTATAATTATATCTAAAACAATATACTAAACTATGCTGATTTTATTTTTTTCCACTAAAAAACTTTTTTAGATAAAAAAATGCCTTCAGCTAATTTGTAAAATGCTTATATCCTTAATAAGATTTTCAAAAAACTTGGTAGAATTAATAAGAAAAAAAAATAACTAATGCGTCAATAGACGTTATAAATTTAGAGCTTAATTATTATAAGTTGGAATTGTTATAGAAAATTATTATGTTAGTAGTAAAAAAAAATTTATATAATCATTAAAATTATGAAAATTACTCATTTGGGTGCCTCAACTATCATTGTTGAACATAAGAAAAAAAGAATTCTATTCGACCCTTGGCTGGATGATGGAATAGTTTATGGAGCGTGGTATAGATGGCCACCTGCTAAAATAAAACCTCAACAAGTTGGAAAATTAGATTATATCATCATTTCACATATACACGAAGATCACTGTTCTGCTGGCACCCTCAAACATTTAGATAAAAATGCTGAAGTGATTATAATGGACAGAAAACCTAATTTTGTAAAAAAGTTTTTAGATTACAATAAGTTTAATTTTAAGAATGTTCATTTAATAAAGCCTTATGAAATCAAGAATATTTTTTCTGATTTATTTGTTTCATTTGTTGAGGCAGATGAAGAAAATTTCTTTTCATATTTGATTGACTCGGGAATAGTACTAAAAACAAATGATAAAGTTCTCTACAATTCTAATGATTGCCTGCCAACAGACAAAGCTATTAATTTTATTAAAAAAAACTTTAAAAAAGTCGATCTTGCTCTTTTACCATACACAGGAGTATCAGGTTATCCGAATTGTTATTTAAATTTATCTCATGAAAAGAAAATTAAAGAAGCAAAAAGAATCTCAATAGAGAGAATGGAATTGTTAAAACAAACAGCTTATAAATTAAAACCAAAAATGATAATGCCGTTCGCAGATCAATTTGTTATTGGTGGAAAAAATTCTTACCTGAATAAGTATTCACCACATCCGCCTTCAATAAAAAATGTATCTGATTACTTCAAAAAAGACAAATCACTCAATTTTTTACTGCTGAATGTAATGCAATCTTACGACCTGATAAAAGGTAAAAAAAATCCAAATACCTCATTTAAAAACTATACAAATTCTGAGAGAAATAGATTCATCAAAAAAATTTCTAAAGAGAAATATGACTCTGATAAAATTACTTTAAATGAAGCGATTTCAGAAGAAAGACTTTTGGAATATGCCTGTCAAAGATTTTTCAATGAGCAAAAAAAACAAAAATATAAAACTAATTGGAAAATACTATTTAATATTAAAGATAAAGATCAAAATAAAAAGTATTTAATAAATTTAAAAAATTCAAAATTAGAAAAATTAAATGGATCATTTAAAAATATAAATAAAAATAATTCTATCACAATGCATATTAACAAAGATGTTTTTATTTTTTTATTATTAGGCCACATGTCATGGAATATGGCAGATGGAGCTTTATTTATATTATATGATCGTATTCCAAATAAATTTGACCCAAAATTATATGCTTTCATTAATTATCTTAAAGTCTAAAGTAATTAATAAAAAGAGAAAATATTTAAGATTAATTGACTTATATGATCCCTTTTAGTAGGCAGAAAATTTTTAAAAATGACATTGACGAAGTAGTAAGGGTATTAAAATCAGATTTTTTAACCAAAGGAAAAAAAGTTTTAGAATTTGAAAAAAATCTTAGTAAAAAAGTAAAAGCAAAATTTGCTGTATCATGTAATAGCGGTTCTAGCGCTTTACTTTTAGCATGTAGAGCATTAGATTTAAAAAAGGATGATCTTGTTTGGACAGTTCCTAACACCTATGCAGCATCTGCAAATTGTGCTTTAGAATGTGGGGCAAAAATAGATTTTGTAGATATTGATCCTAAATCATGGAATATTTCAATTAAACAACTAGAAAAAAAATTAGAACTTTCTAAGTTAAAAAATAAAACTCCTAAAATATTAATTGTAGTACACTTAGCTGGTTTACCAAGCAAACTAGACAAAATAAACAAGTTATCAAAAAAATATAAATTTAAAATAATTGAAGATGCTTCACACGCAATTGGTGCAAGATATAAAAATAATCCGATTGGGAGCTGCAAATGGTCGGATTTAACAGTTTTTAGTTTTCATCCAGTCAAAATAATTACCTCAGGCGAAGGGGGAGCTATCACAACAAACAATATAAAATTAGCTGATAAAATAAAATTAATAAGAGAAAATGGTATAAATACCAAAAAAAGTAAATTTAAAAATTATCCATATTATCCAAATTATTATGAGCAAGTTGACACAGGTTTTAATTTTAGAATGAGTGAAATATCTGCAGCCTTAGCTAACTCGCAACTTAAAAGATTAAATAGTTTTATAAATGAGAGAAATTCAATAGCTAAAAATTATTTAAGATTAATTAAGAATCAAAAATTTGTGTTCCAGGAAAATTATAGAAATGTAAAATCTTCTTATCATCTATTCATTGTTAAATTTACTATTGAAAATAAAAAACAATATTTAAAATTATTCAAGCTTTTCAAGAAGAATAATATTTTTATTAATTTACATTATAAAGCACTTCACCTAAATCCTTTCTTTAAGAATATGGGTTTCAAAAAAGGACAATTTCCTGTTTCAGAAAATTATAGTTTTACAGCATTCAGCATTCCTATTTTTGTAGGTCTTGCAAAAAAAAATACAAAAAAAATAATAAGTATTTTAAATAGCTTTTAAATTGAAAAAAATAGTTTTAGGTACAGCTCAGTTTTCAGGAAATTATGGTTTTATAAAAGAAAAAAAAAACTTCACAAAAAAAAATGCTCAAAAAATTCTTAAAACTTTTCTTTCTAAAAATTTAAGACATTTAGATACCTCAGCAGATTATAAGGGTTCAATTAAAAAAATTAGTTCTCTTAATTATGGGAATTGGAAAATTACTACTAAGATTGATCCTAAATCATTAGATTTTTCCTCAGAAAAAAATTTATATTTAAGTTTTGAAAAACAAATCAAAAATCTTAAAAAAGAATTATCAATCAAAACAATAAAAAATCTTTTAATTAGAAATTCAAATATATTTCTTACATCAAAAGGCAAAATTTTATTTAAAACTTTAAAAAAAATTAAAAGAGATAAATTAATTTCAAATTTCGGTTATTCAATCTATGATTTTGATAGTTTAGAAAGAATTATAAAAAAGTATAAACCAGACTTGATACAATGCCCTTATAATTTTTTTGACAGACGTATAGAAAATACTAAAATTAAGAATTTGTTAAAAAAAGAAAGAATTAAAGTTCAAGTAAGATCAATTTTTTTACAAGGGATTTTGTTAAAAAAATTAGATCAACTACCAAAATATTTCTACAAATGGAAAAATTTTTTTTTAAATTTTGAAGATATCGTCAAATTAAACAAAATGACAGCTTTATCATTATGCTTTAATTTTGTTAACAATAATAAGGATATAGATGAAATTTTAATAGGAGTTCAAAATCAAAAGGAGCTCAATCAGATATTAGATATTAAAATTAAAAAAAATATTATCATTAATAAAAAATTATTGAAACCGAGTTTAAAATTGCTAGATCCAAGAAAATGGTAAAGAAAAAAAAAAATAAAAAATTTTTAATTATTCTTCAGGCAAGACAAAATTCCATTAGATTTCCTAATAAAGTTTTACAAACAATTTCTGGAGTCCCTTTAATCATTTTTCTACTGAGGAGATTAAAAAAAGTAAAAAAAGCAGATCAAATAATAACAGCGATACCCAAAAATAATGAAAATAAATTTTTAAAAAAAATTCTCCAAAAATATGAATTTAAATATTTTGAAGGATCTGAAAAAAATGTATTAAAAAGATTTTATCAATGTGCAAAAAAATTTAATGCTAAGAACGTAATTAGAATCACCGCTGATTGTCCTTTTTCTGATCCAAAAATAATAGATGAATTTATTGAGATTTTTATAGAAAAAAAAGTAGATTATCTATCAAATGGAAATCCTCCAACTTATCCTGATGGTTTTGATATTGAGATTTTTACTTTTGACGCTCTAAAAAAAAGTTTCTTGAAATCAAAAAAACCTTTTGATCAAGAACATGTAACACCATATATGAAAAAAAGTAATTTTTTTTTGAAGTACAATGTAACAAATAAAGTAGATTTAAGTGATATAAGATTAACTATAGATTATGCGGAAGATTTAATTGTAATTAGAAAAATTTTAAGTCATTTTAAAAATAAAAAAAGTTGTCATTTGAATGACATAGTGCGAGTTTTAAAAAATAATAAAAAAATTATGTATAAAAATCAATTTTATATAAGAAATTCTGGTAGTAAAAATAGCGAAAATCAAAAAAATTGGGAAAGAGCAAAAACTATTATACCCGGAGGCAACATGCTTATCTCAAAAAGGCCAGAGCTTTTTTTACCATTAGGATGGCCAACTTATTTTGAAAAAGCTAAAGGAATAAAAATTTGGAGTGAAAGAAAAATCTATCATGATTTTTGTTCAATGGGTGTAGGAACAAATTTACTTGGATATGGAAATGTAAAAGTTGATAATGCTGTAAAAAAGATAATTCAGAACGGAAATATGTCCACTCTTAATTCTCATGAAGATATAACATTAGCTGAAAAATTATTAGATATGCATGAATGGGCTGACATGGCTAAATTTGCACGTTCAGGTGGAGAGGCCAATGCAATTGCAATTAGAATCGCAAGAATAGCTTCAGGCAAGGACAAAGTGGCGATTTGTGGTTATCATGGCTGGCATGATTGGTATTTGGCTGCAAATCTTTCCTCTACAAAAAATTTAAATAATCATTTAATAAAAAATCTTAATCCTCGAGGAGTTCCTTCGAATTTAAAAAATACAGTTTTCCCTTTTCAATATAATGATATTTCAAGTTTAAAAAAAATAATAAGAGAGCATGATATTGGAACAATTAAAATGGAGGTAAAAAGAGAGGAGGATCCAAAAAATAATTTCTTACAAGAAGTCAGAAAAATTGCTAATAAAAAAAATATAATATTGATATTTGATGAGTGTACTTCTGGTTTTAGGCAGTCTTTTGGAGGACTTCATAAATTTTATAAGATAAATCCAGACATGGCAATGTTTGGAAAAGCTTTGGGTAATGGATATGCAATCACTGCAGTAATAGGAAAACGATCAATTATGGAAAACGCAAGTACAAATTTTATAAGTAGCACAATGTGGACAGAAAGAATTGGTACATCCGCAGCAATTGAGTGTTTAAGTGTGATGAAAAGCTTAAAAAGTTGGAAAAAAATTTCAAAAACAGGAATTTGGCTTAAAAAACAATGGAAGAAAATGGCTAATTTACATCAATTAAAAATTGACGTGAAAGGCTTAGACTCAATTCCAAATTTTATTTTTAAATCACAAAACCATAATTTATATAAAACCTTGATTACTCAAGAACTTTTAAAAAAGAATATACTTGCAACAAATAAAATTTTTATATCAGTTTTACATAATCGAAAAAATCTTCAAATATATCTGAATGAACTTGAAAAGGTATTCTCTTTAATTAGTAGAATTGAAAATGGTGACAATATTAGAAAGTATTTAAAATATCCAACTTCTTATAATCCTTATATATGAAAAAGATTTTAGTAATTGTTGCGCATCCAGATGATGAAGTATTGGGTTGTGGGGGTACAATAGCTAAGTTAATAAATAAAAAAAAAAAAGTTAGGGTAGTATTTTTGTCTGATGGAGAAAGTTCAAGGTTCAAGAAAATTAATATCAAAAAAAATTTATATAGAAAAAAATGTGCAATTAAAGCGATGAAAGTTTTAGGTGTAAAGGACTTTAGTTTTAGTAGTTTTCCAGACAATGAATTTGACAAAGTAAGTTTATTAAAGATTACAAAAAAAATAGAGTCAGAGGTAAAAAAATTCAATCCAGATACTATAATCACACATCACAACAGTGATTTAAATATAGATCATCAAATTACGTCTAGAGCAACATTAACTGCTTGTAGGCCGAAAGTTAGGAATAATGTCAAGTTAATACTATTTTTCGAAATTTTATCTTCTACGGAATGGAATATACCATCTAAAAAAAATTTTTTTAGACCTAACTGGTATGAAGATATATCAAGATATTTTAATAAAAAAATAAAGGCAATTAAATGCTATAAAAAAGAATTGAGAAAATCTCCTCATCCTCGATCTTTAAAAACTATCGAAGCTCTATCAATATATAGAGGCAGTACTTCAGGCGTAAAAAATGCAGAGGCCTTCCAACTGGGCAGAAAAATTTGAATATAATTTTTGTTACCAATTATTCAAAAAAATACGGTGGTGGACATATAAATCGTTGTAATAAATTAGCTAAAGGGTTGGATAAAAAAGGGAAAGTTTTTTTTATAGTTGATAAAAAAGATAAAAATTTAAAAAAGATAATTTCAAAAAAAAAAAATATCATATTAAAAAAAAATATTTTTGATAAGACTAGCCAAATAATAAAAATACTAAAAGTTTTTAACAATCCAATTGTCATCATCGATAGTTATTTAACCAACTTTAATTTTGAAAAAAAAAATTTATCCTTATTGTAAGAAGTTGATCGTAATTGATGATTTAAAGAAAAAACATTTTTGCGATATTTATATAAATCCAAATTTATTAGATTTTAAGTTTGCCGATAAAATTGTTTCAAATGTAAAATTACTCGGTCCAAAATATGTGTTTCTTGAAAATATCAAAACTAAAAGATTAAATATAAAAAAGCATCATTATGAAGAAGTATTAATTTTTATGGGTGCAACAGACTCAAAAAAAATATCTTTAAAAATTTACAACGCTATTAAAAGCAAAAGACTTTCCCATTTAAAATTCAAATTTATTATAGGCTATAATAATCATAGAATTAATAATATTATGAAAGATAATAAAATCAAAAATATCAAATTTCTTACTTTTAAAAAAAAATTTTATAAGATTTTAAATAAAGCAGATATATTTATTTCATCTGGTGGATCATCAGTTTGGGAGTCGATTTTTTTAAGAAAAAAAACATTAATATTCAATCATTCTATAAGACAAATTGAAAATTCATCTAACCTTGAAAAAAAGGGTTTGGTAAATGTATTTAAAAAAAGACTAACAGATAAAAATATTTTGAATTTTTTAATATCAGAAACAAAATCAAGTAAAATTAAAAATTACAATTATAAGAATTTTCTAGACTCCAAAGGTATAGATCGAACGATTAGAAAGATTTTAATTTAATTTGTTTATAAGTTCACTTTAACTATTGCTTCACCAAAAACCGAGAGTTTTTTGTAATTATAAATATCTATTTTTAATATTATTATATTATTGATTTCAGATTTATTAGTTATTGAAGCAATTATTTTTATTTCATCACCAGGATAGACTGGAAATTTAAAATTTAAATTCATAGAGACTAGAACATTATTTTTAATAGGAAAAAAAGATCCCAGTAGTGTTGATACAAATGAGCCTATAAGCATTCCGTGTGCAACAACCTTATGATTACTTTTTTTTGTTTTAAAATGAAGAGGATTTTTATCACCAATCATGGAGGCAAACTTTTGAATAGCATTTGCAGTAATTTTCTTTTTATAAGTAAACTTTTGACCTTTTTTGATTTCTTTAAATTTTTTATCATTTTTAAAAAAACTATTTTTTTTGTTTTTCATATTAGTTGATAAATTTAACATTTTCGTTTAAGCTTGATCTGCCAACAAAGATTTTATTTGCACCAGTTTTTTTATTTATATAACCAAAAGAAATGCCTAATAAGATATTAATATTTTTTGATATCTTTAATTCTCTTCTAATTATATCAGGATAATTTCTCAAAGTGGCTTGTGCACAGCTAGAAACCCCATAAGCTTTCATGGCTAACATTAATGTTTGTGTATAAATACCAACATCAATTGCAATCGAAGAACTAAAATTTTTTTTCATTCCAATAAAACAAACATGAGGTGCGTTATAAAACTTATAATTCATCAAGAAAGCTTCTTCTCTTTTTTTTTTTATCATTCCTCTTTATTTTCATGCCATCATACAATGCTTTAGCTGAACCAACTTGTCTGCTTAGATAAGTTAGATCAAATTTAAAATTTGATGGATACTTATAATCTGGATTGGGCCTTATATTTTTTTTGTGAGCGCTTAAAAATTTCCCAGTAAGATTTTTTTTTGATTTACCAGTACAAACAAATGTAAACCAAGGTTGAATATTGCAGTTTGATGGCGCATGCTGAGCTAATTCAAAAATCTTTTTAATTTTCTTCGATGGTACTTTTTTACTCAAAAATCCTCTCACAGACTTTCGTGCTTTGATTAGTGAAGAAATTGTTAATTTATTTTTTGTTGGCATAATAATTTATTAATTAACTATTGTTAATTTTACAAAAGATCATTAAATTTTAAAAGAACTTAAATTATGAATTATTATAACATCAAAGAAATCTATAAAGCTCTAAAAAAGATTGGCATTTCAAGAAATGACTCTATTTATATTTGTCCAGAAATATACAAATTAGGGAGACTTGTTGAAGCAAAAGATAAAAAAGATTATGTAGATATTTTTTTTAAAGCTATTTTGGATATAATTGGACCTAAGGGTACCATGGTAATAAATACTTATACATTTCAAACATTAAGAAAAAATGAAATATTTAATTATGAAAAAACAATTTCTACTAGTGGTACATTTTCAGAGTATATAAGAAAAAGAAAAAAATCACTTAGAAGCATTCATCCAGTTTTCTCTGTAAGTGCTATTGGTGCAAACAAAAAAAAAAATATGTTTTAATAATTCCTTAAGCAATTATGGTGAAGGATCTCCGTATCAAAGATTTTTAGATTTAAATGGGAAGGTCCTAAACCTGGGAATGGATCCCTGTTTGAATCCTTTTTTACATCTTGCCGAAATGAAAGCGGGAGTTTCGTACAAATTCAGTAAAATTAATGACTTAACTTACTTAAAGGATAACAAAAAAATAAGAAATATTTTTTCTAGCTATGTTAGATATTTAGGATTAACACTTGATTTTGATTACTCTAAATTTAAAAAAGAATTAATAAAAAAAAAATTAATTAAGTCAGCTAAATTAGGAAGTGGAAAAATTCATGCTCTAAACGCATCTAAATACGTTTCTTTATTGACATATTTATTGAGTAAAGATCAATTTTACTTATTAAAAAAGGACCCTAACGTAAAAAGACTTAAGGTAATACAAAAAAAAATTTAGATAAATCTATCGTAATTTTTTTGACTTTCCTCAATTGAAATTTCGCCATCAATGACTTTTTGGAGATGTTTATTTGAGTCATCTCTAATACAATGAAAACCACAATGTTTTCTAGGGTCTAATTTTTTCATCACTTCTTTTCTTTTTTGACCGAACCACATATCTTTAAAGTTTTCTTTTCCTATATCTCCTATTCTCATATTTAAGTTTCCTCTATGATAGGGACATATATAAACACCACTAGGTGTTACTAGTGTTCGCATATCTGCAATTAAACACTTATCGTAATTTTTCGGTTGAACATTATCACCTTTTAAAGCTTCCTCTAAAGTGTAGGGAGCTATTACTTGAAAAGTTGAACTATTTAATTTATTTACATTTTCTAATAACTCATTTGTTATATCAGTTACTCTAGAGTCTTGAGATTGAAGATAGTGCATTATATCAAATGCAGGTTTAACCTCAAAGTAATCACATCCAATTTCTTTAGCTAATTTCCCAGCTTTTTCAATGTCAACAGCGTTTGTACTCTCAAATGTTCCATCTTTTTTAAATTTTGATAAAAGCAAGAATGAATATCCTAGTATACCCTTCTTTTTTTTTGCAAATTCACTCATATTCTCAATCACTAAATTAAATTGTGATTTTCCACTTGCATGAGGTCTAAATTGTTGAAAAATTTCTTCTGAGCCTGCATCAACAGAAACTCTTAACCAAGATACATTTTCTGCACAAGTGTCCATATATCTTTTCATTAAAGTTCCATTGGTTGTTATTCCTGTGTGTATGTCTTTTTTTCCAAAAGCTTCAACTAAATTACCAAATTCTTTATGTGCCATAGGCTCTCCACCACCAATAAGCACGACTGCTTTTACCCCAACTTCCTTAAATTCATCAGCCAATTTTAGAAGTCTCTGAGGATCGATACCACCTTGGTTTAGTAGATTTGCACTTATGCAATCATGACATGCAAGGTTACATGCGGTGGTTGGATCTAATTCCACTACCCAGGGCCCAACTTGATCTTTTTTAATAAAGATTGATTTTATTCTCTCTTTCACATCACTTTGTTTAAGTTTATCTTCTAGTGAAAGTGCTCTTTGTTTAACCATAAATTTTTCTTTTATAAATACTTTTAGTCATTAAATAGTTATCAAAACCTTTTATACCCATATCCCTATCTTGTCCAGACAAACCAAAACCACCTACTGGTAAATTTGGGTTCCATACTAAAGATGAATTATGCCAAATTCTACCTGAATTAACTTCAGTTGATAACTTATTCTTTTCCTGAATATTGTTGGTAAAGATATAAGTTGCTAAACCAAAATCAGTTTTATTATTTATTTTAATTGCTTCATCAAGTGTTTCAAATGACTCGATTGTAACTATTGGAAAAAAAAATTCTGTATTTATAAAATATTTATCATCTTTCTTTGGTTGAAGAAAAATCGGAGTAAATTTTTTTGAATTAAAGTTAAATTTTTTGATAATTCGTTTATTTCGAAATTTCTTTATAAACGAAATTTGTCTTGATATTTTTTTTCTTTGCTGATTATTTGCTGGAATTTGAAATGACAATTTTTTATTTTCATATTTTTTTTGAATATTATAAAGCAATTTTTTTACAAAAATTTTAAAGATACTTTTTTGAATGATCAATCTAGATATTCCCACACAAGCCTGTCCCCCATTTTCAAAAATACCTTTAATCGAGTCGTTTATTGATAATTCTAAATCAGCATTTTTAGTTATTATGGCAGAATTTTTTCCACCAAGTTCTAAAAAAGTCTTTTTTAAAGTAGAAGACGATTGTAATAAAATTTTTTTTCCAGTTTGAGAGGATCCAACAAAGCTTATTGCTGAAATATTTTTATTAGAACACAAATATTTTCCTATTCTATAATTTGAATCTTTTAGAACATGAAGTGTATTAAATAAATATTTTTTATTACTTAATATCTTAAATAAAACGTTATTGAAGTTTTTACAATATTCACTTTGTTTAATAATTGCTGTAGAGCCAGTGGCTAAGCAAAAGGGAAGTCTTTCAGAAAGTGTGAGTAGAGGATAATTCCAAGGAGTTATAAATGCAACCAATCCAATTGGTTTGTGAATAATTTCTCCTTCATCTTTTTTATTAAATCTAATCTTTATATTTTTTCTAATTTTTTGAATATTATTTATTGCGTATTTCCAAATATTTATACTTGCATTAAACTCAACTAAGGCATCTTTTTTTGATTTACCTACATCTTTACTTATACTTTTTATAATCGAGTTTTTATTTCTGGTTAAAATTTTTTGAATCAATATTAGTTTTTCTCTATTTTTTTTTAGATTAATTTTATTTACCTTTGTAGAATAATTAAGTCTAAGAACGATTTGAGAAATAAAGTTTGTTTTCATAATTTTAAAATATTTGTCTAAAGTTTTTCCCTATCGAAGTTTTTGGAATATGTTTAACTATTGAAATTTTTTTAGGCATTTCATTTATTGTTAATTTATGAGATAAGAATCTGGAAAACTGACTTAATAAGATTCTGTTTCGTCTTAAATTATTTTTAGTTTGTACATTCTTTTCATCTTTAAAAATAATGTCTAGTTCAATCTCTTCACCCCAGAATTCAGACCTTACCCCTCTGGCGATAGCATCTTTAATCTTTTCAAAAGTAAGTGCCACATCCTCAATTTTAAGCAAAGAAATTTGTTCACCCCCTTTTTTAATTATTTCCTTATTTCTTCCAATAATATAGTAATGAGATTTATTTTTTTTACCTAAATCGCCACTAATAAAATATTTTTTATCAAATTTTTTTATTTTACCTTTTTCAGTAAGATACCCCTCAAAAAAAAACTTACTTCTAATCATAATTTCGTTTTTTTTTGATAATTTGATTGTTACACCCTTCGATAATTTTCCAATTAAATTACTTTCATTCTTGTTGGAAACAGAGAAGGAGCCGCCAACTTCAGTAATGCCATAACAATTTTTCAAGGAAATTCCAAAAATTTTTTTAAAATTTTTAAATATATTTTTATATAAAAAAGCACCAGTAGAAAAAATATTCGTTTGTATATTGGAATTTTTTTTTGTTTTATTATAGTGAGAATAATTTATTAATGCTTGTGCCATAGTTGGACTTAGATATGATTTTGTAATTTTATTTTTGTGTAGAAACTTCCAATATTTTAAATATGTTTCTACTCCAATTTCATCTCCAAAAAAAATAGATGAACCTGAAACTAGGGGGCATAAGAACATATTAAAAAACCCTGCCATATAATAATGGGGCCAGTTATGTAAAATTATGTCATTTTTTGTATGTTTTGAAAGTTTAGAAAATTCAGATGCACTTAAAAAAAGAGTTGAAGTTTTATGCTGTATTCCCTTCGGTTTTCCTGTTGTACCTGATGTGAAAAAAATTATTTTTGAGTCATTTTCGTAATTTGGAAGTTTTGTTAAAGATAACTTATTTTTAAATGTTGGTGCCTTATTTATCTCAAAATAAGGTTTATACGTTTTTTTAATATAGTTTATTTCTAGTAATGTTAATTTATTTGAAATTGGAATTATTACAGCACCAAGCCTGATAAGAGCAATAAGAATTATAAAGTAATCTATACTTCTACTAGTATTTACTAAAACTCTTTTATTTTTTAGTGAACCCTTTTCTAAAAAAAAAATTGAAGCTAAATTTAAAGAATAATTATAAAATTTATTGTATGAAAGAAATTTTTTATCTGCTGTGATAAAAAATTTTTTATTTTTATTTTGCCTAAATTTTTTAAAAAAAAAATACATGAAATGATAATTATAAAATTTATTTTTTTTTATTTTTGCATGATATTATAAATTCTCTAATTTCTCTTCCAAACAATCTAAATGAGGAAAAACCCACATCAATTATCATAAAATATGGTCTTATCAACTTTTCAAATTCTCTAGTGTTTTTAAGGCAAATTGTGTTGAAAGATTTGTTGTAAGCTTTATTTATAAAAGTATTTTTTTTTATCATTTTTTTTCCATATGAAAACTCAGATTTTTGATCATTTATATCAATTATCATCTTTCCATTAGGTTTGAGAACTCTTTGAATTTCCTTGAGTAAATTGTTAATTTTATCTTCTGACCCTAATAAAGACAAAACACTCATTGCTAAAATAAAATCAAAAGTATTGTCTTTAAAAGGAAGTTTTTTGCTATTTGCTGAAATTATTTTTAACTTTGGTTTTTTGATTCCTTTAATTTTTCCAATTCTTTCTGTGGTTCTTTTCAGTGCATTATGCGCTACGTCAATACCATAGACATCATATCCACATTTTAACATGTGGATAGTATTACATCCACTTCCAAAACCTATTTCCAATAACTTACCTTTTTTTTGTTTGAAAAAAATTTTTTCTAACCTTACTAATTCTAACGATGGATAAAGTTTAAGCGGACTCAATTTTGCTGCAGTATCGTAAATTTCAATAGCTCTTTTTTGAACAATTGAACCTTTCATAATTCAACTAATATCCCTTTTTTTTATCAACAATATTTAACAAATGCATATTATTACAAAATCGTTTAATATTTTCGATCATTAAATTCTTTGATCTTAGTCTGTTGTTATCTGATAATCCCGAGGAGTGATTTGTTAGAATAATATTTTTAAGTTTTCTTAACCGATGATTTTTTGGAAGAGGATCTGGGTCAGTTACATCTAAACCAATTCCTAAAAACTTAGAATTTATTTTTTTTTCAAGTAAAGCATTAGTATCAATTAATGATCCTCTTGAAACATTAATTAGTATACTTTCATTTTTCATTTTGGATAATAAACTTTTATTTAATAATTTTTTTGTATTTCTCGTAAGAGGTGCAGTACAAACCAAAATATCCACTTTAGAAATATGATTTTTCAAATCATTTCCTCTGTAAGACTCATCTATAAATGATACCATAGGAAAAATCTCTTCTGAAAAACCCAAAATTTTCATACCAAAAGTTTTTAATCTTTCAGCAATTAGTGAACCTATTCCTCCAAGACCAATAATTCCACAAACTTTATTATAGAGTTCAATTGGTCTTTTAAATTTACCTTTTTCATTTTTAGAATATAGATAAATATTTCTTGATATTGATAAAATCAATCCTATTGCATGATCGGCAATCTCAGGTCCTTGTAATATTCTTCCATTAGTAAACACTATTTTCGAGTTAATAAATTCATCAAAAAGATATTCCTCTACACCAGCACCACCTGTATGAACCCACTCTAAATTTTTTGCATTAATTATAATTTCTTCATCAAAGAATCTTCTTGGACAATTAACTAATCCATGTGCTGTGTGAATATTGTCAAGAATTTTTTCTTTATTTTCTTTAACAATTTGCACATTTCCATTTGATATTTTACTTAAATATTTAGCAAAATTTTTTGGATAAGTGGGTGAATCTATCAGTAAAATTTTTTTTTTCATTAAATATTTTATTTAATCAAAGTTAGTATAGATTTAAAATTCTTAAACGTGTTTCTGCCAATTTTATTTGGATTTATTTTTTTTTTGTTAATTTTTTCTATTTCTAAAATGATTTGTATAATATCGAAGGAGTCTAATTCACCTTCATTAACCAGGCTAATATTACTTGAACCTTTTATTTTGATATTAGGCTTAATCTTTTTTAAAATTTTTTTTAACAAATTTTCTTTATCTTGATTTTTCATAAAATGAATTAATACTTATCTAATAAATAATTCAAGAAATAAATGGTATTTTGTGGTATGTTCATAATTTGAACACTTTTATGTTCAAAAATTGAACAAAACAAATATGAAAAATTTTGATGAAAAAACTGACAATTTTAATGTTCTAAGAAAATTAGACAAAAAACCAGGTATAACCCAAAGAGAATTATCTAACAAACTAGGTATAAGTCTTGGAAAAATTAATTATTGTTTAAAAGAATTGAAGAAGAAAGGATTAATAAAATTCTCAAACTTTAAAAAAAATAAAAATAAGATTAATTACGTATACCTTTTAACACCAAAGGGCATTACTGAAAAAACAAGATTAACTGTAAATTTTATGAAAATTAAGCTTAAAGAATACAATGATCTTAAAAAGGATATAAAGTAAAAATGTGGATAATATTAACACACAAAAAAAATGAACTTAATATTTTGTTTAAAAGTCTTAAGCAAAAATTAAATGATAATGTAAGTTTTTATCAACCTAAAGTAAAAACTTCATCATTTAAAAATAATAAGATTATCAACAAAAGCAAACCCCTTTTAAATGATTATATTTTTTGTTTTAGTACAAGCTTTAATTTATCTAGAAATTTAAATAATATCATTAATTCAAAAGGTTTAAAATCTCTAGTAGGAGATAGTCTGGGGTCACAAAAAGAAATAGTTGATTTTATAAATTTATGTAAAAAAATTGAGGATGAGGATGGTCACGTAAAACAAAATATGATTTTAGATATAGTTCAAGATGAATATTATAAATTTACCTCTGGACCATTTGCAAATTTAATATTCAAGCTGATACAAAAAAATAAAAAAGATTTGAGAGTACTGATTGGAAAAGTTACAACAACAATAGATATAAAAAATAATTACAATTTCCAATTAGTTTAAAATTATTAACATATGAAGTTGACCTTAGTATTCAAAAGTGTCAAAGTGCGGAGCTATGCTTAAATTATAATTATGTTTAATAATCAAACAATATTTATTTCAGGTGGAACAGGTTCTTTTGGAAATCAATTTGTAAAAAAATTAATTAAAAATTATAAACCTAAAAAAATAATTATCTATTCCAGAGACGAATATAAGCAATTTATTATGCAAAAAAAATTTCCGACGAACAAGTTCCCTTTTTTCAGATTTTTTTTAGGTGATGTCAGAGACTTAGATAGACTTAAAATGGCGATGAATGGGGTAGATTATGTGATACACGCCGCTGCTTTAAAACAAGTTCCAGCAGCAGAATATAATCCAATGGAATTTGTTAAAACTAATATATATGGAGCTGAAAACATTATTCAAGCTGCTATAAGCCAAAAAGTAAAAAAAATTATTGCTCTTTCAACCGATAAAGCTGCAAACCCAATTAATTTATATGGCGCAACAAAATTGGCTTCTGACAAAATTTTTATAGCTGCAAATAATATTATCGGTGCTCAAAAGACAATTTTTTCAGTAGTTAGATATGGTAATGTTGCAGGATCTAGGGGATCTGTAATACCTTATTTTCGAGAACTTATTAAAGACAAAAAAAAATATTTACCTATTACACATGAAAACATGACAAGATTTTGGATTACATTAGACCAAGCAGTAGATTTTGTTTTGATGTCTTTTGAAAGAATGATAGGGGGAGAAATATTTGTCCCAAAAATTCCATCAGTTAAGATTGTTGATTTAGCAAAAGCAATGGCACCAAATCTAAAAACCAGGATTGTAGGCATTAGACCTGGTGAAAAAATTCACGAACTCATGTGCCCAAATGAATATCATCATTTAACATTAGAGTTTAAGAAATATTATAAAATAATTCCCTCACCCACAAACGATGATAAAAACAAAAATTTTTTAATTGACAATTCAGGTGAAAGAGGGAAAAAGGTTTCTTCAGAGTTCGAGTATAGTTCTGGTACAAATAATGATTTTCTCTCTTTAGAGCAGATAAGCAAAATTAACGAGAATATATAATAATTTTTATCATTATTATTACCTAAATTTATTTAAATAGAAAATGAAAGTAAAAACTTTTAAAGTTGGTAACTTTATCATTGGAAATCCAAAAACTGTTTTTTTAATTGCTGAAATAGGCATAAACCATGGTGGAAAATTTGATTTTTGTAAAAGGATGATAATAGAGGCTGCTAAGTCTGGAGCAAATGCTATAAAACTTCAAACAATTGATCCGGATGAAAGTTATCTTAAAAACACTCCCTCTTATAAGGAATTTTTGAAAAAAAATTTTAATGATGAGGAGTTGTACAATTTAAAAAAAATTACTGAAAAACTAGGATTAGTTTTTTTTTCAACACCAGGGGACTTTAAAAGTTTAGAAAGATTAAAAAAGATAGGTGTCAAATTAATAAAAATTTCATCAGGATTAATAACTAATATTCCTTTAATAGAACAAGTGTCAAGATTTGATATTCCAATGATAATTTCAACAGGCATGGCTTATCAAAGCGAAATTCAAGAAAGTGTGAAAGCAGCAAAAAAGTTTAGTAATAAAGGTTTAGGGATTTTAAAATGCACATCGCTTTATCCCGCACCAGACAAAACTATTAATTTAAATTCGATCAAAATTTTAAAGAAAAAATTTAACGTACCTATTGGCTATTCTGATCATACAATAGATGATTTGACAATATATGGAGCTGTCAGTCTAGGTGCAAATATTATTGAAAAACATTTCACTTTAAATAAAAAAATGTTGAATGCAGATCATAGAATTTCAATGGAACCAAAAGAGTTTTTAAATATGTCAAATAACATAAAAAGAATGATTGAAATTTTAGGTAGTAATAAATTAATTCCTAATTTATCTGAGCAAAAAAAAAGGTATAAAAGCCAAAGATTTATTGTAGCAAAAAGAAAAATTCTCAAAGGAACAAAAATTTCTATTAAAGATTTAGCATTTAAAAGGTCATTAAAAAAAGTGAATAAGATTAAGCCTAAAGATTACAAAAAAATTATTAATAGAGTAACAAAAATCGACATTAAACGAGATGCTATTTTAAAAAAAAGTTTTTTTAAAAAGTATAAATGAAAAGTTTTTTAGTAACAACTCCAATTAAAAAAAGTTATGGCCCACCGAAAAAAAATATTTTTTTAGGGTCATGGTGTTTTGTCAACAGAGAAAAAGACATTATACAAAGTAAAGTCATAAATTATCACTGGACTAATAAAAAAAAATTTAAGAAAGATGTAAATTATATTGATAAGACTGCTGAAAAACTTTGTAGAATATTATCAGAAAAGTTAAATGAAGTTCATAATCTTAAGGAAGATTATAGTTATTGGAAATTATTGATTTATCCCTGGACACATCATTATGTTTCTACAATGTTTGACCGATGGGAAATAATAAAAAGTTTTTTAAAAGTTAATAGACAAAAAAAAATATTATCTTATCAATTAATAATTAATGAAGATCATTTTACACCAAAAAATCATCTTGAATTTATCAAGAATACCTACAAAGACATTTGGAATCATTTAACTTTTATAAAAATTATAAAATTTCTCAATTTGAAAGAAATTAAATTGATAAAAAAAAATTATATATATAACGATAAAGATAAGAATGAAATATTCTTAAAAGAAAAAAAAAACTTTAAAAGTCAAATAATTTCATTTTATGAAATTTTTTTTTCGAAATTTGCGTTTAGATTTAATAAAATTATATTAGAGTCTATTAGTTTCCCAACAAAAGGTTTTTTTAAAGTTTCTTTTAAAAACTTTATTATACCCTCCTTATATAAATATTTATTTCAAGATATCGGTTCTATAAAAGATTTGAATCAAAAAAAAAGGTCTAAAGAATTATCCTCATTTAAAAAAAGGATAATTCAAGATAAGTTTTTAACTTTTTTAGAAAAAAATTTAATACACGATTTTCCAATTTCTTATTTTGAAAATTTTTTAAAAATAAGAGAAAAAATGCTGTATTTAGCCAATAAAAAGAAGATTATTATTTCTATGAGAAGTTGGAATTACAATGATCAATTTAAAATTTGTGTAGCTGAATTGAGAAAAAAAAAATCTGAGTACTATACTTGCGCACATGGAGGTGGACTTGTTGGAAATTTTGAGAACGTGAGAAATTATATAGGTAAAATTGCAGGTCATATTCGTTATGATACCGAAAATCCTAACGATAAAAAATTGTTTAGATTGAATCCAACAATAAATGTTATTAACCAAAAAGAAATTAATACAAAAGAAAACTCTAAACTGACTATTACATTTTTAGAGGGTAATAAATATTCTCATAAACTAATGTCATCAGCAAAAGCGGAGGAAGGAATTAAACAAATTTCTGAAATGCTTAAATTCATTGAAAATTTACCCCCAAAGATTAAAGAGAATTTATCTGTGAGATCAAAAAAACCCTATCAACTAAATGTTAACAGGAGATTTATTAAAAAATTTGGAAAAGATAAATTTAGTGAATTTGGTCAACAGACTTTTTTTGAATTTGCTAAGTCCTCAAAACTTATGCTTATAAATTATCCACAGACAGCTTTCTCATCATCAATGTATTATAATTTACCAACAATTTTGATATGCGAAAAAAAGCTTTGGTTTTTTAAAAAAAAGAGTCTTAAAATGTTTAATTTACTAAAAAAAAATAAAATGGCATTTGAAAATTTTGAAGACTCTCAAAAACATATTATCAGAAATTGGGATAATATTCATCTCTGGTGGAATAGTGAAAAAATTCAAAATGTTAGAAAAATATATTTAAAAAATTTTTTTAATATTGAAAAAAATTGGTTGGAAAAGTGGTCAGATTTTATTGCAACTAGAAAGCAAAAAGTATTTTATTAAGATGAAAAGAAAAAATATAATTATTATTGGTGCAGGTAATACTGCAGATGAAATTTACCCGATTTTACAAAATTTGAAAAAAAATAAACAATTTAATATTCAGGCTATTTTAGATGATGATAAAAGATATTATAAAAAAAAAATTCATGATATTCCAATTTATATCGGAATAGAAAATGCAAAAAAATATAAAAATGCTTTCTTTGTTTTTGGTATAGGTTCATTTAAAAATAAAAATAAAAGAAAAAAAATACTTGATAAAACATCTTTAGACGTGGAAAGATTTCCTAACATAATTGATACTTCGGCTAAAATCGAGAATAATGTAAACCTTGGATACGGAAATATTGTATATCCCCACAGTGTAATATGTTCTGGTACAAAAATAAAGAACTTTTGTATTTTCACTTACCATAATATTTTGGCGCATAATGTAGTTGTAAATTCATTCTCAATATTTGGTTCAAGGACATCAATATTGAATAATACAAAAATAGGAAAAGAGGTATTTGTTGGAGCAAATGTCTTAGTGGGTGAAAATATTTTAGTTGATGATTACTCAACAATTGTAATGGGATCAGTTGTATTTACAAATATAAAAAAAAGACAAATTGTTTTTGGCAATCCTGCTAAAGTGATAAAAAATGGTTAGAGAAATTTTTAATTTTGAAAAAGTCTTGAAAAATCTCGATTTCAATCAAAAAATATTTCAACCAAATTTAACTACAAAATTAAGTATTGAGACTGCACTTGAAAAAATCAAAAATAATGACAGCGTTCTTGATCTAGGCTGCGGTTGTGGGATAATTGGTATCACGTTGTTAAAAAATCTTTCTGAAATTAAAATGCATTGCTCTGATATTCATTCAATTGCTATAAAAAGTGCTAAAAATAATTACGTGAAAAATGACCTTTCTGCAGATATTAGAAATGGAAACTTATTCGAACCCTGGTCTGAAAAAAAATTTGATTATATACTTAGTGATGTTTCGTCAATTTCATCCTCAGTTGCAAAAATTTCTCCTTGGTTTGGAGAAAACGTACCATGTGAAAGTGGAGAAGATGGGACTGATCTAGCGTGCCTTATTTTGAAGAATAGCCCAAATTACCTAAAAAATGATAGTTCGTTACAAATACCCTTAATTAGTCTTTCAAACACAGACAAAATTATTAATTATGCAAACAATATATTTTCAGAGGTAAAAACAATTAAATCAATGAGTTGGTTTTTACCAAAAGAGATGGATAAATTTAAAGATACTTTATATGATTTAAAATCTAAAAAATTCATAAATTTTGAGGAAAAATTTGAAAAAATAATTTGCACAACTTCAATAGTAGTTTGCAAAGATCCAAAATAACATGAAAAAAAAAGAGTTAGAAAAACTTATAATCAGAATTATTAATGATGATGAACTAAAGGATTTAAAAACCTATGAATGGGATTCTCTTGCTCATCTCTCAATATTAATGGAATTAGATAAAATTTATCCTGATCAAATAACATCTATAGAAAATATTGCTGAAATGAATACTCTTAATAAACTTGAAAAAGCTTTAAAATTAAAAAAAATATTGATTGAAAATTAATTTTTTACTTATTTCATAAATAATAAATTATTAATTAAGACAAGCTATCATTTAATAAATGAAATTTTCTTCTTTAAATTATGATAATATTTCTCTTTATCTTAGATACGGAATTATATCCTTTCCAGGTCTGAAAATAAAAAAAGAAAAATCACTTAAATTAACAAAGATTAAAGGTATAAATTTTAATCAAATTTCCTATACAGATGTTCTAAACTCCATATTATATTCGATTGATAAACAAATTTTGAAATCAAAAAAAAAAAAGGAAAAGATAATCTTATTTCTAAGTTCAGGAATAGACTCTAAATTTTTGTATTATATCATTTATAATTCTTGTCGAGAAAATAAATATCTTAACAATTTTTATACACTAACTGGCAATATAAAACATTATAATAATAAATATTCAGAATTAAAAATTTTAAAAAAAAATTTAAAAAAGAAAATTCACAATCATAAAGTTATTGATATATCGTATAACGATATTGAAGAAGAAATTATAGAAAGTTGCAGGATAAATAAAAAACCAATTAATGGATTACCAATTATCACCATGAAAAAATTATTTCATTATTGTTCAAAGTTTAAAAACAAAATTGTAATTACAGGTATTGGTGATCCAATTTTTTTTAATGCTGATAATAAAATCATCAATAAATTAAAGAAACTTAAATCACTACAATACACATCAGATGGAATTATCTATAATGAAAATAACTTTCTAACAAAAAAATATAATGATAGGTCAAAAAAAATTTTTAAAAATTTAAAAATAAAAAAAACATTTGAAATTAAAAATATTTATCATGACATTATTAATAAACAATTTTTTTATCTAAAAGGACCAAAAGTAAAAAATGAAATACTTAATTTATCAAGACATTTTAACGTTAAAATATTTTTACCATTTTATGAAAATGAGCTAATTAAAAAAATTTTAGGTTTACCCACAAATTTACTTTTCAATGGACGTCCCAAGAGTTTTATCAATGAAATGTTAAAAAATATCGAGGGTTCTTATCCAAAACAAGGTTTAAAAATGAATTCACCTCAAAGAGAATTTTTATTTGAAAAGTTCGAATGCAAAATAAAAAAAATTATAAAAGGTTCAATACTCCAAAAGTTAAAAATAGTGGATTCAAAAAAAATTCAGTCTTTATATAGTAGTTTACAAAAAGAATTTTTTACAAAAAAAAATAAAAAGTCGTTCAAAAATTTTTCAAGTTATGAAATTTGGAAATTTGTTTCTACCGAACTTTTTTTAAGGAGTTTAAATAAGTAAACATGTGTGGAATATTTGGTTTTTTATTGAATAATGAAAAAAATTTAGATATTAAAAAAGTTTGTGATCATGCAATTCAGTCACAATTTCATAGAGGGCCTGATTCGTCAGGCGCATTCTTTGATAAAAACATTGGTCTGTCACACACTAGATTATCAATTTTAGACATTAAAAAAGGTAATCAGCCAATGACAGATAGTAAAAACGGCTTAACTATTATTTTTAATGGTGAAATTGTTAACTATAAAAATTTAAAAAAAAAATTAAATAACCATTATCAAAAATTTCTCACCGATCATTCCGATACAGAGGTAATTTTGAAACTTTATGAGCTTTATCAAGAAAAATGTGTCAATTATCTTCATGGCATGTTTTCTTTTGCTATTTGGGACTCAAAAAAAAGAAAACTTTTTTTAGCAAGAGATCATCTCGGTATTAAGCCTTTATATATTTGTGATACAAGTTATGGTTTAATTTTTGCCTCTGAAATAAAAACAATTTGTGAGATAAAAAAAAGAATATTAAAAATTGAAAATCCAATAAATGAAAATCTTTTAAATGAGTATTTAGTTTTTGGGAATATTTATGGGGACCAAACATTATTTAGGCAAATATTCTGTTTAAAGCCAGGATTTAGTTTATCTGTGGAGGGAAAAAGAAGGAATTATCACAAATATTGGTCACCAACACTTAACATTGATGAAGATTTAAAAGATAGCTCAGAAATTGAAATTATTGAAAGATTAGATGATTTAATTAAGACAGTATTTACCGAATGGTCAGTTTCAGACGTTGAGACAGGAATATTTTTAAGTAGTGGCCTAGATTCAAACTTAATTAACAATGTCATTCCAAATGGTGCAAATATAAAAAAATTTTTGCTTAATTTTTCTAGTTCCAACGAAAATGAATATCAAGTTCTTAAGAAAAATTTTGGAAATGAAATTAAAAATTTGTTTATAATAAACTCTTCGGAAGATGAAGTATTTACAAATCTAAACAATCTTATATCTCATACATATTTACCATTGAATAACTATAACAGTTTAACTTTTTTACATTTATGTAAAAAGGTTCATGAACACTCTAAAATCAAAGTTTTGTATTCTGGTGATGGGTCAGATGAGATATTCGGGGGGTATCAAAGACATCATGATGTTTGTAAAAGTTTTGAATTAGAAAATTATGGAGAAAAAAGATTACTACTCGCAAAAAATTATTTTACCCTAGAACGAATGAAGATATTTGATAAATCAAAAAAAGATTTTCTTAATCAACGTTTGGATATACTTTCCGAATTTAAGAATCAAAAAGAAACACTTAATAAAATTTTGATTAATGACCAAATGTCATTTCTTCAGGGTTATCTTACAAGGGCTGATCAGATTGGTATGATGTATGGTCAAGAAATTAGGACGCCATTCTGTGATGAAAGAATTGTTTCATTTTCGAACTCAATAAAAGGAAATATGAAAATAAACCTTGGTGATAGAAATCAACCTAAGTTTAAATATATATTAAAAAAAGTTGCAGAAAAGTATTTACCCAAAGATATTGTTTGGAATCCCATTAAATCGAAATTTCCAGCTCCTATTAGCAATTCTTTTTATTCAGGAGAATTAAAAAATTTGTACATCGATAAAATTCATAATAATTCTAAAATATCCAAATATTATAATATTGATGGTTTAAAAAAGCTTTTGAATATTCATGATGGTTCTAATCAAACAAAGAATGACCATTCGAATACACTCGGTAGGATACTATCATTAGAAATTTGGTTAAATAACTTAATTTAAATCTATGAAAGAAAAAATTTATAATTCTTTTAATTTAGCTTACAAGGATTACAATTTGAAGGCAAAAAGTAATCATTGGGAAATCAAGAATAAAAATTTTTTAGATAGAGTAAATAAAATTAGATTAGAGGATTTTAGGAAGCGGAATATTTTAAGTGAAGGTTTGGATGATCAAGGTACTTTTTTTCGTTTAATAGAAAATTTGATAGATCTCACTGATTTATGTGGAAAAAAATTTATCAATGAATTTAAAGAAAACAATGTGGGTAATCCAGATAATGTTTATGAAATTGATGGAGAAATGTATAATTACAATGATCTTTTTATCATTCAATTTCTTTTTAAAATTCAGAAGTTTTTAGCAAAAAAACCTCAAAAAATTCTTGAAATAGGAGGGGGCTATGGAGCGTTAGCTAACAAATTAAAAAAGAAATATCCAGAGTCAATCTTGTATCTAATTGATTTACCAGAGGCTGGATTACTTCAATCTTACTATTTATCTTCAATACATAAAGAAAAAAAATTTTTCCTATATGAAGATTTCAAAAAATATAAAGATCAAATAAATATTGAATATTTAGAAAATTTTGATTTTGTTATTTTACCACCCTGGTGTCTGGAGAAAATAAAATTTAAAGAATTTTTTAATTTAGTAGTAAATACTCGTTCATTCATGGAAATAAAGTTAAATGAAATTAAATCATATTTTAATTTTATACATTCGACAATTGCAACTGATGGGATCTTTTATAATGTGAATAAATATGAAAAAAATACATCTGGTGACATTGTTAAAATAAGAGAATATCCATACGATACTTTTTGGAACGTTTTATCATCATCTCAAAGTTGGAGACAACCAAATCTTCATGAATTAATTACACAAAGAAATAAAATAAAAACTCAAGAAATTAAATTAATTTTATCAGGAATAAAAAAACAAAATTTACCATTTAAAAAACAATCAAAACTTAAATTAATTTTAAGAAGTTTCCTAGATTTAATTTTTAAATTAATACCACGAAAAGTATTAGAGAAATTATTTAAGATTTATTATTAGTCATGTTTCAGATTATCAAAATAGCAGTTGCAACAAGAAAAAATCCAAATCTTGATCTGTCTCTATTTTTTATTTTTACAGCAATAGCAACAATTCTAGAAGTTTTTAGTATTGGTATTATTCTTCCTTTAATTCAAGGTATAGTAAGCAGTGGTGAGAATTATAGTTTGGTTTTGGGAGGAATAAAATATTTTGAAACACCAATTCAAAACATTTTTTTTATATTTATGTTTTTATTCATTTTAAAAAATGTTTATTTAGTGTTCTACTACTGGTGGGTCTCAAAATTTTCTTGGAATATCTACTCAAGCTCTAGCATCTATTTACTTAGCAAATATTTATCAAATGAATTTTTTTTCTTTAAAAAAAATGATGCTTCTCAATTGGTTCAAAATGTATATATAGAAACAAAAAATTTTACTGGAACTTTTCAAAGTTCTTTAATAATTATTTTTGAGTCTTTGGTATTGATCTCTATAATTTTTTTACTTTTTTCGATCCAATTTAAATTGACTATTACCACTTTATTGATTTTTTTATTTATTATGCTTATATATAATGCTTTTATTTCAAAAACTCTCACTAAATGGGGTAGTAAGCGAGTAGAATTTAGTACTAATTCGTTAAAAACTTTAAATGAAATTTTTGGTGGTATTAAAACTATAAAAATTTTTAATATCGAGCGAACGTTCTCAGGAATTTTTTCAAAATATATAAAGTCATTTTCCTCAGTAGCTGCAAAACATAGTGCTTTTGTTAATTATCCAAAAATAGTTTTAGAGTTATGTGCAATTATTATTATTACTTCAACTTTAACAATAGCCTATTATTCATCTGTTGATTTAAAAAGTATGATACCTTTTTTTGGAGTATTCGCTGCTGCAGCTTTTAGACTACTACCAAGTGTTAGTAAATTGATGACAGCCTTTAATAATATTTCCTTCCATAAATCCTCAATTAATATGATGGCTAAAGAATATGATAAGTTTAATATTAAAAGAAACGAATTTAATGAGACGAATATTCCTTTTGAGAAAGAAATAAAAATTAATAATTTAAATTTCTCACATAATCAAAAGGATTTTATATATAAAAAGGAAAATATATTGATACAAAAATTTGATTGTGTAGGAATCTATGGAGAAAGTGGTTCTGGAAAAACTACACTTGTAGATATAATTATGGGTTTATATAAACCTGATGAGGGAGAACTTTTAATTGATAATAAAAAAATTAGTAGTTTATCGGAAATACAAAGCTGGCAAAAAAAAATATCATATGTTCCTCAATCTATATTTTTATTTAATGGAAGTATTAAAAATAATGTTTCTTTTGAATTTAATGAAAAATTAATAGATAATAAAAAAGTATCACAATCGTTATTAAGTTCACAATTAAAAAAATTTACAGATAATCCTGAAAAAATGAATTATATAATTGATGAGGGTGGAGGAAATTTATCTGTAGGGGAAAAACAGAGAGTTGGTATAGCAAGAGCGCTTTACAAAGATCCAGAATTAATAATACTTGATGAACCAACTAGTGCATTAGACAATGATACTTCAAAAAATTTGATTAAATTTTTGGAAGGATTTAAAGAAAATAGAACTTTGATAATCATATCTCATGACTTAAATTCTTTAAAATTTTGCAACAAAGTGTACGAAATTAAAAAAAGTAATGAAAATAAAAGTAAAATTGTTTTAAGGGATAGTCTTAATTAATTATAATTAAAATAAAAATTGATAATGATCAGAGGCGCTTATTCTTTTGGTTCTATAAAAGTAGATCTTAGTAAAGAACTAGATCTTAATAGCAAAATAGAGTTTAAAGATATTTTGAAAAAAACTGGGATAGAGTTTATTTATAAATCTAGCGATATTGAAAGTTCACTAACTCTTGCTGTAGATGCGTCAAATAAAGTTCTTAAAAAAATTGATCAAAAGGTAGATAGCTTAATTTTTGTCTCTCAATCACAAGTATCATCTATTCCCTCAACTGGAAGTATTCTTCATGAAAAATTAAATTTGAAAAAGGAATGTTTTGTTATGGATATTACTCAAGGTTGCTCAGGATTTCCATATGCTTTGATAACAGCAATTAATTTGATCAAAAATAAGGAGTTTCGGAATTGCTTAATTGTTTGTTCGGAAACTTATACAAAGTATATAAAAAAAAATGATAGATCCACGGCTCCAATTTTTAGTGATGCAGCATCAGCTTTTTTTATAGATGAGAATAATTTACCTTTAATTCATTCAACTTTCTCATATACCGACGGAAGTGGTGGAAAAAATCTTTGTTTAAAAGAAGATAAAAATGGAAAAAAAAATCTATTTATGCAAGGGACAAATGTTTTTACTTTTACAGCAGAAAAAGTGCCGATGGCAACAAAAATAATCTTAGAAAAAGCAAATTTAAAGATTGATGAAATTAAGTACTTTGTTTATCACCAGGCAAGTTCAATAGTCTTAAGAACCATAAAAGATAAATTAGATATCAAAGATGATTTATTTTATAATGATATTAAAGATCATGGGAATACCGTCTCATCAACAATTCCTATTGCTCTTATTAAATTAGATAAAAAAAAAATTCTTCCAAAGAAAAAACCAATCCTGATAATGGGTTTTGGAGTAGGTTATTCACTTTGTGGAGGTATATTTAGTTTTGTATAAGAATTTAAACATTGTGATTACTGGAACCAGCAGAGGTGTAGGCTATGAACTATCAAAAAAATTCCTTAGTAAGGGGTATAAAGTGTGGGGATGTTCCAGAGGTAATTCCAATATAAATCAAAAAAATTATTTTCACACGAAAATTGACTTATGTGAGGAGTTAAAAATAGAAAAATGGGTAAAAAAAATTGAAAAAGAAACAAACAAAAATATTGATATTTTCATATCAAATTCATCAATTTTTAATAGGCATTTTAATATATTGGAGGATAATATTTCTATAATTGAAACACTTAAAATAAATTTATTGGCTCCTATTTTACTCACAAAATATATTTCAAAAAGCATGATAAAAAATAAAAAAGGTACAATAATTTTTTTTTCATCTATTGCTGCTGTGTTGCAAGAAATTGGGACATCAACTTATGCTTCCTCAAAATCTGGTTTAGAGTCATTTGCAAAAATTATCAGAAAAGAATTAAATCCTTTTAAAATTAAATTAAATATTTTAAGAATCCTTTATATTTCTACAAAATTATCTAATGAATTAGATAAAAAAAAAATAATTAACTTAAAAAGAAAATTTAAAACTAATAAATTTGGATCTATAAACAAAATTTATAACCAAATTATGAATATTCATAATAAAAAAGAAAATTTAGCTAACACTTTGTTATACGACAAATATAAAAATAAAATTTGATATGTATAATATATTAATAACATCTGTTGGAGGGACACTAGCACCTTTCTTAATCAATAAAATTAGAAATGGTCAATATAAAGACTTGAAAATAATAGGAACTAATCAAAGTAATGAATGTACAGCAAAATATTTTTTGGATAATTTTTTTGTAACACCAGGTGGTAATTCATCAAAATACATTGACCATATAATAAAAATAGTAAAAAAATTTAATATTAATCTTTTAATACCAGGCTCTGATGAAGAAGCACTTAATTTGTCGAAAAATAAGAAATATTTCCAAAAGAATAATTGCTCTTTAGCAACAATTGATTATGAAACATTGTGTATTTTTTCAGATAAAATAAAAACTTATCGTGCTCTTAAAGAAAAAAAATTACCATTCCCCGAGTTTGATGTCATCAAAAATCACAAAGAAATAAAAAAAAAAATAAAAGAATTTAATAAAAAAGATTTTGTTATAAAGCCCTCGTTATCTAGAGGTGGAAGAAATGTAATTGTTGTAAGATCAGATATAAAAAAAGTTTTTTTGAAAAACTTTGGGAGAGAAATTCATATTCCAATTCAAAATCTTAATGAAAAACATTTTTCTATATATAAAAAAGATTTTTTTCCACTTGTAATTTCTGAGAGACTGAGTGAACCAACTTTCGATCTTGATATGTTAGCATTTAATGGAAAAAGTATCAGGGTTGTTTCAAGAAAAAGATTAAATCCAGCAGAGCCTAATGCTGGTCATTTAGTGAAAAAAATAAAAAAATTGGAAAACATAGGGAAAAATTTAATTAAAGAATTCAATTTATCTTGGCTATATGATTGCGATTTAATGGTCGATAAAAAAGGAAATTATAAAATTATAGAGATAAATCCACGAATGAGTGGTAGCAGTGTTGTTTCGGTGGAAGCAGGATATCCTTTATTCGATGATATGATCTCAATTTTAAGAAAAAAAAAAATTAAAAAAATAAATAAATCAATTAATAAAATAATATTTCCATATACTTTTTTGGGTTCAGTAAAAAATTAATATGAAAAAAACTTTAATAACAGGTGTTGCAGGTTTTATAGGGTTTTATGCAGCGAGATATGAACTTAAAAAGGGAAATTTTGTTATCGGTGTGGACAATTTGAACAATTATTATGATATCAAAATTAAAAAAGATCGTCTTAAGATACTCAAAAAAGAAAAAAAATTTATATTTCTTAAAAATGATTTAATTGATAAAAAATTTTATAGTAATTTAAAAAAATATTTTCATGATATAAATTCTGTTATACATTTAGCAGGCCAGGCAGGTGTAAGATATTCTATTAAAAATCCTGAAACGTATATTGTAAATAACATTCTTGCATATATAAAATTATTAGAGTTTTTTAAGTTTTCTAAAAAATTGAAAGTAATTACTTATGCTAGTAGTTCCTCAGTCTATGGGGAAAGTGGAGCAAAACAAATTTCAAATATAAGTGTAAACAAACCAGTTTCAGTTTATTCAGCTTCCAAAATAAGTATGGAATTAATTTCAAATGTGTACGCTAAAATTTATAATATGAATTTAATAGGTTTGAGATTTTTTACAGTTTATGGACCCTGGGGAAGGCCAGATATGTCATATTTCAAATTTTTAATTTTAAATAAAAAGAAGAAAAATATCGAAATTTTTAATTTTGGAAAACATCAAAGAAGTTTTACATATATCGATGATTTAATAATGAATTTATTTAAAATTATTTACTTCTATAAAAAAAAGAAATCAAAAGGTGAAGCATATGTTTTTAATTTAGGAAATGAAAAAACTATTAAATTGATGGATTTTTTAAAAACTCTTGAAAAGGTAACAGGCCTAAAATTTAAAAAAAAGTTTGTAAAAAAACAATTGGGAGATGTAGAGAGGACTAGCGCTAACTTAAAAATAGAGAAGAAAAAGTTTAATTTACAATTTAATTATTCTTTAAACATGGGTTTAACAAAATTTTACAACTGGTTTAAAAACTATAGATAAAATTAAAGTATTATTAAAATGAGCTTTAAAAATTTTATAGAAAACAAGATTAATTTAAAAAAAGGTAAAAAATTTGTATCAATTATTGGATCTAATCCATCAAAAAGTGCGAGATCCCCAATTTTGTGGAACAGGGCTTTTTTAAAATTAAAAAAGAATATTAAGATGTTTCCTTTAGATGTGAAAGATCAAAATGTAAGATTACTAATCCAGTCTTTAAGAAACGATGATTATTTTTTAGCTTCAGCTGTTACATTGCCTTATAAAGAAAAAGTAATTAAATATTTAGATGAAATTGATCAAACAGCATCTGAAATAGGATCAGTTAATTTAATTGTAAAATCAAATAAAAAACTAAAAGGTTATAATACTGATAGCTTTGGTTGTTCATTTACCTTAAATAAAATGAATAAAAAAATAAAAAATATATTAATACTAGGATGTGGTGGCGCTGGAAAAGCATGCATTATAAGTACAAAGAATAAATATCCAAAAGCAAATATTTATCTTTTTAATAGAAATCTTAAAAAATTAAAGAAATTTAAAAAAGGAATTAAATTTTACAAAAAAAATATTAAAATTATTCAAAATATTGAGAAATTAAGAAATCTTGATTTAATTATTAACACAACTTCTCTAGGATTTGATTTGGAAATTACTCAAATTAAATCTAATTACAAATATTTTACTCCAATTTTATTTCAAGATTTAAGATTTAATCAACTTAAAACTCTATACGATGTTCAAAACAGGATAACTGAGAATTTAATTGATACATTCTGTTTTCTTTATGAAAATTCAAACGCAACTATTTTCGATATTATTTATAAACCTAATAATTCGTTAATCTTGAAAATAGCTGAAAAAATTGGATTGAGAGCAATAAATGGTTTAGAAATGAACTTTATGCAAGCAGTAAAAGCTTTTAAGATAGTTAATAAAGAAATAGAAATAAGAAAAATAATTCAAGTAATGAAATAATGGATAATAAATTTCCAGGAAAAGATATTTCTGACAATGATCTGAAAGATAAATTTCCGTTGTCTTCTTCTCAAAATAAAAAAAAAATTATAGAAATTAATAATGATATTAGTTTTGGAGGAGATGTGGTGCCAATAATTTCTGGACCAAATGGCATTGAAAACAAAGATTTAATTTTTAAATGTTGTGAAGTCCTGGAAAAAAATAATTTAAAACTTTTAAGAGGACAAATATATAAACCTTTAACATTTCCTTATAGATCAGAAAAATATTTTGAAGTGGGAGATGAAGGATTAAAAATCTTAGAACAAGTAAAAAAAAATTTTGATGTTCTTATTGTTTCTGAGGTGATGGAAAATGATAAATTAGAATTAATGAAAGATTTGGTTGATGTTTTCCAGATAGGTGCAAGAAATATGCAGAACTTTCCACTTATTAGTAAAACAGCAAAGTATAATAAACCAATAATCCTCAAACGACATTTTGGTTGTTCAATAAGAGATTTATTGGGTTCATCAGAGTACGCACTAGTTGAAAAAAATCATAAGGTAATTTTATGCGAAAGAGGTGTTTCCGCGCCTCATACACATAAATCTACAAGCCGTTTTATGCTAGATATTCAAGCGATCCCCGCATTGAAAGAATATAGTTGTTTACCAATTATTTCTGATCCAAGCCATGCATGTTTTTGGCATGAATGGGTAGAACCATTGACTTTAGCATCTTTAGCAGCAGGTGCAGATGGTTTAATGATAGAATTTCATCCAGATCCCAGAAATGCTGCTGTGGATCCTTTGCAAGCAATAAATTTCCAAGAATTTACTAACCTTGTAAAAAAATTAAGAGAGTTAGGATCATTATTAAATAAAAGAATATTATAATGTCACTTCCGTTAGTATCAATAATTGTAAGAACTAAAAATGAGGATTTTTGGATAGGAAAGTGTCTGAATGAAATTTATAATCAGAAATATAAAAATTTTGAAGTTATATTAGTCGATAATAATAGCAATGATAAAACCATTAGCATTGTAAAAAAAAATTTTCCAAAAGTAAAAATCATAAACTATAAGTCAAAAAATTTTCTACCAGGTAAATCTTTAAATTTAGGGATTAAAAAAAGTAAAGGAGATTTAATTGCAATGATATCAGGACATTGTATACCTAAAAATGATAAATGGTTGAAAAACCTTGTTAAAAATTTTAGAAATTCAAATGTAATAGCTTGTTATGGTAGACAAGAACCATCAGATATCTCAGAACCAAATGATGTAAGAGATTTAACATATCTTTTTGGTTTAGATAAAAAAATACAAACTAAAGATCCATTTTTTCACAATGCAAATAGTATGATTAGAAAATCTATCTGGAAAAAAAAACAATTTGATGAAACTGTTCAACATATAGAAGATCGATTGTGGGCATCTTTAGTCTTAAAAAAAGGAAAAAAAATAGTTTATGAACCTGATGCAAGTGTAATTCATTTTCATGGTGTTGGTCATCATGGAAACCTCAAAAGAGTGAGTAGAATTTCTAAAATATTGAAAAAAAAAAAATCACGATCAAAAAAAAAATCAATTGTTTGTATAATTCCTTTAAACAAACCAATTAAATTTAACGAAAAATATTTGGTTGAAAAAACTATTAATGATATCAAAAAAGTAAGAGAGATAAGTAAAATTTTTATAAGTACTAATGATGAAAAAATAAGAAAAAAAATAAAAGGAAAAAAAGTTAAATTCTTACAAAGAGACAAGGATTTACAAAAGGAATTTTTAGGAATTGAATATGTTTTAAGCAAAATTTATTCACGGCATATCAAAAAATTTAATCCATCACACGTGATTGTAGCAGAAGAAATTTACTTAAATAGGCCTAAAAACTTTTTTCAAGATATTATAAATAGTTTTGACGATAATTATGAGTCTGTTGTACCAATTTTTAAAAATAGTAGTAACAATATTTGGAAAAAGGATAATGAAGGAGTTTTGCAACCATTATTTAAAACTAGTTTACCTTCCGAATTTGTTGATCATAAAATTTTTGAAGAAGCTAAGGGTTTGGGAACATTAATAAAAGCCGAGGTATTTGAAAATAGCGGGAGAGAGTCAAACTCTCAAAAATTTATTGAAGTTGATAAAAAAAATACTATTACGACAAAAGAAATAATCAATATCGATCTCGACTGGTAATGACTTCTTTAACAATCCTTATTCCTGCAAGGTCGGGTTCAACTAGGGTCAAAAATAAAAATCTTAAAAAAATTGGAAATTTATCGTTACTTGAGAAAAAAATTAAAATTTCAAAGTCATCAAAAATTGGAAAAGTAGTTGTGACAACAAATTCTATAAATATAGCAAAAAAAGCTATCAAGGCAGGAGCTGAAGTACCTTTTTTAAGACCAAAAAAATATTCTACCGCAAGAGCATCAACCGTATCAGTAATTTTGCACTACTTAAGACACTTAAAAAAAAGAAACGAAAAATTTACAACTTACTTAGCTATTCTGCCTGTTACAAATCCATTTCTTGAAAAGAAATCAATAATTAAAGCATATCAAAAACTTTCTAAAAATAAAAAGATGAATTCTGTTATTGCTTATACAGACTCAAATGATCATCCATTTACATTTATAAAAGTTAAAAAAAGACTTGAGTTTAATATTTTAAGATATTGTAATTTTGTTTATAGCGATTTTGAAAGAACACAAGATTGGCCTAAGGCATATACTGGAAGTGCAGCACTAAAGATTACTAAGACTTCTTTTTTTTTAAAATACCTCAAAAATAAGTCTCCCTTGTTTGGAATTAAAACCTTCGACTTAAAAAAAACTATTGGATTTAAAATATCAAAAAAAGAAAGTTTTGATATTAACGATAAAGATGATCTTTTATATGCAAATCAATTTTTAAATAAAAAAAAATGAATATATTAAATTTTTTTCTATTGATCAAAAATTTCTTTAAAGCAAGATGGGTTTTTCAAAGACCGCTTAAAAAAAAATTTGTGATTTACGATTTAGCAAATTCTTACATTATTTTCAAATACATAAGTCAAAAACAAAGTGCAATTTATTTTACAAGATGGGAAGAAATAAATTTTTTTATTTTATGTTTTTCAATAGTAAAATATGGCTTTAAAGATGTAAGAAAAAGTTATAAAAAGGCTTTTTTTTACCTTATCGAACCAAAAGTTGTCATAACTTTAATGAGTTCTCAAATAGCCTTTTATAAATTAAAAAAGCAATTTCCAAATATTATTACTATCTCTATACAAAATAGTGTTGGGAGTTTGGAATTTATGAAATTACTTAAACATGCAAAAAAAAAATCTCTTTCATGTGATTACTTTCTTTTTTTTTCAGAGGATTTTAAAAGATTATATGAAAAATTTATATCAATTGAAAAAAAATCTGTGATTATTGGTTCTTTTAGAAATAATTTTTTCTATAAGAAATCCTCTAATAAAAAGAAATTACTTTTCATTTCTAAAGCAAACTGGAATATCAAAGGTGCTTTAAATGAAATTATTTTGTTAAATTTAATAATTAAATTTCTAAAAAAAAATAAAATGGGAAAAATTGATATCTGTTTAAAAACAAATGACGAGATTGTAAAAGATTATTACAGAAAAAATCTTAATCAGTCATACATAAATATAATAAACAAAAAAAATAATTACCTAATAACAGATAATTATGAAAATATAATTTTTACAGACTCAACTCTGGGCTACGAATGCATGGCCAAAGGTAAGAAAATAATTTCTTTAAGTTTAGGCTCTTTAAAAAAAAACTGGTGTTTAAAAAATAATTTTACACCAATTAATAAATTTGGATATCCTTATAAAATTAAAAATGAAGGATTTTGTTGGTCAAATAGTTGTAGTGAGAAAAAAGTAATTAAACTTTTGAAAAATATTCTTCATATGAAACAAAGTTCATTTAATAGAAATATAAAAGCATATAAAAATAAAATAATGTTTTTTGACCAACAAAATTCTAAATTTAAAAAATTAATATGCTCTTTTTAGTTAAAATTTTTAAGTTTCTCAACATATGAAGTAGAAATTTTTGTTTCCTTTAATAAAATTAAAATAATAGAAGATAATGAAAAAAATTTTTAGACTGAACAGACCTTTATGGATTTCTCAAAAACCAAGAGAGCTTAAAAAACTATGGCTTGATAAAAATGAGAACACACATCCTCAATTATTAAATCTATTTAGTAATATACAAAAAAAGATTAACTCTATACACATATCAACTTATCCAGAATTAGGAAGTTTATATAAAAAAATATCTTCATATGAAAAGATTTCGTCGGCAAATGTCATTTTCGGCCATGGTTCAGATGGATGTATTAAAAATATTTTTGAAGCGTTTTCAAAAAAAAATCAAAAAGTTTTGACTTTATCCCCAACATTTGTGATGTACGATATTTATCCGAAAATATTTAATTTAAATCATATAAGATACGATTATAATTTTTCAAAAAATGGACCTTCAATAAATTTAGAAAAATTAATAGAAATAATTAATAAAAAAAAACCAAAGTTTTTTTGCATTGCAAATCCAAATAGTCCAACAGGCACTATTATAGATGAATTAAATATTCATAAATTAATTAAAGCATGTGAAAATATTAAATGCTTTATTTTAATTGATGAAGCATATTATGGATTTTATAAAAAAACTTCAAAAAAATTTATTAGAAGATACAATAATGTATTTATAATCAGATCATTATCTAAAGCTTGGGGCCTAGCAGGATTACGTTTAGGTTATATTATTTCAAATCAAAAAAATATTCAAGTTTTAAATAAAATAAGACCAATGTATGAAATAAATACCTTTGGAGCAGAGTTTTTAAAATTATTATTAGATAAAAGATATTTAGTAAAATTGAAACTGGTATTAAAAGAAATGATAAATGCAAAATATTTTTTTTATAAATTTTTAGAAAAAAATAATATTCAGTATTTTTTGAGTCATGGTAACTTTGTACATTTTAAAATAGTAAAAAATAAAAAAAAAATAATTAATAATTTATCAAAATTAAGTTATTTTAGGCCATCTGAAAAACACAAATGTTTAAAAAATTTTTCAAGAATTACTCTTACTAGTCAAAAAAATATGAATAAATTAATTAAAATCATAAAGCACAAATGAAAAAATTAAAGATAGGATTTGTTGGTGCAGGAAGGGTAACAGTTCACCACATTGAATTATTAAAAAAATTACGTAAAAGTATAAAGATTGAGGCTGTATGTGATTTACTGACGTCAAAATGTGATGATATTCTTAAAAATAATAAAAATCTCAAAATTAAAAAATTTAACGATTATCATAAAATGATTAGGGATTGTGAACTTGATTTGGTTTCTATTCTAACCCCATCAGGAATGCATTTTGAACATGCATTAGATATTATCGGAAAGCATAAAGTAGATTTAATTTTAGAAAAACCTCCAACTTTAAGAGTAAGAAATCTAGAAAAAATTTTTAAATTAGCAAAGCAAAAAAAAATAAATATATTTCCAGTTTTCCAAAATAGATATAACAAAGCTGTTCAGTTTCTAAAAAAATCAATTACACAAGGCAAATTAGGTAAAATTAATATTTGCTCTGTGAGAGTGAGATGGTGTCGATATCAAAAATATTATAATAGTGCTAAATGGAGAGGCACCTTTTCTCATGATGGTGGAGTTTTAGCAAACCAAGGAATACATCATATTGATTTATTAAGATATTTGAATGGAGAAGTAAAAACTGTCAATACTATAATGAAAACTCTAGGTTCTAAAATAGAAGTTGAGGATACTGGAATAGCAACTATAGTATTTAAGAACGGATCTATTGGAAATTTGGAAATTACAACAGCAGCCAGACCTGATGATTTTGAAGCATCTATTTCTTTAATTGGGTCAAAAGGTATGGCGCAATTGGGCGGTATAGCAGTAAATAAGTTGGAAATTTATACTCCTAATCCAAAAATGTGTAGAAAAAATTCAGAAAATTTTCCAAATGCTTATGGCTATGGTCACTTAAAATTATATAAAAAAATATTGAGATTTTATAAAAACAAAAAACTTAGAGTTATGAAGGAAATCGATAGTCTAAAAACAATAGAATTGTTGAATTCTTTTTATGTTTCAAATGAAACAAATAGAAGTGTCGTATTGGGAAAATTTTTACAATCAAAAAATTTAGGAAGAAGAAATGATAGTATTTCAAAACTATATAGATTTAAAAATTGATTAATATTTTTTAAAAATATAATTATAGATTCCTTCAAATTCTCCTTTGTAATAATTATCGTTTCTTTTTTTATAAACAAGGTCGAAATTATTATCTTTCATTGTTTGAATTATTTTATTTTTTTGAGTTTCAAATTTATCATTAATTTCAATTAAGATACTTTTGAGTTTTTTATTTGATAAGATATCGTTTGAGCCATCTAAAATCAAATCTTCTATTCCATCAACATCAATTTTGATATAATTAGGAATTTCTAAAATTCTTTGTCTTATTAAATCATTTAAAGAAGTTCCGTATGTTTTATAAGAATTTGAAAACTTAAATTTTTTTCCTGAATAGTCATAATCTACTCCAAAGGCACTTAAAGCACCACCTTCAGTAAAATTTTTTTCACGCAAAAGTAAAAACTTATTTTGTAAATTAGAAATTGCAAAAGGGATAATACTAATTTTTTGGTGTAAATTATTAATAGATATATTTCTGCTTAAAGTTCTTAAGTTTGAAGTAGATGGTTCAAAGGAGTAAATTTTTATCTTTTCCTTTTTTAATGCAGCATAAACTGAGTATAAACCTATGTTAGAACCAATGTCCCAAAAAATTGAGTCATCTTTAAAATCATCAATCCATTTAATTGTTTCAGGCTCTTTATCGAAAATAGTGTCAACTCTATATTTTACTAATTCATTTGGGGTAAAAAAAATAATTTTTTTGTTTAAAATGATTTTATCAAAATAATTTCTTTGATCTATAAATTCCTTAAATCTTAATAAAATATTTCTTTTCGAAATTTTTCCAATAATTTTCATTAAGAAATATAAAATTTTAAAACTTATAATTTCTATACTTCTTAATATCATGTATCATTATATATAAATAAATCTTATAAAATTCTACATTTAATATAAGTATCCTACCAATCCAAACTGAATATAATTTTTAAACAATTAGAATTAAATTTATTAGTCATCTTCTGTAGTTGAACTATATTTTTATTACATATAAAATAAAACACTTTACTGTTCAATTATTGAACTATATAAGAATGCTATATTTAATAATAATATAAAAAATTCTAGAATTACTCTTACGTAAAAATAACCTAGAAAAAGTAAAAAATGGAACCAGGTAAAGAGCCAAAGTTTTTTGATCCAACTATTAAAATTAAAAAAAAA